>Ga0068714_10001749_pt1 | contig 30225 bp, 26 predicted proteins | sample MTBNYHSulfiMetaG_FD_62988 | JGI IMG/M metagenome (GOLD analysis project Ga0068714, IMG submission 62988) | Enrichment culture microbial communities from rom New York Harbor, USA that are MTBE-degrading - MTBE-NYH (New York Harbor Sulfidogenic)... | ecosystem: Environmental > Aquatic > Marine >...
ACCACATCGCACAGTCCGCACTGAAAGCACCTCTTGAAGGCGTCTCCACCGCTCGCTTTGATCACATCGATGATCTCTTTGTAGGGCGATACTGTCTCCACTTTTTGATCCTCGCGTTTCCTCGTCCATTCCCCCCATCAGGACACACCGAGCCACCAAGAAAAGCCTCACCTTCTTTGTGTCTTCGTGCCCTCGTGGCAGATTCTCTCTTTAGTCCTTCTTAGACAGGGATATTCGGGCAACGGTTTCCATGATCTTCTCCAATCCGTATTTGTCGATCATGGACTCCAATCCGATCTCCACGTCCTCTTGCTTGACTTCTTCCTCGACTTCCTCTTCCCTCTCTTCGTAAATCAGGGCATCATTCAAGCACCACTGAACACACAAGGGTTTCTCCTGCGGTGGATCGTCTTCACACATGTCGCATTTCAGCGGGAGGCCCGAATCGGGTTCTTTGAAGATGTCCCTGGACGGGCAGGAGGACCTGCAAAAGGCGCACTCGTCGTACTCCTTGCCGTCAATCACATACTTGTCCCTGCCCATGCATTCGGCCTTCGCATACTCCCCGGCGTATACAGGGACGTAGATGTCTCTGAGGGGGTCATGAATCACCCGAATGCGAGACCTTGCCGGATTGTTGCTGCTGTATTTCGGCGCAGCGTGAAAGGCGGAGCAGACGAGCTCACAGGCCCGGCAACCGTTGCATTTGTCAACGTCCACTTTGATGGTTTTGATGATTTTCTTTTTCTTCTCACCCATAACGGCACCCACCTCTTCCCCTAATTCTTTTCTGTTTCCGTAGAACTACCATTGGAGGAAGCCCCGACCTCGTCCGTCAAGATGCCCCTCTTCAGGAAGTCCTCAGCAACGTAATCCAAACCCAGTGCGTTCAAAGACTCCTTGGTAGGAACGCCGTCCTGATTCCACCCCTTGAACTCGTAGTAGGCATCCAGGAGCTTCTTCTCGAGCTCGGGGAATCGCTTCTTCCAGTGGTCATCCGGCGGTTTCTCGTCCGCCCTCCTCAAGCCTCTTCTCACATTGACGGCTCTCACCAGGCTCCGGTTTCTGTTGAAGATATGCGTCAGCCCGTCTTCATCCATATCCATCCCCGTCGCCGCCGAGATAAAAAGCGGCAAATTGTGGATGTGGTAGGGAGGCTTCAGCGGAAAAGACGACAACCCGGCGCACAATCCGAGAGCGTCATCGATGTGGTGCATCTTCTCCTGCCAGTCGACTATTTCACAACATGCTTCAACCGGGGGGTAGAACGGCATGGATCGCTCCCCGCGAAATTCCCAGTCCAGGACGTACTGCTTGAACTTGTCGTTGGGGGCTTGGACCCAGTCCTTCACGAAGGCTTCCCTCAGCTCCATCGTGGAAAAAGGCGCCTGGGGAAAATTTCCTTCGATCTGGGTGATGTTCATCTTTTCGCCGGTACAGTACATAAGGAAATAAATGGGGTTCAGCATTCCCAGCTTGAGCGGGAGCTGTTCGTGCTTCTTGATGTTGTTGTGAGCGTATTCCGCCGCCCCTTTGCCGATCTGCTCGGCAGCCCAGTAGGTGCCGTTGGCCAGGACATCTCCGATCCCTTCCCGCCGGACAATGCGGTCCAGAAGCCAGTAAAATCTTCCCTCGTTGTCGGACGGGCACCCTTCGAAGTCCGCGTCCGTCAAAATGCCCGCCTCCTTGAGCTCGAAGGCGAAAGCCATGGTTTGAGGCATGGAGAATCCGTCCACTCCGTATTCCGTGGCCCGCTGTGCTATCCTGAAGCCGAACTCTGAGTCGTCTACAAAGGCCGCCATGGCATAGGTCAGCTTCGTGAAGCATTTCATCATATAAGTCGAAACTCCCGGGACGGAAATGACGGCCCCGCACTTCATCGGGCAGTTGTAACAACTGATGAGCCGCGTCCGCACGGTTTCCAGAGTGTTCTTCCACATTTTTTCGATCTCATCGTTCCAGAAGCCTTTTCTCCGGACACGGGCATTTCCCCACATGAAGTTCTCGGTGTGCCACTTCTCGTCGTAATGAGCCATTTCCTGGGGCGATCCCAACCCCGCAAGAATGGGCATGACTTCGGGTACAGGGTTGGGTGCCCGGTCTTTTATGTAATGGAGCACTTCGTTGCAGAGCTGCATGAATTCGGCCGGACGAGCGACGTTGAGGTCCTTGGTCCCACGCACGGCGATGGCCTTGATGCCCTTGTCTCCCATTACGGCGCCCAAGCCGAGCCTGCTCGCACTGGACCGGCCCTGTTCGATGGAAGCCATGTACACCCGATTTTCACCGGCCAGTCCTATAGCGGCCACCTGGGCTTTGGGCTCCTTCAACTCCTGTCGAATCATCTCTGACGTTTCAACGGCGCCTTTGCCCCGAAGGTGAGAAGCATCTCGTATTTCCACTTTGTCGTTGTTGATCCACAGATAAACCAGGTTGGGGGACTTGCCGCGAAAGATCACTTTGTCATACCCCGCATATTTCAGTTCCGGCGCCAAGAAACCTCCCATCATGGAGTAGCCCATGAGCAAAGTCTGGGGGGAATAGGTAGAAATAATGGTCCGATTGGCACCGGGAGCGGGGGTGCCGCACAAAAGACCGGAGGAAAAAATTAGCAGGTTATCGGGAGAAAAGGGTTCTACGTCGGCCGGAACCCTGTCCCACAAAATCTTGGCATTGGTCCCCAGACCCCCGAGATGAAGTTCCGTCAATTTTGGGTCGGTTTCCACTCTTTCAATGCTTCCCCGGGTTAGATCGATTTCCAAATTAAACCCTGTCTCTGAGTACCTCATTTTCTTACCCCTCGCACTCTATCTGTCTTTCATGCAAGCAACTCTCAACGCGGTCGCCCGCAATCTCACCGCCATGCACCTCCGGCTCTATCGGTCCGCCTTTGTGGCAGCCTGAAGGGTGCTCGGTTTCGCGTCAGTTTTTTTCGTCCTGCATTTCATCTTATAGCTCAAACAACGCAAATTCACAAAATAAGCCAATTACTTGAACTAACTATAAAATTTGAGCATTTTCCAGCGGGCAGCCCGCTAAATTGTAACTACAATCTAGCCATAATATAACTATGTGTCAAGAAAAAAATCAGAAACAGGGCCACCAGGCAAAGGCCTGGCGGATTCGCCTCCGCCTCTTTGCTTAACCGATCCGCTGTGATAGCATAAGAAGTCTTTCACGATGGATTTAACACGACTTGGTCCAAGAGCTACCAGTGTGCGCAGGTGCTCTTAAGATCAGCTGTGACTGATTGAAGGGGGAGGGACCCATTCATGAATAGCCCGGAGGAGATTGAGAGATTTTACCTGAAGCATCTTCCTGATGCAAGGAAGGAGAGGAGCCTTCTCAGGGCTCCTTGTCCTTTCTGCAGACCGGACGGTGCCAAAGGAAAGGGGACGGTGGTAGTCTATCTCGATCCTGAAGGCTTTTTTACCGGCTTTTTCAGATGCCTCAACCGATGCAGGCCGGGCGGATTTCCTCTCCACTTCTCAAGGCTGCTGGACCTTGATCTGCGGGAGACTCCGGGCTACGACCCGGACCGAGAAGTGGGGACACGGGACATCGTCTATCCGGGGAGAAATTTCAACGGCGAGATCAAGAAATTCGGGACTCTGATGGGAGAAAGCGAGTACGTTTATTTTAGAAAGTTCGGCGTATCGAAGGCTACCGTGGAGGAAATGAGGATCGGCTTCAACGGTCGCTACCTCGTTTATCCCTACTTCATGGAGGACGGCAACTGCTACGCTGCGCGGTGTGTGATGCCCGATCGTGAGGAAGATCAATTCTGGCACGGCGACGAGACCTTCTTCGCACCCGAACACCGGTTGTTTAACATGCCGGAAATCGAAAGGTGCGAAAACGGGGCTCTTTTCATCGCCGAGGGGGAGAACAACCTCCTTACCCTGAAGGAGCTGGGGTACCCGGCCCTTGCCGTTCCCGGCTTTGCGGACCTCGAAGCCGTTGATCCTGAACGCCTGGCTTACGTGTCCAACGTCTTTCTGCTCATGAATCATACTCCCGAGGCTCGGATGTCGGCGCGCGGCCTTGCGACCAGACTCGGATACAAGGCAAGGATATTAAAATGGTCACCTAATCTGAAGCGAGGATACACTCTCTGTCATCTTGCCGCAGAGAAGGGCAAGTTTTTCAGGACCGCTGTGTCCGCGATGATTCATGACTCCGAGGCCTTCTCTCCTTTTTCTTTGCCCGACAAGGAGTACGTCCGGCTTATGCAGCAAGTGGAAAGAGAGAAGGGGCGAAAGCTTCTGGGCTTGAGCACGGGCTTCGAGAAGATGGACCAGGCACTGAGCGGAGTCGCGGGCATCAACATATTGGGAGGACAGCCGAAAGCAGGAAAGTCTTGTTTTTTCATGCAGATTTCGACTGAGATGGCGAGAAAGAAGATGCCGGTCATTTACTACGACTTTGAGAACGGCCGTCAAAAGATCTACGCGAGGACGCTCTGCCGTTTGAGCCGTCTCGGGGAAGAAGAATTGAGACGCCGTGATCTGCCAGGGGACGAGGGAAAACGCCTTCGGGACTCGCTCAGCGGATTCAAAGAAATGCTTCGGTACTTCCGTGTGGTGACGGACCGGAAACTCAGCCCGGACGCAGTGCGGCGACAGATCGATTTCATCAAACACGAGACAGGGCAGGACAAAACTCTGGTCGTAGTGGACAGCCTGCACAAGCTGCCCTTCAAGAACCTTTCGGAGAGGCGAACGGGCATCGACGAGTGGCTCCGCCACATGGAGGCCATTCGGGACGAGCAGGATGCCGCGTTCCTTGTAATTTCCGAATTGTCACGGGGCGCAGAGGGACGCTATGACGAAAAGCCCGACCTGGGTTCATTCAAGGAATCAGGCGATATAGAGTACAGCGCGGACAACGCCATGATCCTTGCTCCAAGCTGGAACCCTCTGGATCCCCTCGCTTCAGGGGAAAGGAAAAGCGTCCTCTGGCTCGTGGCGAGCAGGGAAAGCAGTCCGGGCAAGATCGCGGAATATGTTCTTGACTATCCCTACTGGGGATTCAAGGAAGTGTGAGGAAGGCGCACAGCGCAAGGAAGGCCGATAAGAGATCCGTTCGCGCAGCGTCTTTTCATTTCGGTTGCCGATAGGGAGGAGGCTCTTTCTTGGCAGCAAGGATGCCTCGCAGACGATTTCGTTCAGCCTTCAGACGGATGAGGCGGATTTCGGCTTCCGTTCTCTCCTCCGACGAGAGCGTTTCCAGGCGTTTCGCCAAGTTCGCCACTTCCTGTTCCAGGCGATAGAGCTCTTTTGCCACCATCCGGATGGACATGGTCTCACGCAGTCCGCACTGAATCTGATGAATTGACCAACATGGCAAGTCCCTCGGGTCGGAAAGGAAGCCTGGCGAATATCTTCTTCTCCACGGCCCGGCAAAGCCCGAAGTTCTTTCGGATCGATTTTCTCAGCGGCTCCTTGTTGTTCCCGTAACGGTCCAGCAGATCTTCGAGCCGTTCTTCCAGGCTAACCACCACCTCGTGACTCACCCTCTTGTCGGCATAGTACACGATTTCTTTTTCACGTACGGCATGAGAGGAATCGAATTGAGCGAGGACTATATGTTCCGCCACTATGTCCGCGATTTCGTACAACTGGTGGTCCAGGCAGATTCTTTTTCCCTTCTTCGCGTGATCTTCTCTGGTGGCAAGGCACTCGGTCTTGGCTATGTCATGCATGAGGGCGCCCGCTGCTACGATTTCCAGTACAAGGTTTTCTCCCGCCTTGACCAGGCTTCGAGCCAGGAGAGAAGCCACCCTTTCGACCATAATAGAGTGGGCCTTGATGTTGTCGAGCATCCCGTATTGTTCCATCAATGAGCGGCACTGATCGACTGTGGGAATCATCTGTCACACCCTTCCTTAAAAAAGAATAGAGTAAGCCTCTTCAAAAGACAAGAGGAAGAGTTGACAGGTGGAGAGCTCATGAGCAGAATGAAAATCGAGAGAAAGAAAGGAGAGTGATGGAAAAGGCGATGAGACGCAGGCGAGGATTCGCTCTTTGTCCGGGCATTGTTTTTCTTCTCCTGGCACTGTTCACAGCGCCGGCGGTGACTTTGGCGGGTGATCAGGAGGACGAGCGGTTTCGCTACCTCAGAGAAAGGATGGTGCGGGAGCAGATTGCCGAACCGCCCGATTACCGAAGTCCTGTTAAGGACGAAAGGGTCCTTTCAGCGATGCGCGGGGTTCCCAGGCACCTCTTCGTGAGATCTTCGGACATTGCGGCCGCATACGGAGATCACCCTCTTCCCATAGGCTACGGGCAGACCATCTCGCAACCTTACATTGTCGCACTGATGACCGCCATGTTGCAGATTGAGTCGAAGCATCGCGTTCTAGAGGTTGGGACCGGATCGGGGTATCAGGCCGCTATCCTTTCGGTTTTGGTTGATCGTGTCTTCACGGTGGAAATCGTCGAAGCGCTGGGAAAACAAGCCGCTGATCGGCTCAAGCGCCATGGTTACGAGAACGTGGATGTCAAGATCGGCGACGGCTATTTCGGCTGGGAAGAAAAGGCTCCCTTCGACAGGATTATCGTGACGGCGGCGAGCACATTAGTGCCCCCTCCCCTCCTGCAGCAACTCAGGCCGGGCGGCAGGATGTGCATACCTGTGGGCGGCCAGTACACGGTGCAGTACCTGACGATGGTGGAAAAATCAGAGGGAGGAACAATCACTACCAAAAAGACTATCCCCGTTCGTTTTGTCCCTCTCGTGCGACGCTGATTTCTCTCGCTAAGCCGATCTGTTCGCGGCCGACAGGCTTCTTTAAGAAGGGCGCGTTGACATGAAGCGTTCTCACTATCTCCTCTTATTTTTCACGTCCTTTTCCGTTCTGGCCTATGAAATTCTGCTGATGCGCCTCCTGTCCATAGTGTGGTGGCACCACTTCGCTTACATGGTCATAAGCCTCGCTCTTCTGGGTTTCGGTGCCGCCGGGGCGTTTCTCTCCCTTTTTTACGAACGTATCGAGAAGATGTTGGACCGTTGGCTGCTGTTCCTCGGGCTGCTGACGGCGCTGTCTTTTTCTCTGAGTTTTCCCTTGTCTCAAAAGATGGACCTCGATCCTCTGCAACTCGTTTGGCGGAGCAGGGAGTGGTGGACCATGCTCCTTACTTATCTCGTCATGGGGCTCCCTTTTCTCCTGGCAGGCGGGATTGTCGGAACCCTTCTTACCGGCGCCGGACAGGAAGCCCATCGGATGTATGCCATGGATCTCCTGGGGGCCGGGTGCGGAGCACTGGCCATCGTGCCCGCCCTTTATGGGGGGCCTCCCTGGATTCTCTTGCCGGCACTGAGCGGCCTCATTGTTTTGGGGATGAGCGGATTGTGCCTTCGTGCCTGCGGCTTGACGAAGGGGATCGCTCTCCTGCTCATGACGGCGTTTATGGTCATCGCCGGCCATCGGCTCATGCCCCCCATCCCCAAGGTCCATCACACGAAAGGGCTTGCGGTGGCTCTCTCACTTCCGGACGCAGAAGTAGAGGCGGTACGGTCAGGCCCCCAGGGAATGGTGCAGGTGGTGGGAAGTTCCGCCATTAGAGAGGTGCCGGGTCTGAGCCTCCACTTCTCGCTGGACGAGCGGAGCAAGGATTCGGCAATCCCCCCTCAGAAGAATGTTTTTCTTGACGCCGACTCCCTCGGCCTTATGAGCGAGTTCAAGGGAGACAGGCGCGAGCTTCTTCATCTGGACTACACGACCATGGCTCTTCCTTACCATGTTCGCCGTCCTATGAGCGTCCTTGTTCTGGGGGCAGGGGCGGGAACAGACGTACTTTTGGCTTTGGGACAAGGGGCGCCGGAAATTACGGCGGTCGAGGCTAACAAGCAGGTGGCGGATCTCCTCGATGGACCATTTGCTCGCTTCAGCGGCCACATCTATTCGAGGCCGGAAGTGCATCTGGATGTAAGAGAGGCTCGCCAGTTCATCCATTCCACGCCCAGGAATTTCGACCTGATTCAGATATCCCTTCTTGATTCGTTCGGGAGTTCCGCCGGGGGACTGGCCTCGGCGGAGGAAAGCTACCTCTACACGGTCGAAGCCTTCAGCCTGTATCTTTCAAGGCTCTCCGATTCCGGGATGCTGGCTGTTACCAGGTGGCTCAAGCTCCCGCCCCGCGACTCCCTGCGAGTCATGAGCACAGCGATCGAGGCCCTGAAAGTTGCGGGGATCGTAGATGCTCCTGATAGACATCTTCTCTTCATCCGGAGCTGGAAGACCTCCACTATCCTCGTTTCCAAAGTACCCTTCAGCGAACGAGACATTGCTTCCGCCACCAGCTTCTGTGACGCCAGGAGTTTTGACCTGGTCTATTATGCAGGAATGGAAGAGAAGAGGGCGAACAGGTATGACCTTCTCGAAGAACCCTACTATTTTCTAAGTGCTCGAACACTAGCCGGCGAGAATGCCAAGACCTTTGTTGAGGACTACATTTTCGACCTGACTCCCACAACCGACGACCGCCCATATTTTTCTCATTTCCTGCGATTGGACAAGGCTCTTGTTTTGTTGAAGAATTTAGGAAGAGAATGGCTCACTCTGATCGAGGCCGGGTATGTGTTCATCGCCGCCACACTGGTCCAGGCCGTGGTGGCAGGTTCGGCATTCATCCTTCTGCCCCTCTTGTTTCTGCGCCCCTTGTCTGCGGCTCCTGCAAAGAAAGTGAAACGGCGAGACAAGAGAAGAATCCCCGGCACGCTCCTCTACTTCGGGAATATAGGGCTGGCCTTCATGTTGATGGAAATGGCTCTTCTGCCGCGATTTACCTTTCTACTGGCCCACCCCATTTATTCAGCCGTACTGGTGTTGAGCTCGATTTTCGTGTTTGCAGGCCTCGGCAGCCTGTGCGTCAGGAGGTTTCAGGACCGCTGGAGAAGTTTTCTCTGGGTGGCGCTCTCGGGCATCATTCTATGGGTTGGTTCGATGTCCCTGGGAGGGGAAAAGCTCTTTTCGGAAGCGATTGCCTGGCCCTTGTGGGCAAGGCTGTCCGTTGTCATGGGGTTGAGCGGTTTTCTCGCCTTTTTTCTCGGCTGGCCCTTTCCTGCAGGTCTTCGTGTCACGGCGAAAACCTCGCCTAAACTGGTCCCATGGGCGTGGGGAGTCAACGGGTGTGCATCCGTAGTGGGCGCGGTGCTCGGCAAGATGCTCAGCATCAGCTTCGGCTTTCAGTGGACCATGATTCTGGCCTGCGGTCTCTATATTGTCGCAGCCACGGCTTTTTACGCCTTGCTGGACTCGACAGGCCGGGAACACTGAAACGCCTTTGCCCTGTTCACGATTCTTTGATATATGTGAACGAAGACAGAGGTAGCCCCTTGGACATAACTTCTTCGCACGATGCTGAGGAGCTGTATGATGCCGGCCCATCGAGTTTTCAGTGTTCAGCGTTCAGGTGTGGGTCAAAAAGAGGTCTTTCCTGAACACCGAACACTGAACACTCGCAGGGGTCGGCTTTGGGCAAACGTTTGATTGCGGCAGTTAGGCCTGGATTGGGAGGAGATCCATGGAAAAGAAAGTTCTGGACGCCATGAAAAAAGCGGGGAATCCTTTGCGGCCCGGGGACGTAGCCAAAATGCTGAACACAGACACCAAGGAAGTGAGCAAGGTCATCAACGACCTTAAAAAGAAGGGAAAGGTGAGTTCACCGAAAAGATGCTTTTATGAACCTGCCTGAGGATACCCCGGAAGCGGTAAGACACTCCGTCTGGTTTGTGCTGATCGTTGCGGTTTTTGTCACCTGCCTGATAACGGCCAACATCACCGCGGTCAAGCTCGTCACCCTGTTCGGTTTGATCCTGCCTGCAGCGATATTCGTTTTTCCTATCAGCTACATCACGGGGGATGTGCTCACCGAGGTCTATGGTTACAGCCGTGCCCGGAGGGTGATCTGGCTCGGGTTCTTCTGCAATTTCATCGTTGTCCTTTTTGTCTGGATCGGGCAGATACTGCCACCCGCAGATTTCTGGGACGGCCAGGCTGCGTATGTCCGCATCCTCGGTTATACTCCCCGGCTGCTGGTCGCTTCGTTTCTGGCCTACCTCGTGGGTGAGTTTGCAAACGCCTTTGTTCTGGCGAAAATGAAAATCGCCACCCGAGGAAGGTGGCTCTGGATCCGAACCATCGGATCCACGCTGGTAGGGCAAGGGCTGGATTCGGCGATTTTCATCACCCTCGCCTTTGCAGGGGCAATCCCCCCCAAAGGACTCCTCCTCACCATCGCAACCCAGTGGCTTGCCAAATCCGCTTATGAGGCGATGGCTACTCCACTGACCTACGTGGTTGTAAATTTTCTGAAGAAAAAAGAGGGGACGGACGTCTACGATCGTCGAACAAAGTTCAATCCGCTGCTTGTAATGAAGTAGGATATGATTTTCTCACCGGCTGAAGAAAAGGCAAACTTGAGGACTGGGGCAACATCATCCGGTCAGATATGGTTTAGCGCTTGAATTTCCTGCGGATTTCGTCCTGCTCCTGAGGCGAAAGAGACTCCCACCGTTGGAGTTTTTCGCGGATCTTGTCCCGATCCTTTGAAGGAAGTTCCTGCCACTGCTGGTGCCTCTTCCTCATGAGGTCTTTCTCCTCTGGAGGAAGCGACCTCCACCGATCCATGCGGTGCTGGAGCTCCCTGCGTCTTTCAGGTGGGAGAGTCTCCCATTTCTTTGACCTGTTTCTGATCCTGTCTTTTTCCTCAGGAGCAAGGCGCTCATAGAAACCCTCGTCCGATTCATAGGATGAGCCCTTCTTGCGACCGATAACTTCTTCCGGCCCCCGTCGCCTGGACTCCATGTAGGTCGCCGGAGGAGAGATCCGGACCGGTTCCCTGTCATGTTTTGCCCAAAGAGAAGAGGGCGGAAGCAGAAAAAGGACCGTCAACCATGGAAAAAGGGCTGTGCTCTTTCGGGTCATGTTCCTTCTCTTACGTCAGTGTCCTTCGTGTCTGTGCTCCTATGATCCACGACCTGAACAAGTTTATGGAGAGTCTCAAAATCCTCCAGAAGTTCCAGGTTCCTGATGATCTCGATTTCTCTCGAGATTTGAACCTCTGTCCGGGAGTCTGAGTCCCGGAAGGGAATCTCGAACCATTTCAGGGCCAGCAATCCCGAGAGGACGACGACAAAACAGGCTGCAGCCAGACTGGCGAAGACTCGTGGATAGGGGAAAAACATTCGCTTCCACCATCGCGGAACCACCTCTTCATCGCGCAGGCTTCTCCCGATTGCCCGGGACAGGATGAGGGCCTTCTCGGAAGGGAGTTGGGGGGGAGGCATCTCTTTCTTGATCCGAGTGAAAAAACGGAGCATCTTCTGACGTTCTTCTCGACATCCGGGGCATTGCTCGATGTGTCGCTCCAGCTCACCTTTCTCCTCCTGCCCCAACTCGCCATAAAGGTCCAGAAGGAGGATCTCATCACGGTTGATGCACGCTTTCATGTCCTGTCATTCCTCCCAGTTCTTGAGCGCTTGTCTCAGGGCACGGGTTGCCCTGAAAAGATGGCTTTTCACCGTACCCTCTGCGGTGTCCATGACCTGGGCGATTTCACTGATGCTCATGCCGTGGAGGACCTTGAGCTGAAAGGCGGCCCGCTGCTTTTCCGGGAGAGCCTTCATGGCCCTTTCGAGATCTTTCGAAAGTTGACGGTTGTCGATCTCCCGTACTACGTCAACGCTCCCTTCGACGTCCTCGGCCTCCATGTTGCTCCCCCCTTGCCGTTTCCAGGAAACCCAGGGAGACAGGATGCGCTGCCACCGGTTTCGTCGTCTTATGCTGTCCAGACATACATTCACCAGGATGCGGTAAAACCAGGTGTAAAAAGTCGACTTGCCCTTGAAGTTCCGCAGGTTCCTGAAAGCCCGCAAGAAGGCCTCCTGAGTGAGGTCTTCGGCCTCCTGAGTTTCACCGTAGTTGAGGTGATACGCGATGGCAAACGCCTTGCTTCTGTAACGACGAACCAGTTCTTCCATCGCCCAAGTGGCCCCGCCCTGCGCAAGAGCCACCAGCCGGTTGTCTTCCAGCGATGCACTGTCGGGTTCGGCGGACGTTTTCATTTTCGAAACTTAAGCTGCATGTGACAAGACCATGACTCTTCTTAAGATCCCGGCCCGGCACTAAAAGAATGCCTTTTCACCCATGATATCCCAACATGCCGGCGGTGTAAACGATCCGCCTCCCAGCCACTGGCCTTGCTGACAATAGTGACGCCTGAGAGTCGGAAAAGTTTACATTCCGGACCGGTAAAGCCTCTGCGGCATCTATTGGACGGGCTGTTCCGTTATTGTCAGGACGAGCTTCTTCACCGGTGCTGCGAAGAAGGCCCGGGACGGCAAGGCCCGCGGCTACCGGACACCGCCTCCTTCCACCGCGGGGACGGAGGCCTTGTAAAGAGTTCCTGCACCCGTCAGGCGGTAGGCTTTCACGAATGCAGGAATAAGGATGGAGCAGCCTGGGGCCAGGCGGATCATGTCTCCGGTCCCAATATCCCATATCTCCACTTCACCCTCCACGCAGATCATGATTTCCACGCTCCGGTTCACCGGGCTCTCGTAAAACACCCCGTGTTCAGGACTGATCCTCGAAAGAAGGAATTCCTCAGCTCCCGTTTCATACAGCCATTCCACCGACCCCTTGGATTCAGGGCGGAGAATCCGCCCTTCACCGGAGAAAAAACTCGCGATTCTAAGGAGTTCCTGCGGGTCAACGTGTTTTTTCGTCAGTCCTCCTCTCAGCACGTTGTCCGAGTTTGCCATCAACTCGATTCCCGCCCCGTCGAGATAGGAATGTATCTCCCCCGGAGCGATCGATAACGCCTCTCCCGGTTTCAGGTGGAGCAGATTAAGGAGCACCGGTGCCAGCACGCCCACGTCATAGGGATGCTCCTTTTGGAGGCTGATGATCCATCTGCAAATAGGATTGGAAGCGGCCTGTACTGTGGCGGCGCGGAGCACCGTTGACACGGTGCCTACCCTGTTCTCCCTGCTCATCGTTAGCAGAGATGTGAAGAGGCTCCTCAGTGCATCTTCGCCCTCCCCCTGAAAATGGGGCAGCATCGAGGCGGGAATTCCCATAAGACGGAACAGAGAACGGATCTCACGGGGGGTGCGAAAGCCTTTCAGTGCCCAGAATGGAGTGAGGGCGCAGAGAATTTCGGGTTTGTGAGAGGGGTCCCGATAGTTTCGGTGAGGGGCCTTCAGGGGGATTCCCCGGTTGTTTTCGTCTTCAAAGCCATGAAAGGCCTGTGCCCGGTTAGGGTGAACCTGAATGGATAAAGGCCTGGAGGCTGCGAGGACCTTGAAGAGGAAGGGGAGCCGACTGGAGAACCTGGCTGAAACGGATGGGCCGAGGATCCCCGACGGATATTTTTGAATCACCTCGGAGAGGTTCGACCACCGTCCCTCCCATAAGACGGTGGAAGTCCCATTGGGATGAGTTCCCATCCAGAGTTCGGCCTGCGGCTTTTCCGAGGGGGACGGGTTTCCCATGAGTTGAGGGATGAAGGTTCTTGACCCCCACCGATACTCCTGAATCGGATTCTTGATCAGTGCTATTCCAGGCATTGCTTGCTTTCTTGGCCCATCAAACAGGAATATACCTTACTCTTTTTGCGTCAGCCGGTCTATTTTTTCCGTTTCACCGGGGAGGAACACAGCTATTGTTTTGGTTCCTACGTGGGGCGCTGAATGTTTGACTATTGAGCCTTTTTCCGCTATTTTAGAACAAATATATACAGCATTAGTGTCGTTGAGCTACCAATTAGGGCAAGAAAGGAAGCTTACTCATAAAGAGCAAGGGGGAGGGTATGTTCACTTTTGCCTCTGAAGAGACCCATGAAGACGGCTTCGTCGTAATCAAGGAAGGAAGCTCGGGCGACTGGCTTTACGTGGTCCTGTCAGGTGCCGTGGAGATTTCCAAAATCATCAAAGGACAGAAATACGTAATCGACGTGCTTAAGCCGGGCGAGGTGTTCGGGGAGGTCGGTTTTCTGGGAGGCAAAAAACGAACGGCAACGGCCACTACGATCGGTCAAACAACTCTCGGCATCGTGGATCGAACCGCGCTGGATGCGGAATTCAACGAACTCTCGTCGGATCTCAGAAACATCCTCATGGCCATGTCAAGAAGGTTTGAGAAGATGGTGAACCGGGTGGTCGAATTCTCCTCCAGGACCGAAGCTCGGGTCCAGAAAACACTATCCCTCACGTATAAGGACAACCTGGCTTTTGTTCGGGCCTACCTTACCAACGTCAGCACAGGAGGACTTTTCATCAAGACGGACAAACCTCTGTCCCAGGGTGAGCAGTTTCTCCTGCGTCTGCAGGTTCCCGAAATTTCGGACCCCCTGAGAATATCCTGTAAGGTGGTGTGGACAAGAAGTTCGATAGGGGCTACGCCAAGAGAATCGCCGGGTATGGGTGTCAAGTTTGTCGAGATGAGCAAAAAGGACAGGGAGGCTTTGAGGCAGTATCTCGGCAAGGTTGCAGTTCGCTGAAAGGCGAAGGCACCCGAAGGGGTATGCTTCGTTCGGGAAAGCGAGAAAGGTTCGGCTGGGGAAGGGAGAACCGGGGTCATGGGCACGAGGTCGCTCATGGCCCTTTCCTCTTTATGATGAAGGGATGGAAAAACACGGCCGTGGTTGACAAGGGGTTCAAGGCTTGATATTTTTACTTACCGGTAGGTAAAGAATAAATGCATGACGTAGGACAACAGAAAACGGACGACGAGCAAAGCGTGAGGAAGTCGCTGCTTGCGGCAGGGATCGCACTTTTTGCAGAGAAAGGGTATGCAAGCACGGCTGTGAGGGAAATTGTGGCCCTTGCAGGTGTGACGAAACCGGTTCTCTACTACTACTTTCAGAACAAGGAAGGCCTTTTCCGAGCCATCCTTGACTCCGCCGCGGAAAGACAGAAAGAACTTCTGGCCGAAGCCTTGATGATGAGCGGGACAGTGTTGGAAAGGCTTTCTTTTCTTTACCGACGGATCCATCAGGAACTGACGGAAAACAGGAACCTGTTCAGGATGATCCATAACCTGATCTTCGGTCCCCCTCAGGGGGTGCCGGCATACGACGTGGAAAGATACCACGAGCAAATGCTGGAAGCCGTCAAGACCATATACAAAGAGGGTGCAAAACAGGATGAGGTGATGGAGGCGGATCCTGACGAGGTGGCCATGATGGTGGTGGGAGTGACGGATTATTGTTTTCACCTGGATTATCTTCACCCCGAAAGCATGGACCCGGGCCGGGCTGAACGGATGCTCGGGATGGCTTTCCGAGGTCTGTGGGAAAGGAATGATCGATAGCATGAAATGTTTGAAACAGGCTCTAAGCATAGGAATCGGGCTTTTCCTGGCTGTGACCGGGCTCAGCGGGTGCAACCGATCCGAAAGCGGCACCAAGCCCCAAAACGAAAAGAACTCTTCGAGGACGGTGCAGGTGTCCGTGACCGAAGTCGAACCTACGCCCATGAAAGACATCCTCGTGCTGCCCGGCGAGACCGAAGCTTGGCAGGATGTGTTCGTTGCGGCGGATATGGCAGGCCGTGTGGAGTGGGTCGGCCCCAAGGAGGGGGATTTTGTCAGGAAAGACGAGCTGATTGCCAAGATCGATGTTCTCAGCCTCAAAGCTGCTCTGGACAAGGCCCAGGCTGCTTTAAAGTTGGCCGAGGATCTCTACGACAGACGCCTCAAACTCTTTGAAAGAAAGATCATTAACCAGGAGGAACTGGAAAAGGCTCTCACGGAGCAAACTCTTGCAAGAGCCGGTTTCAGGCAGGCGCAAACGGAATACGATCGGGGGTTCGTGAGAGCCCCTATCTCCGGGCTCGTCAATCACCTTTTTGTGGACCAAGGAGAGTTCATCGACAGAGGAAAGCCTCTCGTTGACCTGGTGAACGTGGATAGGATCAAAGTCAACGTCAACGTGCCCGAGATGGACGTGCGCTTTCTCAAGCCCGGCCAGAAAGCGACGATCAGGGTGGATGCATTTCCGGATCGCGAAACGCTCGGCACCATCGATTTCGTGGCCTACAAGGCTGATCCGGCCACGAAGACCTTCACGGTAAAAGTGCTGATGGACAACCCGGACCGTGAGATCAGGCCCGGCATGATCGCACGTGTGGCTTTCCTGCGCAGAATCCTCCCTGATGCCCTTACCGCGCCTCTTTTCGCCCTGGTCGACAAAGGAGGAGAGAGGATCCTGTTTGTTGAACAGGATGGGGTGGTTCATGCACGGACTGTTTCCATCGGCGTCATCGAAGGCGACCGGGTCCAGATCACCAAGGGGCTTGAACCGGGAGACAGGCTAATCGTGACAGGCCAAAAGGAAGTAGAGGAAGGAATGAAGGTCCAGGTCAAATGATCGTCAATCAATTCGCTCTGAAACGCCAGGCAACCGTCCTGGCTCTTTTGTTTCTGATCGTTGTTGCGGGTCTTTACTGCTACATGACGCTTCCCAGGGAATCGTTCCCCGACATTACCATCCCTTATGTTTTTGTCACCACCAATTACGAGGGAGTGGCACCCGAGGACATGGAAAAACTGATCACCATCCCCGTCGAGAGGAAACTCAAGGGCCTCTCAGACGTGGAGGAAATCAGGTCCACTTCGGCAGAGGGGATATCCACGGTGGCGGTCAAGTTTTTGCCCGGTATTGAGATTGACGACGCGCTTCAAAAGGTGCGGGACAAGGTTGACCAGGCCAAGCAGGACCTCCCCGGCGATCTTCCCGATGACCCTGTGATCCAGGAGGTCAACTTCTCCGACATTCCAGTAATCCGGGTGGTCTTGTCAGGGCCGTTCTCCTTGCGGCGGCTCCAGAATTTTGCCGAGGAATTCGAGGATCGCATTGAGTCGATACCCGGCGTTCTGGATGCGCGCATCACAGGAGGCCTAGAGAGGGAGATCCACGTGGAATTCGACCTCGACCGCGTAGGCGCTTACAACGTGCCTTTTTCAAGCCTGGTCGACGCGGTGACCAGGAGCAACGTCAACATGCCGGGCGGCAGCATGGACATTGGAGAAGGCAAGTATCTGGTAAGGGTTGCGGAAGACTTCAAACATCCCTCGGAGATATTTTCCATCGTGGCCTTTGCCCGGGACGGCAAGCCGGTTTACCTGCGGGATGTGGCCTTCATCCGAGACAGCTTCAAAGATCCTCTGACGCGGAGCCGGCTGAACGGGGAAAAAAGCGTGACCCTGGCGATCCAGAAGCGGAGCGGAGAGAACATCCTGAGGGTAGCGGACGAGGTGAAGCAGGCGGTAGACGAGATGCGGCCTCTGATGCCTCCTGCCCTAAACATAGACTTGACTTCTGACATGTCCAATGACGTGCGTCTCATGGTCTCGGATCTGGAAAACAACATTCTCACCGGGCTGGTGTTGGTCCTGGTCGTTATCTTCGTGTTCATCGGCGGCCAGTCCGCCGTGTTTGTGGCCCTGGCGATTCCCTACTCCATGTTCATCACTTTTACCCTGCTGACGGGCTCGGGAGAGACATTAAACATGGTGGTTCTCTTTTCCCTTATCCTGGCCCTCGGCATGCTGGTGGACAACGGCATTGTAATTGTGGAGAACATATACCGCCACATGCAGAAGGGCAAGTCCCGCCAGGAAGCCGCTGAAATCGGGACCAACCAGGTAGCCTGGCCGGTGATCACCTCCACCCTGACCACCCTGGGAGCATTTGTGCCCATGCTTTTCTGGCCCGGCATCATGGGGGAATTCATGGGTTTTCTCCCCAAGACCCTGATCATGGCGCTGACGGCTTCCTTGTTCGTGGCCCTAGTGATAAACCCGGTCCTTTCGTCGCGATATCAGAGGGTCAAGCCCCTTGTTCGGAAAGGCAAGAATCCCGGCAAAGAAGCGCTCATCAAGAGGATTTATCAAGGCCTACTGGTCTGGGCTCTCCGGAACCGGCTTGTTGTGGTGCTCCTTGCTTTCATCATGCTGGCAGCATCCATCGGCGCTTTCGCCAAGCTCGGCAAGGGCACGGAGTTCTTTCCTGAGACCGAACCTCGAAGGGCCTATGTGCACATCAAGGCTCCGGAAGGGACAAACCTGGAAGCCTCCGACAACATAGTCTCCAAGGTCGAGAATATCGTTTCTCAGTACGAAGACATCCTCTATGTGGTCTCCAATATCGGCTCCGTGGGGGGAGACCCCTTCTCCCAGGGAGGCACCGGTACCCATATCAGCCGTGTGGCTCTTGATTTCAAAGACTTCCACGACCGGTCCAGGCCGTCGTCGGATATAATCAAAGAGGTCCGAGCCAAAGTCCTGTCTTCCGTCAAGGGCGCCGAGATTCAGGTGGAAAAGGAAGAGGAAGGGCCTCCCACCGGACCCCCCGTCAATATCGAAATTGCAGGCAGCGACATCCTTGTTCTAGGGGAACTGGCGGCCAAGGTTCGAAAGAGGATCATGGAAATTCCCGGGCTCGTGGACTTGAAGGACAACTTCGTCAGAGGCAAGCCAGAGATCCGCGTGAGAATTGACAAAGAAAAGGCGGCTTTGCTCAACCTGGACACCTTCACTATCGCCTATACTGTAAAAGCGGCCATCAACGGAGTAAAGGTTGGGGTTTTCCGGGAAGGAAAGGACGAATATGACATCATAGCCCGGCTTCCCCAGAAGGACCGGCAATCGCTGGAGAGCCTTAAGAGGATCACCATATCGGGACCGAGGGGAGAACCTGTTCCCCTGACAAGCGTGGCAACGGTTTCGGTGGAAAGCGGCGTGGGAGCCATCATGCGTTTGGATCAAAAAAGGATGGTGACCATATCGGGGGACGTGGCCGGCCGACTTGCCAACGACGTGATCCGAGACATCGACGACCGCCTAAAGCGCGACATTAACTGGCCCAGGGGATACGGCTACAAGTTTACGGGCGAGCAGAGGGAGCAGGAGAAGGCTCAGGCCTTTCTGATGAAGGCTTTTGCCGCAGCCATCTTCCTGATCCTGATCGTGCTTTTGACTCAGTTCAACTCTTTCATAACGCCCTTCATCATCTTGACTTCAGTGGTTCTCTCCCTGATCGGCGTGTTCATCGGCCTTCTTGCCACCGGTACCGCCTTCGGTGTCATCATGACGGGGATTGGCGTCATAAGCCTGGCCGGAGTCGTGGTCAACAACGCCATAGTACTGATCGACTACTATCGCCAGCTCATGGGGGGCGGCATGGCGTCCACCGATGCATTGGTAAGGGCAGGCATAGTTCGGTTTCGCCCCGTGATGCTGACCGCAATTACCACCATCCTGGGTCTGATCCCCATGGCTAGCGGCATAAGTTTCAATTTCCGGAATTTTGTCTGGGACATTGGCGGAGAATCATCCCAGTGGTGGGGTCCCATGGCAGTGGCCGTGATCTTCGGCCTCGGTGTGGCTACTCTTCTGACTCTGGTCGTAGTGCCTGTTCTTTGTTCTCTGGAAAACAGCCTTGTAACCCGCAGAATCGAGAAAAGGGCGGTGAGAAAAAATTGAAAAATGGGGTCTACCGGAGTATATACGGCTTGCTCCCGGGCTCACGACCGGCAGCTTGCGCAAGGTTTTTTAGGCTGCAGGAAGATCGAACAGGGGATAAAGAACAAGGTGAGAAGAGCGGAAGACGATAAGGTTAGAAAAGGCACGGATTTCCGACTTCCTCACCTTCCTGTTTCTATTCTTCCCTGCGGCCTCAGTGAGTCCCAGCAAAGCGGCCATGAGCAAGAAGGTGTATCTCTGCATTTAGCGATGACAAATGCCGGAGGATGTTGTCGATGAAGAATGGGGAAAAGGGCGTCACATTTCTCGGAAAAGAGACGAGATTCGAGGGAAGACTGCGATTCGAGGGGTCAATCAGGGTAGACGGATATCTGAAGGGCGAAATCGAAGCCAAAGGCAATCTGATTATAGGGGATGATGCCCTGGTGGAAGCGGACATCCATGTGTCTTATGCCTCCATCAGCGGCGAAGTGCACGGAAACATCACAGCGGATCAGAGGGTGGATCTTCTGGCCCCGGCCAAGGTTTTCGGGAACATTCATGCGCCGGCCGTGGTGATGGGAGAGGGCGTCATTTTCGAGGGGCACACCAAGATGTACCAGGCTCTTGACAGAAACTCGGGGGTAGTAGGAGCCGATGAATACCGGGGAGGGCCGCCTCCCAACCTCATGGCCGTCTATGGCATCATCGCGGACAAGGACACAGGTGCACCCATCAAGAATGCCCGGGTGATCTGCAAAGGAGACGGAAAGTACAAGGCAATGAGCAATGCCTCGGGGTATTACGAACTGATCAACCTCAAAGAGGGAAAGTGGAAGCTGAAAGTGGAAGCTGAGGGATACAGGAAGGAAAAATCAGAAGTCATTGTTACCGGCGAGGGGACTCACGAGAAACGCTTCGATCTCAAGCCGAAAGGTTGAGCCCGGCGATAGGCAGGGCAGCCCGCCTACCGCCGCCGTAGCTGTTATGGCTCGCAGGAGGCTGTGGATGCCGGTGCCGGCACGGGGCGCGCGCCGCCCGTGGCAGACCCTACTGGGGTTGTTCCTCCAGTTTTACATACTCTTCCTCTTCAGTTAGGGTGTACCGCCTCCCCAAGACCTCGAATCGTCTCTCGTAGACGAACGCCGTTTCCGTCTCCTCGGCTTGGGATATCCTCTCCAAGATGGCTGAGACCATGGTTCCAACAAGTTGAAAATCCTTGGCAACCATGTACACTGGAATCAGGATTTCCTTGACGCCGAAAAAGACCCGGATACCCGAAGTGCAAAAGGCGCTCCTGGCTCTGATATACTTGATGGAGATTACCTGGGAAGGATTATTCCTGTTGGCGATGGTGGCGACAATTTGTTCGGTATCGTTATGATAAGTCACTGCACATTCCTTTAACGAGTATACCCCATATATCCCGCGGAATGAGTGAAGGTCAAGAAAGATCCGTAGACACAGAATGGAGGTTAACCGAAATGGGCATTGAAGAGATTCGCGAGAAAACTCGAGAGACGGCGAACAAACTTTTTGGAAAGGGCATCAAGATGGACCCTCCTTATCTCACATGGAAGGCCTTTGACAAGAATCTTGCGAACGATTTTTCGATGTTCATAACGGGAAATCTTTATTCCAGAACTGTCTTGACGCTTTCCGAGAGACAAATGGTGGCATGTGCCATGCTGGCGGCTATTCGGGCGAGGGACGAACTGAAGCTCCATGTGAATGCGGCCCTCAATGTGGGATGCGATCCCGGAAAACTGGCGGAGATCTTTTTCCAGTTGGCCACCTATGCCGGGATGCCCGCAGTCAACGAGGCCCTTCAGGTTTACCGGGAAGTGCTCAAAGAGAGAGGAGAGTGGCCTATTTCGCGCACTGGCGATGAATGAGGCGAATCTGCACGCCTCGTGGGATCATCGCCTGTCCGTGGGGCTAGACTCTACCAACAATGAAAAATAAGCGATTCGACTGGTGGCTTGCGGGCATCTGCTCGGCCAGAGCCTTCAGCCAGGTAGTCACCATGGCCTACGCGGCGGCCCTTCCCGTGCTTCAAAAGGAGTGGCACATGTCCGCTTCTCACGCGGGCGCGATCTCCAGCGGTTTCCAGATGGGTTACGGAGTCTCTCTCCTCTTTGTCTCTGTACTGGCGGACCGCTTCGGGGCAAAACGCCTGTATCTTTTCTCCATGCTCACCGGTTCTCTTTTCACCGCCGCCTTCGCGCTCTTTGCCAGGAGTTACCTTTCGGCCCTTCTACTCTATACGGCGGTCGCCCTTTTTGTCGGAGGCAGCTACACCACGGGTTTGATGATACTTTCGGAGCGGTACCCGGTCCGGCGAAGGGGGGCCGCGACGGGGTTCTACATAGCGAGCTCTTCCGCTGGGTACGTTCTGTCCCTCGCACTGAGCGGATGGGCCATCCCTGTTGGAGGCTACAGGCTTTCTTTCCTGGTCACCTGCCTGGCCACCGTTCTGGGGGCGGTCTTTTCCTTTGTCACTCTGGCCGGGACAAGCACCCCGAAAATTCCCCGGCAGAAACAGCAGAGTTTCAGAAAGGAGGTTCTTTCGAACAAGCCTGCCCTGCTGCTTATTTCGGCCTACACCTGCCATGCCTGGGAACTGCTTGGAATGTGGGCGTGGGCTCCGGCCTTTCTCACAGCCTGCCTGGTTCAAAGGGGCGCAGTAGAGCTGGACGCAGCAGGCCTCGGTGCTTACCTGGTTGCGGTCTTTCACATGGCGGGCATCGTTGCTTCCTTTTCCATGGGATCGCTCTCCGATCGGCTCGGGAGGGCGAGCATGATCATGGTTCTTTCAGGAATAAGCGGCCTGTGCTCTCTCGTTTTCGGATGGTCCATCGGATGGCCTTTCTGGGCCGTCATGGTCCTCGGACTTTTTTACGCTTTTTCCACTCTGGGCGACTCCCCTGTACTTTCCGTCGCTTTGACTGAAGTGGTGACACCCTCCTATCTTGGAACCGCCTTCGGAATCAGGTCGATGCTCGGATTCGGCGCAGGAGCTGTATCCCCCGTTGTTTTCGGGGCGGTTCTTGACCTCACGAATCCAGGGCAGGAGAGTTACAGCGCATGGGGGTGGGCATTTGCGTCGCTGGGGATTCCGGGATTCGGGGCGGTGTGGGCGGCCCGGCGCCTTCAACGCTTATTTCGCTCACGACCTGGCGGTTCAATGGGTTTGACCTTTTAAAAATTCGGGGTTAGTTTAAATTGTATATTGTTTCCCCTTTCTCTTCGAAGCAAGGGACGGCGACTTAGAAAAAATGAAGTTCACCATTTTCAAGAGAATGATTTCCGGCTACGCAGTGATCATGATCATGGTCATTTTCATGGGAGTCTACGTCACCCTCAAGCTGAATCAGATGACGGAAATCAATCACAGGATCGCCAAGATCGACGGCGCCACAATCACGATCGGTGAGCATCTTCTGGAAGTCCTTTTTTCTCAAATCGGGTTTGAACGGAAGTTCCTGATCGCAGGAGACCCTGATTTCTTGAGTGAGTTCCACCGCGCAAGAGAGCTTTTCGAGGAAGAACTGCAAAAACTGTCCGCTCTTGCAGACTCGGAAAAGAAGAAAGGTTGGAATGCCGCTATCCGTGCCCACTATGAGCGATATGCGGCCTTGTTCGAAGAGGAATCAAAACTCGCCTCCAGAAACGAACCGTTTCCGCGAAAAGAATACGTGGAGGCAAGAGACGGAATCGTCGGCGAGATCGACAAAGTACTCAGGGAAGTAATCAGAACTGCCAGAGCGGAAAGAGATGAAAAACTGGCATTGTCCGGCAGGATCAGCTACCGCGCCATAAGGGTTACGGCGATCGCAGCCGGCTTGACTATAGTCCTGGGCATTGCCATCTCGTTTTTTATCACAAGAAACATTGCGAGGCCTATCTCACTCCTGGGGCAGAAGACAAAGGACATCGCCACCGGCCGATTCCACAAAATATCCGACATTGCTTCACCGCCCGAGATCAAACAGCTTACCGAAGATTTCAATGCCATGAGCGAAAGGCTGGAAGAGCTCGACAATATGAAACTGGATTTCATCAGCCATGTTTCCCACGATCTTCGGACACCCTTGACGTCCATCAAGGCGGCAAGCAGCATGGTTCTGGAGGGCGCTTTCAGACAACCGGAAAAACAGAAAGAACTGCTGACCGTCATCAGGGAGGAGTGTGACAGACTTATCCGGGCCGTCAATCGCATTCTGGACATTTCCCGCATGGAAGCCAAGATGATGGATTATAACTTTACCGAGTGCGAACTGCTCCCTATCCTTCAGAGGGCCGTCCTGAAACTGGCACCTTTAGCCCAGCGGAAGAAGATCGACCTGGAACTGGCTCTCTGTCCGGAGCTTCCCACAGTTAAGATCGACCCAGAGAGGATCGCGCAGGTCCTGGAAAACCTGCTGGGCAACGCCCTGAAATTCACCTCTGAACAAGGAAAGGTCACTGTTTCGGTTTCTGCAGGGGACAATGAAAATGGCTTTGTCCGTGTGGCGGTCTCCGACACGGGGTGTGGTATCCCCAGAGAAGATTTGGAACATATCTTTGAAAAATTCAAGAGAATTGACAGGAGCAGGGAAACGGCTATGGGTACGGGGCTCGGACTTGCAATCGTCAAATACATAATCGCCGATCATGGAGGGAAGATATGGGTGAGGAGCGCACCTGGAAAGGGAAGCACGTTTTCTTTTACCGTGCCTGTTGCCTGAGTGTGCTTCTGGGCTTGATCGGGTGCCTTCACCCGGTCGAAGAATGGCATGGCCGACAGCGTCTGAAAGAAGCGGAGGCCTTTATGGTCCAAGGCGAGTACGAAGCCTCCGTGAGCCAATCTCTGAGAGTGCTGGAGGCAAATCCGATGTCCCTAGGGGACGAAGCACTCTTTCAGATGGGTTTATTGTACGCCCATCCTGAAAACCCCGGGGCTGATTACGGCAAAGCTATCGGCTTCTTCGAGAGAGTCGTAACCGAGTTTCCGCTGAGCGAAAAAAGGAACGAGGCCCGGTTGTGGCTCCTCATCCTGAAGAACAGGGAGGAGGAACTGGGGCAGCTTCGAAGAAGAGCGAAGGCGGCTGAAAAGGCTGCCGAAGCGAAGGAGGAGAAACTGAAGCTACTCCGGGAGGAGCTGGAGGTGAGAGAGAAGAATCTGGCCGAGGAACGGAAAGAAATCGATCAGCTTCAAAATCGGGTGGCTGAACTGGAAGGTCAATTGGCAAGGCTCAAGAGCGTGGATTTAACCATTCAGGAAAAGAAGAGAGCTCCGATCCGATAGTGATCAACAAGGAAGAGGAATAGAAAGTGAAAATACTGGTGGTGGACGACGACGATACCATCCTTAAGCTCATCAAGATGAGACTGGAGGTTGAAGGATATGACGTCACGACGGCCCCGAGTGCGGGGGCGGCCCTGGCAGCCGGCAGGGGAGAAATGTTCGACATCGCACTTGTGGATTACAAGCTCGCTGACAAGAGCGGCATTGAATTGATGGAAGACCTTCTCGCCCTCAATCCCGAGATGCCGGTAATCATTCTGACGGCTTACGGGACAATAAAGAACGCCGTAGAAGCCATGAAAAGGGGCGCTTTTGGGTATTTGACAAAGCCCTTTGATTATGACGAACTCCTTCTTCAGATACGGAACTGTTATGAAAAGAGCGGACTGTCGAAGGAAGTGAGGAGGTTGAGGAGCCTGGTCGATGAGAGATACGGCTTCGAGAACATCATCGGAAAAAGCGAAGCCACGAAAAAGGTGCTCGACCGGGTCGCCCAAGCGGCGCAAGTGGACTCTTTTGTTTACGTCAGCGGCGAAAGCGGGACGGGGAAAGAGCTCATTGCCAAGACCCTGCACCTGGCCAGCTCGCGAAAGAACGAGCCTTTCGTTCCCATCAATTGCGCCGCCATCCCGGAGAGCCTGCTGGAAAGCGAATTGTTCGGGTACGAGAAGGGCGCCTTTACAGGTGCGACCCAGTCCCGCAGGGGCCTATTTGCGCAGGCAGACGGCGGGACTTTTTTCCTGGATGAAGTATCGGAGATGCCCCTCACCATGCAGGCCAAGTTGCTGAGAGTTCTCGGGGACATGGCCTTTTACCCCCTGGGAGGGCGGAGACTGGTCCGGGTGAACGTGCGGATGATCGCCGCATCGAACAAGAATCTTGAAGAGGAGGTAAAACTTGGGAGGTTTCGTGAAGATCTCTTCTATCGAATCCACGTGATCCACATACCTATACCGCCTCTGAGGGAAAGAAAAGAGGACATTCCGTTGCTGGCGAGACATTTTCTTAAGAAATACGCCGAAAAAGCGAAAAAGGAGATCGTTGGATTCTCCGCCGCGGCCTTTCGGAAGCTGATGATTCATCACTGGCCGGGGAATGTACGGGAACTGGAGAACTGTGTGGAAAGCGCGGTGGCTATGGCAAATCAGGAAATCATTACAGACGACTTGATTCTCCAAAACAGCCTGAAAGGGCAAGAGGGCCCAAAATCCTTTAAAGATGCGAAGGCCGATTTCGAAAAGGAATACCTGATTCAACTTCTTCAGATGACCAAGGGGAATATCACCGAGGCGGGAAAGCTGGCCGGCAAGCACCGGGCCGACCTCTACGAACTCCTGAGAAAACACGACCTCGATCCGCACGCGTACAGAAAACCCGATTCCTTGCGCTGACTCCCTACCGGTGCGACCTTCACTCCTGCTGAATTGAAAGATTCTGCGGGGACTCACTTCCCCGAGTGTCATTGCGAGAGATCGAGAAGAGCACGGCAATCTCACGGAAATCACGATTGCTTCGGCTCCACCTCACAAGTATAGAAAAGATCCGTTCCCCATTGGTCTTAACATCCCGAATCGGGCACGCAAGGCTGTAGGGAAAAACCAGCACCCCGAAAACCTGGAATCTACAGACAGTTACGACAAGCATTCCCTTGTTTTGGCCCCAGAGAGTGAAGGGAAAATCCTTCATGAACTGCAGGTTTCCGTTTCGCACGTGATCGGATAATGCCTGTCATTACAAAGCATTGGACCGGAAAGCACCTCTGGCACAACCTTTGCGAAAGTAATCAAAGGGAAAAGGCGACAAGTTCGGGCCGTTTTTATGCGGCACCAAAGGAGGAGCTGAGATGAGAAACGGAGAAACGGCGGAAAACTGGGGAGGGGAAAGTCGCTCTTTGATTTCAACGATTGAGCAGGCTGATTTGAATTTGACCTCGTGCAGAGTTCTGATGGTGGACGATGAGCCGGCTATTCTTTCGGTCCTTCTCTGGGCCGTCCAGGATATGGGGTGCGCAGTGACCACCGCTCACGGAGGTCAGGCGGCTTTAGACAAGCTCTGCAAAGAATGCTTTGACGTTCTCATAACCGACCTCATCATGCCGGACCTTGACGGCTTTTTCTTGCTGAAGATGGCGAAAAAGCTCGCTCCGGAAATGAAAGTCGTCGTCATGACCGGCAGCCCGGAACTGGTTCCCTACATAGGTTGCCCCCTGGACGGACTGCTCGTCAAGCCGTTCGGGATGAACACGCTAAAAACCGTGATTGCGAAATGCGCCGGTGGGGTCACCCGTGAAGAAGAGCAGAAAGCGAAATCGGTGCAGAGGCGAATGGAAAGGAAGCGTCAATGAGTGACAACGAGAATCGCCGAGGTAAAGACCTCGAATGCAAGGAAATTGAATGGCATGAAATCGTCGACAGAATTGAAGAGGCCATTGTGATGTCACTGGCTAACAAGGTTCTTGAACAGGCCGCGATCAAGGAAGGAATGTGCGAGGAGACACGCAGGACGGGCAAGCTCGTTGAACTCAGACGAATTTCGCGGAAAAAACATGTAAACCCACCGAGCAGGAAAGCCTCCTAGGCAAATTTCCTTTATTGATTCACTTGGGAGGCTTCTTGATTTTTTATGTAGCTCGCACTTCAGGTTCTTAACACCGCTATGGTTACCCCTAAAGATCGCCTTTCGAGTTTTCTGAAGCACTTTGTTCTTCATCCTGGTTTGTGAGGCTCTGAGAATATCCACCGCTTTCCCGCTTCCCTTCTTCCCGAAATGCTCATCAGCCCTGTCAATCAGCGAAAGCGCATCCCCGATTTTTTCTTCTTCAATGCGCCTGATCGTGTTGTGCATCTTGCCGGCTGTCGCTCAAAGCGCTTTGCGGGCGTATCTTGTCTCCTGCAGGAGTTCTTCCAGAATTATGCATCCTTAATTGAACATCGGTGCAGCCCCACTGTCGAATACTAATGCAAAAATGCTGCTGGACTGCGACGGCCGGCATAAGCGAGTGTCGAGTGATCAAATGTGTGCACACTTTTCGATGTCGTTCATGGAAGCGGTATACAAATTTTCACGATGGTAAAAAAAAAAGAGAAAGGCGCCGGGATTCTGCTTCCATGATTCTTCCGTTCGCTGCGACCCGTTAACCTCTTCATAATCATGACGAAAAGAATGTTCGCACGATAACAATCGATGCTCTGGCATCGAAATTGCTCTTTCATCCTGCCGACGAGAGAGCATGCCGCTCTTATCACCAAAAGCACGAAAAGGGCAAACCACCCGAAAGGGTGAGACGCAAAGCCACTGGTCTAAATCCTTGCATGCAAGGATATGGCAGCAGGGTTGCCGTGCAAAGGTGTGACATCTCTTGATGCACCTCCTTGCGCGGTGAAGGGTAAATCGGGAGATGTCATGGGAAAAACCTCCTTTATCTACAAACTGCTTGCGGCCCGTTGTCGCACAGGACAAAAGTCATGCGTCTGAAGAAGACCATGCTGAGACATCGGGCTGCTCTGATCGTTGTGGCCTTTGGCATGCTTGCCCTGTCGGCGGGAACAGCTGCCGAGGCGCTGGGGGCCGAGAAGTTTTGCTCCGAATATGGAGGAGTGATTGATGGTGATGTTCTTATCACTTCTCCAACCCAGATCACTATCGACACTGACTGCACTTTCCAGAACTGGCCCCAGTCCAATCCGCTGACCGCGACCCTTAATTTTCAAACCAACGACCCCTCAATATATCTTATCGTCTTCAACAACGTTTACTTCACCGGTCACATGGCGTGTGCCAATGTTGACCACAGGATCTGGTTTGCCAACGGTTCGGATTATGGTTCCAACAATGCCTGCCAGGATCTTTTTATACCAGTAGAAACAATCGATAAGAAGAACCCTCCGGGCCAAACCACAGCCGCGATCGGTGTGCCCTTTACCTACAGGCTCACACTCCCGTCCATGTCCTTGGGAGGCGGACCGTCGGCCAATGACCTGCATTCAGTCACTGTATGGGACGATCTGACCGCTGGGGGCGCGGATCTCACTTACGTTGACATCAACGCCTACTATAAGGGCAGCGGTAACCCTGTGGCGCTCGTGCCCGAAAACGACCCTTCCGCACCAGGGGGGGTGTGGACCCCTAAGAACCTCTCATACAAAAAAATTCCCCTCATCCGAGCCGGAGAGCAAATCGTGATCGACATTACGGTCGTTCTCGATGACACGCCGAGAAACGCGCCGGGGACACAGTTCACCAACACCGCCAAGTGGCAGTTCGGGAGACTCATCGATGACACATATTATGAACCCCTTCCAGGCGAATGGGGCCACACGGAGCCGATGACGATCGTCGGGCCCGCTCTCGTCGTCACGAAAACGGGTCCGACGTCGGTGATCAATCTCGGGGAGTGGGCGAATTTCACAATCGACGTCTTGAACAATGGAACCTGGGCCGGCAACGCATGGAACGTGAGCGTTTTAGACCGGCTGCCGAGCGAGTCATCGAACCGGTTCAACGCAGGAATGTGCGATATGACACCGGAGGTGACCGGTGTCACACTCGCGGGCAGACCCCTTGCACAGAACTTCGACTATCTGCTCGACTACTCCGGCTGCGAGCTAAGCCTCACCCTCCTCGATGGAGCCGGGCCCATTGGTCCGAATGAGCACCTGATCGTCGCCTACCGAACCAAGGTCGACGCCGACAGCGAAAGCGGCGCCGTGCTCACCAACGTTGCTGCCGCCACCCGGTGGTCTAACGATAAAGATACCGACATCGGTCAAAACTACGCATGTCTCCCAACCGACGGTACGGAGGGAACTCTCGACTGCCAGGACGCCCACTCTCTAATAGTAGTGCTTTCCGGCTATTTCTTCGAAAAAACCGTGGCTAACCCGGGAACCGGCGAGCGCATCACCAGAGCCATGCCGGGAGAAAGACTGCGCTATACATTGTGGCTCAGGAGCATCGACGAGCCTCTTACCGACATCCGTTTCTACGACGACTTGAGTGTCCTCAACGCGCTGCCCGCCTTCGAACCCGGTTCGCTCTCTCTCGTGAGTTATCCCGGTGGAGCCGACATCTCACATACCGATCCGGACGGCGGTACGAACAATGGAGGGATACTCGACATCCGCGACTTGAGCATTCCGGCCGGCGGTACGATCGAAGTCAAGTTCGACATCACGGTAGCCTCGACCCTTCAGGAAGGTTTTGTGGTCCTTAACCAGGCGAAGCTCATCCACGGCGCCGAGAAGATCGCTGACAGCGACGATCCCAGCATCAACGGTCAGGCCGATCCAGACGTGGAGGGTGACGAGGATCCGACGCAAGTGCTGATATATTTCCCTCTACCCTTGCCGCCGGTGAAGGCACTGGTTTCGCCGACTACCCCTGAGGTTACCATTGGGGAGGAGGTGATCTACCGGATCAGCGTGCCTGGGGAGGTTAGCACCCGTCCTCTGTACAACGTGGTGAT
>Ga0068714_10001751_pt1 | contig 30215 bp, 29 predicted proteins | sample MTBNYHSulfiMetaG_FD_62988 | JGI IMG/M metagenome (GOLD analysis project Ga0068714, IMG submission 62988) | Enrichment culture microbial communities from rom New York Harbor, USA that are MTBE-degrading - MTBE-NYH (New York Harbor Sulfidogenic)... | ecosystem: Environmental > Aquatic > Marine >...
CCAGCAGAGGCGGAACGACGCCCAATTCCGGTTCCGGGCCGAGCTGCCCGGCCCGCGGAAGACCATCGAAGAGCTGCTGATGAGCTTCCTGCTCCGCCGGAGTCTCCACGCGCCCACTCGCCGGCTCCGCCCGGACGCAGGCTCCGGCCACTCGCAGGCTCGGCAACGGCCGTTCAGAGATCCCGAAGGTCGTAAGCGAGATTGACCTTCTCGTTGTCGCTGCGGAGCTTCTTGCGCTGCTGCACCACCCTCGGCGCACTCAGCACGGTCGATGCTCCCATGCGCACGCCGGGTCCAGCGCCTGCACCCGCAGAGAATGGCGGGGAGCGGGTTGCGGCCCTCCGGGGTTTGCGGGTATACAGAAGGTAGCAACCGGACCAGGACCCGCTGCCGATGATCGAGTACCCAAAGCTCCGTCCCGTCGAGGCCATCGCCACCGAGGACGGGCTCGTGTGCCTCCGTGACCCCCAGGGCTTCTCGGACCAGCTCGTGTTCCTGCCCCGGGAGGCGCTGTTCGTGGTTTCTCTGTTCGACGGCGCTCACACGATTCTCGACGTGCAGTACGAGTTTTCCCGGCGCTTCGGCACGATACTGCCGAGCGACAAGGTGCGGGAGATCGTCGAGCAGCTGGACGGCTGCCTGTTTCTCGACAGCGAGCGGTTCCGGGAAGCCCGGGACCGGGCCGTGGAGGCTTTTCGTTCGGCCCCGGTTCGCCCGGCCAGTCACGCCGGCGGCGCGTATCCGGCCGACCCTGCGGCCCTGCGCCGGCAGCTCCAGGAGCTCTTCCAGGGCCTGTCGGCCACCGGCCCCCCGGCTCCACCTTCGGGATCTACGGCCGGCGTCATGCGCGGGCTCATCGCCCCCCACATCGACCTGCACCGCGGCGGACACTGTTACGCAGCCAGCTATGCCGAGCTGGAGCGGGCGGGGAAGGCCGAAACCTTCGTGGTGCTCGGGATCGCCCACGTCCCCATCCGGCGCCGTTTCGCCCTGTGCGGCAAGGACTTCGCGACCCCCCTGGGCAAAGTGCCCCTGGACCGGGAGTTCAGCGACAGCCTGGGCCGGCGTCTTGGCGACGACTTCCGGGAGGACGAGTTCGCCCACCGCAGCGAGCACTCGGTGGAATTCCAGGCCGTGTTCCTTCGTTACCTCTTCGGGGACCGCAAGCCCGTTGGACTCGTTCCGATTCTCTGCGGAGGCTTCGAGAAGGCCGCCGTGTCCGGACTGCCCGAAGACGAGGGGGAGGTCCAGGAGTTCCTGGGCGCCCTCGCAGAGACCCTGGCAGAGTGGGGTCCGTCCGCCTGCTGCATTGCTGCAGTGGACCTGAGCCACCTGGGCCGCCGCTTCGGCCAGGAGCTGACGTTGGGCGAGTCGGTTCTGAAGCACGCGGAAGCCGACGACCGCCGAATGATCGATAGAATCCTGGCAGGGGACGCCGAGGGCTTCTTCCGCCTGATCCAGGAGGAGCGGGACCGCCGCAACGTCTGCGGCGTCCCGGCGATCTACACCCTGCTCCGCCTGCTGGAAGCCTCCGCCGGAGAGGGGGCTGCCGGCCGTACCCAGGTGGGCCGCCTTCTTCGCTACGAGCAGGCCGTCGAGGAGGCGACCCAGTCGGTGGTCACCTTCATGAGCGCCGCCTTCTACGACTGAGGGCTCCCGCCCCGGGGATTTCGGCCGGCCACAAAAGCGCGCCGTCTCTTCGGGCCGTTTTTCCCTACAGGACGCGGAGATGACGGGGCCATGGGGATGACAACCCTTTCCGCCCTTGACGGCAGGGTCCAAATACTATACAAAAATATAGTATTACCAGGAGGAACCATGCCCAAGCCAGCCGTCAGCCGCCAGACCGCCCGCATTCTTGCCATGTTGCTGCGCTGTGGAATGATCTGCAGAGAGGAGCTCGAAGTGGTCCTGGAGATGATCGAGGCGCCCGGACCGGGCGGTGGCCGCCGGGTCGCGGGGAACCGCGGGTAGCTGCCCGGCCGGGGCCCGGGGTCCGCGACCCCTACCGGGCACCGTGCGCGGCCAATCGGCCGCCGGGGGCTACACCGAAGCGCGGACAGCGGTTATACTGGCTCCCGTCGGCCTCTCGGCCGGACCCGCCACCACAACAGGAGGCCCTCATGCACGAATCGATCGAGGAACACATCGGCCAGAGCCTGTTCAACTTCCAGTCCGCTCTCAAGCAGAGCGGAAGCTCCCTCGGAGAGTTCATCCGCAGCCACTACCTGGACAAGTGGCGGGGCGACCAGATCTACCACGCCCTGGCGATTCGCACCACCTTCGTCAACGCCCTTCAGCTGCACCTGGCCCGGGAGGGGCTGTTCAACATGGAGCGGGTTTCCATGAGCCCGGTCACCGACCCGCTGGCCCACGACGTGGAGCACACGCCGTCGATCCGCTACAAGGGGCACACCTACCTGACCACCCACTCGATGATCTACTCCAAGCTCCTGGCGCTGATCAACCCGCGCCTCAAGGGGATCTTCGTGGACTCCCCCAACATCCGCCTTGAGCTGGAAAGCCCCACCCGGATCCAGAGGGGCAAGTACCTGATCGACTTCTCCCAGATGGACATCGAGGTGCGGCGCTCCCGCCGCATCGACCTGGAGACCTACCTCAGGGAGACCGACAAGGTGCAGCGCATCCTGCGGGAGGACCACGACGAGGCCCTGAGCTTCTTCGAGCGCCTGGTGATCGCCGCGACCTCGGCGGTGGTCGAGGTCAACGACGAGGACCTCAAGGCCCTGGGGGTCGCCCTGGAAGTGCCCGAGTCCCCCTTCCCCCGCTTCCGCAGGGACGAGGCCGTGGCTCGCTACGGGACTTCCGCCATCGAGGGTCCTCTCGGCAGGACCGTTTCCAGCCAGTTCTTCTGGGTCACCGGGCTCATGCGGGAGAACTACGACCTGATCTACCCGTATCTCAAGCCCAACGGCCGGAACGACGGCGGCGACGAGAGTCCTTTCGACAAGCGCCCGCTCTCCGAGTTCACCTCCGACATGATCTACAACTACGACCTGGTGGCCCAGAGCCGCCGCAGGAGCGACGGGGCCATGGGCCCGGCTCTCGAGGTCCTCTCCGGGGGCCTGCGGGAGTGGCTGTACGAGGCGATCGTGGAGCGCCTGGTCGACAACGGGGTGCTGGAGGAGCGGCCGCGGGTCGTGGGGGACAACATCGAGAACATCCACGAGCTCGGCGGTTACGGGCCCTTCCTCCTGGCGGCCTGGCAGAAGGACGAGCAGGGCAGGAGCCTGTTCCCCGAGACCTTCGGCGGCGGCCTCGGCGTGGAGCGCTGCCTCTTTGCCCTGTGCCGGGGCGAGGCCATCCGGCAGGTCGACCAGGTCACGCTGTTCGGCAAGAACCCGGACTCCTATCCCATGTACCTGTTCTGAGGCCCGCGCCCGTGGCCATGCTCGAGCGCGAGCAGCCCCCGCGAGCCTACCCCTTGATCGAGCCGGCCAGCAGCCCGCGTACGAAGAAGCGCTGGAGCCCGAAGAAGATCACCAGGGGCAGCACCATGGACACGAAGGCCCCGGCGGTCAGCAGGTGCCAGTCCTGCCCCCGGGTGCCGATCATGTTCAGGAGCCTCTGGGTCAGCACCGACACCTCCTGGCGGGTCCCCAGGAAGACCATGGCCACGAGCAGGTCGTTCCACACCCACACGAACTGGAAGATGGCGAACGCCGCCAGCGCCGGGACCGACAGGGGCAGGATCAGGTAGATGAAGATCCAGAAGTGGGTGTACCCGTCGATGAAGGCCGACTCCAGGATCGAGCGGGGAATCGTCGAGATGTAGTTGAACAGCAGGTAGATGGCCAGGGGAAGCCCGAACCCGGTGTGTGCCAGCCAGATCGCCAGGAACGTGCCGGTGAGCTGCAGGCGCAGGTAGTCCCGCAGGATCGGGATCAGGGCGATCTGCAGGGGCACTACCAGGAGTGCCACCACGATCGTGAAAAAGACCTTCCTTCCTGGGAACTGGACCCAGGCGAATCCGTACGCGGCAAAGGCGGCGATCAGGATCGGGATGACCACCGCCGGGACGGTGACCGTCACGCTGTTCAGGAAGGCCCGCACCAGGTTCTCGGTGCGGGCGGTTATCCTGGTGCCTTCGGAGTCCACGTACGTGTAGTCCTTTCCGGCCAGGACCTGTTTGTAGTTGTCGATCGTGAACTGCGGCTCCTTGAACACGGTCCACCAGCCCGTCAGCGAGACCACGTCACGGTCCCGGAAGGAGGTGACCAGCAGCCCGATCGTCGGCAGCGACCAGATCAGGCAGATGACCAGCAGGATGATCGTGACCGAGAAGGTTTTCTTTTCTTTCTCTTCCTTGGAAGCCATCAGAACACCTCCCGCTGCATGAACTGGCGCAGGTTGTACCACATGACGGGAATGACCGCGATCAGCAGCACGATGGCGATCGCCGACCCCCGCCCGTAGTGCAGGAACTTGAACATCTGCTTGTACTGCTGACTGGCCAGCACCTCGGTACCGTACAGGCCGTTGGTCATGGAGAAGACGATATCCCAGATCTTCAGGGTGATGATCAGGATCGTCGTCGACACTGTGACCAGGGTGCCGCGGATGTACGGGATTACGATGCTCAGGATCACCCGGAACTCCCCGGCTCCGTCGATGCGGGCCGCCTCCTTGAGCTCCGTAGGCACGCCGCGAAGCGCCGCCGCGCACACGATCATGGCGAAGCCGGTCTGCATCCATATCAGGATGGTGATCAGGAAGAGAGTGTTCCAGGGGCGGACGGTCAGCCAGCCCACCGGGTCGCCGCCGAAGGCCGTGACCACCGCGTTCAGGATTCCGATTTGCGGCTGCCCCGGGGGCTTGTACGCGTAGACGTACTTCCAGATCACCCCGGCACCCACGAAGGAGATGGCCATGGGAAGGAAGATCAGGGCCTTGGAAAACTTCTCCAGATGCGAGCGCTCGGCCAGAAGCGCGACGATCAGGCCCAGCAGAACGCTCATGCCCGTGCCGATCACCAGCCACAGCAGGTTGTTGCGGAACGCGACCTGCATGACCCGGTCGCTGAACACGTACAGGTAGTTGGCCAGACCCACGAAGTTGTCGCTGGCAGGGCCGAAAAAGCTCAGCCACAGCGACCGCGCCGTCGGTATGACCAGGTACCAGCCCAGGATCACCAGGGCCGGCCCCACGAACAGGAAAGCCTGAAGCCGCTGGCGCCACGAGGGTCCCAGGCGGGTGATGAGCCAGTTGAACAGGAAAAACAGCAGCCCCACTCCCCCGACGCCCCAGAGGATGGCCACGATGGCGATGACCGCCGCCGGTGCGTTGCTGTCCCGGAGGAAGCGGAAGCCGACGTACAGGACGGCGAAGGCGATCGCCGGCACGACGACCGCGATCACGATCCGCCACAGGGTCGTCCAGAGTCCCGGCACGAATCCCTTCACGCGCTCGGAGCGTTCGAAATCCTCCATGCGGAAGCCTCCTTGTCAGTCGCGTCTGCCGCAGCAGCGTCAAAGGACCGCCGGACGCCCTGGACGGGCGCCCGACGGAACCATTCTTCTGTTGCTCTTGCTGCTGCGCCCCGGAGCGTCACCTGGGCCAGCTGGCCTCGATGTCGTCCAGCACCCTGTCCAGCGGCACGCCGCTGACGTAATCCACCATGCCGGTCCAGAAGGTCCCGGCGCCGACCTCGGCGGGCATCAGGTCCGATGCGTCGAAGCGGAACACCTTGGCCTCGAGCAGCAGCTCGGCCTGGGCCCGCTCCAGCGCGGTTGGGTAGGCGGAGAGGTCCTGGCTCTTGTAGGGGAACAGGGCCCCGCCGGTCCTGGCCCAGGCGATTCCGGATTCCCAGGTGCCCAGGAACTCCATGAACTGCCGGACCTCGGGACGATCGTTGAACATCACGAACTGGTCGCCGCCGCCCAGGGCCGGAGTCCCCCACTGGGACTCGATCTGCGGGAAGCCGAACAGGCCGACCATGGCGTCCAGGTTCTGCTGTACGGCCTCGGGGAAGAAGCCGGTGATGAAGTTGCCCTGGCGGTGCATCCAGGCCCGGGGCGGCTTCTCGAACATGACCTGCGGCGCGTCGTTGCCGAAGTGGGCGGTCAGGATGTAGTTGGGACCGCCGTATGCGTATTTCGGGTCCCGGAAGCGCTTACCCGCGATCTCGAAGGCGCGTTTGACCCGGCGATCGTTGAAGGGGATTTCGTGGTTGACCCACTGGTCGTAAACTTGCGGGCCGGCGGTCCGGAGCATGATGTCCTCGACCCAGTCGGTGCCGACCCAGCCGGTTGCGCCGCCGCTCTCGAAGCCCACGGTCCAGGGCACTCCACCCATGCCCATCATCTTGTTCTCGAGGGCCTCCAGCTCCTGCCAGGTGGTGGGGGTGCCGAAGCCGGCGTCCTCCCAGGGCCCCTTGGGGTACCAGACCAGGCTCTTGACGTTGACCCGGTGGAACACCCCGTAGGGGGTCCCCTTGTGCGAGCCGAGATCCAGCCAGACCGGGGCGTAGTTCTTCTCGATCACGTCGACCATTCCCGGCCAGAGGGCCACCAGGGCGCCTCGCTCGGCGAAGGTCTTCATGAGTCCCGGCTGCGGGAGCGCGGCGATGTCCGGCGGATCCCCTCCCTCGACGCGCACGAAGATCAGGGTCTCGAACTCGGGGGAGTATTCATACTGGACGTCGATCCCGGTCCTCTCTTCGAAGGGCTTGATGGCCTCGAGGAAACGCACGTCCTCGGGGGGGCGGAAGGCACCGAACACGGTGACCACCCTGGGCCCTTCCTCCATGGCTGCTTTTTCCTGCTTGCCTCCGGCGAATGCGAAGGCCGCAGCCAGCAGCAGTACCAGCAGAACGAGCAGGTACTTTTTCATACGGCTGACTCCTTTCCTGAAAAACGGGATTCTAACTGGCGCGCAACGGCGCCATTTTGGCTTCTCGATCTCGATTGTATGGATCCTCCCTGCCAGGTGGTGGGCACGCGGAAGCTCCTCACGTGGTCGCCCTCTGGACGACGCTGAGCTGGATGCGGACGTTCTGCTGGGGCCTGCCCGGATCCGCCAGTCGGGCCAGCAGAAGCTCCACGGCGGTGCGTCCGCAGTCGTCCAGGGACTGGTTGATCGTGGTCAGCTCCAGGTAGTCCGCCAGGTCGACATCGTCGAAACCGATCAGGGCAAGGTCCTCCGGGACGCGGATGCCCCGCTGCCGGGCCGCCTTGAGCACGCCGACCGCCTGGATGTCCGAGGTGGCGAAGAGCGCTTCGGGCGGGATCGGGAGGTCCAGAAGGGCTCGAGTGGCGTCGATCACGCCGTTCATGGTGAAGGGCTGCCGCCGCACGTACTCCTCCGGCAGCTCGACCCCCGCCCGGTCCAGGGCCTGGCGGAAGCCTTCGAGCCTTTGATCGCTCGGGTGCAGGGCATAGGCCGGCTCGCCGGACTCGCCGAGGAAGGCGATTCGGCGATAGCCCTTGCCCACCAGGTGCTCGGCGGCCAGCCTGCCTCCGAGCACGTTGTCGATCTGGACGCAGCTGAACGACGGGTGGTCGTACTCGACGCACACCGTCTCGAGATGATTGTCCAGGAGGCGGCGGGCCGAGGCGTCTTCGAGGGGCAGGCTCATCACGATCAGTCCGTCGACCCGGCGGGAAACCGGCAGCATGTCCAGGTAGGCGCCGAGCTTGGCGAGGGAATCGACGGTGTAGACGATCAGCTCGTAGTCGGTCTCGGCGAGGGTGGTGGCCACCCCCCGGACCCTCTGCACGAAGGACAGGGCGGTGAAGAAGGGCGTCAGGACCCCGATGCGCTTGAAGTCCTTGCGGGCCCGGGCGCTCGCCTCGGCCTTGGGCACGAAGCCCAGCTGCTCCACCGCATCCATCACCCGCCGGCGGGTGGACTCTTTGACCCGCTGCGGCACGTTGAGCACCCGGGAAACCGTGGCGATGCTCACGTCGGCTTCCCGAGCCACGTCGTATATGGTAGGCAGGCTTCTCGCCGTCATCTGCACAACCGGAAAAGAGCCTTCACGCCGCCGAAACCCGGCACCATGAAAGTGCTTTTATGTAACTACTATTAGTTTACGGACAGGCGGGCTTCCCGTCAAGAGGTATTTTCGAGGCGGTTGTTGTTTTCTGCGGTCACGGGAGCATCGTCCGCGCTCGGGGCAGCAGGAACAGCCGCAGGAGGAGCTCGTTGTAGGCGTCGATCCGGCGTCGCTCGGCGCGGCCCCAGTGGGCCCGGCGCAGCCCGTAGAGGGCGGCGCTGTCCAGGACGTGCCGGCTGTAGCGCTGCCAGGTGAAGCGCTCCCGGACCCGCTCGATGCCCGCCGCGGACAGGCGGTCCCAGGCGTCGGGGCGCCGCTGGATCTCCTGCAAGAATCGGAGAAGGGGCCCGCTGATGCCCTCCTCGGAGTTCGGGTCGATCAGGTACCCGTCCACGCCGTCCCGGATGATCTCCGCAGGGCCCCCGTGGCGCGTGGCAAAGGTGGGCAGGCCGCTGGCCATGGCCTCGAGGACCGTCAGCCCGAAGGCCTCGTACAGGGCCGGCTGCACGAACAGCCCCCGGTGGTCGGCCACCACCCGATACAGCTCCCCGGTGTCCTCCTTGGGCAGATGGACCCCGAGCCAGCGGATATGGCCTTCCAGGCGGTAGCGTTCGACCAGGGCGTACATGCGCTGGATCTCGGCGCGCTCCTCGGCGTCCGCCGCCGCCGCGGCGTCGATCTTCCCGGCGATGACCAGGAGGTTGCAGCGCTCCCGCAGCTCGCCGCAGGCTCCGAAGCGCTCGACCAGACCGGTGATGTTCTTGGTGCGGTCAAGGCGTGCCAGCGTGAGCAGCGGCGTCCTGGCGGGATCGCTCAGAGCTCCGTAGACTTCCTCCCCTGTTTCCTGGAAGAGCAGGCGCTCCAGGGCCCGGGGGCGCTCCTGCCGGTCCGGGCCGGGCTGTTCGGTTTCGGCCCGCCGGGGGTCGGTGTGGGGAAAGAACACCGCCTCGTCGACCCCGGGCGGCACGATGTTGAACTTGTCGATAGCGGGATCGATTCCCCCGGAAACCCGATACAGGCCCGGGAGGGTGAAGCCCCGGTGGGCCTCGTACTGACCGGGAGAGTGCTCGTCGCCGGCGATCTCCTGGAAGGTGCTGGCCACCACGAAGTCCGCGGCATTCACGGCCACCAGGTCGGCCAGCAGCTGGATCGAGAAATGGTACTGGTCCTCGTACCGCTCCCAGCGCAGGTCCGCCTGGGGGTACTTGGTCTTCTCCAGCGCGTGGGCGATGGTGCAGAGGGTGGCACCGAAGCCCCCGGCGAGGAGCGCGGCGACCAGATTTCCGTCGGAGTAGTTGCCGATGACCAGGTCCGGCTCGCCCCCGAGCTCCCGGCGCAGCTCCCGCGCCGCCCGCTCGGCGAAGCCGTGCAGGTACGGCCAGACCTCGAAGCGGGACATCCACCTCGGCAGCACCTGTCCCCGCTCGTCAAGGAAGGGCAAGCGCAGGATCGTTCCCCCCGCGGTTCCGCGGATCGCTTCCCTCGCTTCGTGGCAGGTGGTGCCCTCGCTCTCCAGGATCTGCCGGGTCAGCACCACGATCCGGGGAGACGCCTCGAGGCCGGCGGCTTCCAGCCGGGCCCTGAGGGTCTGCTCGAGTCCCCGCACCTGGTCCAGGATGTAGACGATCTGTCCCCCGGTATCCGGGCGTCCCAGGACGTTTTCCTGGCCGAACCAGCCGTGGGGCGAGACGATGACCACCCGCTCCAGGAGCGGAAGGCGCGGGAGAAGCTCCGCCAGCATCTCGGCGCTCGGGGCCTCCAGGAGCCCGGCGAGCAGCTCGAGACTCTGCCGAATCCCGGCCGCCGTGCCGCCCCAGCCAGGCTCCAATCCGAGCCGCCGGAGGGAGGACGCGCACTGGTCCGCCGGCGCATCGTCAGGCATCCCTTCGAGAATGCCGCGGGCCGCCCGTAGGCTCTCGGCAAGCGAGCCGGGCTCGACGAACTGATCCGGGTCTATGAGGACGCGTCGGCCGCGCCTCGCGGGAGCTCCAAGGAGGGTGAGCAGGATCCTTTCTCTCTGCGCGGGGCTCTGATCGAGACGCTCCACCGTGCGCCGCCGGAGCACCTCCAGACCGCGGCCGATCTCTTCCGGCGTGGCGACCCCGGCCGCCTCATCGTAGAGGCTGCGGAAGTCTATCCGGACAGGTACCGCCTCGGCGGCCGCCCCGGGGGCGGCGACGACTCGTTCGTAGGTCGACAGCAGCTCCTCCTCGCCGAGGGGACGCATTTCGCCGCTCGCCTCGTGCAGGACGGCCGCAGCGGTGCGGCCGACCCCGAGGCGAAGCACGAATGCGGCATCCCGCTCCGGCAGGAGCAGCTCCAGGACGTGGCCCAGGAAGTCCTCCAGGGGTTCCTCCGGCTGGAGGCGCCCGGGGCTGCCCCCGCCGGCCCTGTAGGCCCCGAAGGCCGCGAGCACCTCGCTGCGCTGCCAGAGCGGGCGCCCCTGGCTTCGCAGGTGGCTGACGAAGCGCTGCAGCTCGCCGCGATCTGCTGTGCCCAGCGTGTCCCAAAGGTTGGCCCTGTCCTGTCGGGAGGGCATGGGGTGTCTCCTTGCGCGTACGGTCACGGGAATACCCTAACGTGAAAGCCGGTTCGTGTTAAGCTCGGGGGAGCCCCTTGCGGGGCTATCGGGCCGAGACCTCGAAACCCTCCCCGGCGGAGCGTTCCAGGTCGACCAGGATTTCCCGGCCCCCGAAACCGTGACGGTTGCACCTGGCGCGCACGAGCACTTGCGGGATTTCCGGAGCAATACGGACACCGCCGAGGCTGCGGGTAAAGGGCTGCTCGTCCTCGTGAGGATGGGCCAGAACCCGCTCCGCGATCACGGCCCCGGTTTCGGGATCCACGACCTGCCAGGCGTCTGCGTAGTGCTCCCATCCCTCGTCGTTGTGGCGGACGGTCACGGCGAAGCTCCAGGCTCCGGAAATCTCCCGGCTGGCCCGGACGAAACGGACCTGGGCATAGTCCAGATCCAGGTTGGGCTTCCGGTTCGCGGTCCCCCCATCGCCCTCCCGGTCCTGCGCGGCTGCGGGGATTGCTGCGCCCAGGATCAGGCAGAAAGCCGCAGCGAGGCCGGCAAGGTAGGATCCTCTCCTCATGACCCCGCCCCCTCGGGCTGCCGGTACGCCCGATCGGACGTTGCGGGCACTGCGGAGTCGCTGTGGTGAAGGCCCCGGCAGGCCGCGCAGGCCATGGTCGGTATCGAGCTCATGAAAACCTCCCTGGACCCCGAAGCCCCACCAGGGGGTCTCGGAATCTCTGCAGCATCTCTTCCCAATATACAGAATCGGGAAGTGAACGTGGAGGGAGGCTCAGGAGTCTTTCAGATCCCGGAACATCACGGTGGCGATCCGCCGCAGCGCTTGCGCGGCAGGGCCGTCGCCGAACTCGATCACGGTCTTTCCGACCATCAGCGCTTCGTAGACGTTGTCGTCGAACGGGAGCGTGCCGATGACCCGGGCATCTCGTTCGGAGGCGATCTGCTCGATGCGCGCCGCCTGCCCGGAGTTCAGGTCCACCTTGTTGATGACCACCCACGCGGGAACCCCGAAATGGGCGGCCAGGTCGAGGACCCGCTCCAGGTCGTGAACTCCGGACACCGTCGGTTCGGTGACCACCAGCACACGGTCGAGATCCGTGATCGACGCAATCACGGGGCAGCCGACCCCCGGCGGGCCGTCGGCCAGAACCAGGCGAGCCGCTGCACGGTCGGCCAACTCCCCCGCCCGGCGGCGCACCTCGGTGACGAGCTTGCCCGAGTTCTCCTCCCCGATCCCGAGGCGGGCGTGCACCATTGGCCCGTAGGGCGTGTCCGACACGAAGGTCGTGCCGTTGATCGCGTCCTCGGTGACCACGGCGTCCGCCGGGCACACGAGCCGGCAGAGTCCGCAGCCCTCGCAGGCCACCGGGTCGATCCGGTACGTGGGCGGCCTGCCCGGTGAGCCGTGGGCGTTCCCTGCTCCCATGGTACTCTCACCAGGCTCGTGAGAAATGGCCCCGAAGTGGCATTTCTCCTCGCACAGCCCGCAGGCCGTACAGCGCCGTGGATCGATCTGGTAGCTCTTGCCGCCGCTGAAGGGCGTGGCTTCGAGGGTCACCGGCCGCAGAACCAGGTGCAGGTCCGCGGCGTCCACGTCGGTGTCCGCCAGTACCTTGTCGGTTGCCAGCACTGCCAGAGAGGCGGTCACGGTGGTCTTGCCGGTTCCCCCCTTGCCGCTGATCACCCCGATCTCGCGGATCACTCCACCGTGTTTGCGGGCGCCGGCCTGCTCCGCGGCCTGGAGGCGCTCATCCGGATGCGTCGCCGCCCAGGTCTCCGGAGCCGGGGCCGGCGGCGCCTGCGTGCCTTTGAGCGCTCTGGCTCGATCCAGGATCCCGAGAAGCAGCGGCCGAAGCGCCGGGTCCTCCCGGGCCAGCAAGCCCCCGGAGGAGTACACCTCTGCGTATTCACGCCGAAACGGGACGCGGCCCAGAATGGGCACGCCGACCTCCTCGCAGTACTCCTCGATCATGCCGTCGCGGCCTACCGAGCGATTGATCACCACCGCGGAGGGAATGCCCATCTGCAGGCTCAGCGAGACCGCCAGTTTCAGATCGTGGAGGCCGAAAGGAGTGGGCTCGGTGACGAGCAGCACCACGTCGCTGCCCCGCATGGCTTCGACCACCGGACAGGCGGTTCCCGGAGAGGCGTCGATCAGGACGACCGGCTCCGAACCGGTGGCGTCGGAATCGATTCGCCCGATGACGCGGGTCTTGACCGCCCGGACCACCGCCGGTGCCTGACTCTCGCCGACGGTCAGGGTGCCGTCTGCGAATATGAAGGGGGCTTCCGGAAAAGCCGGCGCCGTGGTTCCGATGCGCACCGTGCCGATGGAGAAGGGTTCCTCCCGTATGGCTTGTTCGGGACAGACCTCCGAGCACACACCGCAGGCATGGCACAGCTCCGGGAAGATCAGGAGCTTCTTCTTCATGGCCGCGATGGCGTTGAAGGTGCAGGCGGAGGCGCAGCGGCCGCAGAGAGTGCAGCGATCCTCGTCCAGGACGGGCTTGGGGACCGTTACGCTGTGACTCTCGGCGAACGACGGCCGCACGAACAGGTGGTCGTTGGGTTCCTCCACGTCGCAGTCCAGGAGGGCGACGGAGCCCCCAGCGGCGGCCAGGCTGTACGCCAGGCTGACGGCCACGGTGGTCTTCCCGGTTCCTCCTTTCCCGCTGGCGATCGTGATCTGCAGTCGACCCATGGACTCCTCACCCATCACAGCCGGGGGAGTCGCACGGCTCGGCGCGACCGCAGCACGGCGCCGCATGCCCGCAGCGGGACAACCGCTCCCTGCCGCGATCGTGAGCGGCACGCCGGGTCACAAAACCCGCTCCGGCGCCGATGAGGCGCCGGAGCTTTCCTCCGCATTCCGGGCAGCTCTCCAGAAGCGGTGCGCTGATGCCCTGAAAGTGCTCGAAGCGATGGCCGCAGGCCTCGCACGCGTAGTCGTAGGTCGGCATGCGCGGGGCTCTCATCAGGCCCGTATCATCACGGCGCCGCACTGCGGGCACTTGAGGGAGCGGCAGGCCTTTCCCGGTTGATGGGGTGCCCGTGCGCCGCAAGCGGGACAGACACACTCCCCGGACGGACCCGCCCCGGGACGGCCTCCTCGCCCGGCGCCGCCGGGCTGGCGCCCTGCTCCCGCACCTCGGCCTCCCTGTCCGCCGCCGGCTCCTCTGCCGCCGGCTCCCCTGCCGCCGCCCGGCCCGGCGGGGCCGGTTCCGTCGCGTCCAGGCATCACGCGCCTCCCTGCCCGGGTTTCATCCCGTGATGGGGCGAGACCGTGGGGCTGTCGGCGGCGCTGAGCTTTCCGCCGAGGTAGCAGTCGATCGCGTCCTTGACGGACCCCGACATGCCAGTGTGGACGGTGATCTCGGCGGCCGACAGGGCCTGGTGGGCGTTCGGGCCCACGTTGCCGGTGAGCACCACCCCGGCGCCCTTGTTGGCCACCTGCTGGGCGGCCTGGACGCCGGCTCCACCGCCGGCCTGTCCGGCGGCGTTCGGCTCCGCCTCGACCCGCTTGGTTTCGGTGTCGAAGAACACGAAGTAACGGCAGCGGCCGAAGCGGGGGTCGACCTGGGAGCTCACATCGGTTCCTGCAGCGCTGATGGCCAGGATCATGAGCCTTCTCCCGCGCCGCCGGCCTCGCTCTCGAGCTCGGCGATCCGCTCCTGGGCGGCCTTGAGCCCTTCTTCCATGCCCTCTACCTGGTCACGCAGCATCTCCAGCTCCTGCTCGCGGCTGAACCCGCCGTACGGAGGCGGATATGCGGGTGCGTACGGTGGCGCAGGCACCGCCGGCTGTGATCCGTACCCGCCCGCGTACGCCCAGGGCCCCGCCCCGCGGCCGCCGGGCCAGCCCATCGCCCCCCGCTGCCAGCCGGTCAAACCCGTGGCGTAGTACCAGTTGCGACGCCCGCGTCCGCGACCCCAGGTACCGTATCCCATGCCTCCGCGCCCGTAGGCGGGATTCATGAACCCGGGCACTCCATAGCCGGCGCAGTATCCCGCGGCCCGGCCGGTCATTGGACCCATTCCCGCGGGTCCTGTTCGGTCTCCTCGTGGCATTCTGTACCTCCTCGTCGAAGAGATTCGTGATTCGGGCTTCCGGCGCAGCGGGCTCACGGCCCGCTCCATCCTCCGGGGCCTCCTCGGCGTCCGTGTCCTCCGGGACCTCCAATCCCTCCCGACCCGCCGTGCCTCCCGCCTCCCCGCCAGGGAAAACCGGGCTGCCAGCCGGCCTGCCGGGCGAAGTCGAGCACCCGGGTGCTGCGACAGCCGGGGCAGACCGCCTGGTCGGGTGGCCCCGGGTCCGCGGGGATCTCTGCTTCCCACAGGGTGCCGCAGTCCAGGCAGCGGAAGCGGTTGACCCCCAGCACGAAGCTGCCGCCTTCGATCCGGATCGCCTTGCCTTCTACGAGGGCCTCGGCGATCTTGTGGTGAGCGCTCTCCAGGATCCGGGCACAGGTGGCCCGGGAGACTCCCATGCGCTCCGCGGCCTGCTCCTGGTCCAGCTTCTCCCGGTCGACCAGGCGGACTGCCTCGTACTCATCGACGTGCAGAACCACCTGGGCGAGCTGTACCATCGGGATGCCCTGGGGCTTGAAGTAGACGACCGTGGGCGGGGACTCCACCCGTCGGTCCTTCTTGGGTTTGGACATGGCGCCTCGCTTTCCCCAGAAGCCCTAATGAGCATATTCTCATTAAAAATGATAATGAACATATTCTCATTTGTCAACACTTCTGGTATCTTTTTGAGTATATTCGGAAGCGAACGCTCGAGGAAAGGAGCAGCAATGTCGGATGCACATGACGGCCATGCCTCCCACGGCCATGGCCACGCCGCTGCCGGTCAAGGCGGCCCGGCGCCCGGGGCCGCCAACCGGGCGCAGGAGATGGCGGCCCAGGATGAGCGCATCAGGAGCCAGTTGGCGCGCATCAAGCACGTCTTTCTGGTCATGAGCGGAAAGGGCGGAGTCGGGAAGAGCTCGGTGGCCATCAACCTGGCCGTGGCACTGGCCGGGCGCGGGTCTTCGGTCGGCCTGCTGGACGTCGATCTTCATGGGCCAAGCACGGTCAAGATGCTGGGCCTGGAAGGGCAGGCCATGGCCGCGGAGGGGGAAGACCTCCTTCCGATCCCGTTCAGCGAGAACCTCAAGGTGGTGTCCATGGCTTCCCTCCTGGAAGACCGCGACACGGCGGTGATCTGGCGGGGGCCGCTCAAGATCAGCGCGATCCGGCAGTTCATCTCGGACGTGCGCTGGGGCGACCTGGACTACCTGTTCGTGGATTCCCCGCCCGGGACGGGGGACGAGCCCCTGACCGTGGCGCAGGTCATTCCCAAGGCCCACGGGATCATCGTGACCACGCCCCAGGAGGTGGCCCTCCTGGACATCCGCAAGTCCATCACCTTCTGCCGGCAGGTCGGGATGGACGTCTTCGGGATCGTCGAGAACATGAGCGGCCTGGCCTGTCCCCACTGCGGGCAGACGATCGATCTGTTCTCCACCGGCGGAGGAGAGCGGACCGCCCGGGAGATGGGCGTACCCTTTCTCGGCCGGATCCCGCTGCAGCCGGAAATCGTGACCGCCTCGGACCAGGGGCGGCCGTACGTCAACAACGAAAAGGACGGGGAGGGGCCGTTTGCCCCGATCGTCGACATCATCGTTTCCAAAGGAGAGTCCGTATGACCGTTGCCATCCCCGTAAGCGGAGGAAAGCTGTCCCCCCACTTTGGGCACTGCGAGCAGTTCGCGCTGTTCGCCGTGGCGGACAAGAGCGTAACCGGCCGCCAGGACCTGACCCCGCCGCCTCACGAGCCCGGGGTGCTCCCCCGCTGGCTCAAGGAAAACGGAGTCACCGTGGTGATTGCCGGCGGCATGGGGCAGCGGGCCCAATCCCTCTTCGAGCAGGAGGGGATCGAAGTGGTGTGCGGCGCCCCGGCCCAGGATCCCGAGCAGGTCGTGGGCAGCTACCTGAAGGGGACCCTGGAAATCGGCGACAACGCCTGCGATCACTGATCCCGACGATCAAGGCCGGCCCGGAACCGGCGTGAGCTCCCTTCGTCTTGTCCTGCTGGGGGGTGCAGCCGCCCTCCTGCTGTCCGGCTGCTACCTGCTCAAGCAGGGGACCTATCTCTTCTCCTACAATGCCAAAGCTGTCTCCATGGAGCGGGCCCTGGCCGGCGGGCGGCTCGAGGAGGGAGCGGAGACCATGCTCGAGCTCGTGCGGGAGGTCAAGCGCTTCGCCGTGGATGAGCTCGGTCTGAGGGCGGACCGGAACTACACCCGCTACGTCGAGCTGGACCGGGAGTATCTCGTGGACGTGGTGTCCGCCGCTCAGCCGGACTCCCTGACCCCGCACCTGTGGCGCTTTCCCCTGTTCGGGTCGTTTCCCTACAAGGGATACTATGTGCGGGAGGACGCCATGCGGGAGGCGCGGCGCCTGGAGCGCAAGGGGCTGGACGTCTGGATCCGCAAGGTGGACGCCTTCAGCACTCTCGGGTTTTTCTCCGATCCCGTGTACAGCTTCATGGCCGATTACGGCCCTTTCGCTGTGGCCAGCCTGATCATCCACGAGCAGACCCACGCTACGCTGTTCCTCAAAGACCACGTCCAGTTCAACGAGGAGCTGGCCACCTATGTGGGCTGGGAGGGAGCCCTGGAGTTCCTGAGCCGGAAGTTCGGCACGGAGTCGGAGGAGTACCGCCAGGCGGTCGACCGGCTTTCCGACTGGCAACGATTCAACCGGATGCTCCTTGCCCTGTACGACGAGCTCGACCAGGCCTATCGCCGGGCGGAGGATCGCAAGTCCGCCCTGGCGGCGAAGGAACGCCTGGTGGCGCGCTTCAACCGGGCCGTGGCAGCGCAGGCATTCCGGACCGAGGCCTTCACGGGCTTCGAAGGAATTCCGGCCAACAACGCCTACCTGCTGGCGGTGGTCAACTACAACCAGGACCTGGAGCTGTTCTACCGGCTCCAGTCGGCCATCGGCGGGGATGTGCGGCGTACCCTGGAGGTCGTCAGAGAAACCGTGTCGGACGGCGGCGATCCCAAGGAGGCCCTGCGCCGCAAGCTGGCGGAGTTGGAGGGCCCCCGCCGGGGAGGCGACGGCCCCGGTTAGACGGTCGGCCGGTCAGGATCCGAGATCCGGGGCGCCGGATGGGGGTCCGTCCGGCTATCGCGGGCCCGCGCTGTTGACCGCCACCGTGCGGCTCACCAGGCGCTGGAGGGTGGAGAGCATGCCTTTCTGGAGCCGCTCCTCGTCGCAGCTTCGAAAGTCGCAGTAGAACTCATCCTTTTCGAAGGTGCACAGAACGCCCCGGTCGTCGAAGTAGTTGGACTGCTCGGCAGGCTCTCGGCTGCGCTCTCCATCGCAGCGGCCCCAGTCCAGCCATCCGATCGGGACCCTGGCATCCGCCCCGATGTTGTCGATCGATCGGTCGGCTATCCGGATCCTGACGTAGTAGCGCGTGCCGGCGAACCAGAACGGGAGCTCCCCCTGTCTGTCGTCCACCGGGTCCGTGGCCACTTCCAGCCCCGTTCTCTTGCGCAGGCGGCCGAGACAGGCGGACAGCTCGCTGAGCTTCTCCAGTCCCTGCTTGAACTTGGCCTGCATTGCCTGCAATTCCTCGATCTCCATCATCGCCGCGTGCTCCATTGCCGTCGGATCCTGGCCCATTATACCCGGCAGGCGGCGACCAGACAACGGCGCAGCGGCGGCGGCTCCCTTGAGCCTCCCGGCGCCCGGAAGCTATACTGGCCGGGATGGTGGAATACAGAGAGCTGGGTTCCACGGGCGTGACGGTATCGCGGATCGGTGTCGGTGGATTCGCGTTTGCCATCACCCCGCGCCGGGAGGTGGAGCGGGCGATCCACAGGGCCCTGGATCTGGGGCTGAACTACTTCGACTCCGCCCGCATGTACGGAAGCGAAGGCAAGATCGGGGCGGCCCTTCGAGGCCGGCGCGAGCGGGTGGTCCTGGCCGGCAAGTGTCATTTCCGCACTCCCCGGGAGATCGAGGACAGCCTGCACAAGAGCCTCTCGGAGCTCAAGACCGACTACCTGGACGTGTACCACGTCCACGATCTGCAGTCCGAAGCGGAGCTGGAGGCGATCAGCGCTCCCGGCGCGGTTCTCGGGCTGTACGAGGAGCTCAAGCGCCAGGGCAAGATCCGCTTCATCGGCGTGAGCGGCCACGACAACCAGGCCCTCGTTCAGGCCATGAAGACCCGGCGGTTCGACGTGGTGTACGGCCGCTACAATCCCCTGGCCCGGGAGGTGGCTGCGTCCGTCATCCCCGCCAGTCGCCGCCTGCGGCGAGGATTCGTGGCCATCAGCGCCCTGGCCTGGGGCATCTTCAGCGTGCCGGCTGAGCATCACTGCTTCTCCGTGGGCGGGAAGAGCCTGCCGGTGGCCACAACGGCGTTTCGCTACGTTCTCTCCAATCCTGGGGTGGACGTCGCCCTGGCCGGGGTCCGCTCGGCCGAGGAGCTCGACGAGCTGGCTGCCGTGCTGCCCCTTCCGCCGTTCGGGCCGGAAGAATGTGCCCAGGTGGAAGCGCAGTCCGAATCCCTCGGCAAGGGGCAGGGGTGCACCCAGTGCCGTCTGTGTCTTCCCTGTCCGGCGGGGATCGACATCCCCCTGTACTTCCGTTACCTCACCTACCTGCGAGACTACCGGACCAGCGAGTATCCGGCTCTCACCTGGCAGGCCTTTGCCAAGCCCTTCAGCCAGGCCTGCACCGAGTGCGGCCTGTGCGTCGAGCGTTGTCCCTTCGGCCTGCCGATCGTGGAAACCCTGCGCACCGTGGACAGACTGGTTGGAGACATGCGCCACCCCACCTACCAGGACGAACCGGACTAGCGGTTTCTGCGCTTCTCGTATAGCCTCGATTCCGGTACGTGATTCCGGTAAGAATCCCCGCCGTGGAAGCATCGGTACATGGTAGGGGCGGCCGCCGCCAGTGCCGCCCGATATGCCGCACCGTTGCAGGCGCGGGGAGCAAGTAAGAAAGGGAATACCATGGCTGATACGGTTGAAACCGGGAAACGACGCTCCGGCTCGATCATCAGGCTGGCCATCGGCGCGGCCGTCGTAGTGCTCATCTTCGTGCTGGTGCGGCTCTTCAACGTTCAGGAGCTGTTCAAATCTCTGCTGTCCTGGATCGAGCAGACCGGCTTCTGGGGCGCTCTGATCTTCATCGGCCTGTACATCCTGGCCACGGTGCTGTTCGTCCCCGGTTCGCTCCTGACCCTCGGGGCCGGGTTCGTCTTCGGGGTGGTGTTGGGAACCGTGTACGTGTCTATCGGCTCCGTCATCGGGGCTACCCTGGCATTCCTGTTGGGGCGGTACCTGGCCCGGGACTGGGTGCGCGGCAAGGTGGAGACGAATCCGCGCTTCAGAGCCATCGACGACGCCGTGGGCCGGGAGGGTTGGAAGATCGTGGGCCTGACTCGCCTGTCCCCGATCTTTCCCTACAACCTGCTGAACTACGCCTACGGGCTGACCAAGGTGAGCCTGCGGGGCTACTTCCTGGCTTCCTGGATAGGCATGCTCCCCGGTACGGTCATGTACGTGTACATCGGCTCCCTGGCCGCCGACCTGGCCACCCTGGGAACCGGCACCCGGACGCGCACGCCCCTGGAATGGGCACTCTACGGAGTCGGCCTCGCGGCCACAGTGGTAGTGACCGTCCTGGTCACCCGGCTGGCTCGGAGAGCCCTGCGCCAGCGCATAGGATAGCCCTGGCGCGCCGTGGACCCCGGGTCCGCGGCAGCGACCAGCGAGCCCCTACCTGCGGTTGCGGGACAGCCAGCGTCTCGCGTAGTCCACGCACAACCGCTGGGAGAAGAGGCGAGATCGGCCGTAGCCGACCCGGCCCGCTGCTATGTCGTCGGCGCAATCCCGCAGGAAGTCGTGCCCGAGGCGCTCGAAGTCGTCGCTGTGGAAGTTGATGTCCCGAAAGCGCTTCCAGCGTCCGTGCGCCGCCGGGAATTGCCCCACCACAACCGGAGCCCCGCTCGTGACCTGGCGCTTGCCCTTCCAGGAGGCCCGGTACTCTGCCAGGTGGAAAGACGTGTTGCACTCCGGCTCGACCCCCAGGAGCAGGACGCGACCGTCGAGCTCGTAGACCCGGGCCAGGGGGGAGCCTTCGCCGAGGCTAAGCTCCAGGGAATGGTTCTCGGTAATCCGCAGAGCCTCCTCTCCCCAGGCGGCAAAGGAGACCTGCGGGTGAGCGCTTCGCAGGACGTCGGGAAACCCGCGGAAGGCTTCGGCCACCGCGCCCATTCCCCGGGTCGGGGTAGTCGCCGGCGTGTACGGCGGTGTGTTCTTGCGGATGGTCTCCCACCACGGCCGCGGAACCGCGGGGTTCTGCCAGATGGAAGGGTCCGAGAGGTGCCCCGAATGGGTCGGCATGACGAGGGTGCCGTAGGAGCGCACCGCTTCCTGGAGGGCCTGAATCACGGCCACGGCGCCGCCGCAGACCCACCCCAGGGCGCTCAGGGAGGTATGGACCAGCAGGACCGCTCCCGGCTCGACGCCGAGGAGGCGAAGGTCGGCGGTGAGGCTGCGCACGGTCACCGGGCCGTCCCTGGATCGATCGACCGCTTCCTTCTCGCTCATCGAACCTCCCGGGGGCGGGGGGCCGCCGGGGCAGCTACGGCGTCCCGCCGGTGTCGCTCCGGCTGGTCCCGGCCGGGGCAGCTGAGGCCTCGAGCCTACGCCGGCACCTCGGATTTCGCAACCTGCGGCGCCCCCGCCTGCTGCACGTCTGCCTGCGGCATCCCCGCCTGCTGTTGCGCCTCACTGGGGAGGGTCGGGGCGTGATTCCGCCCCAGGGAGCGCAGCTCGAAGAACAGCCAGATGCCGGTCAGGATTGCGGAACCCAGGTCCGACACGGGTCCGGCCAGGAACACCCCTTCCAGCCCGAAGAAGCGGGGCAGGATCAGCAGGGCCGGAATCAGGAGCAGCACCTGCCGGGACAGGCTCAGGATCATGGCCGGGCGGGGCTTCCCGACCGCCTGGAAGTAGTTGGCGCTCACGATCTGGAAGCCGATGACGGGCATCATGACCAGGAAGATGCGCATGGCCCGGGTGCCGAGCTCCACCAGCTCCGGGTTGTCCCCGGCAAACAGGCGGATAATCGCCCCGGGGAAGACCCGGGTCACGAAGAACCCCACCAGCATGATGGCCGTGGCCGCCCCAATGGCCAGCACCAGGGTCTTGCGAACGCGGTCGAACTTCCGGGCTCCGTAGTTGAACCCGATGATCGGCTGGGCTCCCTGGTTGAGGCCGAACACGGGCATGAAGATGAACATCACGACCCCGTACATGATGCCCATGGCCGAGATGGCCAGGTCCCCGCCGTAGCGCTGGAGCTGGTTGTTGAGAATGGCGTTGAGAACGCTCGCGGCCAGCTGCATGACGAAGGGGGGCGAGCCGATGGCCGCGATCTTGCGCAGGATTCGGGGGTCGAGCCTCAGGTTGGCCACGCGCAGGGAGAGGCTGCTGCGTTTGCCGAGGAAGTACGAGAGCACCCAGGCGGCCGCCACCGCCTGGGAGAGGACTGTGGCCAGAGCGGCGCCCCGGATGCCCATGCCAAGGACGAAGATGAACAGCGGGTCCAGGGCGATGTTCAGGACCGCCCCGATCAGCATGGTGGCCATGGCTATGCGCGGATTGCCTTCCGCCCGGATGAAGTTGTTCATCCCGAAGCCCAGGCCCATGAACACCGAGCCGGCCAGGATGATGCCGACGTACTCCCTGGCGAACGGCAGGATCGCGTCGCTGGACCCGAACAGGCGCAACAGAGGATCCAGGAAGACCAGGCCGAGCACGGTCAGCACCGCCGAAATGGCGATCAGCAGGACGAAGGAGTTGCCGAGAATCCGCTCGGCTTCCTCCCGCTTGCCTTCGCCGAGGCGGATCGAGATCAGAGAGGCCCCGCCCATGCCCACGAGCATTCCGAAGGCCATCAGCACGAGCATGATGGGAAAACCGACCGTGGCTCCGGCGATGCCCAGGGCGCCGACGCCCCTGCCGATGAAGATCCGGTCCACCACGTTGTAGAGGGCGTTGACCATCATCCCCACGATCGCGGGTACGGAAAAACTCAGCAGGAGGCGTGGAATGCTTCCTTCCCCCATGCGCCGCGCACGATCCATGCTCGTACCTGTTGGAACCATCCCGAGAATCTACTGAAAGCCCCGTGGGTGCGTCAATCACTCGCGCAGCGGCCGCCCGTACCGGCGGACCCCTCGCTTCAGCCTTCCCGCTTGCCGAGAAGCTCCAGGATGGTCAGGGCCAGGACCTTCGTGCCCGCCTTGAGCTCCGCGATCGGCTGGAACTCGTCGGACTTGTGGGCGACCTCCAGGGGGCCGGGGCCGTACAGCACGCACTGGGACAGCCCGGCCTGCTGGACCACGAACTTCTGGTCGTCGCTGCCCGGGCTCACGGAGAAGCTCAGGGGGCGCCCCAGCACCGTCTGTCCGGCTTCCATGAGAGCCTGCACCAAAGGGGTGTCGGAGGGAACCAGGGTCGGATCTACCGACATCAGGACCCTGACCTCGCTCTCGAACTCCGGGTCCTCCCGGGCCATCAGCCGGCGAAGCTCCTCCAGGGCTTGCAGGGCATCGCTCACGTTCTGCTCCGGAATCAGGCGCCAGTCCAGCGTGGCCTTGCAGGCCGCAGGGACCACGTTGATCTTGGTTCCGGCGCTGATCGTGGTGACGGTGACGCTGCTGTAGCGGCACTGCGGGGGGCGGATCGGCTGGGCCGAGAGCCCGGTAAAACGGGGTACGAGCTCCCGTTCGATGGCCCCCAGGAGCTTCATCATCTTCTCGATGGCGTTGACCCCGAGGGAGGGCATGCACCCGTGGCTCTGCCGGCCCCGGGTCTCCACCTCCAGCCAGATGGTGCCCCGGTGGCCGAGGCACACGGTGTCTACGTCCAGGCATTCGGTGATGATGCAGAAGTCCGTGTTGGCCAGGCTGATCTCCCCGCGCTGGACCAGGTACCCAAGGCCGGCAAAGCCGCCGGTCTCCTCGTCCGGGGTCGCGCTGAGCACCAGGGTTCCCGCCGGAAGCACGCCGCAGGTCTGCAGAGCCTGGAGCGCGAAGATCTGGGCCGCGAGCCCGGACTTCTGATCCGAGGAGCCCCGCCCCCAGAGCTTGCCGTCCTTGAGCTCTCCGCCGAAAGGCTCGACGGTCCAGTCCGGTCCGGCGGGAACCACGTCGTAGTGGCCGGTGATGTGCAGAAGCGGCCGCTGCTGCGGCCCTGGATAGGTGCCGAGAACGCTCACCCGGGGCAGTCCCTCGCCGTGAGGGGCCAGGGAGGGCAGCAGCTCTTCCGGGACCTCCTCGTAGCGGACCCGGCATCCGAGCTCTTCGAGCTTGAGGCCGATCAGCTGGGCGCACTGGCGGTAGTTGCGGCCGGGGGGATTCTCCGTGGGAATGTGCACCAGGCTGCGCAGAAAGCCCACCAGCTCGTGCTCCAGGCTCTCCACCGCCCGGTCGATGCGTCGGCTCAGCTCCTGATCGATCATGGCCCCTCCCCGGGGTTGCGGCGCCTCCAATGGCGGGCCGTTCGCGCCGGCTACAGCGAAGCCCGGCTGACAGCCTCCAGGCGCTCCGGCACGGCTTCCGGCGGCACCCGGTCGGCGACCCCCAGGATCATTCCGGGCTGCCGCGCCTGATCGAGTGCCGCGGCTAGGGCCCGCTGGAAGTCCTCCTCCTCCGTGGCAGCCAGCACCGCGTCCTGGACAATGCCCCCCCAGAGAGTCAAGCCCGCTCCCGCAAGCTCCCGTGCCTCCGACAGGGTGGCGTCGCTCTGGGGCGGCCCGCTGATCCCTTCGACCCCGGCGACCCCACAGCCTGCCAGCTGGGAGAGCAGGGGCCGCAGGGGCCCGCCGGCGTGCACGACCAGCGGCCTGCCCTCCAGGGCCGCGGTCGTGGCCTGGTAGCTCGGCGCCAGATGCTCGGCGAACATGTCCGGGGACACGAACTGACCGTCCAGGTTGTCCGGGGAGAGGAAAAGGTCCCCGGGGAGGGCGACCAGGGCGGCGATCAGCTCCTGGAGCTTTTCCTCCAGGACCGCGACCAGCTCCCGCACCGTGTCGGGCTGCTCCCACAGGAGCAGCAGCCCGTCGCTCCAGCCCAGGAAGGAATGCAGAAGGTCGGACAGCGGCCTCATGGGGAGCTCGAGAGCGACCACTCCGTCCTCCCCGACCTCGTGGCGGGCCCGCTCGGCCGCCTCCGGGTCCGGGTGGTAGACGACGGAGTCCACGATCTGTCTTGCCGCCGGGAGCTGCTCCGCCGACACGGCGGGGTAGTCGGTCTGCCACCAGTCCCCGTCCGGGCCCAGGGTCCAGCGAGCCAGCAGGGTTCCTGCCGAGGTGTGCCAGCGGGTCTCCCGAACGTCGTCGCTCCCTGCGGTCTCGACTTCCAGCCCCCGGTACTCCAGCCGCCAGGGGCGCACGGGAAGCCAGATCGGAAAGCCCCGGCGGCGGCAGACCTCGGGGAGGCTCCGGCCCTCCCACCCCGCGGGAAAGGAGCTGCGCTCTTTGTGCCAGCGGTACCACAGGGTCAGGTCCGGCAGGAACAGGGCGGCTGGAGCCGCTGCCTCGCCGGAGGCGCGGGCCGCCGGCGATCCGGCTGCACCGAAGCGCTCCAGGATGCGGGTGCGTGTGCTCATGGCCAGCATTTTAGCAGCGCATGCGCTTTCGCGTCCACACGCCCCGGCCCGGGGATGCCGCTACTTCTTTCCGCTGAACAGGAGCATCACCGGCAGCAGCAGAAAGGCAAGGAGCAGCAACGCGGCACGGGCCGTCAACACGGCGATCTTGTAGAGCGCAACGAGAGGATTCATGGTCGGCACTCCCCTTCGGTGAACCGCCGCCGCATGGTCCCCCGTCACGGCCCCTCGCCACGGTTCCGGCCTTTGCGCCACGGCGGCCCCGCTGACCAATGAGCAAGTCCCATGCCACGTAGAAGGAGAAGGCAACTGCTTGTGCGACAGGCAATAGGGGGATTTCTGCCGGTGTCGGTTCCCGTCAACCAACGTCCGCGGCCCGTGCGGATGGGCTCTCTAATCGTTGCCGGGAAGGGAATAGGAATCCACGACTCCGGAGGGACGGGTCAACCAATGTCGAGGGGGAGGCCGGGCCGCCAGCCCCCCCTTTGAGGCCGGGAAAAACCCGCGGCGTCCCTTCGGAGGCTCAGTCCGTCGGGACCAGCCGGATGCGCCCGCTCACGGTCTTGACGCTGAAGGGCACGGAGCCTCGGCCGATGACGCCCTCCAGGCGGTTCCTGCGCTGCTCGGTGATCTGGAGCGGAAACTCGCAGGCGATCGAGCCGCTCACCGACTGCAGGGTCACGGCGGCGTCCAGGTCCCCGAAGGCCTCCAGCTCCACGGCCCCGGAGATGCTCTCGACGTCGACCGCATCCCCGCTGCCCAGGGCCAGAATCTCGCCCCGGATCCGTCCGGAGGTCGTGTTGACGTCGATCCTCCCGCCGGCGGAAGCGAACTCGATCGAGCCGCTGACGGACTTGGCGCGCAGGTCGCCGGCCATCTCGGTGGCTATGCTCCCGGACACCGACTCCAGCTCCAGGTCGACCTCGCTGGACAGGTTCTCGAGGATGATCCTGCCCGAGACGTTCCCGACCTTGATTTCCCGGAGCGACCGCGGGACCCGGATCTCGAAGTCCACCGGGCCGAACTGGGTGCCGACCACGCGCCCGTAGACCGGCTGGATGACAAGTGTCTCCCCCTGGGGCTGCATCCGGATCTCGAACTCCTCCAGGGCGCTCTCGGAGCGAGCTTCCTTGACGTAGCTCACCTCGATCGAGCTCTGTGACCACCCTTCGATCCGGACAGGACCGGAGACGTTCTTGACTTCCAGGCGCCGGAAACCCTGCTGGAAGCTCTCCACGCCCTGGGCGCGAACCCAGCCCGGGCCGCTGGAGGCCGCCGGGGCGCCTTGATAGCTGGCTCCGCGGTAGAAAGGCCGGATTGACAGCAGGTAGACCAGGGAGAAGACGACCATGCCGATGGCCGCCGCGCCGAGGAACGGCCCGACGACGTCGACCCAGGTTCGCCTATTCTTCATCCTCCATCCTTTCCAGCTCCCGCTGAATCATCCGCTTCTCCAGGCTTCCGCCCTGGTAGATGTAGGCGCTCAGGAAGTGCGCCACCACGCCGATGCCCCAACCCAGCGCCGGCCACAGCCACCACTGGTAGCCCCGCCAGGTGGTGTTGTTGATGATTGCCAGCACGGCCATCACCGCCGCGTAGATGAAGAAGTGCCGCAGGAAATCCAGCTTGCGGGCCGCGATCTTCCTGGCCTTCTCCACCTTGTCCATCTTCTCCGCTTTTTCCGCCATTTTCTTCTCCTTTGTTCGAATGATCAGAGCGAGTCCGGCATCCAGTCTCTGCGGCTGCCTCCTATAGAATAGTGAATTCCTTCAGAGACCGCCAACTGGAACCAGCGATCGTGGACTTGTTGATGCAACACCCGCCGGCCCTTTGGGTGTCACCCTCGTGCGCCCGGAAAGGGCCGGGAGGGCTCCAGCGGAGCTTGGACGGCGTCTGCCTTCCCTGCTCGGAGGCCCCGTCGCGGCGCTGCTATTCCGAACCTTGCCGCTCACCCTCCGGGGATTCCCCGGAAGGTGTTGTTCCGGATTGCCCCGGTTCGCCGTCGGTGTACGGACCCTCGGGGCTCGGGCTTCCGAAGAAGCGATCCTTGAAGCGCCGGCGGAAGCGGTCCTTCCATTCGTCTTCTCGAGCCCGGTCGTGGCGAGTCGAGCCATGGTCGCCCCAGCGCCCCGCCTTGAACAGGATGTGGGCCAGGAGCACCATTCCCCAGGCCTCCCAGTAGGAGATGGCCCGAATGCCGAAGATCTCGGGCATCAGCCAGTTCCACAGGGCCATCACGACCAGGCCGAAGAGGAAGGCGAGAACCGCGGCCAGGATGACGCCGCCGATGGCGAGAAACGCCCACGTGAACGGTCTTCGAATACTGTGTCTCACGATCCGTACCTCCTTGCGGTATTGCAGCTCCGCTGCGCTTTGGATTGCCCGCCCGGAGCGCTCACAGCCATGGGCTCAGGCCAGCTCGTCGAGCAACTCCCTGATTTCCCCGAGGCGGCGGCGCAGGGCCTGGACGGCGTAGCGCTTGCGGGCGATCAGGGTGTTGATCGAGGTCCCGCTCTCTTCGGCCAGCTCCCGAAAGGTCCTGCCCTCCACCGCCTGCTGGAGAAAGACCTCCCGCTGCGCCGGCGGCAGCTCCTCCAGGGCTTCTATCAGGGCGTCGAGGACTTCTCGTCGCACCGCCTCCTGCTCCAGGTCTATGCCGCTGTCCTGCAGGAGCTCTTCGAGGGAGCCCCCTTCCTCGTCCTTGCCGTGGATCGACAGCGTCGGCCTGCGCCGGCGGTACAGGTCCACGATCCGGTTGCGGGCCACCGTGTAGAGCCAGCCTATCAGGTTGTCGATCGGCTCTGTGACGCTGAGGCTCTTGGCTGCCTGGGTGAACACGTCCTGCAGGATGTCCTCCGCGTCCTCCCTCGCCGAGACTCGGGAGCGGATGAAGGCCAGGAGCCGGCCGCGTTCTCGTTTATACGTGCGCTCGAGGCGCTGCACCAAGACAGCCTCCATGACTACGAACCAAGACGCAGGGGGTGCGGAACTTATTGTATCTGGCCTGCCCCCTCGACCCGGCGCGGCAGGAGCAGGGTCAGGAGCACGGCCGCCAGGGGGAAGCTCAGCAGCACGACCAGGGACGAAGCGGAGCCCGGGGCCCACGGGAGGCGGCCGGCGAAGGCGGCGCCGACCGGCAGGCCGAACTCCCCGATCGACCAGGCGAAGCCCATCAGGATCCCGCTCACAGTCGAGGTCATCTCCGGGACGATGCGATGTCCCATCAGGATGTTCTGGACATGGGAGGTGTTCAAGACGAAGCCGACGGCCCCGAGACACAGGAAGGCCGGCCAGAGCGCCGCCCTCTGCCCGAAGAACAGCAAGAGCGCGAAGAAGGGCAGGAATGCCGTGAGGGAAAAAACGAGCATCACCTTGGGCCGGATCCTGGAGGCCAGCGCTCCGGAGAGCAGTACCCCGGCCCCGCCGGCCAGGTTGAAGAAGGTGTTGGCGGTGCTGTAGGCAAGCCGCGAGAACCCCCACTCGGAGAAGATCTTGGCGATGAAGAAGGCGATGGCGGTGATGAAGCCGTGGCGGAACACCATGATGAGCAGGAGCACGATCACCGGTCCGAGCTGCTTCAGGAGAAGGCGCCCCGCGCTCGCGAGATCGAGGCGTATCTCCGGCCCCGCGATCGTCATCCCGGGGGCCCGGAGGTACAGCAGGGCGAACAGCAGGGCCGGGGCCGCCAGGGCCACGGAGAATCGGTTTCCGAGCAGATCCGTGAAGAAGGAGAAGTAGGGCTGGGAGAGGGCCATTCCGACCGTCCCGGCGGTCAGGAAGATCGAGAAGCCGAAATCCGACCGCCGGCCCCCCGCCGCGCCCGCAATGTTGGCCCCTCCCGGATGGAACAGGGAAATCCCGAGGCGGCTGATGAGCACGAAGAGGAAGAGCAGGCCGTAGTTGCGGGTCAGCCCGATCATGGACATGCCGAGCGCCCCCACCACCAGGCCCAAAACGACCGGCAGCTTGCCCCGCACCCTGTCGGCCCAGTAGCCCATGATCGGCTGCAGGCCGTTGCTGATCAGGGAGGTGATCGCCGTGATGGCCGCGGCCCTGACGGGGTCCAGCCCGGCGATCACCATGTACACGGGGAAGAACGCCGCGTAGATGTCGACCCAGAAGTGAAGCCCGCTGATGTACCAGATCCTGCTCTTGTCCATGGTTGTGAGGAGTGTCGGTTAGCGATACCACGCGGTGGCGGGCCCGGTCAAGGGCGGCCTCGGCGGCGGCTGGCACGGCGCGGGAGCGGGTACCGGCGGTGGACCGTGCCCGGGAGGTGCGGGCCGAGCAGGCGGAGCCGGACGTTTCCGCGGAAACGTCCGGGAAGTCGCGGGCCGACGGGATGGTGAAGCTCGCCGAGGGGAGCGCTTCCAGGTCATGGTGCATCTCGACCGGGAGGTGCTGGACCCGGAGGGGGCCTGGTCGCCGTGGGCCACGACGGCCAGGGGCTGAACATCGGCCGGCGTGCCCGGACTACGAGCTTGCGGTGAGCGTGCTCCTGGAAGGGGGGTGACGGGGCTCCTTGAACCCGCCCGCAGCGATGAGTCCTCGTGGCCGCCCTGCCCCGGGCCAGCCTCCCTGTCCGATAACGGAGCGCTTCTCTGCGGCCTCAATGCGCTTCCTTGACACCTCGGGGTTATCGGCTACCATGAACGAGAGGATGAAACCAAGGAGGAAACCTGGGATGAAACAACCAGCTCTCGAGAGACGGGCCCTGCGGCGTGCGGCGGCCGTCGTGCTTTGGGCCGTGCTCGCCGCCGCACTGCTGAGCTCCTGCTACTCGATCTTCGACGCCGCCGTGGACAGCATGATCGACCGGGAGACGGACAAGGCGGCCGCGGAGGCGCGGGCCGAAGCGGAGGCCGATTCTCCTCAGGCGGCGCCCCGGAACATCGACCCCTCGGTGCACAGGATCGTGGGCGCCTGGGAGAACCGGGAGTACAACGCCGAGGGCCGCTCCGCCAGGGT
>Ga0068714_10001752_pt1 | contig 30209 bp, 27 predicted proteins | sample MTBNYHSulfiMetaG_FD_62988 | JGI IMG/M metagenome (GOLD analysis project Ga0068714, IMG submission 62988) | Enrichment culture microbial communities from rom New York Harbor, USA that are MTBE-degrading - MTBE-NYH (New York Harbor Sulfidogenic)... | ecosystem: Environmental > Aquatic > Marine >...
CAGGCTCCGGGCCTGCGCTTCTGCGCCCTCGGGGACACGGGCACGGGCAAGGAGGGGCAGGCGGCGGTAGCCGAGGCCCTGGGCCGTTTCCAGGGGGAGTTCGGGGCCGACTTCGCGCTGCTCCTGGGCGACAATTTCTATCCCCGGGGGGTTCGCTCCACGGCCGATCCCCAGTGGCGCAGCAAGTTCGAGGACATGTATGACCCGCTCCGGCTGGACATTCCCTTCTACGCGATCCTGGGCAACCACGACTGCCGCCGGGACGAGCAGGCCCAGGTGGACTACACCTTCGAGCATCCTGGCTCCCGCTGGGAAATGCCCGGGCGCTACTACTGCTTCGTACGCAACCTGTCCGACGGCACGCGGGTCGAGCTCTTCGGGATCGACACCAACACGATTTTGGAAGACGATGTGCAGCTGGCCTGGCTGGACACGGCCCTCTCGCTGTCCCCTGCGGACTGGAAGATCGTCTTCGGCCACCACGTCCTGTACAGCGACGGCCACTACGGCAGCGACCGCAAGCTCATCGCCCGGCTCGAAGAGCTGTTCGTGCGTGCCGGGGTCGATCTCTACCTGGCCGGCCATGAGCACCACCTGCAGATCCTCGAGCCGGTCGGCGGGGTCGCTTACGTGACCAGCGGCGCCGGGTCGAAGACCCGGGCGGCCGCCTGCGGCCCCGGGGTCGTATACGCCGCGGGCCTGCTGGGCTTCATGGCCTTCGACGTGAGCCGCGACCGCCTGGTCGTCCGCGCCGTCCTCGCGGAAGAAGGTGCCGATTTTTCGTACTCCATACCCCGAGAAAATTGACAAGCCCGCCGCGGGGCAGTGTAATGGGAGCAGCATACGTGCCCGGAGCTGCAGGAGGTAGCGCATGAAGACGATCCAAGAGCTGAGGGAGCAGGTGTTTTCCCTGCCCCTCATTGACACCCACGAGCATCTGCCGTCCAGCGAAGAGGTGCGGGACCGGGACACGGACGTGCTCAAGGAGTACCTGTCCCACTACTTCAACCGGGACCTGGTCTCCGCCGGCCTTCCCCCCCGGGACTACGCGACCATCATCGAGACGCGCCTGCCGATCCGGGAGAAATGGAAGCTGGTGGAGCCGTACTGGGAGGTGTCGCGCTACACCGGCTACGGCCGCAGCCTGGACATCGCCGTGCGGGAGCTCTACGGAATCGACGGGATTTCCGGCGCCACCATCGAGGAGCTCAACGAGCGCTTTCTCGAAAGCCTGGAGCCCGGGCATTTCCGCCGGGTGCTCAAGGAGCGCTGCGGGATCGAGCGGAGCCTCCTGTGCGTGGAGACCCTGGAAGAGACCTATGACCCACTGATCGAACGCAGCATCCACTGCGACCGGGAGCTGTTCGTGCCGGTGTACATCGTGAACCCCCTCGTGCACCCGGAAAGCTGGGTCGAGGTCGAGCGGATAGAGCGGGAGTCGGGCCTGCGAATCACCTCGTTTTCCGCCTGGCTGGAGGCGGCGGAGGCCAACGTGGAGCGGGCCAGCTCCATCGGCTCCCCGATCCTGAAGAACTCCCTGGCCTACGTGCGCAGCCTGCACTACGAGCGGGCCACCCGGGCCGAAGCCGAAGAGGCTTTCAACCAGGTCTTCCGGACCCGGCACTTTCCGGAGTGGCACCAGAGGCCGATCGTCACCGCCAAGGCCTTCCAGGATTACCTGTTCCACTTCATCCTCGAGATTGCCAATCGGAAGAAGCTCGTCGTGCAGATCCACACCGGGATCCAGGAGGGCAGCGGCAACCTGATCGCCAACAGCAACCCTGAGCTGCTGTCGAACCTCTTCCTCGAATACCCCGACGTGGACTTCGACCTGTTCCACATCGGCTACCCCTACCAGAACGTGATGACGGTTCTGGCCAAGAACTTCCCGAACGTGTACATCGACATGTGCTGGGCGCACATCGTCTCCCCGAACGCCTCGGTCCAGGCACTGATCGAGTGGGTCGACGCGGTGCCGGTCAACAAGATTTCGGCCTTCGGCGGGGACTACCTGTTCGTGGACGGGGTGTACGGCCACCAGTACCTGGCCCGGGAAGACGTGGCCCGAGCCCTTACGGTCAAGGTGGAGGAGGGGCTGTTCGGGGTGGAGAAGGCGGGCAAGATCGCCCGGCTTCTTCTGTACGACAACCCGAAGCGGATCTTCCGGCTGTAGGGAGTGCCCGACCGCTGGGCGGGCAGTGCAGCGGGCCGGCCCCGACTACCGCCTGGTCCCGGCCTGTTCGAGCACCCAGGCGGTTGCCAGGCTGCGGATCCGGGCAACGATGGCATCCTCCACGCCGGGGGGCTTCACCTTCCCGCACAGGGCCTCGCAGGCCCCGTCGGTGGGATACTCGAAGTGGCAGTGGGTGGCGTGGCGGACCCGCTGCACCCTCACGTCCGGGCGCTCCGGGATCGCCTCCAGGATGTTGCCCCGGGCGTTGCACGAGGAGGGCTCGGCCAGCAGGAACAGGGCCGGGACGGAGAAGTCCGGCCTGCCGGCCGCGGCCAGTCCGCCTGAGTCCACCGCGTCCAGGCCCAGGTAGGCCACCGTCCTTCCCCCCGGGCCTGCCTCCCCGATCGACGCCAGAAAGGCGGCCAGTCCCCCGGCGGAGTAACCCGCGTACAGCACCGGACCGTCGTGGAGCCTCCGGGCCAGCAGGCTCAGGTCGGCGGCGTTGCGCTCGTGGCGCCCGTTGAACCAGGTGGAGTTGCGGAGGCTCATGACCGTGACCGGCACTCCATGGGACGCCCAGTGGGCGGCCCAGCCCCGCATCGAGGCCAGGTCCCGCATGAAGCCGTGGGCCAGGAACACCATGACCTCGGCCCCGGCCGTATCGGCCCCGGGCGACGCGGCCTCCTCCGGAAGGTACGTCTCGTAGTCCACCCGCCGGCCGTGCTCGCCGTCGATGCGCCCGGTGAGCACGGAGTAGCCCCGGGGGCCGGGAGCCGCCAGGGCTGCCTCCGCCCCGGTCAGGGGAGGCGGCAACTCCCCCACGGGCACGGTCGTGACCGTGGCGCAGGAGGCCAGGAGCAGCGCTGCTGCGAGGAGAGTTGCCGCGGCGGGACTCGCAGCTGCTGCGGCGGGACTCGCCGATGATCGTTTCATGGGTGTAGTGTACGTATGCGCCGCACGCCGCGGCAAGTCCGTCCTCGGTGGCGGCACTCGGGAGGAGATGCTATGATGCGCGCATGAGCACCGCGAGGCGATTCGAAAAACCCTCCCACTACCCAAGTCCCGCCGAGGTGGACCGCTGGGTCGAGGAGCTGTGGGAACAGGCAGCCGCCAACCCCTGCGCGGCCGACGTGGTGGAGAGCGGCCCGGCGTGGCCGACCCAGCAGGGGTACCCCTTCCAGTACGGGGTCCGACACAACCAGGGCACCTGCTACGTGCGCTTCACTCCCAAGGAGGGGGAGGTATTCTATGGTTTCTGGCAGCCTTCCTTCCGGCAGCCGGCGCCGCTCCTCGTGCACACGCCGGGGTACGGCGCGGAGTTGAGCGCTCACCCGGAGCTCGTGGCCCAGGGGTACAACGTACTCCACGTCAATCCCCTGGGGTACTGCACCCCCGATGGCATCAACCCCGCCGGTTCCCGGGACCCCGCAGACCCCCTGGGCTGGCCGCAGCTTCCGGACACCATCGAGAGCGGGGGCACCCACGGCTACCGGGAGTGGTTCCTGAACGTGCTGCAGGCCCTCGAGTGGGCCGCCGGGCGCAGCGAGGTGATGCCCGGGCGCCTGTCCTTCTTCGGCACGAGCCAGGGAGGAGGGGCCTCCCTGATCCTGGCCTCCCTCTGCCGGGAGCGGGGCGTGCGCTGTGCCGCCGCCGACGAACCGTTCCTGACTGACTTCGCCGCAGCGGTCGGCCGCGGCGCCTACGAGTTCGTCGCGGCCGCCCTGGACAGGGCGGCCGACCCGGCCGCAGCCTGGCGGGGCCTGGGGTTCATCGACACCCTGTCTCACGTCCACCGGCTGGACCTGCCGGTGCTGCTGACCGCCGGTGGGGCGGACGAGAGCTGCCCCGCCGAACTGGTCGAGTCCCTGTTCCGGGAGCTGCCCGGAGTCAAGAGCCTGGCCTACCTGAAGGACTCGGAGCACGGCTACACCCCGGAGTTCCTGGCCCTGCTGCAGGCCTGGCTGACCCTGTACGCGTAGGCCCCGGGCCGGCCCTCGGCAATCGCAGCCTCCTGATCTGTGTCCTCTGTGTCCCCTGCGCCCACGCGTCGCGCATGCACAACTCCCGCAGTGCCTGACGCAAGAACGTCCGGATTTCCGTTTTCTCCAATGGTCACTGGCATAGAGGGAACCAACCAGGGTAGGAGGGCTCAGTCATGGACCTGCGGATCGATGCAATCGAGCTGATCGAGGCGATCCGGCCCCTGCAGGGGCAGCCCCTCCGCGGCACCGCTCTTGCCCGCCGGTTGGGGGTTTCGTGCTGTCGACTGTGGACGGTCATCGAGCTGCTGGAGAGCAGGGGGATCCTCTACACGCTGCCGGCCTGGTGTCCGCCCCCCCTGCGGCCGGGCAAGCGGGTGGCCAGATCCCCGGTGGTGTACCTGCGCGAACGGCAGGCGCGGGAGCCGGAGGAGCGTCTGCTGAGCTACGAGAGCTGCTCTCCTGAGGCGGAGGTGAGCTTCCGCGGCCGGATGATCGACCAGATCATCCGGCACGAGCGCGCTCGCAGTCCCGCCAGTCGGTTCGGTCACTACTCGACGCCGGCCATGTCCCGGGCGGCCCTGATCGTGGCCACGCCGATGATCACCGTGGGATTCCAGTTTCCACTGCACCCGTGCCCGAGCAGGCGCCGCTGGACCGGCTTATGCAGATCCATACGCGAGGGGTGGGTCGATCGAGGGCTGGTGGTGTACCCGGGGAGGTGGGTCTTCTTTGCCGCCCGCTGGGTGGTGGCGGTGCCTGCGGCGGGCTTTCTGGCGGGCTATCGCGGCTGGATGGAGGTCCTGGAGAAGGGGACCCCCGGGGCGCTGCGGGGGCACGTGCGCGCCGGCGCGCCGGCACGTGTCTGGGCGCCGGCACGCGGGCCGGATTCTACCGGATCACCTGCATGAAAGAGGTGAGCACCTCCAGGGCCTTCTCGTTGCTGCCCCCCTCCGGGATGATCAGGTCGGCGTAGGCCTTGGTGGGCTCGATGAACTCGAAGTGCCCGGGGCGCACCACGTCCAGGTACTGGGTGATCACCGACTCCATGGTGCGGCCCCGCTCGGTGATGTCCCGTTTGAGCCGCCGGATGAAGCGGATGTCGTCCGGGGTGTCGACGTAGAGCTTCAGGTCCAGGAGCTCCCGCACCCGGGGGTCCACGAAGATCATGATGCCCTCGAAGATCACCAGGTTTCGAGGCACCACCTCCTCAGTGGCCTCGCTCCGGCGGTGGTGTACGAAGTCATACACCGGCACCAGGATCGATTCGCCCCTCCTGAGGGCCAGCAGGTGCTCGACCATGAGGTCCGTGTCGAAGGCCGCGGGGTGGTCGAAGTTGAATGCGGTGATGTTCTGGTTGTCCACGAACTCGGCGGACTTGTAGTAGCTGTCCTGGGCCAGAAAGGTGAAGTCCGGGACGATCTCCGAGATCCGCCGCACGATCGTGGTCTTGCCGGAACCCGATCCGCCCGAGATGCCGATGATCTTGACCCCCATGGGCCACACTATAGCAGCCGGTCGGAGGCCCTGTCGAGCCGGACTCTCGGGAGCCGGTCTTCCGGGGGTCGAGCTTACGGGAGCCGGTCTTCCGGGCGCCCAGCTGGCACTAAGCTCCCTCTCGAGCTTCCCCCTGCGGGAACTTCCGTACGTAGTAGGTGTGCCCCTCGTAGTGCGTTTCCACCAGGCGGTTGCGGTCGAGCAGGTCCCGCACAACCTCCCAAGCGGCGCCGGTCTTCGCGAGGAACTCCTCCACGGCCTCCCTTCGCATGGGGTGAACCGCGGTGATGGCCAGGAGGTCCTGCTCGGGGTCGCCGCTGCAGGCGAAGGCGTTGCCCTCGTAGCCGATCAGGTACTCCGTTCGACGCACCCTGGCGTTCACGATCTGGAATGCCCTGGCGATGTCCTCCTCCCGGGGCGCGAGGACCCAGGATTCCGCAGGGGGCCGGGTGGGAATGCTCAGGTAGGCCACCTGCGGGTTCAGGCGCCCCAGGAACTCGGCGACCGCACCGACACTCCCGTCGCCGTCGTTCAGGTCCCGGACGAGCATGGTCTCCGTGACCAGGATTCCCGTGAAGCGCCTGCGGAGCTCGAGCATGCCGTCGAGTATTGCCTGGAGGCTCAGCTGGGGATGGGGGCGATCGACCCTCCGCCACACCTCCTCCTCCACGGCGTCGACCTTGAGGGAGACCCAGTCCGCCGGCAGCAGGGCTTCCCGGACCTCCGGGCGGTCCACGAGGGAGCCGTTGGTGATCACCGCAATCGGGATGCCGAGGGGTTTCAGCAGGTCGATGATGCGGCCCAGCGACCTGTCCAGGGTGGGCTCCCCGTCCGGCACGAAGGTCAGATAGTCGACGGAACCGCCGGAGTCCCTGACGTGCCGGAGCCGCGTGCGCACGGCCTCGGCCACCTTCTCGGGGTCGTGAAACCGGGTCGGCTCGACCCGGAACTTGCGGGTCCGACCCACCTGGCAGTACACGCAGGAGTACGCGCAGGTTTTGTGTGGGATGTTGTTGACCCCCAGGCTCTGGCCCAGGCGCCGCGAGGGGGCGGGCCCGAAGGCCAGATGTGGACTGTTCTCACCGGACATGCGGGTACCTCGGTCTTTTCTGCGCGCATTACAAGCATAGAAAATCGAGGCACGCTCTGCAAGCACCCGCAGGGGGGCCGGGGCCCTTCAGCCCATGAGCAGGCCGCCGCTCACGTTGACCACGGTGCCGGTCATGTAGCCGGCCCGCTCCGAGGCCAGGAACACGATGACGTCGGCGATCTCCTCGGTCTGGCCGAAGCGCCCCAGGGGGATGCCGGCCAGGTAGCGCTCCCGGTTTGCCTCCAGGCGCTCGGCGGTCATCTGGGTGAACATGAGCCCCGGGGCTACGGCGTTGACCGCGATCCCGTTCTTCGAGACCTCCCGGGCCAGGGAGATCGAGAAGGAGTTCACAGCCCCCTTGGTGGCGTCGTAGTGGGCCCGCCCGGAGGTGGAGCCCAGGTAGGCGGCGGTCGAAGACACGTTGACGATCCGCCCGGGGCGCCCGGCGGCCAGGAGGCGGCGGACCATCTCCTGGCAGGTGTGAAAGGTTCCGGTCAGGTTGGTCTGGAGGGTCGTCTCCCAGAGCTCCGAAGGGGTGTCCTTGACGTAGGAGGAGGGGGCCACCGCGGCGTTGTTGACCAGGACCTGCACCGGCCCCAGCTCGGCCTCGACGTCGTCGAACATGGCGGTGACCCGCTCCCGGTCGGCCACGCTGGCCCGAACGGCCGTTGCCTGTACGCCGTGGATCCGGCGGATCTCCTCGACCAGTCCTTCCGCCTCCTCGGGGTTGCGGCGGTAGTTGACCGCCACCCGGGCACCCTCGGCGGCCAGACCCAGGCACACCGAGCGTCCCAGGCCGTGAGAGCCCCCGGTCACCAGGGCCACCTTGTCGGCGAGCTTGAGATCCATGGGCGTCAGCTGCCTGCCCGGGCGCCCTGCCCGCCGGCGGGAGCCTGTTCCGCCGGTGGGGCCTGGAGCCCCTGGAGGTCCTGGAAGATCCCCCGCACCTTGTCGAAGACTCCCGTGTAGTACTCGACCCAGGGTTGGTAGCGCCGGTGGGTCTCCGGGTCCGGCTGGAACACTTCGGTGGTCTGAACGAAGCGCCCGGCGGCCTTCAAGTCGTCGTAGATTCCGACTCCCCGGCCGGCGATGACCGCGTCGCCGAGCAGGGCCAGATCGTCCCGGTTCAGCCGTGCGTACCGGAGACCCATGACGTCGGCCTTGAGCTGGTTCCAGAAGTCCGAGCGGGCTCCCCCCCCGATCACCCGCACCTCCTCGAGCTTCAGGGCGGGGTAGGTGTGCCGCATGACCTTCAGCACGTAAGCGTACTCGTAGGCGAAGCTCTCCAGGAGGGCCCGGTAGAAGTGGGCGGTCTTGTGGCTCCAGGTGTGCCCGATCCACAGGCCCCGGATGTCCGGGTCGCTTGGGTATCCCCGCCCCCCCAGCAGGCCCAGGGACAGGAGCCCCTCGGAGCCCGGGGGCACCGCCCGGGCGGCCTCGTCCAGGAGCTGGAAGGCCGACACCCCGGCCTCCTCGGCCCGGGCCTTTTCAGCGGCGGCGAAGTTGTCCCGGAACCAGGCGTGAGTCACCCCGGAGCCGAAGAGAAAGAAGCAGGGGAAGTAGTGCCCCCGGATAGGGGAGGGCATGTTCTCCAGGGTCTTGAAGCTCTCGTCGGCCACGCAGGAGTCCACGCACAGGCTCAAGGCGCCGAAGGAAGCTGACTCGTCCACTAGGAGGCCGGGCTGCACGAGCCCGGCCCCGATGGAGCCGGCGGGCTTGTCCCCGGTGCCGGCCACGAACGGGGTCCCGGCCGGCAGCCCGCAGACCCGGGCGTACTCCGGCTGGAGCCTGCCCACGGGCAGGTACGCGTCCACGATCCTGGGCAGCAGCCCCGAGTCGATGTCGAAGCGACCGCAGATCTCCCCGGACCAGCTCTCGGCGGCCAGGTCCGCGAGGCTCGAGATCTGCAGGTGGGTGCGGTCCACGTACGCCTCTTCGATCGGGAGCCCGCACAGGGTGCCCACCAGGTAGCCGCACAGGAACATGAACTTGTGGACCTTGCGGTACTCCTCGGGGTACTCCTGTTTCCACCACAGGAGCTTGGGGGCGAAGATCGGGAAGTTGGTTCCCGAGATCCTGAGGATCTGCGCCCCCGCCTGCTCCTGCATCCGGGTGACGTAGGGGTAGTAGCGGGTGTCCGAGATGATCGACCAGTCGAAGACCACGTTCCAGTCCCGGTCCACCCCGGTGGCGCCCCCGAGAGCGCAGGAGAAGCCCACCGCCGCCACCCCGGCCCCCTCTACCCCGGAGCGGTCCAGGGCCTCCTTGATCGCCCCGAGGACGGTGGCCAGGTAGTCCTGGTTCTTCTGCAGGAAGACCCCCGGCGCCGGGTACTCGCCCCGGGCGGGCTTGAGGGACACCCCCAGGCAATGCCCCTCGGTGTCGTAGATGCCTGCCTTGACGAAGCTTACGCCCACATCCACGGCCACCAGGTACGGGCCCCTGGCGCCCTTCGGGTCGTTCGCCCCCTCCGGACTCTTCGCCGCTGAAGTCGCCATGGCTAGATCTCCCCCAGGGCCTTCTTGCGCTTGGTCACCAGGTAGGCGTCCAGGGACACGATGAAGATCAGGATCGCCCCGACGATGATGTTCTGCCAGTACGGGCTGATCTCCAGGATGTTGAAGACACTGACCACCATGGCCAGGAACAGGACCCCCAGGAAGGAGCCGGCCACCAGCCCCTGTCCTCCGGCGATGCTGGCGCCGCCGAGAAGGCAGCTGATGATGATCTTGAGCTCCAGGTTCAGCCCCAGGTAGAGGGAGGAGACCCCGAAGCGCGAGGTGGCCAGGACCCCGGCCAGGGCCGCGAGAAGGCCGCTGAGCATGAAGGTCAACAGGCGGGTCCGCTTGACCTTGATGCCCACCAGGCGGGCAGCCTCGTAGTTGCTGCCCACGAAGTACAGCCTGCGCCCGGGGTTGGTCTTGAGGGTCAGGAACTGGGCCAGGACCACCACGACGAGCATGACCCAGAACATGTTGTACAGCCCCAGGCTCTTGCCCTGGCCGAGCACCAGGAAGCTCGGGTTGTCGATCTTGATGCCGTAGCGCAGCTCCCCCCGCATGACCGCGTTGACCAGCCCCCGCCCGATGTACAGGGTGCCGATGGTCATGATGAGAGGGTTGACCCCCCCGTAGGCCACCAGGAAGCCGTTGACGAAGCCGAAGCTCAGGCCGATTCCCAGGCCCACCAGGATCGACGGCACCGCAGGCAGCCCCTGGGACACCACCAGGGCGGTCACGGCCCCCGCCAGCCCCATGACCGAGCCGACCGACAGGTCGAAGGTCCCGGTGATCAGGAGGATGACCATCCCCACGGCCACGATGGCGTTGGGAGCGATGCTGGCCTGGAGGCTTTCGAAGTTGACCAGGGTCAGGAAGGTGGAGGAGGCCCCGATGCTCAGGATCAGGAAGAGGATGATCGTGATGATGATGACCACGATCTCTTTTCTTCTGAGTATGCGTAACAGCAGCTCTTTCATAGTTTGTCGCTACCTCGGTTGACCCGGCTGTCGAACACGATGGCCACCACCAGGGCGATCCCGACGACCACGTTGGTCCACACGGGGTTGACGCTGTACATGACCAGCCCGTTGAGAATGATGGCCAGCAGGAACAGCCCGAACAGGGACTTGACGATCGAGCCCCGCCCCCCGAACAGGCTGGCGCCCCCCAGGACCGCGGCGGTGATCATCTTGAACTCCAGGCCCTGCCCGGTGTTCCAGACCGTCTGGCCGCTCCGGGAAGCCCCGAAGATTCCGGCGATGGCCGCGGCCACGCTGGTCAGGATGAAGATCGTGAGCTTGACCCGGTCGACCCGCACTCCGTACAGCCGGGCGGAGAGCTTGTTCTCCCCGATGTAGTACAGCTTGCGGAGGGAAGCGTGGTTCACGAGCAGGTACTCCAGAATCACCAGGAGCGCGAGCATCAGGAAGATGGTGAAGTTGACCCCCCCGATCCTGAAGTTGGCGATGGCCCGGTACTCGGATGGATAGGTGATGCCCTTGAGGGCATTGATGAGCACGTCGGCGAGCCCCCGGAACAGGATCATGGTACCGATCGTGATCATCAGGGAGTTGGCCCGGAAGCGCACCACCAGGAAGCCGTTGACGAAGCCGATCCCGCCGGCCACGACCAGGCAGGCCGGGATGGCCAGCCAGATCGGGAACTCGAGCTCCCACATCAGGAAGCCCGTGAAGATGCCGGCGAAGGCGAACACCGAGCCGATGGACAGGTCGATCTCCCCCATGATCAGAAGCAGGGTGATGCCGACGATCAGGAAGAACTCCATGGACAGCCCGAAGACCAGGGAGTAGATGTTGGAGTAGCGGAAGAAGTTTCCCCGGGTCAGGGCCAGGAACACGAAGGCCACCGCCGTGACGATGTAGATCGAGTACTGCCCGAAGTCGACATTTCGAAGACCCTGCCGTCGGCGCTGTCGGATGCTTGTGTCTGCCATGTCGGTACCCTAGTCCCCGGCCGCCAGTGCCATGATTTTTTCCTCCTCGATCTCCTTGCCGGCCAGCTCGTCCACGATCCTGTTGTTCTTCATCACGATGACCCGGTCGCACAGGGCCATGAGCTCCGGGATTTCCGAGGAGAAGACGATCACGCTCGTGTCTTCCTCCGGCAGGCCCAGGACGAACTTGTGGATCTCGGCCTTGGCCCCCACGTCGATTCCCCGGGTCGGCTCGTTCAGGATGACGCAGGCCGGCGTGGCCCCCAGGCAAATCGAGAACATGAGCTTCTGCTGGTTGCCACCGCTCAGGTTGCGGGGCCTGGTCCTCACGTCCGGGATCACGATGTTGAAGCGCTCGACGAACCCTTCCGTGTACCTCTGGATCTCCTGGCGCTTGAGGATCCCCCGGCGCGAGAGCCTGTCCAGCACCGGGCAGGCCATGTTGTCTGCCGCGCTCATCCCGAAGAAAAGCCCGGCCTGCTTGCGGTTGTTGCTGAGGTAGACGACCCCTTTGCGGATCATGCGCTCCGTGCTGTGGTGTCGCAGTTCCTCCCCCGCCACGGCGACCGAGCCGGTGTCGGGTTGGTCGAGGCCGAAGAGCACGTGGGACAGCTTCTCCACCCCGGAGCCTTCCAGCCCGTAGATCCCCAGGATCTCCCGGCGGTACAGGGAGAAGCTCACCTCCTGGACGAAGCCGCTCTTGCCCACGCCCTGGACTGTCAGGAAGGCGCCTTCGCCCCTGCGGTCCACGGTCTTCTTCTTGGAGTACAGAAGGTCCACCTCCCGGCCGACCATGAGGTGGATCAGCTCGGCGCTGTTTACCTCCTCCGTGTCGACGGTCTTCACGTAGCTTCCGTCCTTCAGGATGCTGACCCGGTCGCTGAGCTCCAGGACCTCCGCGATGCGATGGGAGATGTACAGGATCGTGATCCCCTTGGCCTTGAGGCGCTTGATCAGCTCGATCAGGATCCGGACGTCGCTCTCGCTGAGGCCCGAGGTGGGCTCGTCCAGGATGATGAGCTTGCGTTCCAGGGCGGTGGCCCGCAGGATCTCGACGATTCGCTGGTCCGCCAGAGGCAGGTTCGCGATCTTCTCGGCAGGGTCGATGGTCAGGTTGAACAGGGCCAGCTGTTCCTTGGCCTTCTCCAGCATGAGCCGCTTGTCGATGATCCCCAGCCGCGTGCGGAACACGTTGTTGGGGTAGATGTTTTCGGCCACGGTCAGGTCTTCGAAGATCGTCAGCTCCTGGTGCACCATCGTGATGCCGATGGAGTTGGCGTGCAGCGGGTCGAAGACCCTGACCTCGCTGCCTTCGAAGAACAGCCGTCCCGAGTCGGGCCGCAGCTCCCCCTTGATGATCTTGACCAGCGTGCTCTTGCCGGCGCCGTTCTCGCCCAGGATGGCGTGGATCTCCCCCCGGCGGATCGGGAAGCTCACCCCCTTGAGGGCCTGAACGACCCCGAAGCTCTTGGCGATGGCCTCCAGGACCAGGATTTCACTGTCGGACGCTGCCATGGGCCCTCCCGTCGTGCGCTTGCCTCGCGCGTGCCCGCGTTTGCCGCAAACGTGGCCGTGCGAAAAAAAACACCGCAACCCGGCGGCGGTACAACGTCAGTGTACACCACCGGGCTGCGGTGTCAAACCAACACCCTCTCAGTACTTGGGCATGTTCTTCCGGAGGAAGTTCTGGACGTTGCTCTGGTCGATGATGACCGCCCCGACGTAGATGAACCGGGGCAGCGAGGCCACGCCGGATTCCCAGTTGTCGGCGCTGATCGGCACGTCGGTGGCCTGCTTGCGGTCGTTGTAGTCCTCCAGCAGGTACACCGCCAGGTACGGAGGCAGCGCGGTCTTGGCTTCGATGGTGGCGTCGATGATGCCCTTCTCGATGTACTCCAGGGTCACGTCCTCGCGGTCGTGGACCACGATGGTCATGCCGCTGGCGTCGATTCCGAGCTCCTCGATGGCCCGGCCGATGCCGGTTCCGGAGCTGGAGTCAAGGCCCAGGACCCCGTCGAGATCCGGGTGGGCGTTGAACATGGACTTGGCCGCCTCGATGGCCACCTCGGTGTTGGCCTGGTCCTCAGCCTGCACCACGACCTCCCAGCCGCTGCCCTTCAGGGCGTCCAGGGCACCGGCCTTCTTGGCCTCGGTGTTGGAGGCCCCGGCGTTCATGATGAGCCCGAGCTTTCCCTTGTTGCCACCGCGCTTGAGCAGCTCCTGCCCGGTGACCACGCCGGACTGGTAGTTGTCCAGGCCGATGTAGCAGAGGGCGCCGCTGTCCGTCACGTCGGTGAACATGGTGATGACCGGGATGCCGGCGGCCATGGCCTTCTTGATGGCAGGCACCGGGGTGGAATCCCAGCACATGGTCAGGATGCCGTCGGGCTTCTTGGGGATGGTCTGCTCGATGGCTGCGACCATGGCGGTCATGTCGTAGTCGTTGGGCCCCAGGACGGTGATGTCCACGCCCAGCCGCTGCTTGGCGTACTCGACCCCCAGGAACGCGTCCAGGAAGTAGGGGTGCGCGTTGACCGCACCGATGTAGTAGTAGTGCCGCTTCTCCTTGGGAGCCGCTCGCTCTGTGCCCGCCTGGGCGGCCCCGCTCTCCTTCTTCCCGCACGCCGTCAGCGTGAGGGAGAGAAGCAGCAGGATGCCGAGCAGGATGATTCCGGTCTGTCTTGCTCTCTTCATTTCAGTCCTCCTTGCTCCAGAAATTAGTGAAGAATAAACCACAAAGGTTCTAAAGAAACCAAAACAACTCAGCAGAAGGCCATCTTAGCGCCACGGATGCCAGCTGTCAACCGGAAAAATGCAGAATCTGCCGGGATTATGCCCGGCCCGGGAACGCTACACCTGCAGCGGGTAGGTTCCGTAGCGCCGGAGGGCGGCGAGCATGGCCCGGTAGTTCCCGGGCTTGACCCCCGAGTGGATGCTGTTGCTCGAGGACAGGATGTACCCGCCCCCGGGGGCGGCCTTGCGGATGCAGTCCCGGACCTCTCGGGCCACCTCCTCCTCGCTCCCGGTCACCAGGGTGGACTCGCAGTTGACGTTTCCCTTGATGCAGACCCTGCTCCCGTAGGCGGCCTTGACCCGCTGGAGGTCCATCCCGCCGTTGGGGTCGACGGGGTCGATGCAGTCGATCCCGGAGTCGACCCACTCCTCCAGGACCTGGTCGATGTTGCCGTCGCAGTGCTTGATGCAGCAGTACCCGAGCTCCTTGAAGCCTCGGATCACCTCCCGGAAGCCCGGGGCCAGCAGGGAGAAGTACAGGTCGGGACCCATGATCAGGCCCCGGGTGTCGGTGATGTCGTCGGTCGTGGCCACGATCTGGACCCCGAAGCGCTCCCGGGCCGTCCTGGCCAGGGCCCGGTTGTACCCGATGACCCGCTCCAGGAGCCCGCGGAATGCGTCCTGCTCGGCGATCAGGGCGACCAGCGCGTTCTCATAGCCAACCAGGTCGCGGATGTCCGAGAACACGTCCCGGACGTTCAGGATGACCGCCCGGCGGTCGCCGAAGCGGCGCAGGGCGCGCTCGAGTGAAGCGAAGCGGTGCGGGGCCTCCGGGTCGGGGAAGCGCAGCTCCCGGTAGTCCCGGATGTCCCCGAGGGGGCTCTCGGTGATCGCGTCCAGGCTCTCGGCGGTGATCCGCTTGCGGCTGCCCCACTCGTCCACGTAGGTTTCGCTGTCCAGGCGGCGCTTCTCGTAGTCGCAGCGTACCGCCACCCCATCTAGATCCAGCTCCTCCGCGGCGTCCAGGGGGTCCTCGCTGCCGCACAGGGCCCGGGACACCGTCCGGTCGACGATCCACTCGAAGGTGGGCACGCAGTCCGGCTCTTCGCGCCGGAGCGCCCGCAGTATTCGCTCTTTTCCCGTCATACCTGCCTCCTCCGCAGCAGAATAGCCGGAAGAAAAACCGCCGGTCAATATTGACCTTGGCGTATTTGTACTTTAATATGAATCTTTCCGGTCTTTTCTGACATCATGGTTCCATACGAGCGGCACGAACGGATTCTGAGCGCCCTCAACACGGAGCGCTTCCTCAAGATCGCGGAGCTCCTGCAGATCACCGGCAGCTCCCTCTCCACCCTCCGGCGGGACATCAACCACCTGGCCGGAGCCGGCCGGGTTCGCAAGTCCCGGGGGGGTGTTCTGCTGGTGGAGGCGCCCCGGAGAGAAGAGGTCAGCTTCCTGTACCTGGACCGGGAGAAGCTCTTCAAGAGCGAAAAGGAGCGCATTGGCCTGGCGGCGCAGCAGTTCATCCAGGACGGGGATTCCCTGGTGCTCCTCAACGGAACCACGACCATCGCCGTGGCCAGGAGCCTGAGCCCGGACAAGCGCCTGACGGTCATCACGAACGGGATCGACATCGTCACCGCCCTGCGGGACAAACCGAAGGTGCAGGTCATCCTGCTCGGCGGGATCGTGGACTATGCCCACTACGTGATGACCGGGCCCATGGTCCTGCGGGACCTCGGAGACCTGCACGCCAGCAAGCTGATCTCCGGGGCCGGGGGCATTACCCGGGAAAAGGGGGTCACCGTGTATCCCTACCTGGTCTCGGCCTACTACGGGCGGATCGTGGAGATGGTGGAGCAGGTGATCGTGGTCACCGACCACTCCAAGTTCGGACGCAACGCCCTGGTCCAGGCCGTCGAGCTGGAACAGGTCGACACCCTGATCACCGATACCGGGGTCGAGGCGGCCCACCTCGAGCTCATGCAGTCGAGCGGGATCAGCTGCATCCTGGTTTGAAGGAGCGCGCGATGAGCACTAGGGGGGACACCATGAGAGCGGTGGTCTTTCATGGCCAGGAAGACGTGCGGGTCCAGCGGATCCCGGTGCCCGCCTGCGGGGAGGAAGAGCTGCGGGTGCGGGTCGAGGCCTGCGCCATCTGCGGCTCGGACCTCAAGACCTATCACAGCGGGAATCCCCGCATGAAGCCGCCGATGACCATCGGCCACGAGTTCACCGGGGTCATCGACACGGTCGGGGCAGCCGTGCGGGGGTTCTCCCCCGGGGAGCGCATCGTCATGGCCACTTCGATCGCCTGCGGGGAGTGCGCCTACTGCCGCCGGGGATGGAGCAATCTCTGCCTGAAGCTGACCCCCATGGGCTTCTCCTACCCCGGCGGCATGGCCGAGTACGTGGTGGTCCCCCCGCTGGGGGTGCGCAACGGTCACGTGGTCAAGGTGCCGCCGGGCCTGGAGCCGAGGCACGCCTGTCTGGCCGAGCCTGTGAGCTGTGCGGTCAATGCCGCGGAAATCCTGGGCATCGGCAGCGGGGACACCGTGGTCGTGATCGGCGCCGGGCCCTTGGGGATCATGAACCTCTTCGTGGCCCGGGAGCTCGGGGCGGCAAAGACCATCCTGGCCCAGCGGGAGGGCAGGCGCCTGGAGCTGGCCCGGCAGTTCGACTGCGACCGCCTGGTCAACATGAGCGCCGAGGACCTGGGGGAGGTCGTGCGGGAGGAGACCGGCGGCCTGGGGGCCGACGTCGTGATCGTGGCCGCGCCCGCGGCGGACGTGCAGGCCCAGGCGGTCGACCTCGTGCGCAAGCGGGGCCGGGTGAGCCTGTTTGCCTCCCTCCCGGTGGGCAGGAACATGCTGCAGCTGGACAGCCGGAAGATCCACTACGGGGAGCTGGCGGTCTACGGGGCCAGCGACTCCACCGCCCGGCACGTGGCCCAGGCCCTGGAGATCCTCCAGAAGCCCGCCTTTCCGAGGGAGGGCCTGGCCAGCCATGTCCTGCCCTTCGAGGAGTTCCACCGGGCCATCGAGATCATGAGCGCCCGGGAAGGGATGCGGGTGGTGCTCACCCCCTGAGGTTCCCCCGGGGGGGGCGCCGCGGGAGCCGGGATCACGAGAAACGTTCGGACAGGAGAACCGAGGATGAGCGTTGAGTTGAAGGACAAGGTGTGCGTGGTCACGGGGTCGGCCCGGAGTATCGGCCTGGCGGTGGCGGAGATGTACTGCGAGCTCGGGGCCCGGGTGGCCCTGATCGACCTCAACCCGGAGGTCGAGGAACAGGGCCGGCGCCTGGCCGCGGCGGGGCGGACGGTCCGAGGCTACGTGGTGGACGTCATCGACCGGGAGGCCGTGCTTGCCTGCTTCGAGGCGATTGCCGCGGAGCTGGGGCCGGTGTTCACCCTGGTAAACGTGGCCGGCCTGGTGGACCAGCAGCCCTTCGAGGAGATTTCCCCGGAGCGGCTGGACAAGGTGATGCGGGTCAACGTGAGCGGCACCGTGTTCTGCAGCCAGGGGGCCCTGAAGAGCATGAAGGCTCTGGGGGACGGGCGGATCATCAACTTCTCCTCCAAGTCCGGCAAGACCGGCTCGGCGCTCATGGCGGCGTATTCGGCCGCCAAGGGGGCGATCATCGCCCTGACCCAGGCCATGGCCTACGAATACGCGGACAGCCGGATCAAGATCAACTGCGTGTGCCCGGGGATCGTGGAGGACACCGGGGTGTGGACCTCCGTGAGCAAGGGCTACGTCGAGAATCTCAAGATGCCCGTGTCCGAAGTGGTCAAGAAGTTCACGGCCAAGGTCCCCCTGGCACGGCTGTGCCGGATGGCGGACATCGTGAGCTTCGTCCGCTTCCTGACCGTGGACGGGGACTACTGCACGGGCCAGGCCTTCAACATCACCGGCGGCCGGGAGATGCACTAGCCGAACCCTCGCGTTCGGTCGAATCGCAGCAAGAACAGGGGAGCAAGCAGCATGCTGAGCGGCGGCTACATGGGCAGAGTCCTGCGGATCGATCTCTCGAAGCGGCAGGCACGTACGGAATCCCTGCGGGAGGCGGAGGTCCGGGCCCTCCTCGGCGGCCGGGGCCTGGCGGCCAAGTACTACTACGACGAGATCGGGCCGGAGGTCGAGCCCCTTTCGGCAGAGAACAAGCTGATCTTCATGACCGGCCCGGTCACAGGGGTGCGCCTCCCGACCTCCACCAAGTTCCAGCTGGCCACCAAGAGCCCGGCCACCGGGATCTACCTCTGCACGAACTCCAGCGGGGAGTTCGGGCCCTACCTCAAGCGCGCCGGCTTCGACGGCCTGATCGTGGAGGGGCGGGCCGCGGAGTGGACGTACGTCTCGATCCTGGACGGCCGGGTGGAGTTCCACGATGCCGCCCCCCTGCTGGGCACGAGCACCTCGGAGTGCCAGCGGCTCCTCAAGAAGCCCCTGGCCGGGGCGAACGCCAAAGGGGCGGCGGCCCTGTCCATCGGCCCGGCCGGGGAGCGGGCGGTGGCCCTGTCCTGCATAGGGGTGGACGAGCGCTTCTTCGGCCGCGGCGGCCCGGGGGCGGTCATGGGCTGGAAGCGCCTGAAGGGCATCGTGGTGCAGGGAAGCGGCACCATCCCGGTGGCCGACCAGGCGGCGGTCAAGGAGCTCTACCGGGCCGCGGCGGCCAACCTCAAGGGCAGCCGGGCCAGCCACACGGAGTACGGCACTCCCCAGTTCGTGGAGAGCCTCAACGAGCTGGGCTGCCTGCCCACCCGCAACTTCCAGACCTCCTGGTTCGAGGGGGCGGACAAGATCGACGCCCACGCGATGGTGGAGGGCTACACGGCCAAGAGCTCCGCCTGCTACATGTGCCCGATCGCCTGCGGCAAGGTCAACGAGGTGCGGGAGGGGCCTTTCGCGGGAGCCCGGGCCCGGACCGAGTACGAGACCGTGGCCATGCTGGGCTCCAACTGCGGGATCGACGACTTCGGGGCCATCGTGCGGGCGGCGGAGCTGTGCGACGAGCTCGGGATCGACACGATCTCCACGGGCGCCGCCGTGGCCCTGACCATGGAGCTCTTCGAGAAGGGACTCCTCACTACCAAGGACACCGAGGGGATCGAGGCCCGGTTCGGCAACGCCGAGGCCCTGGTGGCCCTGGTGGAGCTGATCGCCGAGCAGCGCGGAATCGGGTCTCTGCTGGCCGAAGGCATGGGCAGCGTGCAGCGCCGGCGCCCGGAGTGGAAGCCCTACATCCTGGCGGTCAAGGGCCAGTCCTTTTCCGCGTACGAGCCCCGGGGCTTCCACGGCAAGGCCCTGACCTTCGGGACGGCCAGCCGGGGGGCCTGTCACAGCGTCGGGGGCTGGACGGTCCGGCACGAGCTGTTCAGCAAGGAGTACGACCGCTTCGCCACCCAGGGCAAGGGACGGCTGGTCAAGAGCGTGCAGGACAACCGGGCCTACGTGGACAGCCTGGGGGTCTGCACGGTGGCCCGCAGCTCCATGGGCTTCTCCGACAGCCCCTCGGGGCAGGCCCTGGAGGCGGTGACCGGCTGGGGGTTCACGCCCCGGCTGCTGGAGATCGGGGAGCGGATCTACAATCTCGAGCGGGTCATCCTGAACCGGGAGGGGATCCGGAGGGCCGACGACCAGATGCCCGAGCGGATCATGAACGATCCGATCCAAAGCGGCCCGATCCAGGGCAAGCGTATCACACGGGAGATGTACAACGAGATGCTGGACGAGTACTACGGCGAACGCGGCTGGGACGCGGACGGAGTCGTGACGAAGCAGACCCGGGAACGCCTGGGGCTCGGCGAGCTGCTGGGCGAGGCGCCGGGGGGGAAGCCCGCCGGGTCGGCAGGAGGCACCCGATGAAAGCGGCGGTCTATCTGGGGGGGGCGAAGAACATCCAGGTCCAGACTGTTCCCGACCCGGTGATCCGGGAAGGGGAGGCCCTGCTCCGGGTGGGGGCCTGCAATGTCTGCGGCGTGGACATGCGCACCTGGACCCACGGCGACGCCAAGATCGCCCCGCCGAGGATCCTGGGCCACGAGCTGGCCGGGACCGTGGTGGAGCTGGGCGGCGCCGCGGCCCGGGAGAGCGCCGGGGTGGCGGTGGGCGACCGGGTGGTGATGTACCCGGTTCTGGCCTGCGGAAAGTGCGCCTACTGCCGCCGGGGCCGGGCCAACCTCTGTGACACCCGCACCACCATGAGCTACCAGCACGACGGGGGCTTCGCCGAGCTCATGGTCGTGCCCCGGGCGGCCGTCGAGAACCGGCAGCTGATCAAGATCCCGGATGCCGTGAGCTTCGAGGAAGCCGCCCTGGGCGAGCCCCTGGGCTGCACCCTCCACGCCCACGGCCGCCTGGGCATCGGGATCAAGGACTCGGTGGTGGTCATCGGGGCCGGCCCGATCGGGCTCCTGCACGCCCTGGTGTCCCGGATCGAGGGGGCCACCCACGTATGCCTGATGGACGTGTCCGCGGAGCGTCTCCAGCTGGCCGAGCGCTTCGGATTCGACTCCTACGTCCCGGTTGCCGAGGACGGGAGCCATGTCAGGGCCGCCCAGGGCCTGAGCGACGGCCTGGGGCCGGAGGTGGTGATCGTGGCCTGCGCGGCCTCCCAGGCCCAGGTCGACGCCCTGGAGATGGCCGCCAAGGGGGCGCGGATCGAGTTCTTCGGCGGGCTGCCCAAGTCCAACCCCTACGCCAACCTCCACACCAACCTGATCCACTACCGGGAGCTGGAGGTGACCGGGTCGTTCTCGGAGAACATCGACGACTTCAAGGCGGCCCTCAAGCTGGTGACCGGCGGGAAGTTCCCGGCCAGGGAGATCGTGACCCACCGCTTCCCCCTCGACCAGACGCTCCAGGCCCTGGAGCTGATCCAGGCCGGAAAGAGCATCAAGGTCTCGATCCAGCCGAACCCGAGCTGAACCGAACCCGCCCCGAGGCGGGTGACCACCAGGAGGAACACCCATGCTGCTGACACCCCCCCAGGCCCGCAAGCTCTTCGAGTACTGCGTGCGGGAGCGATTCGCCGTGCTGGCCGTGAATGCCGACAGCCCGGCGGCCCTGTACGACTGCCTGAGCGCGGCCCGCAGCCTCGGCGCCCCGATCATGATCGAGACCAGCCAGTGGCAGCTGGAAGGGATCAGCTTCGGGGCCGGGGACCCGGGCCGGGGGCTTGCCCTGTACTTCGCCCACCTGAGCCTGCTGGCCTCTTCGGAGGAGTTCGCGGAGGTCCCGGTTGCGCTGCACACCGACCACATCCGGGGGCCCCGGACGCGGGAGATCCTGACGCAGGCCGTGGAGGGCTACCCCTTCGCGGCGGGCGCCGCAGACCCGGGCGCCTCAGGGCCCGGCGCCGGCACCGGGCAGGTCGTGCGCCTGAGCCCCTCGAGCATTTCCCTGGACGCCTCCAAGCTCACTCCGGAAGAGAACATCGAGCTGATGTGCGCGCTGATCGAGACCTCCAAAGCCTGCGGGCGTCCGGTGACACTGGAGATGGAGGCGGGGCTGGACAGCGGCTACACCACCCCGGCGGAGGTGGAGGCCCTGGTCATGGGGGTCGAGAGCCGCCACCCGGGGTACCTGGCCCTGTTCGCCCCCGGGCTGGGCAACCGCCACGGCTACAGCAAGGAAGGCTACCCGGACTTCCGTCCCGAGACCGTGCAGGCCAACGCAGAGCTCGTGCGGCGCCTGACCGGCCGACCCATCGGGATCGTTCTGCACGGCTCTTCCGGACTTTCGGACGACCAGGTCAGGCAAGCGGTCGCCCACGGTTTGACCAAGATGAACTGGTCCACCGACGGGCTCATCCTGCGCTCGGGCGCCGCCCGGGAGTACTACGAGAAACGGCGGGAGCAGCTGGTGCCGGGGCACGGGGAGTTCAAGGAGACGGCCATGGACAACGGGGTGGGGCGCTACGTCTCGGGGCGCTTCGTGCCCAAGCTCGAGAGCCTGATCCGCCTGCTGAACGGGGAGGGCAAGGCACCGGGGTTCGTGCGCGCGCTCTGAGGCTGCGGCGCCCGCCTGCCCGCCCCGGATGGTTCTTGCTGCTTTCCCCCCCGCCTGCGTATCTTTGGCCACAGGAGGGACGTATGCCCTACAACCAGGCCCTCGATGACCGCCTGAATGCCGCGATCGCCGATTGGGGAACCACCCGGAAGAAGATGTTCGGCGGGACCTGCAATCTCGTCAACGGCAACATGGCGTGCGGGGTCTACAAGGACTACCTGATCCTGCGCCTGGGGGACGACGAGGCAAGGGCGGCCCTGGCCCGGCCCGGGGTCAGGCCCATGGACATCACCGGCAGGGCGATGAAGGGCTGGGTCATGGTCGAGCAGGCGGGGCTGCCGGACGCGGCCATGGCGCAGTGGCTCGCCAGGGCCCGGTGCTACGCGGAGTCGCTGCCCGCGAAGTGAGGGGACGATCCAGCGGTGATTACTGTCGGAGAAGAACGACGACCGTGGCGTGAGGGGCTTACCGTCCAGGAGGTCCTGAATGCGGCGGGATTCGAAGGAAGACTCGTCTACGTTCGAGTCAACGGTCAGCGGGTCGCTCCGCCCCAGTGGGCCAACACCACCGTTCCCGACGGAGCGCAGGTAAGGATCCTGCCGGTCGTGTTGGGCGGATAGGGGGGTTCTCGATCCGCCCGGCCCGGGCAAGGGGCGTTCCGGTGCGACTTGCCGTGCACATGATTGCAGGCTATCGTGGTGAGCCTATGATCGCTCCACCCCCGGCACGGGAGAAACACGGAGTCACGCTGCGGCTGAAGGCCTTCTACTTTTTCTACTTCGCCGCCGGCGGTGCCCTTATCCCGTTTCTCAATCTCTATCTCGCCCGGGTCGGATTGAGCGGCACCGAGATCGGGATTGTTTCCGGCGTGTTTCCGCTGGTGACCATCCTGGCCGTCCCACTGTGGAGCGCGATCGGTGACCTGAGCCGGCTGCACACCCGCATCCTCTATGTCACCCTGGTCGCTTCGGTGCCTTTCGTCGTGGGGATCTCCCTCAGCCGGAGCGTGGGCGTCCTGCTCGTACTGGTGGCCGGGTATGCCTTCTTCATGTCTCCGGCAGCCCCGCTCATCGACAGCCTGTCGATGCGGTGCCTCGGGTCCCGGCAGGAGCGCTACGGGGGATTGCGGGTGTGGGGGGCGGTCGGCTGGGGGATCTCGGCGCCCACGGTCGGCTACCTGATCCGGGAGCTCCATATCTCGGTGATCTTCTACGCCTATGCTGCGCTCATACTGATCGGTCTGACTACCCTGATCGGGCTGCCCGCTGCCGAAACCGACACCTACCGGCCGTCGATCAGGGAGTTCGGCCGGCTCCTCAAGTCACGGTCGTGGCAGGTCTTCCTGGTGTGCGTCTTCCTGGTCGGCGTCTGCTCGAACGTCCTGGAGCACTACTTCGTGCTGTTCCTCGACGACCTGGGAGGCAGCGAATGGAGCTTTGGAGTTTCTGTGGCCATGGCGTCGCTCAGCGAGATCCCGGTCTTCCTGCTCTCGGCGCTGCTGATGCGCCGCTACGGGGCCCGGGGGCTCCTGCTCTCGGCCCTGTTCCTCTACGCCGTCCGGGCGGGGGTGTACGCCGGCATCCGCAATCCTCTTATTGCCATTCCGGCACAGCTGCTCCACGGCCCCACGTTCAGCGCCCTCTGGGTGGCCGGGGTGGTGTACGCGGCAGGTCGGGCTCCCCGGGGGCTTGGGGCGACGGCGCAGGCGGCCTTCAACACCGTGTTCATGGGGGTGGGTGCCGCCTCGGGAGCGGTCCTCGGCGGAGTGTTGTACGACACCCTGGGCCTCGGCCCCACGTTCCTGATCTGTGGCGGGATGTCGCTGCTCGGGTTCCTGCTTCTGCTGTTCCTGGGCCGCGCCAAGACGGACCGCGCGCCGCGATTGGCCGGCGGTCCCGGCAACGCGAAGGCCTAACTACAAGGCTCCTGGACCCTGGAGCAGCCTCACTTCACGAAGAAGTGGTGGTCGCAGCAGGGGTCTCCGTCCATGAGGGTTTGGGTGCGCTCGAAGCCGATGTCGGGGCTGAACTGCTCGACCATCGGCTGGTCGGCATCGCAAAAAAACCTGCCGATCTCGGGGCGGCCGATCGCCCGAAAGCACGTGGCCCAGGGACAGGCGGTAAAGCAGAAGCGCACGCTGTAGGGGGTGTCTTCGACGATCCGGTAGCGGGTGCCTGCCGTGACGATCGAGGTGAGCCAACGCACGTACGTGGCCAGGGAGCGGTCCGGAAGCTCCCGGTACTGGGCCTTCCAGCCCTGCACCATGGCATCCAGGAACGAGCTCCGGGCCACCTCGAAGCCGCTTTGGCCGAGGGCCTTGACCATTTCGTCCACCGTACGGGTGTACAGCGTTGCGAAGAGAGAGGCGACGGCCGCCTCCGCCTCTTCCGGGGATCTTCCCGCTCCCGGTGCTCCCTGCCCGCTCATCTTCGCCATCCCCCTGTGCCGGATTTGCCCGCCATTGCCTGCCATTCCTTTCTAATCCGGGTGGTGGGCTGGAGTCAAGGAACCGGGTACACGTTCGGCCGCCGAGGGCACTATATTTTCCCTGGGGGTGGCGAATGGAGTACACGCGGATCAGGCTTACTCCTGGTAGCCTCGGCCGAAACGGATGCGGGGAATGCTGCGCCCGCCGTCCATCCCGAGCACCTGTCCGGTGACCGAAGCAAACGCCGACGTGCACAAGAGCACGATGACCTCGGCGATTTCGGCCCGCCGCACCAGACGGCCCAGGGGCGTGGCCGCCACCGAGCCCCGGGCAAAGTCGGAGGAGGGGTCCAGGTCCTCGTTGTCCTCCATCAGGTCCGGCGCGACGGCGTTGCAGCGCACTTCGGGAGCCAGCTCCAGGGCCAGAGCCTGGGTGAGGTATGCGACGCCCAGCTTGGCCAGACCGTACACAGAGTGGCTGCGATGCAGGGCGTCCGCGGCGCCGAGGTTCACGACGACTCCTCCCCCGCGCTCTTTCATTCTCGCTCCGGCGCTCCTCGAGACCAGGAACGTGGAGCGCACGTTGGTAGCCAGGACCTCGTCGAACGTGCCGGGCGTGAGCTGGAGAAACGGAGCATCGCTGTAGGTCCCGACGTTGTTCACCAGGATGTCGGCGGGGCCCAGCTCTTTCCAAGTTCGGTCCACGAGAGTGGACACCTCCGCTTCCGAGGTGACATCCCCCCTCAGCCCCAGGGCGCGGACCCCGGCTTCGCGCAGCTCTCGGCAGAGCTTCTCGCATTCTTCTTCTTCCCGCAGGTAGTTGACCGCCACGCTGACTCCGTGGCGAGCCAGCTCACGAGCCACGGCCGCGCCGAGCTTTCGCGACCCTCCGGTAACCAGGGCGATCTTGCCCTCCAGCTCCGAGAATCGAGTCATCGAGCTCCCCCTCGAGATCATTTTTCGCCTACCGCACGCTACGCCTGTTGGCGCCCAAGTTCAAGCCCTGCCGTCGCGCATGTGGCCGCGCATGGTTGGCTATGGGGAAAAGGATCACAAGAGCACAAGTTCCTTGCCGTAACGCGCACGATCCGTCGTTCCCGTGATGAGTTGTTGCTTGACTGTGAGCACTGGCGTGCGCCACAATACCGGTATCTCTGACCGGGGGAGGAAAGCCGGATGGCTGCAGAGCTGAAGATCACCTTCGTGGGCGCCGGCAGCATCGTTTTCACCCGGGAGCTGCTCGGGGACATCTACCTGTACCCTCGGCTCGCAGAGGCGACGATTTCCCTCATGGACATCGACCGGGATCGCCTGGAGATGGCCCGGCTGGTGGCCGAGGAGCTCAAGGCGGAGCGCGGCTGCCGAAACCGGATCGAGGCGCACGTCTCCCTCGCGCCTGCTCTGGAGGGCGCCCACTACGTCGTCAACGTCGTCCAGGTTGGGGGGAAGGAGTCCACCTACCTGGATTTCGACATTCCCGAGAAGTACGGCCTGAAGCAGACCATCGCGGACACCCACGGGATCTGCGGCATGATGCGCTTCCTGCGGACGGTCCCGCACCTGGACGAGCTCTGTCGCACCATGGACGAGGTCTGCCCCGGCGCCTTCCTGCTCAACTTCACCAACCCGATGTCTATGTGCCAGTGGTACATCCACGCCATTTCCAGCCGAAGGACAATCGGCCTCTGCCACTCCGTTCCGGGGACGATCGAAACCCTGGCATGGTACCTGGGGGTCCCGGTAGAGGAGGTGAGCTTTCTGGTCGCGGGAATCAACCACATGGCCTGGGTGCTGAGGCTGGAGCGGCGTGGGCAAGACCTGTACCCGCTCCTCCGTCGGGCCATGGAGAACCCTGAGATCTGGAGCAGGGACCCGGTCCGGTTCGAGATCATGCGGCACTTCTCCCATTTCGTGACGGAGTCTTCGGAGCACATGGCGGAGTACGTGCCCTACTTCCTGAGGGACGAGGAGACCATTCGGCGCCTGCGGATCCCGGTGCGGGAATACATCAGCCGCGTCGAGCTCAACGAGCGGGCCTTCCAGGCAGAGCGGGATTACTACCTGAACGGGAAGAGCGAGATGAGGGGGCAGGGGCCCCGCATGGTCGCGGACTACTATCGCGCCCAGGGCAAGCCGGGATTCGAGGCCCTCGAGGATTCCGCAGAAGGAGCCGAGCCCGCCCAATCGCGTGAGTACGCGGTACAGATCATTCACGCCATGGAGGCGGACGAGGGCAAGCTCGTCTACGGGGTCGGGCCTAACCGCGGGATCGTGCCGAACCTGTCGCCGGACTGCATGGTCGACACCCCGCACTACGTCGACGGGGCGGGGGTGCATCCCCTCCAGGTCGGGGAGTTGCCGCCGCAGCTGGTTTCCCTGATCCAACCGCAGATCGACATGCAGCGGCTGGCCGTTGCCGCAGCCCTGAGGAGGGAGCGGCGGTACGTCCACTATGCGGCGCTTGCCGACCCTCTCGCTTCGGCGGTGTTGAGTATGGGCCAGATCCACGACCTGACCGAGGAGCTGCTCGAGGCGCACGGGAAGCACATGCCCAGGCTCAATTGAGGCGGCAGGAAGGAGACCACGCATGCCGGACGAGAAGAAGCCGATCTGCAAGCTCTACATGATGAAGCCGAAGGAGGCCTGGTACGCTCTGTCCAGGGAAGAGCAGCGGGAGATCATCGCCAGGGACTCGGAGATATCCCATCGCATGATGGAGCGCTACGGCGGTCGGACAGTGGTGGCCTGTGACTGCTTCTGGTCGACCGAGGACTGGCTGCTCTTCGGAGTCGAGGAGTACCCGGACATCGATGCAGTTCAGAACAGCACCCGGGCTCTCCGCGAAATGGGCTGGTTCCGCTACTTCGAGTCCCGGATCGTCCTGGGGACTCCGGAGATGCCGTTGGAGCTGACGCCGTAGTCCTTCTTGCCCGAAGCGGGCGAAGGACATGCGTGGGGATGGGGAGATGCCGCTGCCAAAGACCGAACGCAAGGAACGTATACGCCGGTACATCGACGGGAGAATCCACGTCACCGTGCCCACGCTCTGCCGCATGTTCGGCGTGAGCGAGGCTACTGTGCGCCGGGACCTCGACGAGCTGGAAAGCGAACAGCTGATCCGGCGGACCCACGGAGGAGCCAGCCCCCTGGCGTCGCCGGTGCGGGAGTCTCTGGTGGGACGACGCCGGGTCGAGCAGGAGCGCGAGAAGGACGCCATAGCTAGAGCCGCCGCGGGCCTCGTCGCGGAAGGGGAAACGGTCTTTCTGGGAAGCGGGTCGAGCGTCCTGGCGATTGCCCCCTACCTGAAACAGCGCAGGGAGCTGACGGTCATCACCAACTCGTTGCCGGTCATCAACGAGCTCGTCGAAGCCGAGGGGGTCAAGGTGATCGTGGTGGGCGGCTGGTTGCGCAAATCCGAGCTGTCGATGCTCGGGCACATCGCCGAGAAGAGCCTGGAGGAGCTGAGGGCTGACAAGGTCATCCTGGGCAGCGAAGCCATCCATCTCGAGCACGGCCTGACCAACAGCTACCTGCCCGAGACCAGGACCGACAGGGCCATCGTCAGGCTTTCCCCGCGGATCATTCTCCTGGTGGACCATACGAAATTCAACAAGATCAAGACGGCCTTCTGGGCTCCTCTGGACGTGGTGGACACGGTCATCTGCGACGCCCAGGTGCCGGAGATGGATCTGGCATCCCTGCGCGCCAAGGGCCTGACTGTGATCACCGCGGAAATCGCCGAGGAGCCGCCCTCAGGAAACGGTGGCGCGTGAGCCGGTGGCGGCTAACCGCGATACGTGTTCAGGATACCGAGAGTGTCCTTGGCGTCCGGGCCCTCGGCGTTCTCTTCCACCCGCCGGGCGATTTCTGCGAAGTGTTTCTCCTGGATGCCCAATTCGCGGACCGTCACCGGGCAGCCCACCGCCTTGAGCCAGTCTCGGAAGGCCTCGATGCCCTCGAGGGCCACATCCAGGTCGCCCATCCGGCCGCTGCGCTCCACCTTCATCACCTGCTCGGCGAATCGGGCCGTGGTCCGCACGTACCGTTCGGCGTAGAAGCGCATGACCGCGGGCATCAGCACCGCGAGGCCCGCCCCGTGGGGATGATCCGAGAAGCCCCCGGCCTCGGTATCGATGATGTGCCCAGGAATGTCGCTTGCGGCCAACCCGGCGTCGAATATCCCGCTGCAGGCCAGTGAACCCGCCCACATGAGGGTGCTGCGAGCCGCGTAGTCCTCCGGCCGTGCCTGAGCTCGCTCCACGCTCTCCATCACGCTGCGTATCAGGGCCTCCTTGAAGCGGAGCTGGATCAGGGGCGGCGGGGAGCCGTTGAGGTAGCGCTCCAGCACGTGGGAAATGATGTCCATGCCGCCGTAGGCGGTTTGCGCGGCGGGCACGGTGAAGGTAAGCTCGGGGTCCAGCAGAGAAACCCTGGGAAACAGGTGACTGTTCCAGAGCCCGATCTTCTTGTGCAGCTTCTCGTTCTTGATCACCGTGATGCGGTTGAACTCGGAGCCGGTGGCCGCGACCGTCATGATGGACACCACCGGAAGAGCCGCCCGGATTTCCCTCTTCTTTTCGAAGAAGTCCCATACGTCCCCGTTGTCCAGCGCTCCGGCCGCCACGGTCTTGGCGGAATCCAGGACGCTGCCCCCCCCGAGAGCCACGATGACCTCGATTGAGTGCTGCTTGCACAGCTCGATGCCCTCGTAGCAGGCGCCCAGTCGGGGATTGGGCAGGATGCCCGTCAGCTCGAACACCTCGATCGAGCTCTCGCGCAGGCGAGCGGTCACCTGGTCGAGGAGCCCGGACTTCCTGGCGCTGCTCCCGCCCGTCACGAGGAGACAGCGACGGCCGAACCTGGAGGCTTCGATCCCGACCTGCTCGACCACACCCCTGCCGAATCGGATTTCGGTCGGAACAACGAACTCGAATCGCTCCATGGTGCCTCGCCTCCTAAGGTTGACTTCCGGTCCACGGCCCATGGTAGCCGGAAGGGCGGGACGGGGCAATCCACCCGCTCAGGGAGAGGGACCCCGGCAGCGTCTCACGCCCTGGCCGTGGCGTCCTCGCCGCAAAAGAATTTGACAACCTGACTGGTTGGCTATAGAATACTTCAACATTCTGAGCGCTTTGGGACGGCTCGAGGAGAAAAACGCGCAGAAAACGCTCCAGAGCCTTCACTTGCGTCCAGCTATCCCAACCGACAAGGAGGAACGACGTGAGAACGCAGCGGGTCTTCCGACTGGTCATGATTGCCGCCCTGTTGATGGCGGCAGCGGTGGTTTTTGCGGGGGGTCAGAAGGAGCGGGCCCCCGGGGCGCCGGCGGCGCCCGAGAAAGAAGTCCTGATCTACAACTCCAACTGGAGCGACGCTCAGTACCGGGTTGCTGACTCCGAAGTGGTGTCGATGTTCCAGGCTCAGCATCCCAACGTCAAGGTCATCCATAGCGTGATCTCCGACGAGGACTTCAAACAGGCCATTCGCGCCTATCTGCAGGCGGAGCCAGGCCCGGACGTCCTGACCTGGTACGCCGGCAACCGCGCCCGCTTCTTCATCAGCAGGGGCCTGATCATGGACATCACCGATGTCTACGAGCAGGAAGGCTGGTACGACAAGTTCCCCAAGGCCTTCGTGAACCTGAGTACGATGAACGACAGACAGTACTTCGTTCCCACCAACTGGTACTGGTGGGCCGTGTACTACCGGAAATCAGTCTTCCAGAATCTGGGGCTCACCCCGCCGAAAACCTGGGATGAGTTCATGACGGTCTGCGACACCATCAAGAAGAGCGGCATGTCGCCTCTCACCATAGGCACCAAGTGGCGCTGGACCACCGG
>Ga0068714_10001753_pt1 | contig 30145 bp, 24 predicted proteins | sample MTBNYHSulfiMetaG_FD_62988 | JGI IMG/M metagenome (GOLD analysis project Ga0068714, IMG submission 62988) | Enrichment culture microbial communities from rom New York Harbor, USA that are MTBE-degrading - MTBE-NYH (New York Harbor Sulfidogenic)... | ecosystem: Environmental > Aquatic > Marine >...
TTTGACAAATCCGGATGCTTCTCATTATTTTCTTTAGGTATAAATACTTCAATAATCCTATCTGAAAATGCTATTTGTAAGATTTTTTCCCTGTAATTATCATCAAATATTGTTCTGCGATAGGCCGGATTATCATATTTTAAATAGTTGGATTGTTCACTTCGTGGTAATTCTTTGCCTACCGTAATGAACCAATTATTTACTACCGACTCAGGTAAGGCAGGTTCTCTTGATAAATGAATCCATAATGGTGGTTCTTTCTCACCAGCCAATGCATCAAATTTTTCATTTCCCTGATAATTTGGCAAGTCGTTAATTTCCGGTAATTTATCACTTGATAATATTATTTTAAAACTATCAGCAAATGAAGCCAAAACATATCTTCGGTTAACTATAAATACAAGATAATCATTTTTATCAGGGGTAGAAAAAACGACTCTTTTATCAGTATTTCCAATATCCAGTCTTTTTATCAATTTTAAAATCCAATCATAATGAAAATTAACCGCATCTTTATTATTGAGTTTTCTAATGATATTAATCAACTTAAATTCATCTTCAGAAACGAAAATTTTAGAATTGTTAATTAACTTCAATATAAGATCATATTGATCTTTAGTTGCTTCAAAATTGGTTCCCTGCTTGCCCCCCTTAAACTCACTGAATTCCGGCAGAATCAATAGTTCCTCTTTTTTAATCGGATTGTTCCACAGATTTTGATCTATCCTAATTTTAACCAGATCCCCATCTTCCGGCTCCATTCCAGGATAATAATACTGAATCTCTTCGGGATCATCACTGCCAAATATAACTTCAGAAGTAACTTCACAAAGAGCGTAACAACCGGAATTTTTACCGGTCACCCACAGAATTACTTTGTCTCCCGGTTTTATCTGACTCTTATGTGCATTAACCGACCAGGATTTCAACGCATTATCACGTAATGAGCCCACTACATCGTAGTAGTTGGGATTACCTTGAAATACCCAGTAATTTGGTTCCTTATTGGCTTCTAAAGTTTTAAACAATAAATCCTGTGCAAGAATATTTAAATTTTTATCGCCCCATGCTGAAGCAGGAAGTGTTGCATTTGTGAGCTCATAAATTTTTTTATCGTCAACTAAATATTTTTGTTTTAATTCATTTATAAGGGTTAAATAATGAATATATTTTTTCCCTGACAATTTTTCTTTAATACTTGTAACTATTCAGGTCTTAATGATTAATATCTCTTATTGGAATAAAATTCATTTTTACGGGTAGCAACATTGATAGCAAAACGGATCGACTCAGAAGGATTTCCTCCTTTTTTGATTATTGTATCGACAACAGACCTCAATATTGCAAATATTTCTGCTCCCCGATCAGAACGAAAACCTCCGGAAACTTTTTGCTTAACTTTCAGGTTTCGGATTGCCCGCTCCGAACCATTATTATCATACGGAACATCCTGATAAAACAAAAAGTTGAATACCTGATTTTTTCGTTTCCTTAGTCTCTTTTGAAAAGGGAATATTTTTGAATACTTTTCCGGCAGCTCCTGGTTTATCAACTGATCAAATTCATTTAACAAATCACTTCTATCTTCAAATGGCTGATCATACTGTTCAGGGGTCATTCTGTTTTTCAGCTTTATTGCCCTTGACAATATATCTTTCATTTCAGTCACCCATTTGATGTGGTACAACTCCCAAAGAAAGTTCAGTTCTCTCATCAAATGCGCCAGGCACAACTGGTGCCTTTTGGCCGGAGTTTTTAACTGTGCTGCCCATGAATCGCTTACTAATGTTGCATGGGGTAATCCGTCAGGAAAAGTTTCCCGGACAGTTGCAAACCCTCTGCCCGGGGAAATTGTGATATAGGTTGCATCAATGGTCTGCCATGTCCATGCCCAGAATTTATTCTTTTTTACTTTAACACCGGTTTCATCTCCACCGATTGTGACTGCCTTTGAAATTTCCTCTTTTATGCCTTCATATATTGGAAACACCACGTTGGCAGCCTTGTTCAGCAGGTTATATACAGTACCCTCGCTCATGGAAACATTTGTTATGCTCTTTATCAGCTCCGACAAACGATTGTAAGGTATATACTGCCGGGAGCTTAAATAGGCTGTCAGAGAAATCAGGTTGTTCCCGTATTGTACAGGGGCTGTTACCCCGGCAGGATAATCACCCGTGGTGACATGGCCGCAACTGCAGACTGATTGAAAAACCCGATGTTCGACAATACTGGCTTTAATCACTGGTATATCAATAACCTGTCTTTTGCCAATCAATTCATATGATTCTTCAGAGTGAACCTTACCGCATCTCGGACAGGTTCCATCCGGTCTGTGTTCTATTACTGTATCCGGATCAGGTGACATCAATAGTGTCTCTCCTTTATGCCCGGGTTGCCCGCCCGGTTTTTTACCGCTTTTCTCACGAAGGCTTTGGTTCTTTTTAGGGAACATATCCTGAGAGGGGGGAAGTGAGCTGTTACCACTGTTTTTAGGAGTTTTGAGCCTGTTGACCTCGGCCTGGAGTATCTGAACCTGAGCTGTCAAGGCATCGACTTTGATCAAAAGATCATATACTAAATCGACCAGTTGTTCCTTGTTTAGCTTTCTTAATTCCTCTTTAGAGATCATAACTCCTTTGCTTTTTACAAAGATCGCAATGGAAAAAACAGTAATGCAAATATTTTGGTATCTCTTTATAAACATCTAAAAGACAGGTTATCAACAGTATTTAACAATAATCAAAGATTTTAAAATTGAACCTCGATGAGAATCGTCTGTATGAAAAAAAATCCCAAAAATTACCCCCATTCAAAGGAAATTGAGTTAAACGAAAAAAATTGTAATTCTATTTTTTTGTAAATTTATCCTCAATATGTACCTGAGTAGTTACAACAATTATAATGAGATGAAATCAATTTTACCAAATCTGATAATCCTTTTTTTCACTATTTTACTTATGAGTAGTTGCACAAAATCCAAAATACTGAATGCTGAAGTTTTTGAAACTTCGGCAAACGGAAATCAGCTTAGTCAGTTATCTGAATTTCCTGAAGCAGATTTAGTAGTGAAAATTTCCATTTTGCCAGAAGAAAAATTCCAGACAATTACCGGCTTCGGTGGTTCCTTCACCGAGGCTTCTGCCTTTCTGCTCAATCAGGTAAGCAAGGAAAACCGCGAAAAAATTCTGGAAGCATATTTCGGTGAATCGGGAGCAAGGTATTCACTGACCCGCACGCACATGAACTCCTCCGATTTTTCATTGGGAAATTATTCTTTTGCCCCTGTGGAAGGAGATGTGGAACTCAACCATTTTTCCATTGAAGAAGATATGAACGACATCATTCTCATGATAAAAGATGCGCAAGTTATTTCAAAAGAAGGTTTTAAAATTATCTCATCACCATGGACCGCTCCGCCATGGATGAAAGATAACAACGACTGGCGCGGGGGAAAACTGTTGCCGGAATATTATGATACCTGGGCTCTGTTTTTTTCAAAATATATTGATGCTTATCGTGCAGAAGGCATTGATATTTGGGGATTTACAGTTGAAAATGAACCATTAGGGAATGACAGCAACTGGGAAAGCATGCATTTTAGTCCGGAAGAAATGACTGAATTTGTAAAAAAACATTTGGGCCCCAAATTGAAAGCCGACGGGCATGACGTAAAAATACTGGGGTTTGATCAGAACCGCGACGAAGAACTAAAAAAATGGGTAGATGTGATGTTTGCTGATGACAAGGCAAACGAATATTTCGACGGAACAGCCGTTCACTGGTATGCCGGCACAGTTGAATATTTTCCCGAAGCGTTGCAGTATGTTATCCGGAAAGCTCCGGGCAAACACCTTATCAACACAGAGGCGTGCATCGACGCCCAGGTACCGCGGTGGAATGACGATACCTGGTACTGGTCGAAAGAAGCTACTGACTGGGGCTGGGACTGGGCGCCCGAAAAGTTAAAACACCTTCACCCGAAATACGTTCCCGTGTTCCGGTATGCACGGGATATCATTGGCTGCCTGAACAACGGGGTTGATGGTTGGATCGACTGGAATATGGTCCTCGACAGGCAGGGCGGTCCGAACTGGGCAAAAAACTGGTGTGTTGCCCCGGTAATTGTTGACCCCGGGCAGGATGAAGTTTACTTCACTCCTTTGTACTACACGTTTGCGCATTTCAGCAGGTACATCAGGCCCGGCGCAGTACGGATTGGTTTTGAAAATTCAGATGAAAACCTAATGGTAACGGCTGCCCAAAATCCCGATGGAAGCATAGTTGTAATCGTCTTCAATCCTGAAGATGAAGCAAAAGGAATTCATCTTGTCCTGAAAGAAAAATCGTTTGAATCTTCCATCAGCGGAAAAGCCATTCAAACCATAACAATAAAAGAGCCTTAAAAATTTGGAACTACAATTTATAACTTAAAATCAATAAATTATGTCAAAGCATGTAACACAGCTAAAAGACAGAGTCCCTTTCGGGCAAAAAGCAGCATTTGGGGCAGGTCATTTAGTAAATAACCTATTACCCGGTGCATTAGGGGTTTTCGCCTTTTTTTTGCTTACTGCTTTTGGGATGGATCCCTTTCTTGCAGGACTGCTCGGAGGTTTACCCCGGTTTTTCGATGCCATAACCGACCCCATAATGGGCTATATTACTGATAATACAAAATCGAAGTTTGGCCGCCGAAAACCCTATATTTTTATTGGTGCTATTCTCAGCGGTATTCTTTTCGCCGTTTTATGGCAACTTAATCCCGATAATTCTCAAACATACAACTTCTGGTATTTTCTGATTCTTTCCATGGTATATCTGATTGGAAATACCATGTTTTCAACACCCCTTATCGGTTTGGGTTACGAAATGACATCGGATTACAATGAGCGTACCCGATTAATGGGATTTTCGCAAACCCTGGGTCAGGTAGCCTGGATGATTGTACCCTGGTTTTGGGTGCTCATTGCCAACCCCGATTTATTCGAAACGCAGGCCATTGGTGTTCGCAGGCTGGCCATAATTGTTGGTGCTATTTGTATGATTTTGGGTATGATGCCTGCCCTGTTTTGTAAAGAAATTGACCAGACTAATCTGAGTAACCGGGATGAACTTACCATAAAAAATATTTTTAAAAGTTTAAAAAGCCTGCTCCATAATATGGTACTGATTTTTAAAAACATTTCATTCGTAAGACTTTGCGGAGCAACATTTTTGGTATTTAACGGCTTTCAAATGGTAGCATCGTTCAGTTATTTCATTATTGTTTTCTATTTGTTTAACGGAGATTATGGCTTTGCCGGAACCTGGCCGGCCTGGTTTTCAACAATTAGTGCGGTGTTCACAGCCTTTTTGATTATCCCTGTAATTACCTGGATGGCAAATAAATGGGGAAAAAGAAATGCATTCATTTATGCAACAGCTATTTCCATGGTTGGATATGCATTGAAATGGTGGGGTTTTAATCCGGAAAATCCATGGTTAATGTTTATGCCTTTGCCCCTTATGGTATTTGGAATCGGCGGATTGTTTACCCTGATGATGAGCATGACTGCCGACGTGTGCGATCTCGACGAACTAAACAATGGTATGCCACGCAAGGAGGGAACTTTCGGAGCCATCTACTGGTGGATGGTGAAACTTGGACAGGGACTGGCCCTTGTTTTAGGCGGTTTAGTGATGAAACTGGTAGGTTTCGACCAGCTTGCTGCCCAGCAAACAGCCGATACAATTACAAACCTGAGACTTGCTGATATTATCGTACCTGCATTTACTGCAGGTCTGGCTATATGGGTAATGTGGGGATACGACCTCACCGAGAAAAAAGTAAAAGAAATTAAGGAGGAATTGGTGAGAAGAAGAGGCGAACTTTAAAAGGCCTATACTTATTAAATCAAAATCGTTTTAACTTTTAATAATCAATGCTATGTCATTCAGACCAAATCAGTTTTTAAGCTTCAGGGAGTCAAAAAAGCTTGGTAAACAGCCCCTTGAAAACAAATCAGTGGAAGACATCAGAAACCTGTTTTTGGAAATTCTGTACGGAGGTGTTCACGGTTTTTGCTTCAGCTTATACGAAGACGAGCAAAAGCCGGGCGATATTATTTCAGCCGGGCAAATCAGGCGCCGGATGCAACTGTTAAAACCTTACATACAATGGATACGCTCATTCTCGTGCATTGAAGGCAATGAACTGATTCCCCGAATTGCCAAAGAATTGGGTATTAAAACCCTTGTCGGCGCCTGGCTGGGAACTGATGAGGATAAAAACCAACAGGAAATTGAAAACCTGATTCAAATGGCAAAAGACGGATTTGTTGACATTGCCGCTGTTGGAAACGAAGTGCTTTACCGGAACGATTTACCGAAAAATGAACTTCTTGATGTTATCAGGCATGTAAAAAATGAAATTCCGGGTATTCCGGTTGGCTACGTTGACGCCTACTACGAATTTATGCAGCACCCCGAAATAGCAGAGCTTTGCGATGTGATTTTGTGCAATTGCTATCCGTTCTGGGAAGGTACTGATTATAAATATTCCTTACAGCATATACAACAAATGTATCAGCAGGCTTTTTTGGCAGGAAAGGGGAAAAGAGTGATTATAACTGAAACGGGATGGCCCAGTAAAGGTGAATCATTAGGGAATGCAGTTCCCTCTCACATCAATGCACTGAAATATTTCGTTAACACCCAGCTTTGGGCGATAGACGAAAATATTGAGGTTTTCTACTTTTCCTCTTTCGATGAATCGTGGAAGGTTGGCGCAGAAGGTGAAGTGGGTGCCTACTGGGGAATCTGGGACAAAAATGAAAAGCTGAAATTCTAAGATGAAACGACCATTACGATTCATGTAACAAAAAAGCATGATTAAAATTATGGGAGTTCCATCTTATGCCTTAGAAAACGAGCAATTTTAATAAGATGAATACATTCAAAACGTTAAATATAACTCCGGGAAAGGCTTTATGCTATTCAGGCTTCAGAAATGGTCAGCATCCAGGTGGAATTTTTCCAACTTATGACGAAGTTAAGGAAGACTTGCTTTTGCTGCATAAACACTGGATATACCTTCGGCTTTACGACTGCGACCAGCACGCTGAAACTGTCCTTAAAGTCATCCGCAATGAAAAACTGGATTTTAAGGTCATGCAAGGTGCATTTATCAATGCCGAAATGAACAATTTCAATTGCCCCTGGGGAGGAGGTACCTGGCCGGAAGAGGTGTTGTTTAATAATTGCATCAACAACCGAAAGAAGATTGCAAGGTTAATAGAACTGGCCGGTGAGTATCCCGATGTCATCTTTTCCCTGTCGGTGGGTAACGAAGCCTGTGTGGAATGGACGGACCATTATGTAGCTGAAAAAAAGGTGCTTGAATACGTAAAGCAAGTGAAAAGAAATGTAGTGCAACCTGTTACTTTTTGCGAAAATTATGTGCCATGGCTGTACAAATTGGAGAAACTTGCTGATGAAGTGGATTTCATATCCATACATACCTATCCGGTATGGGAATACAAACATATTGACGAAGCTTTGGATTATTCTAAAGAAAACTACTACTCGGTTGCCCGTAAATACCCGGGGAAACCAGTCGCAATAACAGAAGCAGGATGGGCAACAAACTCTAACGGACAGGGAATCAATCCCGAAAATGTAAATGAAGAATATCAGAAAATTTATTACGAAATGCTTATGGAATGGGTGCAGAAAGAAAACATCCTCACCTTTTTCTTCGAAGCTTTCGATGAATCGTGGAAAGGCTCGCCTGAACCTCTCGAACCAGAGAAACACTGGGGATTATTTTATATCGACAGAACACCAAAACTGGCAATCAAAAACTTATTTCGAGAATAAAAGATGATGTCTGATAATCCGAACTCTGTACAGTAAATACTAATTATTCATTTAAAATTTTAATAAAATGTCTTCAGAAATAATAATTATAATCATTGGTGCAATACTCATTCTTATTGCAATTGTTGACAGCATAAAAATTAATGGCTCCTCTCTGAATTTAGTGGATATCAGAATAAAACTTCCGATTGGAGTACTTGGTGTCCTGTTAATATTTTATGGTGCTTATGCTTATGGGGGTGCGAACTTGTCAGGTCAAATTGAACAGCCGGTAACAGGAAACAAAAAACAAATTGAGTATCCTGTGAAAAGAGTTCAGGTTCTATACCCGGTTGAAAATGATTCTGTCAAATGCAGGATTTTAACATCCGGTGTTTATCCGGAATCTCACGACAAAGATATTTGGGTCATTTTAAAACCTGAGGACAATAGATATTATCCTCAATCTGACCATACAAATACTTCGTATAAAAGAAACGGCGAATGGCAGGTCATCACCAGATTCGGTGGTGATAAAGGGGAAGAATATGAGTTAATTGTTTATGAAGCTGATTCAAATGCATCTCAGTTTTTTAGTGCTACAATTCAAAAATGGAAAGATATGCAATCATATCCCGGTTTGGAATTTTATGAAATTCCTGATGGAGCCCGTGAAGTTGACAGATTAAGCGTTTATTTAAAAGAGAATTGCAGGGGGGTACATTAATTGACCGGCTAAATGCATGTTTTAATAAGTATAGAAAAAATAATGGGGTAACTTCAAAAAAGAGTCATTGAAGTGGTGGCTTTTTTGTTTATCTTGCATAGTGTTTTATTCATTTAATCCGATGAAATGAAACGAGCATGTTTGTAAAGTCACAAAAAAGTATGATTAAAACATGTGAGAGTTCCATCTCATACCTTAGAAAATAAACAATTTTAATGAGATGAAAAAACCTACAGCATACCTTATCCTTTTTTTGAGTAGTGCATTGACGGCATTTGCTCAAATAATCCCTGAAAAAGGCGTGCCGTTAATCGAGAATTTCACACCACCTCAATATCATAACAAGGGTAAGATTTGGGATATAAAAACAGCACCTAATGGCATAGTTTATATGGCTGCCGATAAAGGTTTGCTGGAATACGACGGAAAAACCTGGAACAGTTTTACAGGCAGCAAAGGCTTTACAAGATCAGTGCAAGTTGTTTATGATTCACTCATTTATACCGGCTCTGATCTTGATTTTGGAGTTTGGGGAAAAAACAAGTTCCAGGGCTTCGATTACAGTTCATTGTATCCGTTTAATCAAGATTTACAGGAGGTTAGCGAAGAATTCTGGGATGTTCACCAACTAAATGAGGATATTTTATTTGTCTCTTCCCAAAATATCTATTTATACAAAAACCGGCAATTGGTCAAAATCCCTGCTCCTGTAAAATTCACTGGCAATTTCCGGTTAAACGATTCCGTATACTTTGCCGACGAAAAACAGGGCTTATTTGTTTTTGACGATTTTTCGCTTAGGAAAGTGTTTGACTATCCGGAAAACACACAATTGGAGATTATCGGGATTTATGAGAATGCAAATGAACTTATCGTCGTCACACGTGACAGCGGATTGTATCAGTTTGTTTCAGGCAAGTTAAGCAGGTTGGAAAATGCACTGTCCGAAAAACTGAAAATTGCCAAAGTTTTCAGTTTTGAACAGATTGGAAAAACCCATGTAGCGTTTGGCACGGTTTTGAAAGGTCTGTATATTGCTGATTCAGAAGGCAAAATCCGACATCACGTCAATAAGCATAAAGGATTACCCAGCAATACCGTATTGTCATTACATTACAGTCAGGCCGGACAACTATGGCTTGGAATGGATTATGGTGTTTCTTCGCTCGACCTGGAAAATAATTTCACTTATTTTTTTGATTACAGGGGCGATTATGGTACAGGCTACACCGCTTTGCTGAAAGATGACGAATTTTATCTGGGAACAAACCAGGGACTTTATCATTCAAAATGGGAAGGATTAAATAACAATCTGGAATTTTTCAGTGCTCAGATGATACCTGAAACCGAAGGTCAGGTGTGGACATTGAAAAATATTGATAGTAAAGTGTTTATGGGTCACGACAAGGGATTATTTGTCGTGAATGAAAACAGGGTGGAAAAACTGGGCGGCCAGGAAGGAGTATGGGTAATTCTCCCATATAAAAACTACTTACTTACCGGCAACTACAACGGCATCTCCATTTTTCAGAAAGAAGGCAACAGATGGACTTTTATGAAAAAAATGGAACTCATTTTGGGTTCTTGCAATCAGATCATTCTTGAAAAAGACAATATCCTTTGGGTGAACATTCCCAACTTTGGTATAATAAGAGCGGTTTTAGACATTGAATTAAACCCGGAAGAAAGACTAATTTTCCCGGAAGAAAATTTTGAAGGACACGATGCTTTTCTACTAAAAAATGACAATAGAATACAGGTTTTGACCGATAAATTTCAATATGCTTATAATGACTCAGATAAAGAATTCAGAAAGGTTCCGCAATTGAAGGTCTCTCCCAAATTGGAGGGTCTTTTGCCAGGTATCTACAAATCTGTTTTTTTGAATCCCGACTACGAGTTTTACCCTGTATTTAATGGTTTTGCACTCAAATATCTCAGATATAATGATGTAGTTGAACAAAAAAAACACACCCTGACACTAAGGAAAATTGAAGCTTTTAAAAACCAGGAGATACGGTTGATTTATCCGGACGCAAAAGTTTCATTCCATTTCAACAATTTTCGGATTGAATGTATTGTTCCAAATCAAAAAAATGTTCTGTATCAATACAAATTGAATGATGAAACAGAGTGGAGTGCCTGGATGCCTGAGAATACATTCGATTTTGCAGGCCTGCCACCCGGCGAACACGAAATCCGGATTCGCGCATCTGTTCTGGGAGAAATGATCACCGAACAATCCTTTTCCCTGAATATCACCCCACCCTGGTATCGCACCTGGTACGCTTACCTTTTTTATGTGCTGCTAATTTTATCAACAATTTATCTTATTCGTGCAAGACATAAAAAAGCCCTGAAAAAACAAAAGCATAAAATGTTACTTAAAGAACAAGAAGCTTTGCGCAAACAGGCTGAGAAACACAAACAGGAAATTCTGCAATTGGAACAGGAAAGGTTACAGGCAGAGTATGATCAACTCAAACAGCAGTTGAAAAACAAAACCATAGAATTAGCCAAAAAAGCCAGGGATAATGAAGAAAAGAACCGGCTGATCTTAACTTTAAAGGAGACTTGTGAAAGGGCTCAAAATAATCCTTCAATTTCAAAGCTAAAACTTGCTGAGATGTCCCGTAAGCTGGACTCCTACCTAAGTGTTGAAGACAATACCTTTGAAATTCAGATGGACGAGCTGCATCAGGATTTTTTCAGAAAACTGAAAGAAAAGTTCCCGGGATTATCGGGCAACGATCTAAGATGGTGTGCCTATCTGAAAATCGGCCTCAACTCTAAAGAAATAGCTGACATACTTAATATTCAGCCTTCCAGCTCCTACATCAGCCGGTCACGACTCCGAAAGAAGCTCAACCTAAAGGCAGAAGAAGACCTGTATAGTTTTCTCAACAGGATTTAATTGCCCGGATTCTCTCAAACATTCTTACATATATGTTTTCAAATATTTCATTTTAGTAAATAAATTTTACAGAAAGGAAAAGTTGCAGCCTGATTTGGGAAAGGTTGGTGTGAATTACCACCTTTCTTACCCTTTTAAAAAATACACAGCTGTCTTTAAATCAGAAAATTCCATGTTTTTAAGTCTTTTTTACCTTCGACCTTGTTTATTCTGATCATTTTGGTTTCCACTGCTATTTCTTTGGATTTCAGTGTTAATGTTGCTCCTCCCAACATTTCTCGTGGTATTTTGAATTCGCATTTGTCTGTCGACCTTCACTGGTTGACCAATGGGTATGCCATAATAGTTTGTGTTGTGTGGTCTTCTCATCTCGGGGGTATTTACCGGTTGCGGGCGGGAAGCATTTTCAGTGCCCACAGGTGAAGTTACCTTGGTATTGTCGTTTTGAGGCTGTCTGTTTACAGGACTATTAACCGGATTTTCTGTCCGATTTGTATTATTATCGGGATTGTTCCGGGAATTGTCATTACCATACCTATAGTCAGGGGATTGTCTGTAAACGCCAGAATTATTCATGCTTTTTTGTTGCAGCCGGTCTTCTTTCGAGTATCTGAACTGACGGCCGGTTCTCAGATTTTTATCATCCCAGCTTCGTGCCCTGTCTCTTTCATTCTCTGACCAGTAAATTGCGCTTCTGCTATTTTCGTTAAATCCTCTTACATAAGGAATATTACTATGATCGTAATAATCGCGATAGTAATATCTCGGAAAATGAGAAACATAATACTGGTGATGCATCCAGGGTTGATAAATATTCGAATTGACGAGGACGATAAAAGAGGTATTCAGATCAAAGTACGAGTAGACCGAAGGAAGATAGGGTGAATAAATCCATTGTGCATTGTTCAGGAAAATAAATTCACGGGTGTATAGGTCGTAATAGCATTCGATGTCGGGTAAATAGTAATATCGTGTTCCGTCATAATAGGATGGACCCCATTGTGGATTTTCATAACTGGTTTGCGATCCGTAAGTTCCCTGGCGGTAAGTATTACATCCGTAAAATATGGTCATGGAAAGAAGCATAACAGCTAATGCCACCCATTCTGTTAATCTTTTCATTTTACTTTCTTTATCTGAATTATAATCATATGTTGTTGAATAAGTTGGGATTTATTGTTGTCAGGCAATATTCCTGAAAATTTTTCTGTAATGATATCCCTGAATGCTGTAAGTTACGGCAAGGGGGAAAACTTTTGGTTTTCTGAAAAGGCTCCAGAGCAGCAACTCCCAGTAATACTTCCGGTTTTTTCCCAGGATTCCGATAATTACTACTGATTTAATGAGGGCCATAATTTTGTCGAAGGATAAATGTCTTCCCCCCAAAAGCGGAGGATTATATGATTTCAGAAACGACAATACTCTTTTATGGTACATTTCACTGGAATATATCCCGCTAATGATTTTCTGATATCCGGTCATCAGCTCATGAAGATCCATTTTAGGGATGAAATTGATGGCATAACCTGTTGGATCACCGTAAAAATCTGAAACAATCCTTCCTTCTTTTTCAAGCCGTTTATAAAGCTGGGTTTTCCGGGGTGCATTGAGCAATCCTACCATTGCTGTAACAATTCCGCTTTTCTGAATGAAATCAATCTGTCGCTGGAAAATGGATGGTTTATCATTATCAAAACCAACAATAAATCCGGCAGTAACCTCCATACCCGCTGCCTGAATAGTTTTCACCGAACTTAAAAGATCGCGATGGTGGTTCTGAACCTTATTACATTCAGCAAGGCTGAGTTCATCGGGTGTTTCAATTCCCACAAATACTTTGATAAAACCTGCCCTGACCATCATTTGCATCAGTTCTTCATCATCGGCCAGATTAATAGATGCTTCTGTAATAAAAGTAAACGGGTATTTATTTTTTTCCATCCAGCTGATAACAGCGGGCAACAGCTCCTGCTTCAGTATTTTTTTATTACCGATAAAATTGTCATCCACAAAGAATACACCTCCCTTCCAACCTATTTCCATAATTTTAGATAATTCGGCCAGTATTTGTTGTGTAGTTTTTGTCCTGACTTTATGCCCAAGCAGGGCAGTAATATCACAGAACTCGCAATTAAAGGGACATCCTCTTGAAAATTGAAGACTTTGTGAAGCGTAATGGGAATTGTTGATCAATGAATAATCAGGAACCGGTGAAGCTGACAAATCAGCAAATTCATCCGTTTGATAAATATGTTTTGCCACTCCTTTTTCAAGGTCGGCCAAAAACAGGGGAAAAGTTATTTCCGCTTCATTGAGAACCAAGTAGTCCACATCGTTGAATTTTTCGGGTTCTTCGGTGAATAATGGACCTCCGCAGACCATCTTTTTATTTAAAAATTTGCATTTTGCAATGATTTCAAAAACCGACGCAGATTGTACCGACATTGCACTAATAAATACCAGATCTGCCCACAAAATTTGTTTATCTCTAAGAAATGAAGCATTCAAATCAACAAGTTTTTTTTTCCAGTCAGCAGGAGTCATGGCAGAAACGGTCATTAATCCCAATGGAGGATATACCGCCTTTTTGGAAATGAATTTTAAAGCATGTCTTAAACTCCAGAATGTATCCGGGTAACTGGGTTGAATAAATAATGCGTTCATAAAGTTGAATTATTTATGGCAATTCCAGGTAAAGATACACTCCAGATCAGGCAAAATTTTTACATATTTCCTTTAAAAAATTACATAATTCACACATCAATCGAGAGGCATTTTATCAGTAGTTCCTGAAAAGTGCCTATGCAAGACAGGTAAATAAAGATATTTATTTCATTCCTTTTAAATTGTATAATAAGATTGTAAAATTGTTTATCGCTTTGGTTAAAACCATTTTCGTTTTTTCAAGTAGAATACCATCCAGGAAAATATTAGAATTATTAGTAACCATAATGTTGCATAGCCATATTTCCATTGTGTTTCTGGCATATTTTGAAAATTCATACCATAAATTCCTGTAATAAATGTCAAAGGGATAAAAATGGTGGCTACAATTGTTAAGGTTTTCATTACTTGATTCATTCGATGTCCTTGTACAGAAAAAAATAGGTTGGTGCTACTCTCTAAGGATGATTGTAAAATATCACAGCTATCAAGCAAGGTTAAACATAAATCTTTGATTTCCAGAAAGTACTTTAAATTCTTCCTTTCAATATATTTATTCTCTTGTCGTTCGATTATTTGTGAAAACTCTTTTATAGGAAGAATTGACTTTTTTATGAAATGAACAAATTTTTTATGATTCTCAATCATTTCCAAGGTATTTGGCAACAACTCTTTTTTAGTATCAATAAGATTCAGATTTTCAATATCACTATCTAATTGGTTTAACGTTTTGAAATAGTTGTCAAGGATTGATTCAAGCATTGCATAGAGTAAATAGTCAGCTCCACTCTCCCTAATAATTCCCTTGTCCTCTCGCAGCCTAAATCTCAAGTGTTCAAAAAAGTCAGCTTTTCTTTCCTGAAATGAGATTAAGAAGTTCTTCCCGAAAACAAAACTAATCTGTTCTGTTAACAATTCGTTATTTGAGGGGACAATTGATTTTATTGTTAAAAATGAAAAACTTTCAAATTCTTGAAATTTAGGTCTTTGATTAACATCAAGAATGTCCTGAATTGCTAAATTATGAATATCGTATCGACTACATATTGATGCAATGGCATCAGGGTCATTTAAACCGTAAATATTTAACCAATAATTGTAATTGTCACTTTGAAACTTCTCAAGACTTTTCGGTGAAATATTTTTGTTCTCAGTACAATCATCCTTTTTGTATTTAAATAGTTGAATATCTAATTCTTCACCAGGCACATTCCCCGTAAAAATGAATTTACCGGGGTCGGTTTTTTTTCTATTAAGAAGAGAGATTTTTCTCAATGTTTTTAAAGTTTCCATTTTATTTCTCAATTAAATTTCTTTAGTTATTTGTTTGTCAGTCAATTGCTGCCAATGTAGTCGTATTTTTTCCTTACTTGGTGCAAATTACAACAATGAAATAAATTTCCATAATAATTCCCTATTAATCAATCAAGGGAGATTTTATCACGAATCCTGACAAATGAATATCGTAATGCGAGAAGGGATAAAATTGAGTATCATTCTTCTCATCGGTAACTTTGCACTCCATATTCAGATAACATTCTTTTATGAGATTTGCTTTGATGATTTTTGAGTCCATGGCAGTCAACCCGGTTTCAGCATACTTATCTACCTGATTGCTGTGCAGAGTGCCAATTTTACCAACAACCTCAATCAGTTGTTTTGATGGAAGGTTTAAACCAAATTCCAGAGTTTCTTCAATTAGGGCATAGGATGAACGATAATTCTCACCTTCATATCCTTCCTTGCCATTACCCACCGAAATGGTCAATAGCAAAGGAAAGTGAGAGGTTGGGGTCATCCAGCTTGCGCTTAATATGCCTTGCACCTTTTTTCGTGCGTCGCAGGAAGTAATTAATACTACCTGTCCGTTTCCCAGGAAGAATGACAATTTTATGGCATTTTCCGGATTTTGAAAATCAAACTCCATTTTGCTCATTTCAGTTAATTTTATTGGTTTCTTGTTAAATCCTAAAGCACGATATAATAAGTGGCGGTATTATAGGAATACATTTTTTCCATTCTGTCCTGGATTTCCCGCATATTATCGAAAGCCTGCTTTGCTTTTTCACTAAGCTTTCCATCCTCCATAAACCATTTGTTATATTCTTCCAGAGAATTAAAAACAATCATTTCAGTGTACTTGCCTGTTCTATCGCCTCTTTCGCCTTTAAAAACACAAAATTGCGTTCCCTGAAAGTTTTTCATAAGGGACGATCCGTATTCTTTTTGGTATAGTTGTTCCAGATCTTCGAATGTCATGCCCTCTTCTAAGGTGAAATCACATTCAAAAATACCCACCACAGAACCTGGTTTAACATCAATAGTACCTGAAAACGGAAGCACGACATAATCGGTATATTCCAGGCTGGATACTAATTCTCTAAATTTACTCCAGGTTTCTCCCATGTTTTCAAAGGCTTTTTTTGTTTCTTCGCTGGACACCCCCGGTTTTGGATTCCATCGATTTCTTTCTTTCAGTGATTCAAAAACATAAAATTCAGCATACTCTCCCATTCTTTTTCCTTTTATCATTTTCATCAAACTGATCGGAATAGAAGAAAATGATTTGTTAAAAGCCGGGAAAAATTCTTCAAGATAGAATGTTTCGAATTGTTCATTTGACACGTCAGATGCTGGTTTAACCTGAGTAATACCAACGACAGCACCGGATGTAACTTTTTGGCTGTTAGCAGTTAGTCCTGCGATTAAAAAAGCTGCAATTAATAAGATTGTAATTCGTTTCATAATTATTTGATTTTAATTAATGAATAAAAACTTAACTGTAAAATTCCGAATTCCTGTGTTGCAAGACCAACCGGGTATGTTGCAATGATTTATAATTTTGTCCAGTGACATGAAGGTATGTTGCAAAAATTGAAAATCGATGATTCAATTGGATTCTCGAGAGGATAAAACTGAGCTTTAAAAGGAAGTTTGTGTGTTGAAAAATTAAGGGTTTTTGAGCAAACAGCAGGCAATCAGGTCAATTCAGTCGATGTCAAAATTTAACGCATATTTTAAAGCTTGATCAAAACTCATGGCCCGTCCTTGTTCTTCATATTGACTTGTTAGTTCTTCGCCAAGTTTTTCTCTGGCACCGTGTATGAGTTTAACGACCATTTCGTGCCAGAACACAATTGGAATTTCTTCGGGAATCCAGGACCCAAATGATACTGCTGCCCGGGTAGCGGTTGCATTCAGACGCAATGCTTTGGCATAGCGTCCCTGTCCGGCTACCGACATGGCAACACCTAGCATTTCTGTGCAGGTATAGGAAGTGTCACCATATTTAAGAGTTGTTTCAAGTCCCATGCCATATTCACGCTCTGATTCAATGTAAATTCCATCCATCAGAGCACAATCTCCAAGCATATGATGTGTAACAAAAATTAAATAAAGGTTTTCAAGTTCTATAACCATTTTTAGCGCCTTTTTGATCATTGGACGCGCTTCCGATGTTTTTTTTGCACATACCAATCCATATGTTACTATTATCATACTGTTGAGTTCAACAACAGGATCGTTTAATTGTACAGCCAGTTCGTAGCTTTCCCTGGAGTATTTCATGCCGGCTTCATCATCTCCCATCCCATGGAGTAAATCCGACAATGAAGCAAGCATTAATGCCTCCTCCTTTTTATTTTTAAGCTCCTGCCAAAGCGATAAACCGCATTTAAAAAGATCAAGGCCTTTCTGAAACTCGCCAGTAGTAGTATGTAAAGCTCCATATCCTGTATTCAACCTGGCATGTGTTTCCTTATCCTCTATTTTTGAAGCGATAACTTTTTCGAGGATTTCTATTGCCATTGAATAATGATTGCTTCTTCCCCAGAACCAGGAAAGATTAGCTGCAAGCCTTTGGAATTTTTCGGTTTTATTCTTTTCTGCCCAACGGAGTGCAGCCAAAAGATTGTTATGCTCAAGTTGGATTTTATTCATCCAATAAGCCTGCGCAGACATTCTTTCATTGTATGCTTGTTCAGCAGTACGGCTAAAATATTCCAGGTGTTGTCTGCTCACCTCCTCATTTTCTTGTTTATCTGAAAGAATTTTCATGCCGTATTGACGGAGCGTTTCCAATTGATTATACCTCATCTTCCTATTCTCCGTATAACTCGTTTGAACCAGGCATGCGTCGATCAGGCGGGGCAGGATATCAATAATTTTATCTTTTAACAGGAATTCATTTGCACAAACCTCTTCTGCAGCGGTCAGGTCAAATCCTCCGGTAAAAATACTCAGTCTCCGGAACAAGTTTTTTTCTTCTTCCGTCAGGAGGTTATAACTCCACTCAATAGTTACCTGAAGCGTTTTATGACGTTCGATTGTTCCCGGAACCATTGATGGAATTTCAGCCAGCCTTCCTCCAAACCGGTCGACTATCGTATGTGCGTCCATATACTTTGTCCTGCCCGCCACCAGTTCAACTGCAAGCGGAATACCATCAACCTTTTGGCAGATGGTGGCTACCTCTGTTATATTTTCGTTGACAAGCTTAAACCCGGGATTATTTAACAGTGCCCGGTCGGCAAATAACCTGACAGCCTCTGATCTGTTGGCGAACTCCACATCAAACACAGAAGCAGGGTCAACCAGGCTTAGCGGGGAAATGTACCAAACTTTTTCCCCCTTGATATTTAATGCCTTGCGACTGGTAGCTACTATTGACAATCCAGTGACTGACTGAATCAGTTTTGCTGATAATTCAGCGCAGGCAGATAACAGGTGTTCACAATTATCGAGCAGGATTAGCATATTCTTTTCTCTGATCCTCTCAATAGTTACCTCCATCATTTCTCTTCCCGGTACCTCAGCAATTTCCAGGGAGCTCATGAATTGCTTTACAACAAACTCTTCCGATTCTACAGGTGCCAGGTTCACAAACCAGATACCATCTTTGTATTCATTTCCCAAATTAGAAACCGCCTCACATGCCAGCCTGGTTTTACCGCATCCCCCGGTGCCAATAAGTGAAACAATACGGTGTTCTTTTAATAAACTTAAAATGGTATTTATCTCAGTTTCGCGGCCAATGAACGAAGTTGTCTGAAAAGGAAAGTTTTTCAAAAAATTATTTTGATTCTGAAAAGCCTTAGTTTCTTCCGTAGCTTCCTCCAAACTTTCAACCTCGCCCGGAGGGAAACCAAAGTGGTCTTTGAAACATTTACTAAAATAATTTACACTTCCAAATCCCACGGCAAAAGCTACTTCAGACACGGTATAATCTAGTTCCTTCAACAGTTCCATGGCTTTGCTCAGTCTGACTTTTCGTAAATACTGGCTAACTGAGTCACCGGTAACACTTTTAATCTTCCTGTGAAGGTTTGAACGGCTCATGTTTAATTCATAAGCCAATTCCGATACACCAAACCGTTCATTTTGAATATTAGAATCGATTATTTCATTAAGCTGATGGGTAAATTTTTTATTAATACAATTCCGGTTTGACATAAAAATTGCAATAAGTCATTGATTCTTATTTCTATTAAAGATATGAAAAAAATTAAAAAAACCTTTTTAATCATTTTTGTGCTGATGCTAACTGGGTTCATTTCAACAGCGCAGAATGAAAAAATCCCCGTTACCTCCTCATCTGAGAAAGCCATGAAGGCCAAAGAATTAACGGAAGTACAAATGACTTCGGGAGATGAAATTCAGTTTACAGCTGAAGAAATTCATGAAAAATGCATCCGTTACCATGATCCAACAGGAGTGTGGGATACTTATAAAGGTAAAATGCACCATGTTACGGTTTTAGGCCAAAATTATGTTGTTACTGAAACCATTGAATTTGACAAACCTAACGACTATTACTTAAGTACTGCATACCAGAATTTTGGAACCATAAAAAGAGGAATAATAAAGATCAGAAATCATGATAAAAAAAAAATTAGGTCGATCCGGCATTGAAGCCAGCCCAACAGGACCGGGATGTTGGGCAATTGGAGGTAACATTTTCATGCAGGGAATGCTGCATGGATGCTAAAACAGGAAAGGTGCATTTTCAGGGAAAACCGGGAGTTCCGGGTGCATGCATTGCTTAACCTTTTATGGCAAATGGCAAAATTTATTTGGCATCTTATAATGGAATTATTAAAGTAATCGAAGCATCTCAAAAGCCTGTGGTTATTTCAGAAACCAAACTGGAGGGTAAAATTCTGGCGACACCTGTCATCGTAGGAAATAACCTGTATACGTACTTCGGAACATTTGTATGCCTTTCAGCAGTAAAGTAGCAAACATGAAAATAAAAGCTTTATGCTCTTTAATCTTTGGATTAACAATCCTGTTATCATTAAACATATATGCTCAGCATCCATCTGAAGGTGCTTATGATATTCCATATGGAGACAATCCTGAGACTGGAAAATATACTGTAGTAAATGGAACAAGATTATATTATGAGACATACGGATATGGCAAGCCATTAATGCTAATACATGGTAACCTGGGTGATATTAATAAAATGAGCCATCAGATAAGCTATTTCTCTAAACAATACTATGTGATTGTACCGGATTGCCGGGGCAGAGGGAAATCTGAAATGAATACTGATTCGCTGACTTACGATTTGATAACTGCTGATATAATAGCACTGATGGTGAGCCTTAATTTAGATTCGTGCCATATTATTGGATGGAGTGATGGAGGAATTATTGGTTTATTGACATTAAAATAGCTTTTAACAAGTTCCTTATTCCGCTCCTCAACTACTAAGTTTTTCATGACAATAAATTTTAAGTTATTATGAACCTGCCTTTGTATTTTTCAGATGTGAAGATACTTTGGTTTTATTGAACCAACCAATCTGTTGATGATTCGAATTTAACTTCCCCCAGTGCATTTAGTTTATTATAAACCTGAATCACATTATTTAACTTCGTATTAAATGCCTCAGATGATTTTTTAAACTCCGGCCAATACTTATCACGCACCTGGATGGACTTCACGGTAAGAACACTGAAATTTCCTTTTTGGTCACCTCTTTCTCCCTCGAGGAAATAGTACTTCATTTCTCCTTCAAATTCTTTGTTAATAGCGGGAAGCCATTCCTCTATAAAAAAGCTTTTCCATTGATTGTAGGTTACATCCGGATTAAGTTTAACAGTTCCCACATGAAAGCCTATCACGTTACCTTTTTCGAGAGTTTGACTGTAGGATGAAATCAGGGAAAAAGTACAGGCAAAAGTTAATAGAATCTTTTTCATTTTTTCATTTTTTAAATTAGTAAATGGTCTTTATATAAAATTAAGACAATCCATATTAACAGACCAGGTGGTTATGATTCAATTTTATGAATTTTTGTTCCAAAGCGTGTACTTATGTTGCAATAGCTACGAAGGATATTCAAAATACAGGAAGTTATATGGCCTGTTACAGTTTCTGATTATATTAGTCCTTATTAAAATCCAGTGCATACTTTACCGCCCTTTCAAAACCCATGGCAATACCTTCTTCCCCGTATTGTTTTGCCAGTTCTTCACCAACTGTTTTCCTGGCTCCATCAATGTAGGTATCCGTAAATTCATCCCACAATGGCCAAATGCCATAAATTTCCACTCCTATGGATTTAAACATTTCAATTGCTACTGCATTTAACCGAATAGATTTAGCCCATCGGGTTTGTCCGGAAAGAGCGAAAGCAATCCCCTGTAAATCAGCATAAGCATTAAACAAGATCCCAAATTTCAACGCAGTGTCAATTCCAAGCCCATACCGTTTTTCAGCTTCCCGAAAATTTTTGACTCCAAGGGCACAATCACTTCTTAAATGCCTTGCTCCGGAAATCCAAAGTGGTTGATTTAATCTTATTGAGGAAGTTAACAGCTCCTTCAAATAAGGTAAAGCCTTATCAAATTGTTTGGAGTGAACCAACGATATACATAAATAACCCAAAGCATTATTTAAAAGCCCCGGTTTGTCCATTTTCCTGGCCAGTTCAAGGCATCTTTCGCTGTGTTTGATCGCCTCCTCCATGTCTTTGGAAATGGACTGATGGCTTGCACTAAGGTGATTCAATACAATTGCTTCTTCAAATCGATTCTTCAATCGATTCCATAATGAAAGGCTTTTGTTAAGTAAATCAAAAACGTAATCCCGATCCTTGAAATAGAAAGCTAAATATCCCAGTCCGCATAGATTTCGGGCATGTGCTTCAGTTCCTTTTGATCCGTTTGACAAAGCTTTTTCCAAATATTGCTTACCGGACAAGAAATTGGGAACAAGTACCCAGAACCAGGAAAGATATCCAGCAAGAATACTGAACTCCTCAGGACAATTTTGGTCGGCCCAGTTCAATGCACTATTCAGATTGTAATTCTCCTGCTTCAATTTAGTCAACCAAACGAGCTGTGATTCAAATTGTTCCTGATATGCCTGTTCAGCAATCCCGGTGAAATACTCCAGATGTCTTTTTCGGGCCTGTACTACCTCGTCCATTTCAACAAGTAAATTCGATGCAAACCTTTGCAGGGTTTCCAATAATTTATACCTCATTGCTTGTCCTGGCAGGTAAACTGTCTGTATCACTGATTTATCCACCAATTGAGACAACAGATCCAGGATTCTTTCTTTAGGCAGGATTTCACTTGCACAAACTTCTTCTGCAGCATCAAGATCAAATCCTCCTGAAAACACACTCAGTTGTCTGAACAGGGCTTTTTCCTTCTCACTGAGTAAATTATAGCTCCATTCAATGGCAGCCTGAATGGTTTTATGTCGGTCAGCAGTACTTTGATCCAGAGAAGATAAAGTGTCAAATCTTTCAGACAACCGGTTAAGTATGGTAAATGTATCCATATACCTGGTACGGCAGGCTACCAGTTCAATCGCAAGTGGAATACCATCTACCCGATGACAAATGGTTGAAACAGTGGAAGCATTCTTTTCGACAAGCTCAAATCCTGAATTATTCAATCGGGCGCGATCGGTAAACAGGCAAACTGCTTCAGACTTTCCGGCTACATCAACATCAATGGCAGCTTCAGGATCAGGCAGCGTAAGAGAGGGAACCAACCATATCTTTTCTCCCTTGATATTAAGTGCTTCCCGGCTGGTAACAAGCAGTGACAAACCAGGCACAGACTCGATTAACTTATGTGATATTGCAGCGCAGGTTCTGATCAGGTGTTCACAATTATCAAGCAGAATTAAAAGTTTCTTATCCTTTATACCTCCCACAACAATATCCATCATATCTCTGCCAGGTGCTTCTGAGAGTCCAAGCGTGGTCATCAATTGCTTTATCACAAGCTCTTCCGCCTCAATGGGTGCTAAGTTAACAAACCAAATGTCATCCGGGAAATATTTAACCAATTGTGCAGCCACCTCAAAGGCCAGCCTTGTTTTACCGCATCCCCCTGTACCTGTAAGTGTGACGATCCGGTGTTTTTCGATCAGACTAATAATGGTACCTATTTCTTTATCACGTCCAATGAATGAGGTGGTCTGTACGGGAAAATTTTTCAGCAGGTTCTTGCTCTCTTCGCTGACACCACCCTTTTTCCGGGTTTCAGGATCGCTTGTATCAAATGTCCTCTTTTTAGCCTCAACAGGAGGGTAACCAAAGTAATTCCGGAAGCATTTGCTGAAATAATCGGCACTCCTGAATCCTGTCATATAAGCTGCTTCCGCAACTGTAATTGAGTTTTCCATAAGAAGTTCAAGTGCCTTATTTAACCTTGTTTTTCTTAAAAACCGGCTGACTGATTCGCCTGTTGCTGACCTGATCTTCCGGTGCAAGGTTGTGCGGCCCATATTCATCTTGCCGGCGAGTGCAGAGACTCCAAAACTTTCATCATTAAAGTTGGATTCTATAATTTCATTTACGCGATTAATGAAAGTACCTTCCCTTCTGTTTTTGACTATCATTGGTTAGAATCTTCTTATAACAGATAATTTATTCAACTAAATTAAACAATATACGGCAAAAATGAAAATGAATTAAAACTACCAGGGATCGATACATTTTTCTAATCTATTTTGCCCCATAGTATGGTGGTGTCACTTTGATTATCTGTTTACTTAACCCGGAAAATAATGATCAGTAAAGATCACAAGATCAGCATACGGCAACGGTGCAAGTTTTTAAAAATTTTCAGGAGTAAATTTAAGGATGCTTTTCATATCTGATAAACAGCCTCCTTCTAATATAAAAAACCAAACAGCCAGATGGGGGCTTTATTCCCAACTCCTGTTTCTATATCATCTGATACTATCAGGTAATTATCTAAATGTTTCACTTGTGCTGTGGTTTTATTCTTTCCTCCAATTTCCAGCGTATAACCATCGCACACAAAATCACCGGCTTTAGGTGCATAAACATCAAGTCCTGCATTGAGTAATTGGTTAAAAATAAATGTTTCCCGAATATTTCCTATATCTGGCTTGCTCTTTAAAGCATAAGCCAGATTCGTATTCTCCAAATATATTTTGTCAGGTTTTTGAAGTATTGAAACTCCCTTTCCTTCGGAACTTAATGTATTCAGCAATCGGGCATCTTTTAACTGATGGATATACTGATAAATACTATCACGACTTATGTCCAGTTTTCTGGAAAGATCAGCTATATTCGGTTTAAACGGAACTGATTCTGCAATTACTCCCAGCAATTTTTTTACTTTATTAGCTGTGCCCGAATTATAAGCTGCAATGTAAGCCAGGTCAGTATCAACAATTGTATTAATTATCTGATTCAATTTTAACGAATAGGAATCTTCTCCTTCAATAAAGATTGGAAGATAACCCATCTCTATATATTTACGGAATGCGGGTAATGGTCTTAATTTTTCACTAACTGTTCGACTAATATTTCGGTGATTGGTATAAATATCGTCAATAGTAACTGAATCTAATCTGATATTGTAAGAAAATTGCAGATACTCTCTAAACGACAGGCCGGCCAACATGTAATTTATAACTCTTCTGCTTAAATCAGCTTCGCCCCGGTAAATATCCAAAGCCGAAGAAGCGGAAAAAATGATTTTCAGATCAGGCAAGCCATCGTAGATATTTTTTAATTCAACCGACCAGTTTTTATACTTGTGGACTTCATCAATAATAAGGATTTTCCCTCCCTGTTTATACCAGTCATTTGCGGTTTCAAGCAGCGTATGATTATAGAACCAGGTGTGATCAGCAGTTATGTATAATGCTGTGTCAGATAATCCCAGGTCATATTTCAAATATTGCAGCATTAATGTGGTCTTTCCTGCCCCGCGAGGACCTTTAATTGCAATCATTCGTTGATCCCAGTTTATCCGCTCATGCAGATATCGTCTGAAATCATTTTTTACATTCCGTAAAATGTTCTCCTGAAATTCAAATAACACATCCATTTTTGTCGTTTTGTTTCGACACATATAAACATATCTTGTCGAATACCATCGACAATTATTGTTTTATTCTTAAAAACTAAATTGTGGAAGTTTCGGTGAATTTGAATTACATTTTTTATCAACTTAACAAAAATCAGAAGGTTTTTTTATCTTCATGCTGTATTTCTTTAAAAGTTCGATCATGATTGATAATAAAGATGGACAAAACAAAAGTTTAATCCGACAGACCTTAAATGAATTAACTCAGCCGTTTAAAGATCTCGTACACACATCACGTGCACTTTTGGGTGTTAATATTTCCTATATTCTTGAAGGCATAACATATTTTGGTGTTGTTAGCTTACTTGCCATTTTCTTTAATGACTATATTGGTCTCGATGATGCCTATGCAGGTTATATGGTTGGATTTTTAACTGGTGGTATCACCTTAGCGATGCTTTTTCTTGGTGCAACCGTGGATTGGATAGGCGTCAGAAAGTCTTTCCTTTATGCTTTAGTTCTTATGCTTATCGGGAGAATAGTACTGACATTATCTCCAGCTTTAGGGCAGTCTGGTATTGGAGGTTCTGCCCATATCATTTCCTTTTTTGGATTAGCCGCAATTATATTGGGTTACGGAATTTATCAGCCTGCAGCCTATGCAGCAGTAAAAAAGTTTACTACTGCAAAGACATCTGCAATGGGATACGCTATGTTATATGCCTTAATGAACCTTGGGGGTTTTCTTCCGGGCCTGATATCCCCGCCAATAAGAAGAGGGTTTGATATAACTGGAGTTTTTTGGGTTTATATAATATTAACTGTCGCAGGAATAATCGTGGTCGCTTCGCTTATCACGACGAAAGCTGAAAAAGAAGCTTCGCGAAATAATGATATTAATACGGGGGAACAAGATAATTCAGATGAGCCTGACCAATTATCAGGGAAAGACAAATTGATTTATTATCTGAAAAATATTCCGTTAAAAGATTTTCGCTTTATGTTTTTTATTCTTATTCTGATACCTGTCCAGACATTATTTGCACACAACTGGTTAACACTTCCTCAATACACAAGCAGAGCATTCGATGGTTTTGTTCAAAATAATTTTGAATTTTTTGTTAATCTAAATCCGATACTCATTTTTATCCTTACACCTGTTGTAACAGCTCTCACCTCAAAAAAGAACACTTATAAAATGATGATAATCGGAACATTGGTAATGTCTATGCCGACGTTCCTGCTTACGTTAGGTGCCAATATATATACCCTAATGAGTTTTTTAATTCTGATGACTATTGGTGAAGCGATGTGGCAACCACGTTTTCTTCAATGGGTGGCTGATATTGCTCCTAAAAATATGACTGGTATATATATGGGTATTGGCCAGTTTCCATGGTTTTTAACAAAAATAATTACATCACTCTATTCAGGTTGGTTTTTAATGAAATATTGTCCTGATAATACTCCTGTTTCAGAATTAAACACAGAAAAAATGTGGTTCATTTACGGCCTTATTGCCATTTCATCACCAATAGCTCTTTTATTAACCAGAAAATGGATGATGAAAGGTTTTAAAAATTAATTTTTAATGTTAAATGCCGATAAAAATTGCAGGTGTGCAAAGCAGATAAAAAACGAGCCCGGGAAAATGCTGTAAAACTGATGATCTGCAGGATTATCAATTTCCCGGGGCCGATTTCCCGTCGCAATTGCTAAAGCCAAAACGTTCTTTTAGAATTCCCAGCAGGTTACAATCGAGTTTGCCATTATTATTCTATTTTATCCGCCAACAGTACTCTTCCATGTAATATATCCTTGGCTAAAATTTCGTTTACTCGTAGTGGTTCTTCAAAAAGCGGACTGTGCGCCGAATTCTCAAACGTATAAAATCCTTTCAACGGAGCCTGTAGCTTTTCCGGATTTGCTTTTAACAATTCAACATTAACAGTCAAGTCGTATTTCCCACTAAAGAAATATACCGGAATTTCAAGTTTTGGAACCATTTCGGGTATATCCATTAAAAAAAGCTCATCGATAAACCGGGCCTTTTTCACAAATTTCAGTTTTGAAATCCAGATGTTGATTTTTTCTTTTAAAGTGTATGCCTTGCATAACCAGACCGGAATAAAAATTCCGGTAATAACCGATTTCATTTTTCGCATGGTGCCAATACCCAGTTCATGCATCGCCATATCGCGAAAAGAAGATTTGAAAAAGGAAACAACACCGGCAGTCTATGTAACCGAATACTTTTTTAACTCGTTCAATGCTTTCAAATTTCCTGAAGCAGCATATTGTTCTGCCATATATTTACAGGCTACCCGCTCCGATTCCCACTGACGTGTAATTTGCGCCATTCCAATGTAGTCGTTATAAAGCTGCGGAGCCTTACCAACTGCCTGAATAGCAATTGGAGTACCTCCAGAATGTGCCATCAGATAAATCTTGTTTTTACCAAATCGCGCCCGTAAATAGTTGGTTACTTCAATACAATCTGAGGTCAGTTGTTCAAAAGTCATGGTCTCCAAAGGGATATCAGGGCTGTAGGAGAGCCCGCCACCACGCTGTTCCCAGTAGCAAACCGTAAAATGATTCTCAAGTCCGTGTTTGTATATTTCAACCAGAAAGTAATTTGGGAAAGCAGGTCCGCCATGCACATAAAGCAACACAGGATTATTGATATTTTTGCTCCTGATAAACATTCCCTGCCTGATACCGCCAATGGTAACAAATGTTTTTTCCGAAATGCTACCCTGAACCAAAACTCCGTTATTATCAACGAAAGCCATAGGTTTTCCAAGGCTGTAAATTAACAAAACCACAACAAGAATTGTGGCTAAAGCAGCCAGAATTGAAAGCAGAATTAAAAGCATGGTTGAAATTTTATAATCATGACACTTATTTTCAAAATCTTTAAATACAGGATGGTGTTAGCTGTTTAACCATCTTTTAAAATCAGAAGAACGTTCTATGCTGACAATTGTATCAAAATCATTTTCCGGTTTTGGTTTGAGTTCCAGTTTTACGCGGCCTCTTGAATAGGCCACCATTTTGGAAATGGAATCCATGTTTACCAAAAACTTACGGTTTATAAGATAAAACACCGGCTTGTTTATTCCATCAATGATGAAAAAATTACGGTGTTGGTTATTAATGCGGCCGGGCATTTTGATGGATTTTCCGGTTCAGAACCATCGGGCTTTTCTGGAACTTTCATATGATTTTTTTTCTGCTGCTATTTTTTTTGATGCTTCAAAGTGTTTGCCTGACGAAGAAGGACCTGAAAAAAAATCAACATCTACACGAGCGACATTTCCTTCACCAAACTCAACAAAACAAGTTCCTAATCCATTTTGTTCCTCAGTACTTTCAAAACCATGAAACTCCGAAATTATATTTTCGGCAACAATACGTGCAGCACTTTCGGCAAAATTCCCTGCTTTTGGTGTTCCCATGCTAGCTACATCCCCAAGGGCATAAACACCTGCAAATTTAGTTTTCAGGTTCTTTTTATCCACGGGAATCCATTCGTCAAAAAGCAATCCGCTTTCCTCAACAACTTTGGGGACTCGATGTTCCGGGATGCCCATAAAAAGGTCAAATGGCAATTCAGTTCCATCATCAAGTACTGCCAGTTTTTTCCCGGGCTCAATTGCTCCAACCATGATTTCCGGGATATATTCAATATTCTTTTCCTTGAATGCAGCTAACAACGCCTTTGATGTTCCGAAAGAAGGAGGAATCGGCAACTCAAAAGGAACTACAAGGCTGATTTTGCATTTGTCACGGATGCCTTTTTGCAACAGATAATCATGCAACAACAATACAGCTTCGCTGGGAGCCGGGGGGCATTTAAAAGGGAAACCGGTTACCCCAACAATAATATTTCCCTTTTCGAAAGTTGGTAATATTTTGCCCAATTGTACTGCCCCTTCAAAAGAGTAAAACTCGTTTCCACCTTCCGATAAACCCGGAGTCGCGGTAATGTCATAATCGGCACCAAGAGCGATTACCAGGATATCGGCTGAATATTTTCCCGTGTTAGTGGCAACTTCCTTTTTTTCCGGATCAATGGCAACAAGTGTTTCTTGCCGGAACCTTACTCCGGGTTTGGCAATCTTGTGATAATACATCTTTACTGAATCTGCAGATCTTTTACCAAACATCACATCAAGTTTGGAAAATCCGAAGAAAAAGGAATCATTTTTATCGATCAGCGTAAGATCAAGACTATCGCCAATCCGCTCCGAAAGAATTGTGGAAATCTCTAATCCTCCAAATCCTGCTCCAAGCACCAGAACCCGTAGTTTTCTTTTATTCATTGTTTTAAGTGAAAGTTTTATAAATAACATTGATATTGAAGCATTGTTCAAGGAGAAAATTTGTTTTGATATATATTTTTCACCCCTGGCTTCCATGAATATTGGGGAAAGTTGCAACCTGATATTTAAAGTTTGGTGTGAATTACCAACAAACTATTTTTGAAGTTGTTGAAAATTGTTTACCAGGAAAATTGGAGGCTATAAGGCTAACTCTGTTGATCTTTTATTGTCAGGGTACATGGGAATAGATAAGGAAATGGAAAAAGAAGCCATGAAACAGGTATTTGGTAAATTGTAATTGATGCGTAATTTTACATCTTTAAAGAAATTTTGCAATGGAAACAGTACATATAAAAATACG
>Ga0068714_10001754_pt1 | contig 30129 bp, 30 predicted proteins | sample MTBNYHSulfiMetaG_FD_62988 | JGI IMG/M metagenome (GOLD analysis project Ga0068714, IMG submission 62988) | Enrichment culture microbial communities from rom New York Harbor, USA that are MTBE-degrading - MTBE-NYH (New York Harbor Sulfidogenic)... | ecosystem: Environmental > Aquatic > Marine >...
GGAGGAAGAAAGGCAACAGAAAGGTAGAATCAATAACCAGGGCACTCACCAGGGCTAGATAATACCAAGTGGGTCAATTAAGTTGGCCCTGGGGTGGGTCAATAAACGTGGCCCTTGACAGGGGGCGACCAAGACCATTGCTAAGGGCCAGCGGTTGATGAAGTTTCAATCCACGCCCCCGCGTGGGGGGCGACTGGTCGGCCCGGCAGTGCTGGCAGACATGGGGAGTTTCAATCCACGCCCCCGCGTGGGGGGCGACCACATGCCCCCGTCCGCCTCGAACAAAGCCGCCTGTTTCAATCCACGCCCCCGCGTGGGGGGCGACCTGCGGCGGATTTTTCACCATGCACGTGGCCCCGTTTCAATCCACGCCCCCGCGTGGGGGGCGACCACATGCCCCCGTCCGCCTCGAACAAAGCCGCCTGTTTCAATCCACGCCCCCGCGTGGGGGGCGACATAAAACTCGTCCTCCGCGATGGTCTGGACCGTGGTTTCAATCCACGCCCCCGCGTGGGGGGCGACCGCCGCCCCGCCCCGCGACATCCTCCATGAACTAGTTTCAATCCACGCCCCCGCGTGGGGGGCGACCCGATACATCAGGTCATACAAGCGATTATAGGGCTGTTTCAATCCACGCCCCCGCGTGGGGGGCGACTACATCGCCTGCCGACAAAAATGGTCCAACGGAGTTTCAATCCACGCCCCCGCGTGGGGGGCGACCAGCCGCGGAATTTTTATGATATATTTTTTGGAAGTTTCAATCCACGCCCCCGCGTGGGGGGCGACTCCAGGAGGTCGCTGCCGATCACCTCGATGCCGTGTTTCAATCCACGCCCCCGCGTGGGGGGCGACAAAGGTCGGCCGAGCCTGGGTGATAAAATCCATTGTTTCAATCCACGCCCCCGCGTGGGGGGCGACTTGGGTCCAGCCGTATTTCGGGGGACAGTCGGCCGGTTTCAATCCACGCCCCCGCGTGGGGGGCGACGGGGATGTCCGCGAACCCCTCGACGTCCATCCGGGTTTCAATCCACGCCCCCGCGTGGGGGGCGACCAATCGTCGCAGGGAACCAACTCCATCTTAATCTGTTTCAATCCACGCCCCCGCGTGGGGGGCGACATGAAAGTTTTCCAGTAAACTATTGAAAACATTGAGTTTCAATCCACGCCCCCGCGTGGGGGGCGACCTAAGGATTCATCAAATCACCGCTCACGGGGCAAAGTTTCAATCCACGCCCCCGCGTGGGGGGCGACGCGGCACTTGCGGCCGCCAAGGGCAAACCGGAGCCGGTTTCAATCCACGCCCCCGCGTGGGGGGCGACAGTGCAACTTATTCCCTAAATGCCCTTTAGTCTCTGTTTCAATCCACGCCCCCGCGTGGGGGGCGACAAAAGGCCAAGGGCCAGGCGCAGAGGGTAGACGAGGTTTCAATCCACGCCCCCGCGTGGGGGGCGACTGCTGGAGGATGACACCTACGGCAGCGTAATCTTGTTTCAATCCACGCCCCCGCGTGGGGGGCGACGCCCTGCAGGATCGTTCCTGTGGCCGCCGTGAACGTTTCAATCCACGCCCCCGCGTGGGGGGCGACGTGGCCGCCCGAATCGATCACCCTGATCTGGATTGTTTCAATCCACGCCCCCGCGTGGGGGGCGACTTATGTCTTTTACGACGGTATAATATTTTGTTTGTTTCAATCCACGCCCCCGCGTGGGGGGCGACATGAGGGCACTCATACCAGGTCAATCGTTCATCGGTTTCAATCCACGCCCCCGCGTGGGGGGCGACATACCGGGCTGGTTGTGATCGACGGAGTCCAGGAGTTTCAATCCACGCCCCCGCGTGGGGGGCGACAAAGCTGCGCCCTCGCTGCCAGTTCCTGCTCCAATGTTTCAATCCACGCCCCCGCGTGGGGGGCGACCCACATGCCCAAACGGGTGGCCCGGATATGGCTGGTTTCAATCCACGCCCCCGCGTGGGGGGCGACCCGCGTGGATGCCCTGCACATCCTCCTCCAGCATGTTTCAATCCACGCCCCCGCGTGGGGGGCGACGGCGGGAATTTTTTACGCCTGGCGGATCGAGGCGGTTTCAATCCACGCCCCCGCGTGGGGGGCGACTCGCCAAAAATAATATCACCGCCATCGCCCATAAGTTTCAATCCACGCCCCCGCGTGGGGGGCGACGATTCGCCCACCAAAGCCAGGCGCCACTTCGTAAGTTTCAATCCACGCCCCCGCGTGGGGGGCGACCCCAAAATCCTGCCAGTTGTCCATGGCCCGAAAGAGTTTCAATCCACGCCCCCGCGTGGGGGGCGACGCTGGTTATTCGGCTGCGCCGCGACGGGAAATGGGTTTCAATCCACGCCCCCGCGTGGGGGGCGACGCGTCCGGGGGAGGCGTGGCGGGATGGATGGCGGGTTTCAATCCACGCCCCCGCGTGGGGGGCGACCCGGGGTGCTGATCCACGAGACCGAGCTGCGGGTGTTTCAATCCACGCCCCCGCGTGGGGGGCGACTTTCCCGGACTTGGACGTCCGGGACCAACAGCCGGTTTCAATCCACGCCCCCGCGTGGGGGGCGACTGCCATTATTGTGAGTTGGCGCTGACGGCCGAGGTTTCAATCCACGCCCCCGCGTGGGGGGCGACCGGATCGAGGTGGATCAGCGGCTGGACCGGGGCGTTTCAATCCACGCCCCCGCGTGGGGGGCGACTATTAAGATCGACAAGCCGCCCGGACATACCTGGGTTTCAATCCACGCCCCCGCGTGGGGGGCGACAGGTGGTGGTGATTTCCACGCACAACGGCGAGGAGTTTCAATCCACGCCCCCGCGTGGGGGGCGACTACGCCGCGTATCAGGCCCTGGCCAAGACGACGTTTCAATCCACGCCCCCGCGTGGGGGGCGACCGGGGAGCCTCTGGCGGTCCGGTACGAGGACCATTGTTTCAATCCACGCCCCCGCGTGGGGGGCGACCCCAGGACGCCTGGACCAAAACGAATTGGGGTGTGTTTCAATCCACGCCCCCGCGTGGGGGGCGACGCGGGCGGTGATCGACGAGGCCGCGCATCACGAGTTTCAATCCACGCCCCCGCGTGGGGGGCGACCGATGGGCGCGTTGACCGCCAGGCCGGTGATGTGTTTCAATCCACGCCCCCGCGTGGGGGGCGACCGATCAAAAACGACGACATCGGCATAATCGACCGTTTCAATCCACGCCCCCGCGTGGGGGGCGACACCTGGCCCTCCTGGATACCCAGGTGGTTGTAGTGTTTCAATCCACGCCCCCGCGTGGGGGGCGACCGTTGAAATCGATGAAGACGAGGTGCGGGAATGTCTGTTTCAATCCACGCCCCCGCGTGGGGGGCGACTCGAGGCCAAATCGGCGGCCTGGGGCATCGCGCGAGTTTCAATCCACGCCCCCGCGTGGGGGGCGACCCGACCAGCGCGGTCGGGGCCACGTGCATGGTGAAGTTTCAATCCACGCCCCCGCGTGGGGGGCGACGTGGCCCGGATTCAGGCCCTGGCCGTGCGGCGGAAAGTTTCAATCCACGCCCCCGCGTGGGGGGCGACAGGCGGCCCCGTCCGAGCAGGTGGCGTTGCCGGTGTTTCAATCCACGCCCCCGCGTGGGGGGCGACTTCAGCCGCACTGGGTCTGCTGGGACCCTGAGGAGTTTCAATCCACGCCCCCGCGTGGGGGGCGACTGAGTTTTAGCCAGCACAAATCGGAAGCCTACGAAGTTTCAATCCACGCCCCCGCGTGGGGGGCGACTTGGGGTCGTCCAGCAGGCCGATCCGCTCCGAGGTTTCAATCCACGCCCCCGCGTGGGGGGCGACCCTGACTGGTCAGGCCGCCGGCCGTGGTGTTTAAGTTTCAATCCACGCCCCCGCGTGGGGGGCGACGCCCGGGAGACCGGCAACATTTTGGGCAATATCAGTTTCAATCCACGCCCCCGCGTGGGGGGCGACGGAGGCGGCTTGGTACGAGCAGATCGACAACTGCGTTTCAATCCACGCCCCCGCGTGGGGGGCGACGAAGCAGATCACCGGCCTGGCCGATTTGTTCGCCGTTTCAATCCACGCCCCCGCGTGGGGGGCGACCTCCCTCCAGCGATCCTGAAAATGCTCGCTCAGGTGTTTCAATCCACGCCCCCGCGTGGGGGGCGACGGCGTAATCCTCCAGGTCCGACCCGGCCTGAGCCGTTTCAATCCACGCCCCCGCGTGGGGGGCGACCACTGATACGTCAGCCCGGTCCGGTCGCTCTGCCGTTTCAATCCACGCCCCCGCGTGGGGGGCGACCGGTTATATCACGCCAAAAACGGGGTGTCAACTCGTTTCAATCCACGCCCCCGCGTGGGGGGCGACCAACAAAGGAGGGAGAAAGGAAATGACATTAAGAGTTTCAATCCACGCCCCCGCGTGGGGGGCGACCCCAGCGGGCCAGAGGTTCAACGGCTGGAGGCGGTTTCAATCCACGCCCCCGCGTGGGGGGCGACCGACAGCGGCAAAAAAAAATTGGAGCAGGCGGGGGTTTCAATCCACGCCCCCGCGTGGGGGGCGACGGCCAACGTGGTCATGTTGCCGTGGCCACTGGTGTTTCAATCCACGCCCCCGCGTGGGGGGCGACAGTTTGCTACTTTTTAACCCCCTTAACGGCCGTGTTTCAATCCACGCCCCCGCGTGGGGGGCGACAGAGGGAAACACGTACACTTGGGAACAAGACCTGGTTTCAATCCACGCCCCCGCGTGGGGGGCGACGTTGAGGAGATTTTGGAAACCTGGAGGGGAAATGGTTTCAATCCACGCCCCCGCGTGGGGGGCGACAGATACTGGCCGCTTAAGAAGCATCGGCTCAAGAGGTTTCAATCCACGCCCCCGCGTGGGGGGCGACAGCTGGGCATTCCAGTGTCCAGCTTGTCCAAAACTGTTTCAATCCACGCCCCCGCGTGGGGGGCGACATGCAAATCCCGTTCCAAGATACACTTTGTTTGGTTTCAATCCACGCCCCCGCGTGGGGGGCGACTCCTGACAATTTGTCACTGTTCCGACCCCGATGAGTTTCAATCCACGCCCCCGCGTGGGGGGCGACCTCCTATTACCCCGTGGGTGGTGGTGATGTGATGTTTCAATCCACGCCCCCGCGTGGGGGGCGACATTATAATCAAGATCGCGAAATAAAGGAGAAGGAGTTTCAATCCACGCCCCCGCGTGGGGGGCGACTCGACGCTCAACGTTGCTTTTTTTTGTTGCCTAAGTTTCAATCCACGCCCCCGCGTGGGGGGCGACGCATTCAGCGCCACCCGCCTGGGTTTGGGAAAAGGTTTCAATCCACGCCCCCGCGTGGGGGGCGACGCCGCTGTCTCATGGCCTCGGAGCGCTCGTTGATGTTTCAATCCACGCCCCCGCGTGGGGGGCGACGTGATCGGGATCGGCGTGTCCTTTCCGTATTTGCGTTTCAATCCACGCCCCCGCGTGGGGGGCGACTTGTCCAGGGCTTGAGGTTTGGTCTTGAGCACCCGTTTCAATCCACGCCCCCGCGTGGGGGGCGACCAGCTCGATCAGCTTGTACGACCATTGGTCGCCGTGTTTCAATCCACGCCCCCGCGTGGGGGGCGACTTGCTTGTTTGGTAGCTTGGTACCAACGAGAGAGTTTCAATCCACGCCCCCGCGTGGGGGGCGACAACGGACCGTCGACATCCTAATGCCAACGGTCAAAGTTTCAATCCACGCCCCCGCGTGGGGGGCGACATTTGGATCGTGCGTTAAATGCGATATCTTGAATGAGTTTCAATCCACGCCCCCGCGTGGGGGGCGACAGCGTCAAAATCAGCCTGAAGGTCTTGTTTCCATTGTTTCAATCCACGCCCCCGCGTGGGGGGCGACTTGTCTTCCACAAAAGTTTCCTCGGTAAACTTATGCGTTTCAATCCACGCCCCCGCGTGGGGGGCGACACCGGGAAAGATGAACTGCTTATCATAGTTGATGTTTCAATCCACGCCCCCGCGTGGGGGGCGACTGAACGAATGTGTGACAAGGTAATGTGGCACCAGTTTCAATCCACGCCCCCGCGTGGGGGGCGACGCGTCAAAATCAGCCTGAAGGTCTTGTTTCCATTGTTTCAATCCACGCCCCCGCGTGGGGGGCGACTGAGTTCCGCCATCTCGTTGACCTGGAGGTCGTGGGTTTCAATCCACGCCCCCGCGTGGGGGGCGACTGTAGAAGGACGTAAGTTAAACCTTACGTCCCAAGTTTCAATCCACGCCCCCGCGTGGGGGGCGACCCGGGAATTCCAGGTCCATTCGGTTGCGTTCCCAGTTTCAATCCACGCCCCCGCGTGGGGGGCGACCCCATAATTCCCACAATTCCCGGTCATAGGACCGGGTTTCAATCCACGCCCCCGCGTGGGGGGCGACGCTAAAGGAAAAATATACAGCATATTCATGGGTAGTTTCAATCCACGCCCCCGCGTGGGGGGCGACCGTATCTGTCTTGACTTTTAAAATCTCGCCAGAGGTTTCAATCCACGCCCCCGCGTGGGGGGCGACGAAACGACATGAGGCCCTGGACGCGGCTATCGGCGTTTCAATCCACGCCCCCGCGTGGGGGGCGACGGCGATACACCGGTTATCCCGAACGGCCAAACCAGTTTCAATCCACGCCCCCGCGTGGGGGGCGACCTGTGGAACATCCAACAAGAGTTTGAGCGGAATGTTTCAATCCACGCCCCCGCGTGGGGGGCGACTGAAGTTTTTGCAGGACCGGCTCGGTCTCGAACACGTTTCAATCCACGCCCCCGCGTGGGGGGCGACTGACCGAGGAGCGGAAACCGCAGGTAGTGACCGATGTTTCAATCCACGCCCCCGCGTGGGGGGCGACGCCGATCATCAAGAACGAGTAGCCGGCCCCCATCGTTTCAATCCACGCCCCCGCGTGGGGGGCGACGCGAAACAAATATCGTGCAGAGGCAGCCCGAACGTGTTTCAATCCACGCCCCCGCGTGGGGGGCGACTCTTTGACCCAGCCATACCGCCGGCCATGACCAGTTTCAATCCACGCCCCCGCGTGGGGGGCGACCAAGACCTCGGCCATGAATTCCAGGTCCTCCAGGTTTCAATCCACGCCCCCGCGTGGGGGGCGACTCGATAAACTACCGAAAACATTGAAAATTATGCAGGTTTCAATCCACGCCCCCGCGTGGGGGGCGACCGTAACTATTATTTTATAAATTATTTCAACCTAAAACAAATGAAAATCCGCGAGCCCATCACTCTATCCTCAACTCCAAACAATTTTTCAAAGAGCTGTAAAGATAATTCATATAATTACCTTTACTTATCATAAGCGCGGAACCCCCGCCCTTTCCATGTCTGCTTCAGGTTCGCGCTCCCAGTCAGACAATCAAAGGACCTTCAGGATCATAGCCCGGCTTGGCCCCCACATGCTCCACCCGCTTTTTCCAGTTGGCCCCGAGAAAATAGAAGCGCAAGCTGTCTTTGTCCGGGTCTATTTCTTCGATCAGGCGATTGCGCAGGGCCGTCCATTGGGCCGGCTCGATCAGACATTCGAAAACCGAAAGCTGGACCCGCTGCCCGACATTTTTGCAGGCTTTAGCCACGCGCTGGAGCCGCCGCCGGCCTTCCGGGGTCTGAGTGTTGACGTCGTAAGTGACCAGGACCATCATAACGGCCTCACTTCCAAATAAACGGCGGGTACCCGTCCAGATCGCCGCGCAGGTGGCGGGCCATCAGCATGGCCTGCACATAAGGCAGCAGTCCGAGAGGAATGGTTTCGTCCAGGAAGGGATGGCGGATTTCTTCCTGCTTGCGCTTCTGATAGGCCACCAGCACTTCTTTCCGGGTCGGATCATCCATGAGCACGGCCCCGGTTTCGGTCCGGGTGAAACCTTTGCCTTTGACCTGCTGCCGATTGACCAGGGACAGGGCCAAGCGGTCGGCCAGATAAGGCCGGAACTCCTCCATGAGGTCCAGGGCCAAGCCGGGCCGGCCCGGCCGATCCCGGTGGAGAAAGCCGACGGCCGGGTCCAGGCCCACGGTTTCCAAGGCCGACGAGACGTCATGAACAACCAGGGTGTACAAAAAAGACAAGAGGGCGTTCATGTTGTCCAAAGGCGGACGGCGGCTCCGTTCATTGAAAAAGAAGGCCTCTTTCTGCCCGGTGATAAGATGATCGAAGAGGCCGAAGTAAATTTTGGCTGCTTCGCCTTCCCGGCCGCGGACCAGTTCCAAAGGCGCGGGCCGTCGCAAACCGTCCATGATGTCGGCCAGTTGGCGGACTCCCATTTCCAAGGCCGGGGTATGATCGGACTCCGGCCGGTCTCGAACGGCCCGCATCAGGACGTTGCGGCTGTTGGCTATCTTGGCCAGGACGATGGACCGGGCGATTTCGGCCGAGCGGTCCAGGTCGTCGGCCCGGCGATATTGTTCCCGGCGCAAAAGGACGTTGCCTGAGACCGGCCCCTGGACCCGGGCCCAGAAACGGCCGTTTTCGCTCATGAAGGAGATGGACACGTTTCTTTGGCCGCAAAGCTGCATCAGGGGCGGACTGCAGGAGACCTGGCCGAAGCAGACAATGCCGTCCAGGGTGTGGATGGGCAGGCGCAGTTTGGTTTCATGGTCCACCCGGACCAGGACCGTTTCTCCTTCTCGGGCCAGGTAGGCCCCTTGGCTGGTCACGTAAAGGGTGTTGAGCAGACGCCTCATGTCAGCCCTCCTCCAGCCCGGGCGGCTCATAAGCCGCGGCCAGCAGATAGTCGGCCACCTTCCGCCGCGAACCCGTGGTCTTGGGCAGACATTGATCGACCAGGGAGCAGGACCGGCACTTTTTCTCATATCTGGCCTGGGGCGTGACGGCCCGGCGGGTCAGTTCATGGAGCCTGGCCGCGGCGGCTTCGGTCTGCCGGCGAAGTTCCGGGTTAAAATCGACGTGATGCCGGCGTCGCGGCTGACCGTAAAAGATAGCACCGGCCGGCACTTCCGTCTGGAGCATTTCTTCGAGGCACAGGGCCTGGGCGCAGAGTTGGATTTCATCGCACGGCTCGGGTTTGGGCCGGCCTCGTTTGTATTCGATGGGTTCGGGTCGCCACAATCCGGTCAGACCGGGCAAGGAAATGCCGGCTTCCCCTTGATGGAATTCGACCACGTCAGCCACGCCGGTCAGGCCGAGTCTGAGGCAGCGCAGGCGCAGTCCCCGGGTGACCCGCAAATCCTTCCTGGTCTCCGGCCGATGTTCATGGGCTTGCTCGTGGAGAATCCGGCCTTCGGCGGTCAAGGGATTTTCGGCCCAAATCTGCTCCAAATGAATCAAGGCCCATTGGCGCTCGCAAAAGATAAGGTGCTGGAGCGCCGAAACGGGCAAGAGTTCGTCTTCTTCATACATCACAACATCTCATGCACCGTGATCCCCGACGGCAGATCGGTCTTGTCCACCGTGACCGTGTAATCTGAAAAAGCCCGGGCCGGGCGGTCCTGGACATTCCTAGCTATCTTAACCCGCTCAAACAACTTGTGGGCCGGAGCATTGCCCAACTTGCTTTCATGCTCAAAGACGACCACCTTGCGCGAGGCCATTTCCCCACGGGCAGCGGAATGGTCATGTTCGAACATCATTTTTAAAGCCTGCCACAAGAAATCAAGATCATCCGTAGTAAAGCCCGTATCTTCTGCTAAATGAGGCGAAACAAAGCCATGGGCGACATAAAGGCCGTAAGGAACGATGGTCTTACGACCCATGGTGCGGTTATCCCAATTTTGTTGCTCGGCTTCCCGCTCTGTGGTCACAGCCATGCGGGTGATTGATTGTTCGAGTGAGGTGATGGGGTCAACGGAGCGAGAAAAGGCGATTTGGACTGGGCCGCGAACTTGGCCACAATTTATTTCAGTAGACATCACTGCTCCAAACATGCGGACATCAAAAAAGGTTTGACACATCCATGCTCGGGCCTCAGAGACTTGCCCCGCCTTTTCCTTGCCTTTGGCGTCAGGTTTCAGCCCCAGGGCATCATAAGCCCGTTGATGTTGCTGGTTGAGAATGGCTTTCTCCTTGATGTAGATATCATACCCAGGCCGAGGAGCATTTTTTTCAGGATCGAATTGGTTCAAACAAATGAAGTTTCGAATTTTCCGCTTCAGACATACATCGGAGACAAGACCCAAGCCGGTCTCTGGATCGATACGGGGAGCATTGCCGGCATCGGGATCGCCGTTAGGATTGCCGTTGATGACGTCGAAGAGGAGAAGAAAATCGTAACGATGGTTGATAATGCCCATAATAACTACTCCTTTCAAACTTGAATCAAATTAGTTGGTGACTCCGTCAATTTTTTGCCCCACAAATAGGCGCGAGGGGCTGCGGGGTGGTCATTTTCCCAGGCAGTTCGTTCTTCTTTGGACATCCACAACCATTTTCGCATCTGGTGATATCCTAAGACGAACAGGCCTTGTTGCTCCAAATCTAAATAAGCGGGGAATCCTTTTTTATCGGGGTCAAACCGGTCAGCTATTTCGTCCATCAGTCGTTCCAGCCGATAAACCAAGCCGCCTTTATCTTGATCCTGGGCCTTGCGTGCGTGGTTGCGGGCGTTTTTAAGCAGACGGACAAATACGCTTTTCGGGGTAGCGGAAGCGCCACTGAAGTAACGGTCGACCACGGTGGCGTTCACGTCACCCAAGGCCTCTTGCTGTAATCTTTCCAAGACGGCCAGAAGTTGGCCCAACATGTAACCTTGACTATGGTTGTTCGGGTCCATGTCGCGTTTTACCTCCAGATAGTTGGTGGTTTCCGGGAAAAAACGTTTACGGCGATTAAGCACGGCTTTAATCAGAGCCGCCCGTGCGTCACGCCGATAAGAATCCGACCATTCATCTCCTCCAATCTCGGCCCTCGTTCGTTCCAAAGCTCGCTGTAAAACAGAAAATGGATAAGACGTTCCTTTTAAAACGGCCCCGAGCATCTGTCCAATCAATGGCGCGGGAATCTGTTTGCTTTCGCCCCAAGGGGCCAGTGATCGAAGAAGGAGGCTCATCGGCGGTTGGGGCGGGAGGGGGCCTTTTTTGGGAGGTGGTGTGTTATGGACGATGTCCAAGTCCGCAAAGTGGGCGGCCAGATGTCGAGCCGCTTCGGCCACCGTGGATTCGAGCCAACTACGAACAATGATCCGACCTTGAGTCCCTGTGAGGGTCAAGGCGTAGAATGCTGACGGATTGTCTATATCTGGCGTTTGACCGTTCCAAACGCATTGATAAAGAGCTTTGACAGCATCCTGATCAGCCTCCATTATGCCGGCAAAGGCATCTGCAAAATCGTCTCCGCTTTCTTCCGCTGACCAATACAACACAACAGTGTCGGAACTTAGTCTAAGATTTCTTTTTGGTAAACTGAGACCCGGCTCATGAGGGTTGGGCCAGGCCGGATCGATAAGACGGGCCATGGCCGTGGCGCAGGCTTCAGCCGCCTGTCTGGAGATTGGCGCGTTCTCGTTTCGCCTCCAGCCGTAAGACTCGAAAGCATTGGCGTTGTATGAGACCAAGGACACACCTTTGGGCGTTCCGCCGGGAACTTTGACTTGAGGGAACAGAGGTATTGTATCGAACGATTGGTTTGTGACCAAACATTGATGGTCGCCGTTTTCTTCCGTTGATGGATTTCTTTCATTAGTCCAGAAACGACGAACCGCCCCTCGTTCGGTCACCAACTGATCTACGTCAGGTTCATAGACGAACCCAAACAAGTCATTAGAGTTGCATTCTTCGGGAAGCTCTACTGACTGACGCCTCTGACGGATGTCATCTAGGAATTGGTAGACCGCGTAGACAGCCTCGTCACCGGAGCCTTCGGCCCATCTTTTGACTTCTTCACGAAACCAATCAGCCCGTTTCATAGACTCTTCGGTCGTGAATTTACCTTGCAGGTCTTTGCCGAATACATACAAAGCGTTGTCTAAAAGTCGTCCCGGTTTTGCTTTTTTTCCGGACTTTTGAGGCTGTATCGGGACAACGAACTTTTTTGGAATTGGTTTTGGATTTTTCTTCCCCGGTGAGGGAGGGACATAGTGGGTGCCTTGCGGCTTTCCAAGAATCTTTCCATCTTTGGAAAGTCGAATGATCCAAGCGATAGGTTTCGACTCGTAATCTGGATCTGCCATCAACCCTTCACGCTGAGCCAATTTATAGAGTGCCTGGAGGATCATGCCCCTTCTCCTTTCTCCCGACGGATAAACAGGCTTGCCGTTTCGGCGGGCACGGTCAAAACACCTTTTTCCAGCCGAGCCTCAAAAAAGAAGGGGGTATTACGTTGGCGGCTGTACTCGATGTCCCAGAGCATTAAACCCAGGTCGCGGTCTTCCTTAATCGGTTCGGGATGACCATCGGCTGGTAAAACGTCGGCGACAAATTCCCGACAGCCTAGATAGGGTTGGTGGAAATGCTGGCCTTTTTCCACCCGACGCCGGAACATTTCAACGAACTTGTTGACGTTGTCGTCAGAGCCGGCCTTATCGGTCATTATGAAATAAGCGTCGACCACATAATCCACATCGCTTAGGGCCACCGTGTTGCGCTGGGCCCGATTAGATTCAAGGTCGGCAAAATAAACGGGAGCGGGGCCACCTTTGCGAATGACGGTTGCGGACGGTGTTGCGGCCTTTTTGTTCACCTCATTCCGCCTAAATGCGGTGAACTTAATCTCCTTGAGGACCTTGATACGTTCTATTCGCCAGAGAATAGCCGGTTTCCAGAGCACGGCTTCCAGGAGTCCCCTGGCCGCGGACGGGGTCATGATAGGGTAGGACACTCGCTCCGTCTTAAGTTCTGGTCTGGTGAAACAGGCCAGCGGCCCACGCGCCCGCAGACTAAGAGTGGGGCTGGTGAGCGGAACACCCATGATCACACCTCCTTATGTTGAATGGTTGAGAAATCCACGCCCTCCGTGGAGGGCGACTCTTGTCGCCGGGATAAAAAATAACAAATCTTTTTCAATCCACCCTTCGTCAATATTAAAATATAACTAATCTAAAGATTTGTCAAGCTATTTTTCAAATTTATTTTCTTTTTAAGAAATATCAATTATTAAAATTACATACATGTCAATTATGTCAGCCCACCACTAGGGCTTCTGCATCCGCTTGAGGTTCTTCTTCATCAAGCAGACCGAAAGTATCATCGTATTGGTTGGCGAACGGTACAGTCAGGGTATATATGCCTTCAGCTATTTCTTCCACGGCCCCCACCGACATCAGTCGGTTGAAGGTCTGTGGATACACCTGGATCGTATATGGTTGGAGCGATCTCAACCTGTCCCGGTTTGGTTCTTGTTTTCTAATCTCGTCGATTTTGTTTCCGGCCTTACCGTATGGAACAACCAGGGTTTGAGTGAACCCATCCTCGATAAGGCGGAAATGTCGGTCCACATCGGCGAATTTGAAGTCTTGGCGGTAGGTTTGTATTTGGCGGGCGTCCGGGTTGGAAGCAAAATAAAGCTGGCGGAAATAAATCTCAAATATCTGTGGATCGGTCGGATCAAGGTTTCCTCCAGCACTTCGGAGCATGGACTCCGTGGCGGCCAAACCTTTTAGCGGCGTGCCGCTCGGCGGCCTGGTCGGTGCTTGGAAAACAATGACTTGGCCCGGCCCTCCCTTCAATCGACCTTCGCGGTTACAGCGACCAGCGGCTTGAACCACGCTGTCCAGGCCGCCCAGGACTCGGTAAACCACCGGAAAATCCACATCCACTCCCGCTTCGATCAACTGGGTAGACACAAGGAGGCAGGGATGTTCGTTTTTTAGCAGTTCCTTAACTTTAGCCAACTTGGCCGAGCGGTGGGCCGGGCACATCAGGGCGGAGAGATGAAATATCGAATCACGGGGTTTAACTTTTTGAAGAACCCGGGTCAAGTCTCGGGCGTCTTTCCGTCGATGGACTACCACCAGGGCCCGGTCGTATTCGGCAACTTCCTGGGCCAAGTCATTCCATTCCAGAGGGGGAGCTTCCAGGTCCGGCCATTTATACTCCACGCGTTTGAGTTTTACCGACAGGTCCCCTGGGTCCGGGATGATATCCCGGATGTTTTTTAGTCCATCTTTGAAATTCTCCCTTGATCGCAGCGCCGGCGGGGTGGCCGTTGATAGAATCACCGAGCATCCATAGTGATCCACCAATTCGTTCAAAGCCTCGACTATACAGAGCAAGTACTCGGGCGGCAAACTCTGGACCTCGTCCAGAATGAGAACGCTTCGGGCCACATTGTGCAATTTTCGACAACGGGAAGGACGGTTGGAAAAGATGGTCTCAAAGAACTGAACCGTAGTAGTCACGATAATCGGCGCGTCCCAATTTTCAGCCGCCAGTTCATGGCGGCCGGCGATCTCTTCGCCATAGCGCTCCCGCTGAACCTCGGGGGAAAGGCTGGAATGATGCTCCAGCACATTTTCAGTCCCCATGGCTTGGCGATATTCATCGGCGTTCTGTTCGATAATGCTGGTGTAGGGAATGACCACGATGACACGTCGGAGGTTGTTTTTTTCAGCATGCCGCAGGGCGAAGGACATGGCGGAGAGGGTCTTGCCGCCGCCTGTGGGGACAGTGAGGGTGAAGATGCCGGGTGTTTTCAGAGCGGCTCGGCGACAGGCTTCCAAAATGCGACCGCGGGCCTGATTGACAGGCAGGACCTGATCCTCTTTGGACAAATCCGCGACTTTTCTATTGATGAAATCGTCCAACCGACGACGTAAATCACCAATGGTTGCGTATTTCCCCCGCTGGTCAGCTTGGTCGGGATTTTCAAAAGCCTCGGAATCGAGCCGGTCGGCATCGACCAGAGAGGAAAAAAGAAACCGAGTCCAGAGTTCACCCCGGCGGGCCAGCACGTTTTTATCTTTTATGGGCATATCAGGGGTCGGTTTTAAAAATTTCGGCAGCTCGGGAACATCCATCCTTAAGATTTCCGGGGGCAAGTCAGATGAAATGAGCTTGAGGACAGTTTCGTTTTCTTTGAGCCTTTCTTTTAACGGTTTGGGTTGGCCGGGTTCGCTGACGGTGGGATTAGCCAGACCAGCATGGTGTCCGGCAATGGCGAAGGCCAAAGCCATACCCTTAGATCGATTTTTGGATACGGCCAAAGTCGCCCCGACACCGGAATGTTCGACCGACACCGCCCGTCCCTTGAGTTTGTCTTGAAATTTCGGCTGGTATTTGCCTATATCATGCCACAATCCGGCTAATCCTCCCCATTTTTCAGATGAGAAAGCTTCAGCGAATTGAGCCGCTAGATTCGCGGTATTGTTCAAGTGATCTTTTAAGGGTTGGCCTCGCCGTTCCCCACCAAGGTCCTCAGTGAATCGCGCCCAGAAGCAAGCCATCTTGTTCAACCCTCCTAAATAGTGATCCAATGTTTGTAAAAGGCGGGTTTATTGCTCTCACTCTCCAAGCCCACAACAAGAAAGTGTTGGAGCATTGTGTTGTCTCTTGATTGAAGGCAGAAATAACACCAACTATTTAAAGCAAAATCCGGGCCAAGGGGGGATTTATTTTTGTAATTATATGATATTATTAGTTAATTATTTTAAGGGGCGTGGAAGGGCGGATGGAAAGTGTATCGTTTGGTTACATTTTTATAAAAACAGAAGCCCGGGGGCGGGTAATTTCGTTACAAAGGGAGTTTTTGAGTTGAGGGGTGACACCAAGTCGACTTCAAACAAAGTTTATCCGCAGGTCATGGCGAGCCCCGAGGCTGGACCGGGTCCGCCCTTTTCAGGCGGCGGCATGAGCTTCAGGCCCTTGATAAATATGGGAGAAAGCGAAAAATCTCCCTATTCGTTGAAGTTTACGGCAGAGAGTCAATTTTTCCTTGACAGGCGGGGGCAATAATTCTTTAATTAGAGCGTTTTGAGAGAGAAAGCTGATTGTAGTTAAATGAATTTTTATTTTTATAATATTTTGAAACAATTGGCTAGTGTTCAGTCATCCGCGGCGGCGGAGGGGCGGTATATTGTCCGCCTGAACGGCTGGTGGCGGCACTGGCGGCCGACGGTGGGGTCTGGCCCATGATCGATTAGTTTGTCGGATTGCCAGAACAACCCACCGTCGAATCGGCGGTGGGTTTTTTTGGGTCAAAATCGGGGGCCATCCGGTCAAACCGGGAAAAGAAGACCAGACGGTTTAGTCCTGGAGGCGGCGGCCAAGCTTTTTGAGACAGTTAATTTTGGCAAGTTCAGGGGTTTGCCCGTTTAAGTCGGGGGCCGAACTTGAAATCAACCTGATAAGGAGGCGAAAAGATGACGAAAAAAGTGTTTCTTCACGAAGACGAGATGCCGCGGGAATGGTACAACATAGCGGCCGACCTGCCCCATCCCATGCCGCCGCCGCTGCACCCCGGCACCGGTCAACCGGTGGGTCCGGACGATTTGGCCCCGATCTTCCCCATGAACCTGATCGAGCAAGAAGTCAGCCAGGAGAGGTGGATCAAAATACCGGAAGAAGTGCTTGAGGTTTACCGCATCTGGCGGCCGAGTCCTCTGTGCCGGGCGGAGAGGTTTGAAAAACTGCTGGATGCGCCGGTCAAGATTTATTTTAAGAATGAGGGCGTCTCCCCGCCGGGGAGCCACAAGCCCAACACGGCCGTGGCCCAGGCTTACTATAACAAGACTTTTGGCATTAAAAGTCTGACCACCGAGACGGGGGCCGGCCAGTGGGGCAGCGCCCTGGCCTTTGCCTGCCAGCTTTTCGGGCTCGAGTGCAAGGTCTTTATGGTCAAGATCAGCTTCAATCAGAAACCTTACCGAAAATTGATGATGGCCACTTGGGGGGCCAATTGTATCGCCAGCCCTTCCGAAGAGACTGAAGCGGGGCGGAAGATTCTGGCCATGAACCCGGATTCGCCCGGTTCTCTGGGCATAGCCATCAGCGAGGCCGTGGAGGCGGCGGTGACCAGCGGCGGCGAGACCCGCTACTCTCTGGGCAGCGTCCTCAACCACGTTCTGCTCCACCAGACCATCATCGGGCTGGAAGCTCACAAACAGCTTGCCAAGATCGGAGAGTATCCGGACGTGGTCATCGGCTGCGCCGGCGGCGGGTCCAATTTCGCCGGGTGCGCTTTCCCCTTTGTCCGGGACAAGATCAACGGGAAGGAGATTCAAATTATCGCGGCGGAGCCGAGCTCCTGTCCGACCATGACCCGGGGGCCGTACGCCTATGACTTCGGCGACACGGTCCAGATGACGCCCCTGCTGCCCATGTACACCCTGGGCCACGACTTTGTCCCGGCGCCGATTCACGCTGGCGGTCTGCGCTATCACGGCATGGCTCCGCTGGTGAGCCAACTGGTCAAGGACGGTTTGATCGAGCCGCGGGCTTACCACAACCTGGAAACCTTCAAGGCCGGCGTGGATTGGGCCAGAACCGAGGGCTTCATTTCCGCTCCGGAGACCAACCATGCCATCGCCGCGGTGGTGGAAGCGGCCCGGCAAGCCAAGGAGGAAGGCAAGGAAAAGACCATCCTGTTCAATTGGAGCGGACACGGTCTGGTGGACTTGTCCGCCTACGACGCCTATTTCAGCGGCCAGTTGACGGATTATGCCTTGCCGGATGAAGAGATTCAGCGGGCGCTCAAGGCGATCGAGGCTTTTCCCAAACCATAAGGCGGGCAGATGCTGGACGTTAAAACCGTTTTCGACGAGCTGGAAATCCGTTGTCCTCGTTTGGGCGGGACGGTGCCTTTTGACTATTGTCGCAAGGTCGCCAATGGTCTGCCCTGTACCAAAGCGCTTTTGTGCTGGGAAATGATGTTTCCGGTGCGGGAATACATGGCTAAAGTCTTGACCGAAGAGGAATGGCGGACGGTTTTCGATCAGCCGCCCAAGCCGAGGCTGGAAGTGATTTTAGAAGCGGCGCAAAAGGCGTCGGGCCGCCGGGAGTAGGAAAATATTCGATTAAGTGGGCTCCCAGGCTTGATGGGCCTGGGAGTCTTTTTTGGAGCTTGATAAATATCCGTTGATTTGTTTTTTAAATAACGCGCATGGAGCGGGTCAGGCCGCTTTGCCGAAAGGACAAACGGGGAAACGGCAGGTCGGGCAGTTCAGGCACAAGCCGCCGTGTCCCAGGGCGGCGATATCTCGGCGGGTGAGGTTTTCACCGGCCAGGACCCTGGGCAGGACCAGGTCGAAGACCGTGGTTTGGTGGTAAATCCCGCAGGCGGGGACGCCGATGATCGTCACGCCTCGAACTTTGGCCAATAGAAGCATGGCCCCGGGCAGGACGGCCGAGCCGTATAGGAAGTCTTCGGGGTCGAGGGCGAGGACGCCCAGTCTGGTCACGTCGTCCGGGTCGACGGACATGCCGCCGGTGGCCACGATCAATTGGGCCCCGAAATCGATCAGGTCCTTGACGGCTTGAGCGATGGCCTCGGCCTCGTCCGGGCACAGGACCACCCGGATAACGGGGCAGCCGAAGGCTTCGAGTTTGGGGCTGACGGCGGCGACAAACCGGTCCTCGATCAGGCCGGAATAGACCTCGTTGCCGGTGACGATCAGGCCGGTTTTGAGCCGGGTCATTTCTTTGACCGTAAAGACTCCGCCGACTTGACGGGCCGCGGCCGCGGCCTGATGAACCTGACGGGCGGGGATGACCAGGGGTATGGCCCTGGTCCCGGCCAGAATATCACCTTTTTTGACCACGGTATGGCTGTGACGGCTGGCGCACATGACGTCTTCGACCAGGTTGAACTCGGTCAGAGCCGCGACGTTGACCGTGAAGAGGCCGTCCCGGGCCGCGGTCAGGTTGATCTTGCCCTCGGAGGGATGGGGGTTGAAGGTCACGCCTTCTCCGGCCAGGGCTTCGGCCAATTCCAGGACCGCTTCGTCTTCGTGCATCAGGCCGGGTGTGATCTCCAGGACATAAAGATGACGTTTGCCTAAGCGGGCCAAGTGTTCCAGGTCGCTCTCCCTGACCAGGTGGCCTTTTTTGAAGGCGGGTCCTTTGAATTCACCCGGCCGGATTTCGGTAATGTCGTGGGCCAGGACGGAACCGACCGCCTCAGCCAGGGCGATCAGCCGGCCTCTGATCGCTGGAGCTGAAGATTCACACATCATCTTTCCCCTTGGTCGTTGGTTTAACCGGGTCCAGGTTGTTGATTCCCGACAAGGTCGTCACTTTCGTAAAGTAGGTCGGTCCGGCGCAGACTTGGCACAAGACCAGGCCGTTTGACCGGACCTCCCGGCGGTGGCGAATCACGGCCCCGCATCGGTCGCAAACAGCCTTGTCCCCCCGCCAGCCGGGAAGGTCTTCGGGCCTGAGGTCCACTTCGACGGACTCGACCATAAAAAGTTCTTCAGCCGACAAGCGCTGGTAGGCTTCGATTTCCCGCTCCCGCTGGTCGAGGATATGGCCGAGCAATCCGGCGGCCTTGGCCCGGCATTCTTCCCGGACGGAGACTCGATAGGCTCGTCCGTCGGGGAGGTTGACGAAGGTGGCGGCCATAAGGCCGAAGTCCTTGAATTTTAAAGAACGACGCCCCAGCCGGACCCCGGCGGCCACGGTCAGGGCATCGGCGGCGCACCGGTCTATCTCGACGAAGATAACGACTTTTTTGATATTTTTTTCATCCAGGGGCGCCTGGTAGCCCAGCAGGGCCAGTCCCAGCATAGCCAGGCGCACGCCCAGGACCTGTCCTGGGCAAAGGTGGCCGTGGGCGGCGGCGGATTCGGCTAAGAGTTCTTCAAAGGTTCGGGTCAGAGGCTTCGACATATGCTAATCTTAACATATTTGAGGCCGAAAAAAAAGCCGCTTTGGCGGCGAAAATATCATAGGCCGGCATCTATTCCACAGGGAGGCGGGTCAAGAATTTTCGACCCGGAATGAACATGAACTTCCGACGCAAATTTTTCCGGACCGGGCGGAGTGCGTCCGAAAGAAAAGGCGGGCGGACAGAATTCGGTTAAGGGCTGACGACTTGAAATTCGAAGGGTCGTCCGGCCAACAAACCGCTTTTTTCCTGGAGCCCGGTGAGCAACTTGATAAAGCCGTCCAGATCGTTCAGCGGTTTGGGAAAACTGTGTTGGTCAGAAGGCTCCTCGGGATAGGCCGGACCGACTTGGCCCATGGGCGTCAGGTTAATGACCTTGTGCCGGGGAAAGGATTCTCTGATCCTGGCCAAAAGGGCGCGGGAAGAGACGCCGGGTTGGGGCAAGGAGACAATGACCACCCCGCCGCTTTTGACCGGGTTGAGTTCCGATCGATCCAGGCCGGCCAGTTGTTTAGGGCTCAAACGCCGGATGATCAGGCCCAAAGGGGCCAATTTGATTTCCAGCAGCCGGGCCAAAAAAATTTCGCCGTCCACCAGCCAAATGATTTCTTTTTCATGTCTTCTCATAGTAGGTCATGAAGAAGCAAATAATGGGCCAATTGTTGGGTCTGATCGTATTTTGAAGATAAATTACTGTTTTTAGATGTATTTTTAGAGAGAGACTTTAAAGGGTCTGGGGAATTCGGCTGAAGGGCGGGCTGGAGTGTAACGAAAGGTTACATTTCGGGCTTTAAAGGGCCTTGAACGATGTAACGTTTGGTTACAGTTCAGTCCTCGGCCTCAAAACCGAGACGGGCGATTTTTTCGTTCAGGGTTTTTCGAGCGATGCCTAGAAGTTGGGCGGCATGGGATTTCTTGAAACCGGTCCGTTCCAGGGCCATTTTGATCATGAGTCGTTCGACGTCTTCCAGCTTGAAGCCTGAAGCCGAGGCAAGGTCGTGAGAAACAGCGGGAAAGAGGTCTTTGGGCAAGATTTCCTGTCCGGCGGCGGTGATGACGGCCCGTTCGATCAAATTTTCCAGTTCCCGGACGTTTCCCGGCCAGTTATGTTGAAAGAGGAGGGCCAGGGCCGGGCCGGAAATGGTTTTAGGCGGCCGTCCAAGCCGGCGTGCGGTTTTTTGGAGAAAGTGGATGGTCAGGGGCCCGAGGTCTTGGAGCCGGTCCCGGAGGGGCGGAAGATGAATGGGGTAGACAGCCAGGCGGAAATAGAGGTCCTGGCGAAAGCGGCCGGCCTTGACTTCTTTTTCCAGGTTTCGGTTGGTGGCGGCGATAAGGCGAAAGTCGGAGCTGAGGGGTTCTTCGCCGCCGACCCGATAGAAGGGCGAGCCTGCGATGACCCTGAGTATTTTGGCTTGAAGTTCGGGGGTGGTTTCGGCGATTTCGTCGAGAAAAAGAGTGCCGCCGTTGGCCCGTTCGAAGATGCCCAGGCGGCGGTTGACCGCTCCGGTGAAGGCCCCCCGTTCGTGACCGAACAATTCTGTTTCCAGGAGTGAACCGGAAAATTCGGAGCAGGATGCAGCAATGAACGAACGGTCGGCCCGGTCGCTGAGCCGATGAATGGCCCGGGCCACGACCTCTTTGCCCGTGCCTGTTTCGCCGGTCAAGAGCACGGTTGAAGGTAGAGGAGCCACACGCTGCACGGCTTCGACCACTCTCTGCCAAGCCGGGCTGATTCCGACCATCTCGCTGCCCGGCCCGCACCGGTCTCTTTCCCGGCGAAAAGCCTCAAGCTCCTCGGCGGCCCTTTTCTTGGCCGCCGCCTCGGCCACGGTCTTCCAAAAGAGCTCCTGGTCGGCCACCGGTTTTTCAAAGTAATGATAGGCCCCTTTTTTGACGGCTTCAACGGCTTTGTCGATGGAACCGAAAGCGGTCAGGAAAATGACCGGCAGCTCGGGATATCGATTCATGAGCCTGATGAAAAGGGCCATGCCGTCCATCCCTTTCATGAAAATGTCGGTCACTACGACGTCCGGGGCCTTCTTGGCCGCCAGCTTCAAGGCTTGTTCCCCGGAGTCGGCCGTAATTATTTCAAATTCACGGTCGCGGTTCTGCTGTTTGGCCGACTGGACGAAAAGGGTCAGGAAGGCTTGGTCGTCATCGACCAGGAGTATCCGTATTTTTGAGGGCATTGTGGGCATTTATGCCAGGTTGACGGCCGCTGGCCATGAGTCGGACGGGCCGGATAAGGGCTGACGCCCGGACCTGGGCGTCAGCGGCCGAGGCAGATTTTTTAGACAAACGGCCTTGATTTTTTCAGGAAAAACTCTAAGAGGTTCAAAGATTCGGAGATGAGCCATCCCTTTCGGGTTGATCGTTCTGCGGTCAAAAAAACCTTGGTTTACAATCTCTTATTCCTGTCCCTGGTGCAGATTATCGACCATTTCTTTGAGTTCCTTGCCCACTTTGAAAAAAGGCAGTTTTTTGGGCTTGACCTCGATGATCTCGCCGGTCTTGGGATTTCTACCCGTATAGCCGCCGTATTTCTTAACTTTGAAGGAACCGAATCCACGAATCTCGGCCCGGTCTTCCTCGGCCAATCCTTCGGAGACGGCGTCAAAGAAAGTGTTGACCACCTGCTCGGCCTTTTTCAAGGTGAGACCTTCCTGTTTGGCCAAAACTTCGATCAATTGGGATTTGTTCATAGCCTGCTCCACCACAATAATAATTTGTAAACTCGGCCTCGCCCGCAGGGGGCGATGAAAAACCATCCTGACAAAAGATTCAATAATTAGGCAAAATTAAGATATAGGGTAGTTACTGGGCCTTATCCTGTCAAGAGAAAAATGTTTCGTCTTTTTGCCTGTCTGGAGCTGGAGCGGCTCATCAATGGTTGAGGTCCCTGGACCGGTCAGGTGTGGCTGCTTTTTTTGTCATGGGATTCAAGACGGACGACTCGCAGGCGATTGTCCGAATCGGGCCGGACCTCATAGCCGAAGCTCCGGATGAGCAAAGCCAGGGGGCGGCCGAAGAAGAAATCCATTTCTTCCTGAGCTACGGCAAATTTTTGCTGAACAAATTCACGGAGATGGAGATCAAACAGGACCAGATCGAGGGCTTGGTCTTCGACCGCAGGGTCCGATTCGAGCGGATGGTTCAATAATTGGTCGATCAAGGCCGGGGCACACCGGCGGTCATGCTGATCCATGATCGGGGCCAGGGGATTGTTCCGGCCCAGGAGGTCGAGTCTGGTCAGGGGGGGCAGCTTGAGAATCGTATCGAACCTGGACGGGTCCCAGCATTCCATGATTCGGCATTGAAAGGGCCGATGGGGATAAATCAGACAGGCGTCGCCGCCCGGACCGAGGAAGAGACAGGTCCGGCCGTCCGGGGCCTCCTTGAGCTTGACCTGTTCTCTTTCCAGGACCACCAACTTTTGCTCGCGGTTGGAAAAGGCTTTTTCTCCTCGCCGCAAGGCGACCAGGTCCCGACGCCGGATAAAACCGTCGGCCAAAGTCGGCCGGTCCTGATCAAAGAGCACCGGGCTGCCTCGACGGCAGCATTCCCCGCATCTGACACAAAAGGTCCTGGTCCGGCGGACGGTCTCCCAGAGCCTTTCCTGGATCATCTCCCAGGCCCTGGCTTGAGCCGTAGTGGGCATTCGGTCCCAACCGTCGACCAAGGCCTTGAAACGGGCGTCCCTCTCCAGGTCGGCGGCCAGGGCCTGGGGGTCGGCCGGCGAACGGATGTCTCGGATGATGTCGGCTAAGAGCCTGGGCCAGCGGACTTCGAGTTCTTTCCGGTCGGCCGGCAGAGTTTTTATTCTTTCCAATTCCATCTAAACACTCTTTTAAATTGATCCGGCGGTTCGATGAGGAGCCGTTGCGCCAAAATTCAGCTTGCCTAACAGCCCCTTCTTGTTAATATAAAAAACCGACCGGGCCGCCTCACGGTCTGGGGGATTGTGAAGGTTCGGGGCGGTGTTTGTCAACCTTCTTTGTCCGCCGAAGCGGGAAGCAGTTTAACCGGTGTTGGTGGAAGGACCCGGGGTGGATGAGCCGATCTCTTTATCCGATCAAAGCCCTCCTGTTGGGACTGTTAATGACCCAATTGTTGGCGACCGCCTTTGTCTATAAATCGAATTTAGGATTGTATGAAAAGATTACGGCCATAGAGGCGGCCGGCTACCTGGCCGTGCCCAATCAGGAGGTCAAGCCGAATCTTTTGGCCTGGAAGCCGGCCGTTTACGGCGGACTGTTTTTCACCTTCAGCCTTGGGGCCGGGCTGAGCCTGGCCGCTTTGGCTGCGGCCTGGTTTTGGGACCGCCTGGCCGGACGCCGCCCATTTGTCCTCATATTTTTGATTTTGGTCTGGCTGGGAGGTCTGGCCGCCATGAACCTGAAGGGTTTTGATCTCATGGCCTCGGCCTTCCCAGCCGCCGTGCCCCCGGCCGTGTTTTTTTTCAGTATCAAACGCATGCCTGATAAAAACGAAACCACCGGTCAGCTTGCAGCTTGGACTTTTATCCTGCCCTTGATCCTGGCGGCCCTGGCCTGGGGTTTTCGAGCCGACAAAGACATTTTCATGGATATTCGGGATTTTTTACTTATGGCCAACCGGTCGGGCCAAAAGGTCAACGATTTTTATTACGAGTACACGCTTTATCCGGCCGAGGCTTTTAAGTCCCTGGCCCAAAAGACCTTGAAGACCTGCCGGATACAGGTTGCTTCAGATTCAGTTTCGGCGGAATTGGCCAAGATCTTGCCGCGTTTCGATTATCTGCCGTTGCCGGGACCCGGACCGGCGGACTTGGAAATTAGGGAGCGGAATGAAGACCTAATCCTGGCCCGGGAAGGGGCCGAGGTTTTACGCCTCAAACCGGCCGAATTTCTGGCCGATCCCGGCCGAAACCTGGCCAGGGTTTCGGCTTTGATCGACCGGCGGGCCCCGCTCCGCCGGGCGACATTTTATTCCCTGTCGGCCGGACTGCCGTTGACCCTTTACGCTTGTCTTTTTTCCATGGTGTTTTGGCTTGGACAGCGGCTTTTTAAGCCGGGGCTGGCTTCAATCATGGCCGGCCTGGTCTGCATGACTGTCAGTTTGTCCGCCCTGGCCCCGATCCATTCGGCCAAGGCTGGGGCTTCGGATAACCCAAACGCAGCCGAACGTTTGTCGTCTTCGATTTGGACAGACCGGATCATGGGGTTAAGGCTGGTCGAGGCCAAGGGTCTGGATATAGGTAATTTCTCGAATTATCACCGATTCTTAACCAGTCCCTACGCCCCGGAACGCTACTGGCTGGCTGCGGCCTTGGGCCGGAGCCGGCTTCCGGCGACCTATGGGGCCCTGATCGAATTATTGGAAGACCCTCAGCCCAACGTGGTCTGTGCGGCTCTGGAGGCCCTGGGCCGGCGGGGCGGTAAGGGGGCTGTTCCAGAAGTAATGAAAATTATTAAAACATCGAACCATTGGTACGTCCAGTGGTACGCCTACCGGGCCTTGCGGAGCCTAGGATGGAGCCAGGTCAAATTGAACTGAAGGTCCTGAGCCCGGCTTTGGCCGGGGTCCTGGCCATCGAGGCGGTCCTGGCCGTGGTCAGTCCTGAGAACAACCTGGTCCGGCTGGTTGGACTGGGCCTGGGGCGGTCGGCGGCGGCGGGGTTTCTCATTTTTATTGCGTGTAAATGGGGCGGCGGGCTGGGTTCGCTCGGTCTGAACCGGGCCCAGTTACGGCTTGGTGGGAAAAAAGGTCTGGTCTGGTCGGCGGGCTTCGGAGCGGCGGCCGCCGCCGGAGCGGGGGTTTGGCATCTTTTCGGGGGCGACCCAATGGCTCTGGTCAGGACGCCCCTGCCTCAGGAAGGCTGGCCCCTGATGGTTTTTTTACTCGTGGGCGGCCTGGCCGGGCCGGTGGCCGAAGAAGTATTCTTTCGGGGGATGATTTTCGGCTATTTCCGGCGTTGGGGCCTGGCCCCGGCCCTGGCCCTGAGCACGCTGACCTTTGTCTTGGCCCATTTCAAGGTCGGACTGCCTCTAAATCAATTAGTCGGGGGGATCGTCTTCGGCCTGGCTTACGAATCGACCGGGAGTCTGATGACTCCGATCACCATTCACGTCCTGGGCAACCTGGCTATTTTCGGTCTGGCTCTGATCGGCCGGTAGGTCAAACGTAAGCGTTGATGATGATCCCCGGTCCGCCGCGCCAAGTGGTCTCCAGCCTTCGGTTCGGGTCATAGGCCCGGGGTACGATCAGATCATGGGGGTAGCCCGTGGACGTTTCGATGGGCGGGATTATTGCGATGACCGGGGCCCCGGCCGGTTGGGGCCGCGGCCCGACCCGGTAGGGCGGGAGAAGCCAAAGAGGCTCGAGGTCAACAGTGCGGCCGATCGTGGTCATGGGTGATTACTTCAGCCTCGGGCCGTCTCGGCGGCCGGACTGCCACCAGGGGACTGCGGGTCCCCTGGTGCTCAGCCGTTAGATTCGATTGGCGGGACTAGGCCAGCCAGCGCTTGCGGCGGCGGTAATGCTTGACTTCCTTGTAACTCTTTCTCTTGCCCTTGTCACTGAGGCCCAGGTAAAATTCCCGGATATCCTCGTTTTCCAAGAGTCTCTGGGACGGTCCGTCCAGGACGATCCTTCCGTTTTCCATCACGTACCCATGCTCAGACAGGTCTAAAGCGATGCGGGCGTTCTGCTCGACCAGCAGGATGGAAACCTTCTCCTGTTCGTTGATCTGCTTGATAAGTCTGAATATTTCCTTGACCAGCAGGGGGCTCAGGCCCATGGAAGGCTCGTCCAGGAGCATGATCTTGGGCTCCGACATCAAGGCCCGGCCCATGACGAGCATCTGGCGTTCGCCTCCGGACAGGTACCCGCTGGTCCTGGCCTTCATGGCCTTGAGATTGGGGAACAACTCGTAGACCCGTTCCAGGTCCTGGCGGACGCCGGATTTATCAGTCCGGGAATAAGCCCCGGCCAGCAGGTTTTCTTCGACGGTCAGGTGCTCGAAAAGGGGCCGGCCTTCCATGACCTGGACAATGCCCAGCTTGACGATCTGTTCGGGGTCCATCCGGTCGATCCGGGTTCCCTCGAACTCAATGCTCCCGTCCGTGACCTCTCCCAATTCGGTGTGGAGAAGACCGGAGATGGCCTTCAGGGTTGTGGTTTTGCCCGCACCATTGGCTCCCAGGAGGGCGATGATCCGGCCCTCGGGGACCTGGAGGGAGACCCCCTTGAGGACCAGGATCACGTCGCTGTAAATAACCTCGATGTTATTCAGGCTGAGCATGGATTTATTTTGAGCCTCATTTTTTCTCGGGGGGCGGGAGAATGGTCAGTTTGGTCCGGCCGACCCGTTCCGAGACCATACCTGTGGCCAGCGCCTCATAAGTTCCGGGCGGCAGAGGTTTGGCCTGTTTGAAGTCCGGCTTGATGAGCGGGGTCCATTCCACCTGGAAGAGGGTGTTCAGGATGGACATGGCTCCCATCTTGATTTCAAAATCGCCTTTTTCGTCCGTGGTGGCATTGCCCAAGGCTGCGTTTTCTCCTGGGGGTACGCCCTTGACCGTGACCCCTGGCGGCAGGATCATTTCGATGACCACGATTTCTTTGGGTCCAAAGCCGGACCCGGAGAAGACCGGGGGATTTTTGAGGAGATCGGGGGTCAGAAAGATTTTGTCAGGGGCAATCTGGAGCTTGGCGGGGGGCGGTCCGCCTTGGAGGGCGGCGCACCCGGCCAGAGCCGCGGCCATGACCCCGACGGCGAGGAACAGAAACCATGTCTTTGAGGAGTATTTTTTCATGGCGATTCCTCCTTTTGAGAGAGAATGGGAGGCTTAAAACTTATGTAGAGAGACCGCGTCCGGAGCGATCCTCCAGTCCGTAATGGGCACCACCTCGGCGTTTTTGACCCGGTAAAACTTGACGTACCGGCTCATGCGCCGGGAAGTGGGGCTGTAGTCGCAGAGGCCGGTGGCCCCCTTGGTTACATCGTGGTCCTTGAGTTTCAAGAAGGCCTGATACATGGCCTCGCCGTCGAGTTTTTCATAACCCACGTCCTTCAGGGCGATCCGAAGCCCCTCGATGTAGTGCATGGCCCAGGAAAAACCGATGGAGGCCGAACCGGGCATCTCGCTGACGGGCGTTTTCATGTACTTTTTCCAAATTTCCGTCATCATGGGATGATTGAGCGTGTCCGTGCCTCTGGAAAAGCAGGAAACAACCACCGCGCCTTCCAAGGCCTCGGGATGGGCCTTGACACCGACGGCCCGGTCCGGCCCCCAGTAGTCGGTCACGAACTGGATTTTTTGGGTGAGGCCCAGGGCATGACCGTCCCGAATCACATTGGTCTGGGTGGGGTCTACGCCGCCCACGTAAATGTAGTTGGCGCCTTTGGCGGCCAAGCGGTTCAGCCAGACGTCATGCTTGAGGGAACCGACGGGAAAGAGTTCGGCTTCCAGGAGATTGATCCCGATTTTCTCGGCGTACTCCTTGCCGCCGCGAAAAGGTTCCCGGCCGTAAGGGTTGTCCCAGCTCAGGAAGCCCACCACGGGCGCGCCGGGATTTCCCTTTTTCTGCCAGTCTTCTTTCATCCAGTCCAGGGCGGCGGCGAAACCGTCCTGGTAAGGGGTGCTGTAGATGAAAGTCCGGCCGAGTCTGGCCTGGAATTCGCCGTCGCCGGGGGTGTAGTTGATTATCTTATCCCTCTCGATCAAGGGATAGATCGCTTTGCTCAGCCCTGTGCTGATGGTGTTGGCCAGCAAAAGGCGAGGGGTTTTGCGGTACCTTTTGTAGGCGGAAAGGGCTCTGGCCACGTCGTACCTGGTGTCGACTCCGATGTATTGGACCTTGACGCCGTCGATGCCGCCTTGCTCATTAAAGTAATTGAAAGTGGCCTCGCAGACCTTGGAGGCGTTGCCCGCCAGGCCGGCGATGGCCCCGGTGAAATCGGTCAGGTCCAGGAAGGCGGCCGTCTTTTCCTCCGCCCGGATTTGACCCGGCCAGGCCGCCAAAGCCAATACCAGGGTTACTATTAGTAAAACCAAGCTTTTCCGTTTCATGTTTTGGTTCCTCCTTTCAGGACGTTGCTTGTTTAAAAGTGTTCCCGCCCCTGTTCAAGACCGGTATCCAAACCGCCCAGCCCCTAGTAGGCGAAGGGGTAAAGGCGGTAGGACGACTTGAAAATCTCCCAACGATGGGCCAGCCCCCTTGGTTCAAAGACCAGAAAGATGATCAGGACCAGCCCGAAGGCGCTGATGCCGAGCGCCGCGGCGGGACTGGCCCCGAGCCAGGGAAAGGCGTTGGACAGAAAGGGGGAGGCGAAAAGCACCAATTCGTCCAGAATCCGCACGAAGATCACGCCGAAAAAGACGCCCGGCACGCTCCCCATGCCTCCGATGATAATCATGCCTACGTACCAGAGGGCGTGGGTCAGGGTGAACTGTTCAGGATGGATCACCATAATCAGGTGGGCGAAAAGGGAACCGGCTATGCCCGCATAGAAACAGGAGACGAAAAAGGCCAGGAGTTTGTAATAGTACAGGTTTATCCCCATGACTTCCGCGGCCAGGTCATTGTCCCGGATGGCCACGAAAGCCCTTCCCGCCTTGCTCCTGACCAGGTTCCTGGCCCCGATGGTCATGATGAGCATGACCGTGGCGATCAGGTAATACATGCGCTCGTCGGTGTCCAGAGGAAAGCCGAAGATTTCAGGAGGTGCAGCGTTGAGTCCTTGAGTGGCTCCGGTTATCTTCAAATGGAGAATAAGCCACATGGTCACGAAGTGGATGGCGATGGTGGCGATGGCCAGATAGAAGCCTTTGATGCGTAGAGATGGAGCGCCGCCGATGATCCCGAAAATCCCGGCGATGAGTCCTGAAAGAGGCAGAGCCAGCCAGAAACTCAGCCCCATCTTCAAGGTCAGGATGGCCGAGGCATATCCTCCCACCGCCATGAAGGCCGGTTGTCCGAAGGATATCTGACCGCAATAACCGCTGACGATCTGGAGGCCTAAAACCACGATGATGGTGATGAACAGATTGTTCAGGAAGCTCACCAGATAATAAGAGCCGAACAGGGGAAACAGGTAGAGAAAGGCCAGCGCGCCCGCCAAGGCCGCCCAGTGTTGTTTGGTCCTGACGATGGCCATGTCTTGGGTGTAACGTTCGTCGAAGACGCCGCAGGGTCGCATGTCAAATCCTCTCGATGCGGACCAGTCCGAACAGACCGTACGGTTTGATCAGGAGAATCAACAGGAGCATGATATAAGCCGCCACTTCCTTCATGCCGCCCCCCACCACCGGGTCCAGGTAGCCGGCGCTGAGGTTTTCCAGGATGCCTAAAATGAGGCCGCCGATCAGGGCGCCGGGGATCGAGTCGAGTCCGCCGAAGAG
>Ga0068714_10001755_pt1 | contig 30128 bp, 22 predicted proteins | sample MTBNYHSulfiMetaG_FD_62988 | JGI IMG/M metagenome (GOLD analysis project Ga0068714, IMG submission 62988) | Enrichment culture microbial communities from rom New York Harbor, USA that are MTBE-degrading - MTBE-NYH (New York Harbor Sulfidogenic)... | ecosystem: Environmental > Aquatic > Marine >...
CTTGAGCAGTTCGATGGCTTCCGCGAACGGCATCTCAGGCGTCAGTGCGGATACGTCCACGATCGTGCTCAACTGCTCGCGTATTCTCCTGCTCTCGGGTGAGGAAGGAGTGGCGCTTCGTCCAAGCTGTTGCTCGGTCTCTTCGCGTCTGAATTCAGCGAACTGGATCTGTTCGCTCAGGAGTCTCTCATAGCGGTTATAGGAATCTTCCAACGTTCGCCTCAGGTTGTCCACGAGGACTTTGACGAATTGGCCAGCCAGCGGCTTGGCATCATCGGGCAGTGGAACGTGCAGCCGGACCATCGCCGTCTGCTGTCGGCCGACACTCCCGGCATCCTGTGCCTGCGGGCCCCAGCCGGCGTAGACGCCACCGCCGTAACCGCCCATTCCCATGCCGCCCATCCCCATGCCGCCGCCCATGCCGCCGCCCATGCCGCCACCACCCATCATACCCCCGCCCATACCCATTCCCTGTTGGGGCGAATGACTGTTCGTTCCTACGGGTCGATTCTTGTCAGCCGGCGGGGTGACAGCGGCCGGCTCCTGCGTTCCGTACTTGTCCCTGTCTTCTCTGAGCTGTCTGGCGTAGTCATCTCCGTAGATTTGCGCCAGTTCTCGCATTATGTGGTTGTCTCCAGTGGCGTTTCGCTGCGGTGGTGCGGTCATACCGGCCCCCTGGGCGGTCTGCGAGACCCACTCGATTCGGATCTCCTGGAGGATGTTGCCGGCGGCTTCTGCGTCCAACCCAAACACGTCCTTGACAGCCTTCCCGGCCACGGCCGAACTACGGATCAGTTGCTCGACCGTCGTCGGATCCAAGGGCAAGATGTCCGCGTCAATCGCGACCCTGATCAGACAACTGGCGTATCGCGAATTCGAGGGCGCCTCGGCTTGGCCGAAGGTGGGCGCAGCAGCCAGGATCAGGCTCAGGGTCAGACAGACGATCGTGATTTGTGTGGTTCGCATGGGGATTCTCCTTCCATCGGCGATTTGTTGAAACGGTGGTTCCTGATTTGGGCCAGCCTCTCTCTGGCCACGTCGGCCCAGCGGTTCTGGGGAAACAGACGAATGACCTGTTCGTAGGCCTCGACCGCCGACTCGGTCTGGTTCAGCTCGCGAATCATCCGGTCCGCCTGATAGACCAGCGTGAAGGCGGTCTTGTCTGCCTGTCTTTTAAGCTCCTCTGCCGGATCGGGAATGCTCGCCAGTTCTGCCTGGAGAGCCGCGAGTCGCCGTTCCTGTTGCTCTTTGGCCAGAACCTCCTGGACGAGCCGCATGGTTGTCTCGGTCTGCGTCCGCAGTTGCTGGACCTGTTCTTCAAGCGAGGCGATTCGCTCTTGTGGCTCGGCAGCGGGCCCCTCCGGGTGTGGACGCCGGTTCCAGAGAGCGACGCCGCACAGCAGAATCGCCGCTGCGGCTGCCGGCGCTGCGATGGCGATCGAACGTCGGCGACGCAGTCGCAGGCGGATGTCGCGGGCGCGGACCGCACCGTACTGCGGCGGACCGGCCGTCTGGTCGGCGTCCTCGAGCAGGCTCTTGATTTGCTCCTCGTTCACGTCTTCTCCTCGATCAATTCGCCGAAGTTCTGTCTCAGTTGCTCCCTGGCCCGGGTCAGTCGCACCTGCATGGCGTTGACGGTGATCCCCAGGAGCTGGCACATCTCGGAGGTTTCAAGGCCTTGGAGGTAGCGCAAGACCACGACCTCGCGGTACTTCGGCGGCAAGGCCCGCACCGCCCGGCGGACCTGTGCGAAGGCCTCGTTGTCCATCGCCGATCGCGCAACGTCCTCTTCGGCACACAGATCGGGACTATCCTCGTCGATTGCGATCGTGCGGATGCGAAAGACCCGCCGGCGCTGCCGTCGTCGGCACATGTTGACCGTGATGGTAAAGAGCCACGTCCGCAGTCCGCAATCGCCTCGGAACCTCCGCAGGCCCGTGAAGGCCGCCAGGAAGACGTCCTGTACGACGTCGTCGATGTCCTGGGGCCATCCGAGCAGGCGATTGGCGAGGGCCGCAACGTCGGCCGCATGCCTCTGCACGATCCCGTCGAACGCGGAATCGTCTCCCCGGCGAAAACGCTCCACCAGGGCCTGCTCCGCAGTCATCTTCGCCATGGCTGTCATATTAGACCCGCTCCGACGCCGACCATTACAGGATTTCCGCCGCGTCTGTCGTTCGGTCGGCGCAAGAAAAAAGCCCGGCGTGGAGCCGGGCTTCGGAGGCGTGTGAACGGCCTGTGCTGCTACTTCCTGGCGGGTTTGAGGCCGGCTGCTTTCTGGAGCGCCGCAACCATGTCCGTCCTCTCCCAGGTGAACTCGGGCAGCTCGCGGCCGAAGTGCCCGCCGTGGGCGGTGGCCGCGAAGATCGGACGCGCCAGCTTCAGGTGGTTGACCATCCCCTTGGGCGTCAGCGGGAAGAGCTTCTTGACGATCTCCCCGATCTTCGTCTCGCTGATCTTGGCGGTGCCCTCGGTGTTGACCAGGACCGAGATCGGATCGGCGACGCCGATGGCGTAGGACAACTGAACCTCGCACGCATCGGCCAACCCGGCCGCGACAATGTTCTTGGCGACGTACCGCGCCATGTAGCTGGCGGTCCGGTCGACCTTCGTCGGGTCCTTTCCGCTGAAGGCGCCGCCGCCATGACGGCCCCATCCGCCGTAGGTGTCCACGATGATCTTGCGGCCGGTCAGGCCACAGTCGGCCTTCGGACCGCCGAAGACGAATTTGCCCGTCGGATTGACGTGGAATTTGGTGTTCTTGTCGATCAACCGCGCGGGCATCACCGGCTTGATTACCTTGGCGATGATCTCGTTGCGCAGCTTGCGGTGGGCGATGTGGGCCGTGTGTTGTGTCGAGACGACGACCGTGTGGATTCGCTTGGGCTTGCCGTTCTCATACTCGATGGTGACCTGGCTCTTGCCGTCCGGACGCAGCCAGGGAAGCTTGCGGGTCCGGCGCATCTTCTCGAGCTGGATCGTCAGCTTGTGCGCCAGTTGAATCGGCATGGGCATCAGAGCAGGCGTCTCGTTACGGGCGTAGCCGAACATCAGGCCCTGATCGCCGGCCCCTTGCTCCTTGTGCAGGCCAATGCCCTCGGTCACGCCCTGAGAGATGTCGGGGCTCTGATGACCGACCGCCACCATGACGGCGCAATTGTCGTAGTGAAAACCCACTTCCGGATCGTCGTAGCCGATCTCTTTGATCGTGTCGCGGACGATCTGCGGGATGTCCACCATGGCCCTGGAGGTGATCTCCCCGGCGACCACGACCAGGTCGGCCTTCACCAGCGTTTCGCAGGCGACCCGGCTCTGCGGGTCCTGGGCCAGCATGGCATCGAGGATCGCGTCGGAGATGCAGTCGGCGACCTTGTCCGGGTGCCCCATCGTCACCGACTCGCTGGTAAACAAATAGTTGCGCATGTCGCAATTCGGATTGCTTAGATTCAATCGTTTCGCCATTTCCTTAGCACCTTATCATCCGCTGCCGTTGATCGTAGGATGGGCTTTAGCCCATGCGGTCGAAATGGCATGGGCTACACAGAAGAAAAACCTCCCCATGATAGACCTGGCGGTCCTTTCGTCAATCAAAAAAGTGCTTTGAGCGGGAATCACAAGGTGGGGGCGAATCGTGGTTCGCCCCTGCAAAGGGGGATCAGTAGCCTCTCGATGCGTCGTTGAGACGCCAATCGAAATTGGTGTATTCGATGGTGTAGTTCTCCACTTCGAGGAAGTAGGCCTCGTCGTCCGAAACGTACCGCGTCAGGAAGTTCAACACCGCTCGCGTCTCCGGCGGGCGGTCCTTGAATTTCTTGTCCGTTCCGTACCGGGGGACGAACTCCTTGCCGTGCCAGGTCGGCTTGAAGATAGACGACAGGTAGACGACCGCCTTGTCGCGGTCGATCCAGAACCCCTTGCCCGCCGACAGGAAGTCGCGAATCTGCTCGTCAAGCTGCCGGTCCAGGTTCGTGCCTCGATAGGGCTGGCGTCGCAGGAGCGGGCCGGACCGGCTCGCGTACGTGATCGCTAGGTACGCCCGGGGATCCGCCAGGGTCTTGCGGAAGAAACGCCGCTCCACCTCGCCCAGCGTGAATTCCTCGTCCATCACGATGAATCGGTAGTCGCTCCAGATCCCTTCGATGTGGCGGATATCGCTTGGCGGCCAAGTCAGCCGCAGCCACCAGGACGACTGGATCGGATAGTTCCGCGCGATGATATCGAGCATCTTCAGGTTGTACGTATTGAGCCAGAACGCGAGCTGCTCATCCGAGGTCCAGCCTTGGTAAACGTTCGGGTCGAGTTCGTCCGGCGCCTGGAGCAACTGCTTGAGCCACAATCGCTTGCGCCGCAGGCTGTCGTAGTCGACACGTCCGTCCTCGCGAACGTACTGCTGTAGCAGATCGCGGTACTCCCGATAGAAGGAAACCAGGGGATCGGGCTCATCTTCCTCGGCGGGCGGCTCTTCGGGCTGGGTCACCGCTGCGGGAATGTCGTTTGGCTCAGCGGGCGGGACCTGCTCGGGTTCGGGCTGGTTGGGTTCGGCTACGATCTCCTCGTCCGGTGGGGCGGGCGCGACGCCGGCGTCTTGTGAGACAGCCGTCTCGTCCGGCTCGACCGGGGCGCCTTCGCTGTGTGCGATCGGCTCGACTTGGGGTTCCACGGGCGGCAGTTTGGGCAGCTCGGAGACCGTGTCGTTCTGCTGGGGGAAGTTGGGCTCAGGTATGGCAGGCTCTTGCGGAACGGGCTCGGCCCAAGCCGTCTCGGGGGACTCCACGACCTGCTCGCGTGGTTGTCCAGCCTGCGTCTGCACGTCCGCGCAGCCGCAGAGCAGCGCCGAGAGGCTCAGGGTCAGGCACACCCCGTACACGATCTTGACCGCGCGAGACTTCAGGAAAGACCTCCCTGCAATCGACCTTCGTAAAGCCTCTAACATAAACCATAGGACGCCAAAGGCAAGGCTTTGTTCGTCTCCTGGTTCCAGTGACGACGGTGAATTCGCGGGACCAGCGGGATGTATACTGATGGCCCATTCGACCGTCCTATAAAGTCCGCCCTTCTGTGGCTGCCGGACCGCGGGACACGATCCGCAGATGGGCGATCGGGCGGATTGGCCGACAGCGAGCATGGACCAGACCGGAACACTGATTTCCCTTGACAAGGGTCCTAAAAGAAGTTAAGCTGGATAAGATGTCGGTAGTCTACTGAAAGGGATGCTAACGAGATGAAGTTGAAACGCGCGGTCTTTGTCTTCCTCGTCTGCGGTCTGGTCCTGGCCATTTTTGAGGTCTCTAAAGCGGTCGTGGACCTGCGACGGATCGAAGAGGTCATCAAGAAGGACGTCCTGACGCAGCAGGATTTCCAGATCATCGACGAATTCATGAACGACGCGGTCACGGACATGGTCCGCGCGACCGATTTCACGCAGGTTTCCAAGACCCGCGCGATCATCCTCAGCCACCAGAGCGAGCATCCCCAATACGCGCAGCAGTACTCGGAATCTGCCTATCGTCAGATTGCCGAGGGCATGCAGGAGGCTCGCACCGACATCCGGGACGAGAATACCCGGTTCAAGGTCATTACGAACCTTCTGATTCTCGTCGACAGCCTCAAGGACCCGCGTCTGGTCGACTTGGCGGTTCAGGAGATTCCGCACAGCAACAACGCGGTTCGCTACTGGGCCGTGCGGGCATCCACCAATCCCGAACTGTGGACGAAGATCGGCCAGGGCCAGGGCAGTGCGACCCAATTGGCGACGCGGATTATGACCGCCTGCGATCAGATCGTCGACAGCAGCAGCGCCGAGGTGCTCCTGCTCGTGGCCGAGTTCGCCGGACGGTTCGATACCGCGCAGGCTGCCGGGCTGCTCATCCATGTCGCCGAGGCCCGGATTCGCAGCTATGCCGACTGGTCCGTCGATTACGAGCTAATGGACAGTGCCCTCCTGAGACTTCTGTGCGGCAAGATCGTGGCCGCCGGCAGCGGCGCCAGCGACCAGTTGGCCAAGCGATTCGCCCAACTGTATTCCTTCGCGTTTCAGCGGTACATCAAGGGCCAGAATCTGGGCCGGCTCAACGAGATGTCCCGCAATTACCTTCTCTCGGTGTTGATCGACACGGAAGAGAAGTGCCTCGGCCAGTTGCTGGGCACGCCGCAGACGACGATCCGCAGGGCCATTGAGGCCGGAGATCTCACGGCGCTCCAGACCGAAAACGACAGGCTGTTTGGCACCGACAGCGGCGCCGGAGCCATCCCGGCCAAGTTCAACTTCAGCTATGGCGCCCCAGGCGAAAACCGCACGGCACCGCCGGTTCTGCCTGATCCGCCGCAGCGTGCGGCCCCTGCCGCCGAACCCCAAGCCTGAGTTCCACAGTCCCCGCCGGCGAGTCCTCCCGTGCGGCTACCGGCTGCTATTCACATCTGCGAAAGGAAACCGACGGTGCTGGTCATGATGCGCTGGCGGAATCCCTCCTGCTGATGGTCGCTCTGCTGTTCCTGGAGGTCCTTGAAGCTGGCGCGGCAGAAACGGCACCCGACGGTAGCCAGGTGGAAATCGACGTAATCGAACCACTCCGCCTCCAGCGTCTCCAGAAGAAACGCGCCCAGCGTGCTGCGCTTCGGGCAACTGATCCGATGCGATTCCCAGGTTTCCGTGAGCAGATCTTCCGAGCAGCAGAATGACGCATCGGCCGGCGGGCAGAGCTTCAGGCAGTGATCGCGGATGCGTTTGAGGCAGCGGTGCTTGATCACCCTGACCAGCCCGTCGTCGATCGTGAGCAGGCGGACGACGTCCCTGTTGGACAGCTTGCAGTAGAACAGCAGTTCGGCGACCTTCAGATCGCGGAGCTTCTTCGTCTCTTTGAAATCCGCCACGAATTGGCGCAGGGCCTGCGCGAGAATCTCGCGCTGTGCCTGCTGTTGCTCGTCACGGCACAGGCACCAACTGGCGCTGGGGTCACATGCAGCCACCTGGTCGAGCGGATTCGGCTCCGCGCCGTCTGCCTCGGTCCGGTAGACGTCCTGGATCAGGCAGATCGTTCCGATGTCGCGGTTGCGGAAGCGATTGACGATTTCATTGCGCAGGATGCCGAACAGATAGGTCTCGATGCTGACCTTGACCTTGAGCTTGTGGATCGCCTTCACGAAGGACGTGAAGGTTTCCTGGACGATATCCTCCGCGTCGGCGTGCTGGGAAACGCGCGCCAGGGCGAATCGGAGCAAACGACCCTGGTATTCGTCGATCAGTCGGGCCCACGCCTGCCCGTCGCCTCGGCGGATGGCGTCCAACATGGTCTGGTCTGTCTGACTGGGATCGCTCATTCGGTCGTACATCCGGTTGACGACTGGAGATCGCGGATGGGTCGATTGGCTCGCCATCCTCCGCCTGGAATCCACTGCCTGCCGTTCATTGCACGGGCCCCAGATATCGGTCGAGCCATTCGACGATTTCACGGTGGTACTGCTTTCGGTTTTCGCGCGGGACGCTGTGTCCGCCGGGGAAGACGATGTGTCTCTTGTCCGCGGCAGGGCTGCCCAGCAGGCCGAACAGGGGTCTCTGGGCGGTCTCATAGGGAAAGACCGAGTCGTCGCGAGTGTTGATCATCAGCATGGGGATCGTGACCCGGGGGGCGAAATTGGCCGGGTCGGAGGCTGGATGCCTCTTGCAGCCGCAGATTCCGCCGTGAAGCAGAATGCCGGTCTTGAGGCGAGGTTCCGTCGCGATCATGACCGGGCCTATCTGCGCGCCCCACCCCAGACCGACATAGGCGATCTTGCTTGTGTCGATGTCACCTCGCGTTTCGAGGTAATCGATGGTGCGCCGGAGGTCCTGTGACCTCTGGATGTAGAGGTTTCTGCTCTGGATGCCTTCCGGCGGGTAGAGGTCCTTTTCCAGACGACGCTCGTACGTTCCCCTGTAGAAAGGCACCACCACCGCACGCCCGCTCTGGATCATGCAGACCAGCTCATGGGTATAGGCGGTCTGGTTCCACGGGCTGATCCGGGCCCCTTCGCCGGGGTACCACACGACCACCTGGTAGGGGGGCTTGCCCGTCTGGGGAAGATGCAGGTAGGCGATCACACGCTCGTTGGGGTATGCGGCGTCGAACGTAATTCTCTCGCGCCGGCAGCCACGCGGCTCCTCATCCACCGACTCGATCACAGCGTGAAGCTCGGTCGGGTCGTAGTCGTACGAAGTCTCTATGTACGATCGGAACACCTCATCCGAAACCGGTGTGAACTGAGAGAAATCGCGACACTTGCGGTCCACCGGCGCAAAGGCCTCCGCCGGGACATCCTCCTTGCCTCCGAGGTACTTGACGCATCGAAACCCATTGGCCTCGTCGCGATCCCACGCCGATCGCGCCGTCCCATTGACGAACAGATAGTCGTATTCGCCGACGGCGCCCCCGAGGTTGCATCGAAGCTCCTCGTGGCCCGCGATCGCGTTGGAGCACCATTCCCGCACATTTCCAGCCGCGTCGCACAGGCCGAAGCGCCCCATTCCCCTGTACCTACCGACGGGGGCCACAATGTCGCTGAAATTGCTCAGACGGGTGATTCGCGAGGGGTTGTCGTCAGCGTGAGCCGCCAGGACCCAGTGGAAGATGGTCGGAAGATGCTTGTCTCGGAATCTCGCGTATGCGGCGGCCTCGTACCAGCTCACTCCGCGAACGGGAAAATCGGCCTCTCTCGGTGAATAGGTGCCGTTCCGCCAGGTGGCTGGACCGGGTTGCCCGGTCTGGTCGCGGAAGTGCTCGACGCCTTGCGGCCAGGGAAGAACCTGGCCGTTCTGGATGAATTCGTGCTCCCACAACTCAGGATTCTCGTAGCCGCCCCGATCGACGAACTCTCTGAACTGCCGGTTGGTGACCTCGTACTTGTCGATCAGGAAGGCCGGGGCTGACGGGATTCTCTTGTCTCCGTGGAACAGCAGCCTCTGGTCGAGATCGGAAGGGGGAATCCAGACCATATTGGCCGGGTAACGGCGCACTTCCTGCAGAATGAAGCTTACGTGTGCAGGCTCGAGGTCCTCGGGCTCCATATGCAGCGCGGGCAGGTCGTTGGACTGGACGGTCTCGATCGGCACGAACCTGCTCTTCTCCACCTTCCAGCGGTTCGTGCCGAACGGGATGCGGGCGCGCTTCAGCGGTGTGGTTCCAATGTACCTCCAGTTGCCGCGGTCGGCGAACTGGTCGCGGATGTAGACCTTGGCGCCGGCCGGCTGCGTGGAGATCGAGTGCTCCCGAGACAGCAACGGCCAGCGATTGGCCAGCAGGGGATCGTCGGGAATGTAACGCGCCGCTCTTTCGGCGATCACGAAGGCGGAGAAATAGGCGTCCTCCTGGATCAGGTGGTCGATCTGGGCCATGGCGTCCTGCTGGGCCCAACGTGTGCTGTAGTGCTTCCAGGCGATCGCCAGCGCGAAGGCGGTCGCAATGAGGAAGCACAAGGCCATGACCGCGGCGATCTTTCGGCGGCGGACGAGCTTGACCAGGCGATCCGTCGTTCCCGGCGGCCTGGCGCGGATGACCTGGCCGTTCAGGTGCCGACGTAAGTCCGCGGCCAGGTCCGCCGCGGTGTCGTACCGCCTCTGAGGCTCCTTCTCGATCGCCTTGCAGCAGATAGTCTCCAGGTCGACCGGGATGTGCCGGTCGATCTGTCGGGGCCGTACCGGCTCGGCGCTGAGAATCTGCCCGATCACCTGCTCGCGGCTCATTCCGTCGAATAGCGGACGCAGCGTCAGCAGTTCGTAGAGCGTCACACCCAGGGCGTACACGTCGGACCGCTGGTCCGGGGCGTGCGCATCGCTACGGATTTGCTCGGGGCTCATGTAGCGGGGAGTTCCGACGAATGACCCGGTGACGGTCATCGCCTGCTCTTCGCAGACGCGGGCGATCCCGAAATCCAGAAGCACGAGCCGCCCGTTGGAGGCCAGAATGAGATTGGACGGTTTGACGTCCCGATGGATGATCCCTTCGCGGTGGGCGTACGCCAGGGCACCGGCTACCTCTGCAATCAGGCGCGCCACGGTGTCGAAGTACTCTCGGGGTGAACGGCAGTCACGCAGTACACATGGGATCGCGCGAACCGGCGCGACGCCTTCGTCGTGGGGAGCGTCACCAGCGCGGGCGCCGCGCAGATCGTCGATCACGTCCTCGAGACTCTGACCGTCGATCATCTCCATGGCAAAGTAGCAGACGCCCTGCTCGATTCCCTCGGAATGAATCGTCACGATGTTGGGGTGTCGCAGCTTGGCGGCCGCCCGCGCCTCGCGATGGAACCGTTCGATCGCAGCGGAGTTGCCAATCAGGCCCGAAGGGAGCACCTTCAGGGCGACGCGTCGATTCAGCGAGACCTGAAGGGCCTGATACACCACTCCCATGGCCCCACAGCCGAGCCGGCGTTCGATGCGGAAATCGCCCAACTGGAGGTTCGGTTCCAGGCCGATGGCGAAGGGATGGGGGCGGTTGTCGCGGTCCCGGTCCCGATCCTGATGGTCATCGGCATTCGGATTGCGATCGGAGTGGTCCAGTGGCAGCGGCGACTCCATGCCCGCGCGGAGCCGGGCCACCATCACGGCGCACGAATCACACGATCGAAGATGTCGCCGCCAGAACGTCAACTGCTCGGGCGACGCCGACCCTTCGAGAAGAACCGCCATATCCTGGTGTGATAGACAACCCGTCACGATTCTCACACCTCCCGATACCCCGCTGGAACCACCTTCGGGTGATTATACCATCGCTCCGGCTTGTCAACAAGCGGCTTGTCGGACGGCGTCGAGACCTGCGAGTCCCGAGGCGCATCGCGATGCGGTCGCGGCGCCGGAGCGCCGCCCCATGCACGTCGAAGGTTTCTGTCATTATGTCCGTTGTGACTCTGGCATCGGAGGTGCCGTGCAGGTAGAATTAGCGGCCTGTCCACTGTAGCAGGGCAGGCCGCGTCGGCTCGGCGCGAACAGGGTGTGCGAAGCACGCCTGGCTACTGTGCAACTGTCGCGTTATTGGGAGGTCTTAAGATGAGCGATCTGAACCGCAGGGATTTCATCAAAACGAGCGCCGCCGCGGGAATAGGCGTCTCCCTTACAACTGTGATGCCGTCGCTTGCCAGTGCGGGCCTTTTCCGGAGCAGACGGACCAGTATGATCGAATTCAAGGTGCCGCCCATCGAAAACGTGAGAATCGGCTACGTCGGCGTCGGGGGCATGGGATCGGCCCACGTGCGGAACCTGCTGAAGATCGACGGCTGCCAGATCACGGCGGTCTGCGATATCGTTCCCGAGAAGGTCGAACGTGTCCAGAAATGGGTCGAGGAGGCGGGTTTTCCCAAGCCGACCGGTTACACGCGAGGCGACTGGGACTTCAAGCGGCTCTGCGAGACGGAGGACCTCGATCTGGTCTACACGGCCACGCCCTGGGAGTGGCACACGCCGGTTTTGCTGGAGGCAATGAAGAACGGCAAGCACGGCGCTACGGAGGTCAATGCGGCGTTCAACATCGAGGATTGCTGGAAGCTGGTCGAGACCGCCGAGAAGACCCAAAGGCACTGCGTCCTGATGGAGAACTGTTGCTACGACCGCACCGAGATGCAGATCCTCAACATGGTCAGGCAGGGCCTGTTCGGCGAGCTGCTTCACGGCGAGTGCGGCTATCTGCACGATCTGCGCGGGGTCAAGTTCTCCGAGGGAGGCGAAGGCCTCTGGCGCCGCAACTGGGCCATGACCCACAACTGCAACCTTTATCCGACGCACGGTCTGGGCCCGATCGCCCAGTGCATGGACATCAACCGCGGCGACGCCTTCGACTATCTCGTTTCGGTCAGCAGCAACTCGCGGGGCCTGTACGAATACGCCGCGGCGAACTATCCTGCCGACGACCCCAGACGCAAGGAGACGTACAAGCTCGGCGACGTCAACACCAGCGTCATTCGCACGAAGCTGGGCAAGACCATCATCGTCAAGCACGACACCAACGTGCCCCGGCCTTATAGCCGCGACATCCTCGTTCAGGGCACCAAGGGACTCGTCCGCAAGTATCCCGAAGAGAAAGTGCACATCGAGGGCAAGACTCAGGGCCACGACTGGGAAGACCTCAGCAAGTACCGCAGTGCGGAGATGGACTACGACCATCCGCTGTGGAAGGCCATGCAGGAGCGGGCCAAGGGCGCCGGTCACGGCGGCATGGACTTCATCGAGGACTTCCGTCTGATTGAGGCCCTTCGCGAGGGTCGTCCGACGGACATCGACGTCTATGACGCGGTAGCCTGGTCGGCGGTCGTGGGGCTCTCCCAGAAGTCGGTCGCCAAGAACGGCAAACCGATGGACTTCCCTGACTTCACGCGCGGGCAGTGGAAGAATCCCAGGGAACTGCATGTCATGGAGTTCAAAGGATAAGAACCGATCTCGTGTCGCGGCCGACCGGCCGGAGGTGTGCCGATGAAGATCAGTGCGAGCTATTGGATGTTCGAAGGGGGCCTGGAGGCGACGCTGCCCGTGGCCGATGCGATGGCTCAGGCCAAGGACTTGGGCTTCGACGCGATCGAGCTGGGGATCGCCAGCCAGGGCGTGCTGACGCACCAGACCACCCAGGCCCAGTGCGAACAGATCGTGGCCCAGGCGAAGAAACTGGGGATCGAAATCGCCGGCGTCGCCAGCGGTGAGAGCTGGGGTAGTTCCCCTTCGGACGACGATCCGGCGGTCCGCACCAGGATCATCGACTTCACGAAGAGAGCGCTCCAGGTGACCAGGTGGCTCGGCACCGACGCCTATCTGTTCGTGCCGGGGGCGGTCGACGTCTTCTTCCTCGAAAAAAGCCCGGTTGTGCCGTACGACGTGTGCTACGAGCGGGCCAAAGACGCGGTCTCGCAACTGGTTCCGACCGCCAAGAAGCTTGGCGTCACGCTCGCCATCGAGAACGTCTGGAACAAGTTCCTGCTCAGCCCACTGGAGATGCGCGACTTCATCGACAGCTTCCGATCGAAGGCGGTAGGAGCCTACTTCGATGTGGGCAACGTGCTGCTGACCGGCTATCCCGACCAGTGGATCCGGATTCTGGGCAAGCGGATCGCCCGCGTCCACGTCAAGGATTTCAAGAAATCGGTCGGCACCGCCGAAGGCTTCGTCGATCTGTTGGAAGGCGACGTCGACTTCGAGGCGGTCAAGGCGGCGCTGCGTGAGATTGGCTACAACGGCTACGTTACCGCCGAGTTGCTCCCGTACCAGCCGGGCCGACCTCAGAAGACGGCGGCCGCGATGAAGAAGATCTTCAAATAGACCATTCCTGTCAAAAGGGAGAGTACCATGACCAGAGCAGGCATCATCGGTTTGGGCTTCATGGGCAAGATGCACTTTCGCTGCTACCGGGCGCTGGCGGGTGTGAAGGTCGTGGCGATCTGCGACACCGACAAGGCCAAATTCCGGGACACCGGCGGCACTGCCGGGAACATCCAGGGCGCCGAAGCGCCGCTGGATTTCACAGGCGTCGGCCTCTACGACAACTTCAACAAGATGCTGGCCGAGGCGAATCTCGATATCCTCTCGGTGACGCTGCCGACTTATCTGCACAAGAAATACGCCGTCAAGGCACTGAAGGCCGGCGTCAACGTTCTGTGCGAGAAGCCTTTGGCGATGACGGTTGCCGACGGCGAGAAGATCGTCGCGGTGGCCAAAGAGAGCGGCAAACTCCTCCAGGTGGGCCACTGCATCCGGTTCTGGCCGGAATACGCCAAGACCAAGGAGATCATCGATTCCGGCAAATACGGCAGGGTGCTGGCCGCGACGTTCCAGAGGTTGAGCCTGACGCCGACGTGGTCGTGGGACAACTGGCTGATGGACCCGGCCAAGAGCGGTTCGGCCGCCCTGGACCTGCACATTCACGACTCCGACTACGTGCAGTACGTGTTCGGGATGCCCAAGGCGGTCTTCAGCCGCGCCGCGGGTGGTCCGGCGGGCCAGTTCGATCATGTCGTCACGCAATACCTCTACGACAACGATTGCGTCGTGACCGCCGAGGGCGGATGGGCCATGACGCCGGGCTTCGGATTCGAGATGAGCTTCAACGTCGTGCTCGAGAAAGCTACTATCAGCTACGACTGCACACGGCAGCCGGCGTTCAAAGTTGCTCCCACCCGCGGCGAGGCCTTCACGCCCAAGATCGCCTCGGGCGACGGCTACTCCAACGAGATCGCGCACTTCGTCAAGGCCGTCCGGGGCAAGAGCGTCCCGGCGGTCATCACGCCGGCCCAATCGGTCGATTCACTCCGGCTCGTGCTGGCGGAGAAGCGGTCCGCCACATCCGGCCGCAAGGTCACGATTTGAAGGGAGTCTTCCACAGGTAGGGGATAGCACATGCTGCTGGAGCCAATCGATTGGGCGTGCATCTTCGCGTTCTTTGCGGTGTCTTTGATCGTCGGTCTCGCCGTTGCCCGGCAGGCCGGCAAGAGTAGCTCGGAGTTCTTCCTTTCCGGTCGCGATATGCCGTGGTGGTTGCTCGGCATGAGCATGGTCGCCACCACCTTCTCCACGGACACGCCCAATCTCGTGACGGACTTGGTCCGTCAGAATGGGGTCGCCGGCAATTGGGCCTGGTGGGCCTTCCTGCTGACAGGCATGCTGACGGTTTTCGTCTATGCGAAGCTCTGGCGGCGCTCGAAGGTTCTGACGGACATCGAATTCTACGAGATTCGCTACAGCGGGCGCAGCGCCGCCTTTCTGCGCGGTTTCCGCTCGCTCTACCTGGGGGTGTTTTTCAACATCATGGTGATGGCCATGGTCTCGCTGGCGGCCATCAAGATCGGCGGGGTCATGCTGAACCTCAAGCCGATCGAGACCATCGCGATTGCGGCGGTGGTTACAATGGTCTTCAGCGCTATGGGCGGCCTGCGCAGCGTACTGCTGACGGATTTTCTGCTGTTCATTATCGCGATGGCCGGCGCGGTCGCGGCGGCGGTGATTGCCGTGCGCCACGAGGCGATCGGTAGCCTCGCGAACCTGCTCGATCACCCGGCGGTCCAGGGCAAGCTGTCGATCCTTCCTCCCTTCGACCTTAGCAGTAAGGAAAGCGCGAATCTGCTCGTGTCGGTCTTCCTGATTCCGCTGGCGGTCCAGTGGTGGAGCGTCTGGTATCCCGGCGCTGAGCCCGGCGGCGGCGGCTACATCGCCCAGCGCATGCTGGCGGCCAAGAACGAAAAGCACGCGGTCGGTGCGACGTTCTTTTTCAACGTCGCCCACTATGCCCTGCGACCATGGCCCTGGATCATCGTGGCGTTGGCTTCGCTGGTGGTCTTCCCGACGCTCGATTCCCTGCGTCAGGCGTTCCCGAACGTCGATCCCAGCATTGTCAAACACGATCTGGCCTACCCGGCGATGCTGACGTTTCTGCCGCACGGCCTGCTCGGCGTGGTGCTGGCTTCGCTCATCGCGGCCTATATGTCCACCATTTCGACGCACCTGAACTGGGGCTCGTCGTACGTTGTCAACGACTTCTACAAGCGATTTGTCAATCCTCAAGCCTCCGAGAAAGCGCTGGTTCGCGTGGGCCGAGTCTCGACCATCCTGCTGATGGTGGGCGCCGCCGTGCTGGCCCTGGGCCTCCAGAGCGCTGTGGAGGCGTTTCAGATCCTGCTCCAGATCGGCGCCGGGACCGGACTGATCTTCATTCTGCGCTGGTTCTGGTGGCGGATCAACGCCTGGAGCGAGATCACCGCGATGGTCGTTTCCTTCCTGGTGGCCTGTTGGTTCCAGTTTGTGCACGTTCGGGTCGGACTGCCGGCGCTCGAGAGCTGGCAGACGCTGGTGCTCGGAGTGGGGATCACGACCGCCGCCTGGCTTGCGGTGACGTTCCTGACCCGGCCCACCGAACGTCAGACCCTGGTGCGTTTCTACCAGTTGGTGCATCCCGGCGGACCCGGGTGGGCCGCCGTCGTGCGCGACGCCGCGTTCCAGGAGCACAAGACCGCGTCCGATCCGCTGGCCTGGGACGTGCCGCGAGGGATTCTCTGCATGGTTCTCGGCTGCGTCGTTGTGTATGCCTCGCTGTTTGCCATCGGCTCGTGGATCTACGCCAACTATGTGCCGGCGGCTATCCTGACGGCCAGCGCCGTTGTCGCCGCCGCCCTGTTGATCAAAGTCTGGAGCCGCCTCCAAATGGAATAGACTCGCCCCGGCGCCCGAATGGGACGTCTCGTTGGGAGACGATGGGCGTGCGTTGCACTGTGGACGGGAGATGCGATGGAAACGGATTTCGCCAAGCTCGGTTTCAGCACGAGTTTCACGGTTCTCGACTGGTGCATTGTCGTCGGGTATCTGATCGCGGTCGTCAGTATCGGCGTCTACATCCGCAAGTACGTGGCCAGCGCCACGGACTTCATGGTCGCCGGCCGCGGCCTCAAGACGTTTCTGGCCATCGCAACGATGATCGGGACAGAGCTGGGCCTGGTGACGGTGATGTACTCGGCTCAGAAAGGCTTCACGGGCGGGTTCGCCGCCTTTCACATCGCTTTTGCGGCGGCTATCGTCACGCTCTTCGTGGGTGTCTCGGGTTTCATCGTGGTTCCCCTGCGTCGCCTGAACGTGATGACGATCCCCGAATTCTACGAGAAGCGTTTCGGCAGAGACGTTCGCATCCTCGGCGGCGCCATCCTGGCGTTCTCGGGCATCCTGAACATGGGACTGTTTCTCAAGGCCGCCTCGCTGTTCGTCATGGGCGTGACCGGGCTGGCCTCGGAGATCCATCTGAAGATTGTCATGACCGTGCTGCTCTGCATGGTCCTGCTGTATACGACCCTGGGCGGCATGGTCTCGGTTGTTGTCCTCGATTACATCCAGTTCGTCGTGCTGGCGTTCGGGCTGGTGATCGCCAGCGTCCTGTCGATCCGGCATCTGGGCTGGACCAATATCGTCGAGACGGTGACGCGCGAGATGGGGGACAGCGGCTTCAATCCCTTCAACGAGGCGGGTTTCGGCTGGTCCTACGTGCTGTGGATGTTCTTCATGGGTCTGGTCAGTTGCGCCGTCTGGCAGACCGCCGTGATCCGTGCCTGTTCGGCCAAGGACACCGCGACCGTTCGGAAAATGTACAGCCTTTCGTCGATCGGCTTTCTGATTCGTTTTCTGATTCCGTATTTCTTCGGAATCTGCGCCCTGGTGTTCATCGCCAACAGTTCTTCGCTGCGAAGCGTGTTCCTTTCGGCCGAGGGCAAGGCGGATCCCGACCTGTCCTTGCGGGCGATGCCGTTCTATCTGAGCCAGATCCTGCCCAGCGGCATTATTGGCATTGTTACGGCCGGCATGCTGGCCGCCTTCATGTCCACGCACGACAGCTATCTTCTGTGCTGGAGCTCGGTGCTGACCCAGGACGTGGTCGCTCCCTGGTTCCGCAAAGACCTGTCCTCAAGGGTGCGGCTACTGCTGACCCGCATTTTCATCCTCGCGATCGGCATCTTCATCCTGGTTTGGGGGCTGTGGTTCCCACTGCGGCAGGACTTGTGGGATTACATGGCCATCTCGGGAGCCATCTATTCCATTGGCGGCTTCACCCTCCTGGCGTTCGGCCTGTATTGGAACAGAGCCAGTCGCACGGGCGCCTATCTGGCTCTACTCAGTGGCATCCTGGCCCTCCTGGGACTCTCGAAGGTGCAGGAATTGTGTGCGCCGATGCTGGCTCCGATCAAGGCGCGATTCGGCATCGAGGGCGACATCTCCAGCGCGGTGATCGGCCTGCTGGTTCTCATCCTGGCGATTGTGCTGATGATTGCCGGCTCGCTGTTGTGGCCGGATAGAGAACGGAACCGTTACCACGCCGAGCGTGAGGAGTCATAGTATGGACTGGGTGAAGATCTGGACGTTCTTCTTCTTCCTGAGCCTCGGCCTTTTCACGGCGCTGGCGGTGATCGTCGCGATTGGGGGCTTCTTTAACATCCGCTCGTTGTTCAAAGACCTGTCCGAAGCCAGACGCGGGCACGGTCCACGGAACGATTCGCGCGCAGAAGCCTGAACCACAGCGATGTCACCATGTCCGCCGGATCTCGCGGGAAGTCTGCTGTGCCCTCGGTCCCGCCACACCTTATGTCGGGCTGCCAGTCGGTCGGAAGATCCAGTATGTCTCTATAAGGAATTTCCTGATGCAAGTTTCTGTCTCGTTCTGCCGATACAGGCAAGATAGTTCACAACGTTGCGGAGAACCTCCTTTGAATGGGGTTCTGCAGTTGCCCCATTGTTCTCGGCCTGATGACCAAAGTGGGATGCGTACCCAGGGACAGAGGACGACAAGATGCGAATTCTGATTGTGGACGATCACTTCGGCATGCGCCAGACGTTGGCTCGTGTGTTCCAGGAAACGTCGGAGGCACAAGTCGTGGGCGAGGCTGCCGACGGTTGTGAGGCGGTGCAACTGGCCAGGGAGCTGAAGCCCGATGTCGTGATCATGGATGTCGAAATGCCCCGGCTTAACGGAATCGGCGCGACCCGCCAGATCCTTGCCGAACAGCCGGACATGCGAATCATCGGCCTTTCGACCCACCATTCGCACGTGTACGTCAAGGCTATGCTCGGCGCAGGAGCATCCGCCTACGTGCTCAAAGACGAGATGTTCCCCAATCTGATCGAGGCGGTGGAGGCTGTCGCGGACGGACAGACCTATCTCAGTCCGTCACTGACGAGTTGCATTCCGCCGGAGATTCCGTTTGCCTGGCCGCGCCAGGCCTGCTGTAATGAGGCCGAGGCCGTGCGAGCCGAGCGGCTGGCCGGCCTGTGAGTATCGGCGTACCGTCATCGAACAGGAGGAGAAGTGCCTCATGCGGTTCTCCCGTATGCCGGCGACCGTCTGGGTCGTCTCTATCGTTCTTTCGCCTCTCTTGAACGCGGCCTGTGCGGGCCAGCGCCTCATCACCAATCCCGTTGCGGCCGAGGGTCACGATCCGTGGATCACGCAGGCCGATGGCGTGTATTACTACTGCTATTCGCACAAAGGCGCGATCTGGGTCCACAGCGGACTGCGCATCGAGGATGCGGTTCAGTTCGAGGGCAGACAAGTCTGGCGGCCGGCGCGCGGCATGCCGTATTCGCGAGAGCTCTGGGCGCCGGAGTTGCATCGGCTCCAGGGCGGCTGGTACATCTACGTCGCGGCCGACGATGGGAGCAACGAGAACCATCGCATGTATGTCCTCCAGGCCAATACCGACGATCCGGCCGGGAGCTATACGATCCGAGGCAAGATCACCGATCCCTCCGACAAATGGGCCATCGACGGAACGGTGATGCACCACGACGGACGGCTCTACTTCATCTGGTCAGGCTGGGAAGGCGATACGAATGTCGCACAGAATCTCTACATCGCGCCCATGAAGGACCCGTTTTCCATCGATGGACCCAGGTCGCTGATATCGAGACCCGAATACGACTGGGAACAGATTGGCAAACCGCTGGTGAACGAGGGGCCGGAGGTGCTCACACACGCCGGCGATGTGTTCATCATCTACTCCGCCAGCGGAAGCTGGACGGATAATTATTGCCTGGGGCAGTTGAAACTGGTAGGCGACGATCCGCTCGATCCGGCGTCGTGGCAGAAGAAGAACACCCCAGTGTTCGGGTCGGCCGCCACGGTTTTCAGTCCGGGCCACGCGTCTTTTGCCCGCAGCCCCGATGGCAGCGAGGATTGGATCATCTACCATGCCGCCAAGCGCCAGGGCTCCGGCTGGGACCGCAACACGCGGATGCAGCGATTCACCTGGGACGTCGAGGGCAATCCGTGCTTCGGTTATCCGGTCTCCGAAGGCGTGCCGATTGCGGCGCCGTCGGAATGATCCGGCGGCCGGCTCGGGCGTCAGTAGCCGCGTCGTCCTCCCGCTACCTGTACGGCCATCAGATTGTCGCGGACTCGTGTGTTGCTCGGGTTGACCTGGGCAGCCTTCCCCAGCCACTCGATGGCCTGGTCGAATCGACCTGCCTGGGCATGCTCGACCCCGATCGACATAAGACAGACCTCGTCCCAGGGCGCCAACTGGGAGACCTCCTGATACAGGGCGATGGCCTCCGGGCCGCTGGTGGCGTCGGCCTTGTCGTACAGCCCGCGAATCTGTTCGAGCTGAGCCAGCTCCGTGTCCGAGAGGCGCTGGAGCAGTTGGCCCCGAGGGTCTGTGTTGGCCAATGTGATCGAGGCGCCCTGGCTGCGGGCCGTGCGCTCCATTCGGAGAGCCGCCGCATTGAATTCAAGCAATTGGCGTTTCTCCTGGTCCGAGAAACTCTCGAAGGCTGTCGGCTTGCCCAGAATGCGCTTCAGAAGATTCATGAGTTGCCCCCCCTGCTTTTCCGAAACCACCGCTTGTAGTGTGCCCGTAACGGCATGGATAGGTAACACCTCACGGCATCACTACAAACCAACGAGGACCATGTATCCAAAACATACGAAAAGGCAGGGCTTGCGCCAAAAACGCCCGCCGGTGACTTGGCTTGGCGGTTCATGGGTTGAAGTGCGTACCTCGTCGGCGTATGATGCCTGTGCTGTTATCGGCAGCGGAAACCGCGTCAAACGAGGTGCCCATGGAATGCCGCAAGTGCGGGGCCTGCTGCATCGCCCCATCGATCGCCAGCGCCATGCCGCAGGGCAAGCTCGCCGGGGTGCGATGTCGTCATTTGGACGACCGCAATCTGTGCATGCTGTTCGGCCGGCCCGAACGACCGTCGTTCTGCCTCGGCTGGAAGCCGTCGCCCGACATCTGCGGCGCCAACTTCGATGAAGCGATGGCCAATATCGCGGCACTGGAGGCCCGGACGGCGCAGTAGCACGGAGACTCGGGACGAAGCCGGGGATTTGCCATGACCAAGCAGGATTACCCCAAGACCAATGCGATTCGCTGCCTGTTGCAGCACGACATCCCGTTCGAAGTCTTCACGTACGCTTACGAAGAGCGAGGCGGCACGCGGGTCTCGTCCCGCGAGCTGGGCGTCGACGAGTATGCGGTGATCAAGACTCTGATCATGGAGACGGACGCAAAGGATCCGCTGATCGTGCTGATGCACGGCGACCGCGAGGTCTCCACCAAGCAACTGGCTCGCGTTCTGGGCGTCAAGTCGGTGGCCCCGTGCGAGCCCAAAATCGCCGACCGGCACAGCGGCTACATGGTCGGCGGGACCAGCCCATTCGGCACGCGACGGACCATGCCGGTCTTTGCCGAGCAGACCATCTTTGACCTGCCCGAGATCTACATCAACGCGGGCCGGCGCGGTATGCTCGTTCGCATCGATCCGAAGGACATGAACCGGGCGCTCAGGATTACCCCGGTTCAGGTGGCCATCGAGTAGTCAGGTTGGAGTTTTCGAGCGTTCGGGGAAGAAGACGCCGTGGGGTATCACTGGCACGATCTCGTCGGCAATGTCGGCGTCGCGATGATTATCGGAACGTACCTGCTGCTCCAGATGGGCAAGGTCCGCGCGCAGACGGTGGCCTATTCGCTGGCCAACGCCCTCGGGGCCGGTATGGTCATGCTCTCGCTGGTTTTCGATTTCAACCTGTCGGCCTTCGTCGTCGAATGCTTTTGGACGACCATCAGCATCTTCGGTATGATTCGGGCGGCGCGCTTGCCCGGACCCTGTAGGGGCGAATGATCATTCGCCCCTGCGACTTGGCTATCGCATGCTCAGGGAGGCGCAACCAGCGCAAGGCCCCGGGTTCGTGTTCCTCGATAAACGGCACCGGCATGTTAGGCAGGATGGGAAAGGGCAGGCCATATGGACTACGACTATGACAAGATCGACGAGTGCACGCTGGCGCTGCTGTATCTCGTGACATTTGACCGCGAGGAGGGCATCGGCGCACGGGCGTGGAAGAGCTTCGACTGGGAGACGATGAATCGCCTCCATGAGAAGGGCTGCATCTCCGATCCGAGGGGCAGGGCGAAGTCCGTGGTGCTGAGCGAGGAAGGCTTGCGGAAGGCTGAAGAGCTCTTCCATCGTTTCTTCGCGCGGGAAGCGAGTAGGGGCGAATGATGATTCGCCCGTGCCGTTGGGACAAGCGATCCGAGGGCGGATGCCGTTTGGCAGATCGGGAGGAACCATGCAGCAGAGGCAGTTGGGCAAGACGGGATGGGCAATCGGCGAGGTCGGGCTGGGATGCTGGCAGTTCGGTGGGGATTTCGGGCCGATGGCGCAACATACCGCGATGCAGATCATGGTCGCAGCGGTCGAGAAGGGCACCACGTTCTTCGATACCGCCGACGTGTACGGCAACGGACGCAGCGAGACGCTGATCGGGCGGTTTCTGCGCGACACCGGCCGGGCCCTTCGCGTAGCGACGAAATTCGGTCGCGAGGCGGATGTCTATCCCGACGGCTACACCGAACGGGCGCTTCGCCGCAAGACCGAGGACTCGCTCCGGCGTCTCGGCGTCGAATGCCTCGACCTGACGCAACTGCACTGCGTACTCATGAAGGTGCTGCGCGACGGGGCGATCTTCGATTGGCTCCGAAAGCTCAAGCGGGAGGGCAAGATCCGGCACTTCGGCGCCAGCGTCGAGAGCGTCGAAGAGGCGATGGTCTGCCTGGAGCACGATGACCTCACCTCGCTTCAGATCATCTTCAACATCTTCCGGCAAAAGCCGATTGCCGAGCTGCTGCCCAAGGCCAAGGCCCAAAATGTGGCGATCGTCGTGCGCCTGCCCCTGGCCAGCGGACTGCTGGCGGGCAAGTTCACCAGAGACACGAAGTTCGTCAAGACCGATCATCGCAACTACAACCGCGATGGCCAGCATTTCAACGTGGGCGAGACCTTCGCGGGTCTGCCATTCGCCAGAGGCGTCGAGCTGGCCGACGCGATCAAGCCGCTCGTGCCCGCGGGCATGACGATGGCGCAGATGGCCATGCGCTGGATTCTCGACCATGACGCGGTTTCCGTCGTCATCCCCGGCGCCAGCTCGCCCCGGCAGGCGATCGACAACGCCCAGGCGTCTGACCTGCCCCGCCTTTCACCCGAGCTGCATCGGAAACTCTCGGACTTCTACACCGCCGAAGTCCGCGACCACATCCGCGGACCTTACTGAGACTTGCCGGACTGGTGAAACAGAGGACCAGAGTGAGAATCGAACACGTTGCGATCTGGACGCGGAACCTCGAAAGGCTCAGGGAATTTCACGAAACACATTTCGCGGCCAAGGCGGGTCCTGAGTATGTCAGCCGGACCAAGTCGCTCGAATCGTATTTCCTGTCCTTCGAATCGGGAACTCGCCTGGAGATCATGCAGTTACCTTCGGTTACAGCCGGGGCAGACATCAGCGGGCCGCCGCACGGGCGACGGCTCCTACGACAGGGTCGTAGCCGACCCCGACGGCAACCCGATGAGATCACGGCATGATTCGGTTCTGACCTCGCCCCCCCTATAAACCCGCGGTAACGCGGTTCCGTCCCCGGATGCTCCGAAGAGACACGCCCTCAGATCGCTGTCGTGTCTCGGTGACGCGTCGGTTTGGTGCCGCTACCACCTCTGGTGCACCTAAACCCAAGTCTTATAACGTTTTGCCTGACGCGATGCCATGCCGGTTTCCAATCCTCGGACCCCCCGGGGAAAGGCCGCCACCGGCGACCCGCCCCTTTTTCGCCAACCTAGTCCGGTTTCTGCTTGAGGAAAAACCGTTACGAGTCGATGCAGGAGTGGAACTATACCGTTAAGGATATGCCGCAAATGGGCAGTCAAACCGGGGTCTTTCGTATCTTGGTGCTCGTTTCTCGAGCACCCGGGAGCTTGCGCTGTCTCCTACGAGATACGAAACACGAGTGCGTAGGGGCGAATGATGATTCGCCCGTACTCTTTGGGAGGAAGATTTCATGAGCGGGCTGAAAGCAAGGTTCCTGTGGGTTGCGATCGCCGCGTCGGTCTGGATGCTGAGCGTTGGGGTCTGTCCGGCCGGAGCCGTCGAGGACGAATTCACGGTCGATCTCGACGTGACCGGGCAGGTGAGCGCCGGCCAGGGAACGGGATATGAACGCGGGTCCTGGTATTACTACCCCAACACGGACTGGTGGGCTCAGTGGTTCTACAACGGCCAGCACAATCCCAAAGGCAAGAAGATCGTCTCCGTCGGTCTGGACGTTGCGATCTTCGACCCGGCGTCCTCGGTCGGAAGCTACGTGGAGGTGGCCCTGAACTGGACGACGGCAGCCTGGTCCGGCGAGGCTCCGCCTTTGCCGCGGGATATTCGAAGTCTCGGTCATGAGAACCAACTGATCCGGCGTCGGACGATCATCGCCCGAACGGACGTGCGAGACTCAACGTCCATCAGCGTAGACTCCGAAATCTCCGATTATTGCCCGGGATGGATTTCGATCGACATCCGCGGCCGGAACGTGGCCGTCGAAGGAGTCATCAGCCATGAGTGCGTGCTGAACGAGGACCCCGAGCCTCCCACGGGGGACCGTGACTTTGGTGACGCGCCCGAGGGCGCGCTGGCCTATCCGGACACCGGTGTGGAAGGGATGTTCCCGACGTGTGTCGGGGTCGGTCCGGCCTCATGGATCGAGCACAACAGCCGCTCGCTCTACTTCGGGCCGAAAGTGGACATCGAAGCGGACGGCAACGCCGGACAGTGCCCCAAGTTCACGCCCAACACCTACAACAAAGATGAAGGATTCCAGGACGGGGACGCCGGGCTGCGCAAGCCTCGCGCCTATACCATCGTGAAGGTGGGCGGCGATGAGGTGGTCACTCCGCTGGTCTTCACCGGCATCGAATCCATCACCAATGCCTGTCAACTGGCGATCTGGGGCGCCGAGATCGACATCGAGGTGCACAACGAGCGCACGGACGGCCGCAGCGCCTACGTCAACGTCCTGTTCGACTGGAACCATGACGGCCTCTGGCAGGGCGTGTCGCAGTGCGCCGAAGGCGCGGCTCCCGAGCACGTGCTGGTGAACTTCCCGGTGCCCGCCGGCTACGATGGATATCTTTCCGACCTGGGGCCCGCGAACTTCCGCGCTGGCCCCTTGGGCGGATACGTGTGGGCGCGATTCACGATCAGCGACGCTCCGGTCGTCGAGGGCTGGAACGGCGACGGCGTCTTCAGCGACGGCGAGACCGAGGACTACCTGCTTCGCCTCAAAGAGCCTCTGGTGTTCTGCGACTGGGAAGACGGCGACGCATACAAGATGCACTGGCCGCAGGTGGCCGATCTGCAATCGACCGGGATTGACGTAGCCGCGTCCGCGACCGCGCTGGCCGATGATTTCCAGTGCACCGAAGACGGCCCGATCACCGACATCCACTTCTGGGGCTCCTTCCTCGATGACGTCAGACCGTTGGTGGGCGTCGACAGCCTGCGATTCACGGTAAGCATCTACTCCAATCTGCCGGCCGACAACCTGATCGCGTGGAGCCGGCCGGGCGAACTGCTCTGGCGCAAGGAGGTCGCGCCGTACACTTACGATGTGCGACAGACCGGCAGTAATGTCGGTCAGGGCTGGTTCGACCCTGTCAGCAAGGTCTACGAGGACGACAATCACAACTACGTCTACCAGTACAACATCTGCCTTGATGACGCGGAAGACTTGTTTGTGCAGCGACGGGGCGTGATCTACTGGCTCGAAATCAAGGAGGTCCCGCCGCAGGACAGCAAGTACACGTTCGGATGGAGCACGACGCGGCAGGAACTTCAGTTCCAGGACCGCGCGGTCTGGCAGCACCCGAGCCTCGGATGGCTGCCGATGTCCTATCCCGACACGCATCGGTATGAGAGCCGCGCGCTCGATCTGGCCTTCGTCATCACAGGTGGCACGGACGAATGCGCCGGCGACACGGATTTCGGCGATGCGCCCGATCCGACGTACCCGACGCTGCTGCTCAGCGACGGTGCCCGCCATACGATCGTTTCCGATGTCTACCTGGGCCGGCTCGTCGATGGTGAGTTCGACGGGCTGCCCGACGCCGGCGCCACTGGCGACGACTTCCGCTGCTCCGACGACGAGGACGGCGTGGTCTTCTCCGATCTGGTCGTCGGCAAGTCCACGACGGTCGAAGTGACCGCGTCGACGAGCGGCTCGCTCAATGCCTGGATCGACTGGAACGCCGACGGCGACTGGGACGACGCCGACGAGCACGTGTTCGCCGACGAGCCTCTGGCCTCGGGGAGCAACACGCTGCTGCTCGACGTTCCCGCCAAGGCGGCCGTGGGCGAGACGTTTGCCCGCTTCCGTTTCAGTACGATGCGCGGTCTGCGCGTCACAGGCTTGGCTCCGAACGGCGAGGTGGAGGACTACCTGGTCCGCGTCGAGGACGCGGCCGTTCCGGGCGAGCCTCCGGTCGACCATCTAAAATGGTCGCAGCCTCCGCTGGAGTGGGACCCCACGTCCGATGCGCCGATCTACTGCGGATGGGACGAGCTGTCGTATGCGAGCAGGCCCGTGGATTCCGCCCAGGGCTCGTGGAAGATCGTGGCCGACGACTTCCGTTGCTTCGGCCAGATGCCGGTGACATCGGTTCACTGGTGGGGTTCGTACCAGAACTGGGACGGCGTCGAAACGCCTCGCATCCAGCCGCAATCCTGGCGGATCGGATTCTGGAGCAATGTTCCGGCCGACAGTCGATATGCGTTCAGCCGGCCGGGCGCACTGCTCTGGCTGGTCAACGTCGACGCCGATCGCGTCACGCAAAAGCCGGTCGGCAGCGACGAGTTCCCGAACAAGCCCTCCGACACCTGCTTCGAGTATCATGTGGACCTCGAAGCGCGCGAGTATTTCTGGCAGGGCAACTACGTCGAGGACCAGACGCAGGACAACATCTTCTGGGTGAGCATAACGGCGGTCTACACCGGTTCGCCCGAGCCGGATTATGTCTGGGGCTGGAAGAGCCGCGCGATGCCCTGGATGGACGCGGCGGTCACCTTCAGCTTCCGTACGAACGATCTGCGCCAGGGAATGACCGTCGACTCGGCCATCGCCCAGCCGATTACCAATTCGCTCGTCTGCGAACGGCTCGACACCTACGACATGGCGTTCGAGCTGGACACCGATCCCGATTACATCAAGTGGGAGCAGCCCTTCACGGGGCTTCGCCATTGGAAGCACTATGAGGATGAAGAGTCTCTGGCCGTTCGCGGACCGGTCGCGTCGGACAAGTGGGTGCAGGACCCCGACACGACGGGCACCGGGATGGACGTCGACATCACCCGAGACCTTCCCGTGACCTGGGCGGCGCAAATCGGCGCCGACGACTTCGAGTGTACGACGACCGGACCGATCACCGGCATCACGCTCTGGGGCGCGTGGTATCATGACGTGCTGCCCAGCGGCGGCGCCAGCGATGTCACGTTCACGTTGACCATTCGCGAGGATGTCCCCGCCGGCGCCAGCTCGACCGGCTACAGCATGCCGGGCAAGGTTCTCTGGACGAAGCAATCCTCGGCAGGCCAGTTCACCGTGCAATCGCTCGACGCCAGGGCGCAGAGCTTCTACAGCCCGTGCAACCAGGCGTACGAGCCCGCCAGCCATCTGACGGTCTACCGGTACGACTTCCCGATCGATGCGGAGGAGGCATTTGTGCAGGCCGGATCGACGGGGCGACCCGTGGTCTACTGGCTCAGTGCGCAGGCGTACGTGCTGCAACGAGCCGGCAGTATCGCGACGCGCTTCGGATGGAAGGCTTCTTCCGAGCACTGGAACGACTCAGCGGTCTGGGTGCAGGCCCAGGAGACCTACAGCGGTTCCTGGCAGCGACTGCTTTACCCGAGAGGACACGCGCTCTTAACGCGGCCGGTCGATCTGGCCTTCGCGATCGAAACGCAGCAGGCGAACGCCGGCCTGACCTATCGCCGACTGGTCGCCGACGACTGGCAGTGCAACAGCGACACCTCCGTGACGGGCATCGTCTGGTGGGGCTCCTACATTGGCTATGGCTATCAGCCATGTGAGTGCAGCCAGATGACGGCGCCGCGACAGCCCGACTATTTCCAACTGGCGATCTGGTCCGATGCACCCGACCCGACGCCGGGCGATCCAGTCACGTTCAGCTATCCGGCCGAGAAGATCTGGGAGTACACCGCCAAGGACTTCGACGAGGTGATGGTCGGCTTCGACAAGCACCCCGAGGCGGGCGAAGCCGGCAGGTACGGCTTCGAGCCGGTCTACCGCTACACGCTGCAACTGCCGCGCGACGCCTGGTTCGAGCAGAAGAACCCGCGTGAGATCTACTGGCTGAGCATCGCGGCGGTCTACGACGATGCGCGGACGATGGAGTACGCGTGGGGCTGGACGAACCACCCGTACACCGCCTGGACGCCGTCGGGGGCGCAACTGCTGGCCCACTGGAAGCTCGACGAATCCAAGGGTGCCGTTGCCGCTGACAGCTCGGGCAGCGGAAACGACGGGACGCTCGTGGGCAATCCCGTCTGGCGACCGGCGGATGGCCAAATCGGCGGCGCCATCGACCTCGACGGCCGCGGCGCCTACGTTCGCGTCACGAAGGCTAAAGGACTGGACTTCGCGCCGGGTTCGTTCTCCGTTTCCGCGTGGGTCAATGCCCGCGAAGTTCGCGGCGGATGGCAGACCATTCTCGAATATGATCGCACCAGTACGAGTGGCAATCGTTTCGGGTTATGGATCGACGCCAACGGCCGGTTCCACTTCCGGGTCGGTATGAACACCTGGCAAACGACGCAGAGCCTGAACGCCAACCAGTGGCACCTGCTGACGGCGACGTATGACGCTTCGACGCGTCAGATGAGGCTCTACATCGATGGGGTTCTCGGCGGGACCGCCACCAATTCCGGCGGCTACGTCGCGCCGACGCAGGCGACACTGACGATCGGCGTGCGCGGCGACGAGGCATCGGAGTTCTTCAACGGACTGCTTGACGACATCCGCATCTACGGCGTCGCCCTGAGCGCCGAGGACGTTCTCTCGATGATCGGCGCCGGGCGCAACGGCAGCGCCGTGGCCGGGCAGGTGAGCCCGACGGCTGCGACCGAGGTCTGGGAATGGATGCAGTTGCACGACCAGACGGGGGCCAGGGAAGACCTGTCCTTCATGCTCTTTACCGATTCGGGACAGGCCGCCGCAGCGGTCGACGACGACAAGGATGGTGAAATCGTCATTCCCGGCGATTGGCCGACGGAAGACGAAAAGAAGTAAGCCCGCTCGATCCGCCGCAGGCGGATCGATTCTCAACAGCGCAAGGGGCGCCGGTCGAAACCGCCGGCGTCCCTTTTTTTGTTCTCCCCCCGCAGACCCCGCAGGCCGCTGGATCAGGCCGGCGCATTTCCTCGCCATATAACTCGTTCCTCGAGAACTCGCATATTCCGGGGGGCGTACACCATTCGAAAGAGCAGGTTTAGGAGGTACATCATGGAGGAGTTCAAAACGGACAATCTGTTGCCGATGTTGCTTTCGGCGTTGGTCTGCATCGTTGGAATGTACCTGGCGAATTGAGCCGATGCGAGGATCCGAGGCGCGATGCGATGGATGGATTCGCGTAGAGTCAGATCCGCAGGAAGATCTTCCTGCGATACATCCACAGAAGGACGAGCCAGAGGACCAGCAATACCGCTGTCCGTTCGAGGACGGGCGCGTAAGCGGCGCCGAAGCTCTCAAAGATGTGCTGGCCGAGATGACGGCGGAGGTTGTCGCGGATGAAGCCGCCCGAGAGCTGCCAGAGGCAGTACAGGGTGATGGGGTTGAGTCCGACGACCACGAAAGGAAACGCCCAGCGATTCCAATGGCGCCATTCGATGACTGCGACGAAGGCCGCCAGCACGAGCGTTACCCAGCCGGCACTGTAGATCGCCCAGGAGGGCGTCCAGATGCGTTTGACGATCGGGCACAGGCCCGCGAGGGCAATGCCTTTGCCCAGCACGATTCCCAATAGCCCGAAGACAACAAGGTGTTTGAGTTTGCTCGGGATCGACAGGCCGCTTCGCAGCAGTTGGCCCGCCAGCAGACCGAAGACCATGGTTGCGATCGACGGGACGAAGTTCAGCGTCTGGTAGCCTCCGCCACTGAAGACGAACGGTTTCTCTCGCGGGAAGAGGTTGAGAAACCACCGGTCGAACGCGGCCGCGAAGTTGGCATTCTTCTCCCAATGGGCAGCGAATCCCGTCAGATAGTGCCAATCGGCAGGGACGCCGACGTTCTGCCAGTCGAAATCCGCCGCCGGCAGCGGA
>Ga0068714_10001757_pt1 | contig 30088 bp, 40 predicted proteins | sample MTBNYHSulfiMetaG_FD_62988 | JGI IMG/M metagenome (GOLD analysis project Ga0068714, IMG submission 62988) | Enrichment culture microbial communities from rom New York Harbor, USA that are MTBE-degrading - MTBE-NYH (New York Harbor Sulfidogenic)... | ecosystem: Environmental > Aquatic > Marine >...
GCCGACGTATCCGACGACCCGGCCCGGGGACAGGCCTGGCTGGACGAAACCATGCTCAGACAGCGGTGGGGTCTCCTGGAGTACGCGGCGAACTGGGGCAGGGTCGAGCAGGCGGTGAGCGCAACAGAAGGACTGATCGCGGTCTACGGAGGCGAGCCCATCGAGGCGGCCTACCACTCCACCTGCGGGGGGATGACTGAGTCGGCGTCCGAGGTCTGGCAGGTCGACCTTCCGTATTACACCCCTGTGGTGTGCACCTGGGATCAGCATTCTCCGTACTACGACCGCCGGGTCGTCCTCAGCTGGAGCGACCTTGAGGGTAAACTGGGGATGTCGTCCGGCGCGCTCTCAATACCGGTCGCGTCGGGAGGCGGCAAATCGATAGTCAGCATCAGCTCGCGGACCGCCGGGGGGAGGGTTGCGGCTGTCAGGCTCGGCGACCTGAACACCACCGGTGTCGCCCTCCGCAAGGCACTGGGCCTGCCCTCGGCGAATTTCGAGGTCACCGCGACGGCGAGCGGCCTCACGTTCTCCACCCGCGGGTACGGACACGGAGTGGGAATGTGCCAGTACGGCGCCGACGGCATGGCCAGGACGGGTAAAACCTTTGCCGAGATCATCTCCTACTACATGCCCGGGGTGACCGTGCGCCAGATATTCCACGAGTAAGCCGCATGACCGGGTTTCGGCTGGAAACACTAGGCATCCGGGAGGTGTCTTTCGGATGCCCAGGAAAAGGCGAAGGAACAAGACCCAACCTCTGTACATCGTGGTTGCCAGGGCTCTTGAAAGGGGCTGGGCGCGCGCCGCGGGCGCCGCGGCAGGCTTCTGGCACGACCTGACGCAGGCCCGCGGATCGCGGTACTTCCGCGCGCTGGCCGTTTTCTGCGTGCTGTGCATGCTCCTGGGAGCCGGGGCGAGCCTCGCGTGGCGCACGGCTGCCGTGCAGTCCGCCGTCACTCGCTACCGCGCCGTCTTCCTTGGAACCGGAGGCGGGTCACCGGGCGAGAGCCCGGCGCTAGTACCTTCCGGCCAGGCGACGCCAGCCGGCGGCGGGAGCGCAGCCCCCCCGGGCGGTCAGAGCACAACCCCACCGGGCGGCAGCGCTGAACCGGCCGGCAGTGGCGGGTCCCCCGCCGGGCCGTCGATTCCCGCGGGCAGCCCCGGCGAACCCGAGGTTGCCGGTCCGGACCTGAACACCCTGACCCGGCCGCTGGCCGGCGCCCTGCTTGTGGACTTTGGATGGCAGTACTCCACAACCCTCGAGGACTGGAGGTTCCACCCCGGGGTGGACATCCAGGCTGCCGAAGGTACGGGCGTCCGGGCGGCTCTGGCCGGCAAGGTGGTTCACGTTTTGGAGACCTTTGAGTACGGGCTGACCGTCAGGATAGACCACGGCGCCGGCTATGCTACGGTATACGGGCAGCTAAAGAGCAGTTCGGTGAAGGCCGGTGACGTCGTGTCCCAGGGAGCGCAGATCGGGATAGTCGGCAGCCCGGCCGGGATAGAGCTGGAGGACGGCCCGCACCTGCACTTCGAGCTGTTGAGCGGCCAGGAAGCACTGAACCCGCAGGACTATTGGGACTAGGACTAGACCGCATTCGCAGGGGCGTTGCGAGGCTGGTGGGTGGCTCCAGGTCCGGCCGGCCTCAAGCTTGCGCCGTGGTGAAAGCATGTTTTCAACCCCCCAGCATATGAATGTAGCGATTTCGGGGTATGCGGGGGGGCCCGAGGATGAAGGAGCACATCTGGCGGCGGGTTCTAGACATCTCCGAGTACGTGCTGGAGAACCGGGCCACCGTCCGCGACGCGGCGAAAACGTTCGGGATCAGCAAGAGCACCGTGCACAAGGACGTCACGGAGCGCCTTCCGCGGCTGAACCCGGCCCTGGCGTCGAAGGTAAAGAAGATCCTCGACGCCAACAAGGCGGAACGTCACATTCGCGGAGGGGAAGCGACCCGCCGCAAATATACACAGAGAGCTTTGGGGATGTAGGGAACCCGCAACAGGAGGCCCATATTCAGGCAGCGAAGTCTCAACTTGGCCTTCGCTGTCTCCGTTTTTAGGGTGTAGGGGGAGTTGCGAGTGTTCCTCGGCACAGACCTCGGAATCGACCTCGGGACCGCAACGGTTTTGGTTTTCGTTCGCGGAAGGGGGATCGTCCTCAAAGAGCCTTCCGTCGTCGCCATGGACCGGGACACGGGCAAGGTCCTGGCCATCGGCGAGGAGGCCAGGAGGATGGTCGGCCGCACGCCTGGCAACATCGTTGCCGTCCGGCCGCTGCGTGATGGAGTCATCGCCGACTTCGACGTCACCGAGGTGATGTTGCGCTACTTCATCGGCCGCGCGTGCGGCAAACGCATGCTGTTTCGTCCCAGGGTCATCGTCTGCATCCCTCCCGAGATCACCGGGGTCGAGCGGCGCGCCGTGCTTGACGCCGCGAACAGGGCCGGCGCCGGCAAGGTCTTTCCCATCGAGCAGCCGCTTGCTGCCGCCATTGGAGCCGGCCTGGACATCACCCAGCCAAGCGGAAACATGGTCGTCGACATCGGAGGCGGAACCACCGACGTCGCCGTGATCTCCCTCGGCGGCATAGTCGTCAGCCAATCGGTCCGCGTCGCGGGCGACAAGCTGGACGACGCCATCATGAGGTACGTTAGGCGCGAGTTTGACCTCCTGATCGGCGAGCGGACCGCTGAAGACCTGAAGATCGAGGTCGGCACCGCCCACCCGGAGGGGGCCGACCGCTCGATGGATATCCGCGGCCGGGATCTGATAACCGGGCTTCCCAAGACGGTCACCGTAACCAGCCGGGATTGCCTGAAGGCCTTCAAGGAACCTCTCGGCCAGATGCTGGACGCAATCCACGCCGTGCTCGAACGCACTCCACCGGAACTTGCGGCTGACATCATGGACAGGGGCCTGGTGCTCACGGGCGGAGGCTCCCTGCTGAACGACCTCGACCGGCTCATCAGGGAGGAGATCGGCGTCCCGGTCCACCGGGTCGAAGACCCCGTATCCTGCGTCGCCCTCGGCGCCGGCAAGGCTCTTGAGCACTTTCACGTCTTCCAGGACCACATCGAGCCGCAGCGACGGGCCGGTGAGCGGCGTGAGTGAAGCCGTCCGGGGAGCCCTGGGGACTCCGGAGATTGAGGCCATCCTCCCGCACCGTCCGCCCTTCCTGTTTGTCGACCAGGTCCTTGAGCTGGTCCCCGGGCAACGGGCCGTCGGCATCAAGGCAGTGACGGCCGGAGAGCCGTTCTTTGCCGGGCATTTCCCCGGGCGTCCCATAATGCCCGGCGTGCTCATCGTCGAGGCGCTGGCCCAGCTCGGCGCCGTCTGCCTGCTCAGCCAGGAGGCCAACGCCGGCCTCCTGCCTCTTTTCGGAGGCCTGGAGAACGCGCGCTTCCGGGCGCCGGTCACCCCGGGTGAGGTGCTCCGCCTGGAGGTCGAGATCACCAGGTCAAGGGGCAGGGCCGGCCAGGGGCGTGGAAAAGCCCTCCTTTCGGACGGGCGGGTTGCCGCCGAGGCGAGTCTGTTGTTCGTGCTGGCGCCCAGGGACAGCTAGCCGCGGAGCGCGGATGCTGGGGCCCGGCCAGTGGCCCGGATGGCGCAGGGCCCGCCGCCGGCCGGCCGGGGTGGTGTGGTTCGTTTGTACGGACGAGTGCAGGCCGCAGGGCTCTGCTCCAGACTCGAATCCCCGGGCGGCATTGGTCCGCAGGGACCAACCCCAGCAGGCCTTCGTCTCCAGAAACGAGCCTCCGGACCCGTACTATGCCCCACGTACCAGTCGCAGGAGCCCTCCTCCCCGGCACTAGTCCGTAGAAACCAGGCCCTCGCCCCTGGGGGTGCCCTCTGTCATCGCCGGCCCCGACCCTCACGCTCTGCTGGTCCAATTTGACAGGCCCCCACGGCCGTGCTAGCATAGCGGATGTGTGACAACCGAATAGATGGACTCTTATCAAGAGCGGTGGAGGGCAGGGCCCAATGAAACCCGGCAACCGGCAGGCGCTGGCGGCGCCTGCATCGGTGCCAAATCCCGCAGAATCCCATTCTGGAAGATGAGAGCAGCGCATCAGGTCCTTCCGAATCGGGAGGGCCTTTTTTGTCGGCTCAGACGCCGGCCGGCGGCCCGGCTCGCAGGATCCGCGGGCAGTGGGGCGTCCGTCAGTTTCAGTCAACGCTGGACGTAGCGGCATACGAGAGGGGGTCGGGCCGGGTGGTGCCGGTGGTGGAGCAGGGTGCCGTCCCAAGGGGCCTTCCGGAGTCCTGGGAGCCCCGTTGCGCGGCCCTGGCGATTGGGAGCCTGCCGCACAGTGACCCCGACCTGGCCTTGGAGCTGGTCCTCGGTGAGCTGCCGGAGATAGCGTGCTGGCCGCAGCTTCCGGCGGCCGGCCCGCAGGAAAACATGTACGCGCAGTTCTCCGAGGGCCTCCCGGGCCTGGTGGTTGAGCGCGACGGTGTGCGGTGCGAGCGGAGCCGGCCGGAGTTTCAAGCGCAGTTCGAAGCGCTGTTCGACTCCTACATCCGTTGGGCGGAGGGGTCCGGTCCCCTGCCGGGCATCGCGCCGGTCTCTATGGACTACGCGAGAGGCCTCTACCGGCTGCTGTCGGTGCCCCCGGCGGCCCTGGTCGGGCGCGTTGCAGTAAAAGGGCAGGTCACGGGGCCGCTGAGCCTCGGCCTTGCGGTGACCGACGAGAGCAGGCGCCCGTTGCTCTACGACGATGGGCTTCGCGAGGCGATTTGTTTGCTTTTGCGCATCAAAGCTGCCTGGCAGGAACAGGCCCTCGCGGCCCTCGGCCTGCCGGTGGTGATGTTCCTTGACGAGCCGTACATGTCCACGTACGGGTCCGCCTACTTCAACTACGACGCGTCGCTGGTCCGCGCCATGATCGCTTCGGTCACCGCCGGCCTCAAGGCGACCATCGGAGTCCACTGCTGCGCCAACACGGACTGGTCGCTCATCCTGGGAGGCCCGGCGCGGATAGTCTCGTTTGACGCATACGGCTATGCCGAAACTCTCGCCCTCTATCCTGACGAGGTCGCAGCCCACCTCGACGGCGGGGGCATGCTTGCTTTTGGAATCGTTCCGGCCCTGGCCGGAGACCTTGACGCGGCGGCCCTGCCGGACTTGCTGAAGCGGTTTCGCTACGCCGTTTCCCTGCTGGCCCAGAAAGGCATCCAGGTGGAGACGATCCTCCGCCGCTCGCTGATCACGCCCTCGTGCGGCCTTCGCGGGCTGACCGAGGAAAAGGCGGCCCGGGCTCTCCGGCTCTGCAGGGCGATATCAGAGTCTTTGCGCGAAGGGGAGGTCTGAAGATGAGCTCACGATACCTTTTCACCAGCGAGTCGGTCACCGAGGGGCATCCCGATAAGGTCGCGGACCAGATCTCGGACTCCATCCTCGACGAGATGCTTCGCTGTGACCCCGGCTCCCGGGTCGCCTGTGAGACGCTGGTGACCAAAGGGCTTGTCTTAGTCGCCGGAGAGGTGACCACCAACTGCTACGTGGATATCCGCCAGCTGGTCAGAGAGACCATACTCGACATCGGATACACCAGGGCCAAGTTTGGTTTCGACGGCGAGACATGTGCGGTCTTGACCAGCATCGACGAGCAGTCTCCGGACATTGCGGTGGGGGTGGACAACGCGCTCGAGACCAGGGAAGGCCCCGCCGGGGCCCCACCGGAGCTTGGCGCCGGCGACCAGGGAATGATGTTCGGTTTCGCCTGTGACGAGACCCCGGAGCTGATGCCCCTGCCGATCGTTCTCGCCCACAGGTTGACGCGCTCGCTGGCCGGTGCGAGGAGGACGCGGCGCATCCCGTGGCTGCGGCCGGACGGCAAGGCCCAGGTCACCGTCGAGTACGACGGGTTCAGGCCCGTCCGGGTGCCCGCCGTGGTGCTGTCCTGTCAACACCGCCCCGACGTCCAGCTCGCCGACGTCCGGGCGCAGGTCCGGGAGCTGATCATCCCCGGGGCGATCCCGGCACACTTGCTGGATTCCGAGACCCGGTATTTCATCAACCCCACGGGCAGGTTCACCATCGGTGGGCCGCAGGCCGATACGGGGCTGACCGGCCGCAAGATCGAGGTCGACAGCTACGGGGGAATGGCCCGCCACGGAGGCGGCTGCTTCTCGGGAAAGGACCCGACCAAGGTCGACCGTAGCGGTGCCTACGCCGCTCGTCACGTGGCCAAGAACATCGTCGCCGCCGGTCTCGCGCGCCGCTGCGAGGTCCAGGTGGCTTACGCGATCGGCGTCGCGAGGCCGGTCTCCGTCTCCGTTGAAACCTTCGGCACGGGGGCCGTGCCCGGCGAGCGCCTGCTGGCGCTGGTGAGGGAGTTCTTCGACCTCCGCCCGGGGGCTATCATTGAGCGCTTTGGCATGCGCCGTCCCATCTACAGGCAGACCGCGACGTACGGTCACTTCGGCCGGCTCGACCTTGACTTGCCATGGGAGTGGACAGACCTGGCTCCAGCCCTGCGGGCCGCCGCCGGCTTGCCCGGTCCGGCCGCCGTGACGCCCGCCACGACGTGGTCCAGCTGACCCGTGACCGGCCCGGGCTGACCCACGGCGGCCGCCCGGCGGCATCACCCCAGGGGCCGCCGGTCCATATAATGCTCCTGACCCGGAGGCAGGGTTTGACCCCGGCCGCCGGACGGGAGGATCGGCAATGTCCGTTTACCTGGACCCGCAGTGGCTTCTTTGGGCCCTCGCCGCGTACGGGTTCCTGGCCGCGGCGCTGGCCGTCTGGAGAGGGGCCCGTAGCTGGTCGCGACGCCGTTCCCGTCGCCCTTTCGTCAGCATTCTAGTGATCACGAAAAACAAGGAACGAATCATCGAGGGCCTGATCCGCGGGATCTGTTCGCTTGCCGCCAGGGGTGAGATGGCCGAGTTTGAGATGATCGTCGTCGACGACGGGTCAACAGATCTGACGCCGGACATTCTGGACCGGCTGGCCCGGGTCTACGCCAACCTCCGAATCGTGCAGATGACCGAGCTGAGCGGTAGGGGGGAGACCCCGGCCGAGGTCGGCATGTTTGTCTGCTCAGGGCCGGTGGTCCTGCTGCTCAACGTTCAAGGTCACGTCCAGCCGCGCGAGCTCTTGGACGCGGTGCAGTACCTGCTCAAAGGCAAACCGGAGGCCCCGGGCGACCGGCCGGCGCGGGCAAGGGTACACCGGCTCGACGCGCGCCGCGGTTTCCAGGGAAAGGAGCCGACCCATCTGACGCCGAACTAGCGTCCTTGATGGAAACCCTCGAAGGCACGGTTGAGCGAATCACCTTCCGCAATCCCGAAAGCCTCTACACGGTGGCCCGTTTTCGGTCTGACCGGGTCCAGCCGGGTAGGGGGCTTAGCTTCACCGCGGTCGGGGAGTTCGCCTCGATCGCCCCCGGCGAGCGATTCAGGCTGACCGGCAGCTGGGAGCGGCACGCGTCGTACGGCCTGCAGTTAAAGGTCACCCTGGCCGAGGTACTGCTTCCGGCCACGGAGTCCGGGCTGGTCCGCTACCTCGGGTCGGGCATGATTCCAGGCATCGGGCCCGCGACCGCTGGCCAACTTGTGAAGCACTTCGGGCTGGAGGCGACGAGGATCATCGAAGCCGAGCCCGGCAGGCTCACTGAGGTCGGCGGGATCGGTCCCGTCAAGGCGGCGAGGATTGTCGAGGGGTGGAGGCGCCAGAAGGGCGTGCGGGAGGTAATGCTCTTCCTGCAGAGCCACGGCGCCAGCCCGGCGTATGCCAACAGGATATTCCGGCAGTACGGGGCGTCCACCGTCGGCGTTATCCGGGAAAACCCGTATAGACTTGCCGCCGAGGTGTTCGGGGTCGGGTTCAAGACCGCCGACGCCATCGCTCTCAGCCTCGGCATAGCCCGTGACTCCATGTTCAGGCTGCAGGCTGCCCTGCGATATACCCTGGAGCAGGCCACCGCCGGCGGGCACGTCTACCTGCCCCGAACGGAGCTCCTCAGGGCGTCGGAAGAGGTTCTGGGGGTGCAGGGGGCCGGCCTGGATGCAGCTCTGGACGAATCTCTTGCCCAAGGCCATCTGGTCCAGGAAGGGGGCGTGGAGGGTGAGCCGGTGTTCACCCGCAGGGCTCTCGAGGCCGAGGAGTTCGTCGCGGCCCGCCTGGCCGCGCTTGCCCGTGCTTCGCGCGGAGACCAGCAGGTAGCCGGGTTTGAGGAACCACCCGAGCTCGGCGCCCTTTCGAGCGGGCAGCGTGAGGCCGTGAACCGGGCTCTCGAGGCCGGCGTCTTTGTTCTTACCGGGGGGCCGGGCACCGGAAAGACCACTACGCTCAACTGCCTGATCCGGATGTTTGAGGGGCGCGGGCGGAGCGTGGTGCTGTGTGCACCGACGGGCCGCGCGGCCAAGAGGATGGCCGAAGCCACCGGGCGTGAGGCGAAGACCGTCCACCGCCTGCTGGAGTACGGCTACGCGGACGGGGTCCTGGACTTCCGGCGGACAGAGCGGAAACCGCTCGACGCCGGGGTCGTGGTCGTAGACGAGGCCTCAATGCTTGACCTGCCCCTTACGGAGCACCTCCTCAAGGCCATCCGTCCCGGCACGAAGCTTGTGTTGGTCGGCGACGCGGACCAGTTGCCGGCCGTCGGCCCCGGGTCCGTCCTGCGCGACGTGATTGCGTCGGGCGTGGTGGAGGTCTCGACGCTGACCGAGATCTTCCGCCAGGCCCGCGAGAGCGCCATAGTCCTCAACGCCCATCGGGTGAACCGCGGCGAGTTTCCCGTGCTCAATCCAGGCACGCGGGACTTCTTCTTTATCTCGCGGGAAACTCCCGAGGAGGCCCTGAAGACCATCGTCGGCTTGTGCCGCGACCGGCTTCCTGCGTACGGCCCCTTTGATCCGGTGAGGGACATTCAGGTGTTGAGCCCGATGCGGCGGACCGTGGCCGGCGTAGACAACCTTAACCGGGAGCTCCAGAGCGCGCTCAACCCGCCCCGCCCGGACCGCCCCCAGATCACCTGCGGTCAAGGCACGTTCCGTCTCGGCGATAAGGTCATGCAGGTCCGGAACAACTACGAGCGCGAGGTTTTCAACGGGGACATCGGCCAGGTCACGGCCGCCGACCCGGAGGAAGGCCGTCTCACGGTGACCTATCCCGATCAGCCCTGCGACCGCGAGGTGGTGTACGAGCAAGCAGAGCTCGATGAGCTCGTGCTTGCCTACGGCGTCTCGGTGCATAAGAGCCAGGGCAGCGAATACCCGGCCGTGGTCCTGCCGGTCCTCACCGCCCACTACGTGATGCTCCAAAGAAACCTGTTGTACACGGCACTTACGCGCGCCCGCCGCCTGTGCGTGATCGTGGGCTCCCGCAAAGCGTTAGCCATAGCGGTGCGCAACCAGCAGGTTCAGACCCGTTACACAGGGCTTTCCAGGAGGCTGCGGGCGGCTGCCGGGCGGATTCTCTGACAGACTGGGGCGGGCGCTGCGGGAATGGGCCTTAGGGCTGACCGAGCTGGTCTGGCCTCAGGAAGCCGGGTGTGAGCTTTGCGGGCGGGCCCCGGCGGCCCCCGCCTTCCGGCCGGTCCGCGTCTGCCTCTCCTGTGCCGCGCAAGCGTTCTCCTTTCGCGGACATCCCTGCAAGGTATGCGGGCGGCCGGTCCCGTCGTCCGGCCCGGGGCCCGTCTGCGACGAGTGCAGCAGTTCAAGAAGGCTGGCGGCCGGTCCGGGCTCGCCGGCCTTCGAGAGAGCGGTGGCCCTCGGGCTATACGAGGGGCAACTTGCCCGATGGGTACGGGCCCTCAAGTACGAGAACAGCCCCGGCCTCGCCCGGCCTCTCGGCGGCCTGCTCGCCCTGGTCGTCGCGGGCGCGCTTGGCTGCGCGGCGGACGCGGTGGTTGTTCCTGTTCCGCTGGATCCCCGGCGCCGCGTCGAACGCGGCTACAATCAGGCAGCCCTCCTCGCCGGTTCGCTGGCCGCGTCGTTGGGGCTCGCGGTCCTGCCCGATGCCCTGGCAAGGAGGGAGGGCACCGCCGCTCAGGCCACACTTGACCGGCAGGCCCGGCTGAGAAACCTCAGGGACGCCTTTGTGCCTGGCCCGGGTTGGCCGGGCCGGCGGCTTCACGGCCGTGAGGTTCTGCTGGTCGACGACGTGCTGACGACGGGGGCGACAATCCAGGCCTGCGCGGAGGCAATACTGCGTGCGGGAGCGGGCCGGGTTTTCGCCTGCGTCGTCGCCGCCGGCGTGCCGCGAAGACTGTGGGGCTAGACCGCAAGAGGGACTCCGGTGCACATGGTTATCCACACCGAGTCTTGCGGCAGACTGGTTATCAACAAGGTTATCCACAGATCGCACAGGGGCCGCGTCCACAGCCGGATATCGGGGCAGCTAGCAAGGTTTGACAAGCCTCAGACCCGGTGCTATAGTCCAAGGCGTGAGTCCGTGAGCGGGGCTTGCGATATGAAAAAGCAGGAGGAATGTGCTCGCATGGAAGGCCGGGTAAAGTGGTTCAGCGCGGAGAAGGGCTATGGGTTTATTGAGCGCGATGACGGAGCGGGCGACGTGTTCGTCCACTTCACCGCCATCCAAACCGAGGGTTTCCGGACCCTCAACGAAGGTGAAAGAGTGTCGTTCGATATCGTGCAAGGCCCCAAGGGGTTGCAGGCGGCAAACGTTTCTCGTTTGGCGTAGCTCGGCTCTGCGTACTGCTGCGCGATAGGAGAACACCCCCTGGCTCTTACGCCAGGGGTTTTCTTGTGTGACGGTCGGGGGGTTACAGGCAGGATTGACTGCGCCCCGCGGGAATACTTTTAATGGACGATGGTCAACGCAACGTCTTCCGGGGCCGGGCCGGCCCGCTTGCGGTCGACGGCACGGGAGAAAGGAGTGGCCCGTTTGCAGATATCCATCTACGGAAAGAACGTCGAGATCACCCCTCCCCTCCGCGAATACCTCGCCAAAAGACTCTCCAAGGTGGAAAGGCACTTCGGTGCCGAGGTCGCAGCCAACGTTACGGTGACAAGCGAGCCGAACGGGTACGGCACGGACATCACCATTCCGATCAACGGCCTGCTGTTGAGAGCCGAGGAGAAGACGACGGCCGACCTCTACACGGCCATCGATCTCGCGGTGGACCGCCTGGTCAGGCAGGCCAACCGGTTCCGGAAGAGGCTCCAGGCCCGAAGGCAGTCGGTAAGCATACGGCAGCTGCCCTACGGCGAAGCGGATTCGGTCCCGGTTTCGGCAGAGGGAAACGGGCAGATCGTACGCGTGAAACGCTTTGCCCTCAAGCCGATGCCCCCGGAAGAGGCCGTCCTGCAGATGAACATGCTCGGCCACGATTTTTACGTCTTCACCAACGCCGAGAGCGGGGACGTCTGCGTGGTCTACCGGCGAAACGACGGCAACTACGGGCTCATCGAGCCGGAGCTCTAGGGTCCCCCTGTTTCCGGCGGCGTAGCGTAGCCCTGTCCTGCGGATGCCGTGTCCTGCGGATGCCGCCAGCGCGGCGGCAGCCGGTGTTATAATGGTCCTCAGCCGTAGCCTTGGGGGGATGGCCTGATGGCAGGGGGCCTGTCCGCGGTCATCTTCGAGGGAGGACAGCCGTCGAGCCCGGTTCAGGCTGCGATGACCTCGGTCAGGGCCGGGATCACCCTTGACAACCTCGCCAAACTGCTCCAGGTCAGGGAGATCGACGATGTCATCCTCTGCACCAGCTACCCCGAACTTGCCGCCCAAGCGGAGAAGATGGGGGTTCAGGTCAGCTACAGGGATTCGGCCGTCCCGTTCCATTTCGGGCTCCGCCTCAGGGAACTCGTCTATGAGCGCAAGATGGACAAGCTGCTGTATATGGGAGGGGCCGCCGCGCCCCTCATCAGCCACGACGAGCTGGCGGAGATCGCCCGGATGACCAGGTCCGCCCCGAGCGTCGTGGTCGTCAATAACCCGCAGTCCCCGGACCTGGTGGCGTTCAGCCCCGCCTTTGCCATAGACCGCATCGAACTGCCGGAAAGCGACAACGTGCTCGGCCATCTCCTCCGCGTCGCGGGGCTGCCGAGGGTGCTGACCAGACATACCGCCACGACCAGCTTCGATATCGACACCCCGGCCGACCTGATAATCCTCTCGCTGCTGCCGGGAGCCGGCCCGAGGACCAGGCAGGCACTTGGGCGGCTCGAGCTCGACCGGAGCCGGGTGCTGGCACTCAAGAGGCTGCTGCTGGTTCAGGGCTCGGAGATTGCTCTGATAGGCAGGGTATCTCCGGCTGTGTGCCTTTTCATCAATGCCAACTTCGCCGTCAGGCTCCGCTCCTTCTCCGAGGAAAGGGGAATGAGGGCCCTCGGAAGGGCGGACCGGGGCGAGGTTAGATCGCTGGTCGGCGGTTTCGTGGAGTTGCTGGGCCCTGAGGCCTTTTTTGACAGCCTGTCGCGGGTCGCTGACGTGGCGCTCATGGACAGCAGGGTCTGGATGGCCCATTGCCAGTTGGACGTCAGCGAATCCGACCGGTTTTACTCCGACCTCGGTCAGCTGTCCGAAGTCGGTAACCTCAAGTTGCGCGGTCTTACCGAGGCTGCCTTTTCGGCGGACATCCCCGTCGTGCTGGGAGGGCACTCCCTGGTGGCGGGCGGCCTGTGGGCCCTGGCCGAGGGAGTTCTTGCGGAAGAGGGCCGCGAGCCGATCCGTCCCTTCTAGAGCGCGGCGGGCCGGCACGTGAGAATCGCCTGCGCCGCAGCCGAAAAGGCCCCTCGAAGGGTTCTGGAGAATGCAGGAAACGAGGAAAGCGGGTCGAAGTTAGTCGCAGTTTAACCGCCGGAGGTGCTTCATGGGTCTCCCTGACGTCGAGACGAGGGCGCGCGAGTATGAGGCCTTGATCCGCAGGATCAAGGACGTGATCTCCGCGCGCGTGATGTTCTCGCCGGACGGTCAGATAGAGGAGATTCACGTTCTCGCCTCCGGTGACCGCAACGCCAAGCAACTTGTCCGCGACGTGGAGTCCTTGCTCATGGCCCAGGGAGTGCCGGTGGATCACAAGAAGATCAGCGTGGCCCTGCTTGCGCCGGAGCCCAGCAGTTCCGGGGACCGGATGCGGGTGGTCGGCTTCACGGTATCCCGCCAGGGCAGGACCGCTGAATGCCGGGTACGGCTCGAGTTCCGAGGAAGCACCGCCGAGGGCTCGGCTCAGGGGCCCGGAACGGGCTCAGGACACGTTCGGATCACGGCGGAGGCAGCCCTTGCCGCGGTGCAGCGCTTTATCAAGAGCCCGAGCGAGCTATTCCTGGAAGACTGCGGGGTGGTGCAGATCGGGGGCAGGCGGGCGGTTACCGTCTGTGTCCTGGAGCTCGATGGTGACGACGAACGGAGCTACATCGGGACCTGCCTCGTCCGCCAGGACGAGACGGATGCCGTTGTTCGAGCGACTTTGGACGCTGTAAACCGACGTTTTGGCCTCTGGGCGGTCACGCCGCCCGGAAACCCGACGATTTAGGTAGTAGACCATCCCAATTCAGATAGCGGGACCGACGGCCCGGAGCGAAACCTTCGAGCGGAGCGGCGCCCGGCGGCCTTAGCGGCGCCGGCCGGAGCCCAGGCAGGACGGAGGTTATCGCGTGAACAGGCTGTTGAAGGTCGTTTTGGCCCTTTTGGCTCTCGTTCTCGCAGGTGGCGCCAGCTTCCAGTGGGGCTGGTAACGCAGTGAGGGATAGACCGAAAAGGGGCCGTCGGTCCTTCTTTCCTTGCTACTGGGGGGGAGAAGGGCGATGGCACGGCCCCAACCAGCCAGGCCGCGGCGGCATCTGCTCTACGGCTACGTGGCCCTTGTTATCGCCGGCGGAGGAGCAATCCTCTTCCTCAACCCTCCCCGTATCCCGGTAGCCCAGCTCCCCAGCGCAGCCCTCTTCTTGGTCCTCGTGTTTATCGCCGAATCCGCGCCCATCACTCTCCCGCGCGGAGGCGGGAGCGTCTCGATCAGCTTCTGGATCATCTACGCCAGTACGCTCATCTGGGGCACCGGCGCGGCCGCCTGGATCGCCGCGATCGGCTCGATTCGCTGGAGGGAGCTCCGCGGCCAGGTTTCACTCGAAAAGGTGCTCTTTAACCGCGGGCAGCTTGCGCTGGCTGCCGGTCTCGCCGGGATCGTCTACACGGGCCTGGGCGGAGTGCCCGGCACGGTAGACGTCACGAGCTCCAGACTACCCGCCCTTGCCGCGTGCGGGCTGGTCTACTTCGTCGTCAACTTGACAGCCGTAGTCCTCGCGATGGCCATCGCCCAGGGTGTCCCCATGTACGAAATGTGGCTGACCAATTTCAGATGGGTGATTCCCCAGTACCTGCTGCTAACCCCGCTGGCCATCCTCTTGGCGCACATCAACCTGCAGCTGGGGCTGTTCTGGACCATCGTCTTCACCATGTCTCTCTATGTCGCCCGCTACTCGATCCAGCTGTACAACGACATGCGGGAGGACTACCTCTCCACGATCAGCGCCCTGATCACCGCCATCGAGGCAAAGGACCCGTACACGCGCGGTCATTCCGAGGCCGTCCGCAAGCACACCGTCGCGATCGGGCGGGAGATGGGACTCAGGGCGGACGCTCTGGAGCGGCTGGAGTACGCCAGCCTGCTGCACGACATCGGCAAGATCGGCGTCGCCGAGAGCATACTCCGCAAGCCGGGACGGCTGACCGATGAGGAGTACACGGAAATCAAAGCCCATCCGGTGATCGGCGGGAACATCGTCCAGCGCCTGCGGCTGCTCGGTCAGGAGGCCGGCACGGTCCGCCATCATCACGAATGGATGAACGGGCGGGGGTACCCCGACGGGCTCTCCGGCCAAAAGATCCCCATAGGGGCCCGGATCATCGGTGTCGCGGATGCCTTTGATGCCATGACCTCCGACCGGCCCTACCGGCGGACCCTCTCCACGCAAGAGGCGATAGCCGAGTTGAGGCGGTGTTCCGGAGCTCAGTTTGACGGCGACGTCGTCGAGGCGTTCGTCCGTGCCCTCGATAAACAGGAGTCCAGCCCGCAATCTCAATGAACTTCTGGGTAATCCTTGCCTCATTGGCGGCCGGCAGGCTCCGGGGCTTCCGTTTCGGCGACTTCCTTGCCTATCAGTTTCGCGGGCTTGGATGGTTTGCGGCCGCGCTCTGCGTTCAGATCACGATCGGGACTTCCCTCGCCGAGCGCACTCCCTGGCTGCGTGCGGCGGCGCCTTTGCTCTTCCTGGGTTCGATGGGCATGCTGCTGGCCGCGATATGGGCGAACCGCGGTCTTGGCGGCGTGCGTCTCTGCGGTCTCGGCGTGGTGCTCAACCTGGTAGTGATCTTTGCCAACGGAGGGAAGATGCCGGTCTCCCTCAACGCGCTCTATGCGACCGGCATCCCTTCTTCGAGGATCGCGTTCCTGGCGGCGGGCCGCAGCCTCACGCACCGCCTGATGCGTCCCGGGACCGTTCTTCCCTTCCTGGGTGACGTCCTGTATCTGCCCCAGCCGTTTCAGCGATCGCCGGTCTTCAGCGCCGGCGACGTTGTCCTCGCAATCGGCCTCTTCGTCTTGGTTCAAAGCGCCATGTCCAATGTCGCCCGCAAGCGGTGGAAAAGCGCTCTGGGATAGCGGAATAGCGCGCCAGAACGTTTGTTGACACACCCGGGACTGGGTGCTAGAATGAGCCAGTGCCTGCCCAGGCGCAGGCACTGTTGTTTCGTTTTGGAGGTCAACCGATGCCTGAAAGGCTACGCACCGCCCGGAGAAAAAAAGTCGGTGCCAAGCAGACGCTCAAGGCGATCGAGACCGGCCTGGCAGAGGTCGTTTACGTCGCCCGTGACGCCGACGATCGCGTGACCGGGCCGGTGACCAGGATGGCTGAGGGAGCGGGCATCGAGATTGTCAGCGTGGAGTCGATGAAAGAGCTCGGCAGGCTGTGCGGCATAGAGGTCGGTGCCGCGTCTGCCGCCGTACTGACCGGCTAGGCACACAGGAGGGATACGATGCCCACGATTAGCCAGTTGATCCGCAAGGGAAGGTCGCAGGCGCCAAAGAAGTCAAAGGCTCCCGCGCTGCGCCAAAACCCCCAGCGTAGAGGGGTGTGCGTGCTGGTCAGGACGATGCAGCCAAAGAAACCTAACTCCGCGCTCCGGAAAATAGCACGTGTCAGGCTGACAAACCACATGGAAGTCACCGCCTACATCCCGGGAGAGGGCCACAACCTGCAGGAGCACTCGGTTGTCCTGGTTCGAGGCGGAAGAGTTAAGGATTGCCCTGGTGTGCGCTATCACATCATTCGCGGTACCCTTGACGCTTTGGGCGTGGCCAACCGGATGCAGGGGCGGTCGCTCTACGGCGCTAAGCGGCCGAGAAGGCCCGCCAGATAGGCGGCCGCAGCGTGCGCCCGCGGTCTTAGGAGGGGACGGACTTGCCGAGAAGAGGTCACATCGCCAGGCGGGAGCTGGAACCCGATCCCGTCTACGGGAACCGGCTGGCGTCAAATTTCATAAACAAGCTCATGTACAGCGGGAGGAAATCCCTTGCCCAGTCCATCTTTTACGATGCGTTGAGCGAGATACGCGATAAAACCGGCAAGGACCCGATTGAGGTGTTCGAGCAGGCCGTCTCTAACTCCATGCCGTTGTTGGAGGTCAAGGCGCGGCGGGTCGGCGGTGCCAGTTACCAGGTTCCAATCGAGGTTCGACCCGAGCGCAGGTCCTCGCTCGCCATTCGCTGGCTTATCCAGTACGCCCGGGCTCGCGGGGAAAGAGGTATGTCCCACCGCTTGGCCGGCGAGCTGATGGATGCCGCCAACAACACCGGGGCGACGATCAAGAAAAAGGACGACACCCACCGGATGGCCGAGGCAAACAAGGCGTTTGCCCACTACCGCTGGTAGTTCCCGGCCTAGACCGGCCGTCCCACGCGCGGAAAGGAGGTGTAGCGGTTGACAGAGGTGCTGCCTTTGGCCAAGGTCCGGAACATAGGGATCGTGGCACACATCGACGCCGGCAAGACCACCACGACGGAGCGGGTGCTCTTTTACACCGGCAGGGTGCACCGGATCGGCGAGGTGGACGAAGGCTCCGCGACCATGGACTGGATGGTCCAGGAGCAGGAGCGGGGTATAACCATCACGTCGGCCGCTACATCGATCCAGTGGGGCGGGCACCGGATAAACCTTATCGACACACCCGGCCACGTGGACTTCACGATGGAAGTGGAGCGCAGCTTGCGAGTCCTCGACGGTGCCGTGGTGATCTTCTGCGCCAAGGGCGGGGTCGAGCCCCAATCCGAAACCGTGTGGCGCCAGGCCGACCGCTACGGGATACCCCGGATAGCCTACGTAAACAAGATGGACGCCGTCGGGGCCGACTTCGATGCGGCGCTCGAGTCGATGCGCACGAAGCTGCGCTGTAAGCCCCTGCCGGTGCAGATGCCGATCGGCGTCGAGTCCGGTTTCTCCGGAACGATCGACCTGATAGACCAGGTGGCCCTGCAGTTTGGCGGCGAGCACGGCGAGGAGGTCAGCACCCTTCCGATTCCGGAGGAGCTGGCGGAAGCGGCCCGCAAGGCCCGCGATCATCTGGTGGAGGCCGTCGCCGAAGAAGACGAAGGGCTCCTTGCGGCGTACCTTGAGGGCAGGCCCGTGGAGGCCTGCGAGCTCAGGGACGTCCTGCGGAGGGTCACCCTGGCGGTCAAGGGTGTTCCGGTCTTTTGCGGTTCGTCCTTGCGCAACAAAGGGGTCCAGCCGCTGTTGGACGGAGTCGTTCACTACCTGCCGTCCCCAGAGGACGTGCCTCCCGTGGTGGGCGTTCACCCGCGCACCGGGGAGCAGGTGGCCCGTTCGGCGTCCACCGGCCAACCCTTCTGCGCCCTGGTCTTCAAGATCGTCTCGGACGCCTACGTGGGCAAGCTGAGCTACATCCGCGTCTACTCGGGTCACCTCGCCTCGGGCAAAACCGTCTACAACCCGCGCACCGGCAAGCGCGAGCGGCTGGGCAGGCTCGTCCGGATGCATGCCAACCGCCGCGAGGACATTGAGGAGCTCACAACCGGAGACGTCGTTGCCGCGGTCGGCCTCCGGGAGGTCACGACGGGCGATACCCTCTGCCACGAAAACGCCCCCATCGTTCTCGAACCGATCGCGTTTCCCGAGCCGGTCATCTCGGTGGCGATAGAGCCCGAGACCAAAGCCGACGAGGACAAACTGGCGGTCGCTCTCAGCAAGCTTAGCGAAGAGGACCCGACCTTCCGCTATCACACCGATGAGGAAACCGGGCAGCAGATAATCTCCGGGATGGGCGAGCTGCACCTCGAGATCATCGTCGACAGGCTGCTGCGGGAGTACTCGCTCGAGGCGAGGGTGGGGCGTCCTCAGGTCAGCTACCGCGAGACCATCACCTCGGAAGCAAGAGGCGAGGGGCGGTTTATCCGCCAGACCGGCGGCAAGGGGCACTACGGGCATGTCATCCTGGAGATTTCTCCCCGGCCAGACCAAGTTGGGTCCAGCTTCGAGAACAAGGTCAAGGGCGGCGCCGTCCCCTCCGAGTTCATCCCGCACGTACGGGCCGGCGTCATGGAGAGCATGTCAAGCGGCATTTACGGGTATCCGGTGATAGGCGTCGACGTGACCCTTGCCGACGGGTCGGCTCACGAGGTAGACTCTAGCCCGATGGCCTTCCGCATCGCCGCGGGCCTTGCCTTCCGCAACGCCATGGACCGAGCTGACCCGGTGCTGCTGGAGCCGATGATGTCCGTTGACGTCGTCATCCCGGAGGAGTACCTGGGCGAGGTCCTTGCCGACCTCAACCAGCGCGGAGGGGACATCATCGATGTTTCCCAGGCCGCCGGCGCCAGGACCATCCGGGGCGTGGTCCCCCTGGCAAAGATGTTTGGTTACGCCACTGACCTCCGGTCGCTGACGCAGGGCCGGGGTACGTATACAATGCAGTTTGCGCGTTACAGCCCGCTTGCCCCCGGCAGCAACCCGTTGTTCGCGGGGGCTGCGGGAAGGGCGCTTTAGCAGCTAATCTTCCATTCGGGAGGGGCCGAAGTGGCGAAGAAGAGGTTTGAGCGGACGAAGCCGCACGTGAACGTCGGGACGATCGGGCATGTGGACCACGGGAAAACGACGCTGACGTCGGCGATCACGAAGTGCCTGGCGACGGAGGGGAAGGCGCAGTTCATGTCGTTCGACGAGATCGACAAGGCGCCGGAAGAGCGGATCCGCGGGATCACGATCGACACGATGCACGTCGAGTACGAGACAGACAAGCGTCACTACGCCCACGTGGACTGCCCGGGGCACCAGGACTACATCAAGAACATGATCACCGGCGCTGCCCAGATGGACGGTGCCATCCTGGTCGTGTCCGCGCCGGACGGCCCGATGCCGCAGACCCGTGAGCATATCCTGCTGGCCCGGCAGGTCGGCGTGCCCGCGATGGTTGTGTACATGAACAAGGTTGATATGGTTGACGACGAGGAGCTCCTCGACCTGGTCGAGATAGAGATCCGGGAGCTGCTTACCAAGTACGAGTTCCCGGGAGACGACATCCCCATCATCCGTGGAAGCGCACTCAAGGCTGGCGAGTGCGGTTGCGGAAAGCGGGACTGCCCGCACTGCGGATCCGTCTGGGAACTGATGAATGCGGTCGACGAGTACATCCCGACGCCCGAGCGCGACGTCGACAAGCCGTTCCTGATGTCGATCGAGGACGTGTTCTCGATCACCGGTCGCGGCACGGTCGTGACCGGCCGCGTCGAACGCGGCAGGATCAAGGTCGGCGACGAGGTTGAGATCGTGGGCCTGATGGACAGGCCGCGGAAGACCGTGGCGACGGGTGTGGAGATGTTCCGGAAGCTGCTGGACGAGGGCGTTGCCGGAGACAACATCGGCGTTCTGCTCCGTGGCGTGGACAAGGACGAGGTGGAGCGCGGACAGGTGCTGGCCAAGCCGGGGAGCATTCACCCGCACACCAAGTTCGACGCCCGGGTGTACGTCCTTACCCGCGAGGAGGGCGGACGTCACACGCCGTTCTTCAACGGCTACAGGCCGCAGTTTTACTTCCGGACGACGGACGTGACCGGTGTTACGACGCTGCCCGAGGGCGTGGAGATGGTCATGCCCGGGGACAACGTGACCATGGAGGTTGAGTTGATCACCCCCATCGCCATCGAAGAGGGCGTCCGGTTTGCCATCCGCGAGGGATCGCGGACCGTGGGCGCCGGCGCCGTCACCAAGATAGAGGACAGGTAAGGCCGGCGGCCGACAAGAGGCCTGAACAGCTGCGGGGGCCGGACCCTCGCGCGTGGGGCGGCCACTGTCCAGTGTGTTCGAGGAGGCTTTGAGCTGTAATGGCAGAGCAGAAGATCCGGATCCGTCTGCGGGCTTTCGACCATCGGATACTCGATCAGTCTGCGGTCAAGATCGTGGAAACCGCGCAGCGTACAGGGGCACGGGTCTCGGGACCGATCCCGCTGCCGACCAAGCGCACCCGGTATACGGTTCTAACGGCCCCCAACGGCGAGAAGGACATCCGGGAGCAGTTTGAGTTGCGCGTTCACAAGCGGCTGATCGACATCGCCGAGCCGACGGCCAAGACGGTCGACGCCCTGATGCGGCTCGACCTCCCGGCCGGGGTGGACATCGAGATTAAGTCGTAGGCTCGTTTAGCCGGACCAGGGGGTCGCCGCGGGCGCCCTCGGGCGGGAGGTTGAGTTTGTTGGAGAGCGATAGGTGGATCCTCGGCCGCAAGGTGGGGATGACGCAGGTCTTTGACGACCAGGGGCGGGCATTGGCCGTGACCGTGTTGCGCGCCGGCCCGTGCGTGGTAGTCCAACGGCGCACCCCCGCCAAAGAGGGTTACTCGGCCGTTCAGCTTGGTTTCGAACCCGCCCGGGCCGGCAAGGTGAAAAAGCCGCTCGCCGGGCACTTCGAGCGGGCGAAGGTCCGCCCGCTGCGCCTGTTGCGCGAGTTCCGCTGCTCTGATCCCGCGCAGTTTGAGCCGGGACAGGAGATCAAGGTTGACATTTTCAGCCCGGGAGACGCGGTGGACGTGTCCGGTACCTCCAAAGGCAAGGGGTTTGCCGGAGTGATAAAACGCTGGGGGTTTGGCCGCGGCCCGATGGGTCACGGGTCCAAGTACCACCGGCGGGTCGGTTCGCTTCAGTCCAGGGCCGCGTCTAGGGTTTTCAAGAACAGGAAGATGCCCGGCAGGCTTGGCGGGGCAAAGGTAACCTCGCAAAACCTGAGGGTAGTCAGCGTGGACGCGGATAGGAACATCCTGGTGCTCAAGGGCGCGGTGCCCGGGCCGAACGGCGGACTGGTCAGCGTTCGTGCCCGCCGGCGGACCCGGAAGGTCCGGTAGGAGGTGGCCGCGTTGAAACTGCCCGTCTTCAGTCAGAACGGCGAGAGGCTCGAGGAGATAGAGGCCGCGGAGTCTGTTTTCGGTGTTGAGGGGAAGGACGCCCTCGTCCACTCCGCTGTGGTACGCCAGCTGGCCAACGGGAGGCAAGGTTCCGCGGACAGCAGGACCCGGGGAGAGGTCCGCGGCGGAGGGCGGAAGCCCTGGCGGCAAAAGGGCACCGGCCGTGCCCGGCATGGCACCATCCGCTCGCCCATCTGGCGCGGCGGCGGGGTCGTATTCGGGCCCCATCCACGGGATTACGGCCAGGATATGCCCAGGCAGGCCAGGCGCGAGGCGTTGCGGGCGGCCCTATCGGCCAAGGCCCGCGACGGCGCAATCGTGGTCCTTGACCGGCTTGTGATTGAGGCCCCGAAGACCAGGGTCCTCGCCCAGGTGCTGGGCGGGGTTTCCGCAGGCGGGAGCGCGTTGATCGTAACCGCCCAGCCGGATAGGAACGTGCTGCTCTCGTCGCGCAACCTGCCGGGGGTGAGGGCGATTGAGGCCCGAAACCTGAACGTCTACGACGTTGTCAAGCACCAGCGGGTGCTGCTGACCAGAGATGCGCTCAGCCGGGTGGAGGAGGCGTTGAGCCGGTGAGGAGTCCTCACGACGTGATCCTGACCCCGGTGCTGTCCGAGAAGAGCACGGCAGCCATGGCTCAGGACAAGTACACTTTCGTCGTCGCCCGTGACGCGACCAGGTCCGAAATCAAGACCGCGGTCGAGGCTGCCTTCAAGGTTCGCGTGAAGTCCGTGAACACCCAGAACCGCCAGGGCAAGCTCCGCCGGATGGGCGTTCACGTCGGGCGCAAGCCGGATACCAAGAAGGCTGTGGTTACGCTGGAGCCCGGGCAGCGCATTCCGTTCTTTGAGGGCCTGACCAGGTAGGCCCGGGGCCGCAGAGGAGAGACGACCGATGGCAGTTAAGGATTTCAAACCAACCTCGCCCGGCAAGCGGACGATGAGCGTGGACGACTTCGCGGACATCACCAGGGACCACCCCGAGAAGTCGCTGACCGTCGCGCTCCGGCGAAAGGCCGGGCGCAACGCCTACGGGCGTCAGACGGTCCGTCACCGCGGGGGGGGACACCGGCGCCGGTACCGGCTCGTGGACTTTAGGCGGGACAAGGACGGCGTGCCGGCAAAGGTCGCCCACATCGAGTACGACCCGGTGCGCAGCGCGCGGCTGGCCCTTCTTCACTATGCGGACGGCGAGAAGCGTTACATCCTGGCGCCCCAGGGGTTGAAGGTCGGCGACAGCGTAACCTCCGGCCAGGGGTCTGACATCCGCCCGGGAAACGCGCTGGCGATCACGGACATTCCGGACGGGACCATGCTCCACAACATCGAGATCAAGCCGGGCAAAGGCGGCCAGCTCGTGCGCTCCGCCGGTGCCGCCGCCCAGCTGATGGCCAAGGAAGGGGCGCTCGCCCTGCTGCGCATGCCCAGCGGCGAGATGCGCTACGTGCCCCGGGCCTGCAGGGCGACAGTCGGTCAGGTGGGGAACGTCGAGCACGAGAACGTCACCACGGGCAAGGCCGGACGGAGCCGCTGGATGGGTATCCGTCCGACGGTGCGCGGAGTCGTGCAAAACCCGGTGGACCACCCGCACGGGGGTGGCGAAGGGCGCTCTCCCATCGGGCGGCAGCCGTCCACGCCGTGGGGAAAGCCGGCGATGGGCAAACGTACGCGCCGGCCAAACCGGCGGTCTGACAAGCATATCCTGAAGCGCCGCACGAAGTAGCGGCCGCCGCAAGGGGGGTCCTGCCGTGGGCAGGTCGGTCAAGAAAGGGCCATTCGTCCACGCAAGTTTGATGAAAAAGGTGCTGGCCATGAACCAGGCGCGGGAGAAGCGGGTCATCAAGACCTGGTCACGCGCTTCGATGGTCGTGCCCGAGATGGTCGGACACACCATAGCGGTTCACGACGGCCGCAAGCACGTGCCGGTATACATCACCGAGGAGATGGTCGGCCACAGGCTGGGAGAGTTCGCTCCGACCCGGACGTTCCGGGGGCACGGGGCGCACACCGAGCGGTCGACCGCTCTGAAGTAGGGGGCAGCGGGTGTGAGCGAGGGCGACACTGGGGTCAAGCAGGCGATGGCCAGGGCCAAGAACGTGCGTATCGCCCCCCGCAAGGTGCGGGTCGTGGCCGACCTTATCCGGGGCAAGGACGTGCAAGAAGCCCTCGCCCTGCTGGGTTTCACCCGTAAGCGGGCGTCCGAAGTCGTGGGCAAGGTCGTCAAGTCGGCCGCCGCCAACGCTGAGAACAATCTGGAGCTTGACCCGGACCGGCTCTACGTTTCACAGGCCTTCGTCGATGCCGGGCCGACGCTCAAGCGCTGGCATCCCCGGCAGCGGGGGCAGGCATTTGAGATAAAGAAGCGCTCCAGCCACGTCACCGTCGTGGTACGCGAGCGAGAGAGAAGGTAAGGCCGGTGGGGCACAAGGTTCACCCAAAGGGTCTGCGGATCGGGATAGTGTCCGATTGGGACGCCAGGTGGTTCGCCGATAAGAAGGGATTCCAGGACCTGCTCCTTGAGGATATCAAGCTGCGGGATTACGTCCGGGACCGCCTGCGCAACGCGAGCGTCGCCCGGCTGGAGATCGAAAGGGCGGCAAACCGTCTGCGGCTGACTATCCACACCGGCAAGCCCGGCATGGTCATCGGCCGCGGCGGCACCGGCGTCGAGGCCCTCCGCAAGGAGCTTGTGGCCCTGACCAAGCGCCAGGTGGCGATCAACATCGTTGAGATCAAGACGCCTGAGCTGGACGCCCAGTTGGTTGCGGAGAACATCGCTCAGGGGCTCGAGAGACGGATCTCCGCACGCCGCACGATGAAGAACGCCGTCACCCGCGCGATGCGGATGGGGGCCCGCGGCATCCGCGTGGTGGTCGGCGGCCGGCTGTCCGGCGCCGAGATGGCCCGCAGGGAGAGATCCTGGCAGGGAAGCGTTCCGCTGCACACGCTGCGGGCGGACATCGACTACGGCGCTGCCGAGGCCCACACGACCTACGGGCGGATCGGCGTCAAGGTGTGGATATACAAGGGGGAGATCCTCTCCCCGCGGATGCGGGTGCGGGAGGCATAAGTCACCATGTTGATGCCCAAGAGAACCAAGTACCGGAAGGTCCAGCGCGGACGGATGAAAGGCGCCGCCAAGCGGGGCACCGAGGTCTTTTACGGGGAGTACGGCCTGCAGGCGACCGAGCCCGGTTGGGTGACGGACCGGCAGATCGAGGCCGCACGTGTCGCCCTGACCAGGTACATCAAGCGCGGCGGGAAGGTCTGGATCAAGATCTTTCCGGATAAGAGCGCGACCAAGAAGCCGGCTGAGACCCGCATGGGCAGCGGCAAGGGCAACCCCGAGTTCTGGGTGGCGGTTGTGAGGCCGGGACGCGTGATGTTTGAGGTCGCTGGAGTCAGCGAGGAGCTGGCCCGCGAGGCTATCCGTCTGGCGTCACACAAGCTCCCAATCAAGTCAAGGTTTGTGAAACGCGTCGAAATGGGTGGTGAGCCGGGTGAAGCCTAAGGAAGTCCGCGACCTCTCAGACGCGGAGCTGGCGGAGAAGATCAAGGATCTGAAGGAAGAGCTCTTTAACTTGCGCTTCCAGTTGGCAACTCGCCAGCTCGATAACCCGATGCGGATCCGGGAAGTCAAGAAGGACATCGCCCGGGTCAAGACCATCCAGCGTCTACGTGAGCTGCAAGGGCAGCAGGTGGGGGGGTCAGCGTGAACACCCGGGGGATGTCCAAGTCCCGTCTCGGCACGGTGGTGTCGGACAAGATGGACAAGACCGTCGTCGTGGCGGTTGAAACGCTCGTCAAACATCCGTTGTACGGCAGGCGGATGAAGCGCACCAAGCGCCTCAAGGCTCACGACGAGGCCGAGATCTGCGGGGTCGGGGACGTCGTGAAGGTCATGGAGACGCGCCCGCTGTCCAAGGACAAACACTGGCGGGTCGTCGAGATCGTCAGGAAGGCTCGCTAGGGCTGTGCGGGAGGTCGGGCGAGATGATTCGGCCGTATAGCCGCCTTTCAGTGGCGGACAACACCGGTGCCAAGAAGGTTATGTGCATCCGTGTCCTCGGCGGGTCCAACCGGGAGGCCGCGGGCGTGGGCGACGTTATCGTCGGGACCGTTAAGGAAGCCAATCCGGGCGGCGCCGTTAAGAAGGGCGAGCTGGTCCGGGCGGTGATAGTCCGGACCAAGAGCGCCACCAGGCGTTCGGACGGCTCCCGGATCCGGTTTGACGAGAACGCCGTGGTTTTGATAAGAGAGGACCGCGAGCCGCGCGGCACGCGCATCTTCGGGCCGGTGGCCCGCGAGTTGCGCGAGCGCGAGTTCATGAAGATCGTCTCACTCGCCCCAGAGGTTCTCTGAGGCGTCCGGTCCAGGAGGTTGGTTACAATGGCACAGGCCCGGAAGAAGGTCATTCACAAGATTCACGTCCGCAAGGGCGATACGGTCGTCGTGCTTTCGGGCAAGGACGCCGGCAAGCGGGGCAAGGTCGTTCGAACCGTCCCGGTCGAGGGCAAGGTCGTGGTCGAGGGCGTCAACATGATAAAAAAGCACATGCGGCCGACGCAGAAGGTCATGCAGGGCGGGATCATCAACCAGGAGGCGCCGCTGCCCAGCTCCAAGGTTATGCTGGTTTGCAGCCGTTGTGGCAGGCCGACCCGCAGTGGCAGCACGACCCTCGCCGACGGGCGGTCGGTCAGGACTTGCCGCAAGTGCGGCGAGGTCCTTGACAAGTAGGGGGGTCCACGAGTGGCCGAGTTGAGCTTGCGGGAGCGGTACCAGACGGAGGTCGTGCCCGCCCTGATCAAGGAGTTTGGCTATAAGAACGTGATGCAGGTCCCGCGCGTCGCGAAGGTTGTCGTGAACATGGGCGTGGGTGATGCCATCCAGAATCCGAAGGCTCTGGACAACGCCGTCGGAGAGCTGGCGGTGATAACCGGCCAGCGGCCGGTTGTAACCAAGGCCAAGAAGAGCATCGCGGCGTTCAAGGTCCGCACCGGGATGAAAATCGGCTGCAAGGTGACCTTGCGAGGGGAGCGCATGTACAGCTTCCTGGACCGGCTCTTGAACGTCGCTCTGCCGCGGGTCCGCGACTTCCGCGGGGTCAGCGTCAAGGCGTTCGACGGCCGTGGCAATTACTCGCTCGGTGTTCGGGAGCAGTTGATCTTCCCCGAAGTCGACTACGAAAAGGTCGAGAAGATCCGGGGTATGGACATCGTCATCGTAACCACTGCCAAAACCGACGAGGAAGGCCGGGGGCTGCTTGCGGCAATGGGGATGCCCTTCCGGGAGTCGTAGCGTCTAGGAGGTAACCAATTGGCCACGAAGGCGTTGATCGAGAAGTGGAAGCAAAAGCCCAAGTTCAAGACGAGGGCTTACAACCGGTGTCACATTTGCGGCCGGCCGAGGGCGTACATCCGGTATTTCGGCCTGTGCCGGATGTGCTTCCGGCGTCTCGCGCACAGGGGCATGATCCCCGGCGTCCGCAAAGCCAGCTGGTAACGCCGCACGTGAGTGGGAGGTGTTGGGCGTGAATAGCGATCCGGTGGCGGATATGCTGACCAGGATCCGCAACGCCAACATGGTCTACCGCGACAGGGTCGAGGTACCCGGCTCGCGGCTGAAGAAGTCGATCGCCCAGATCCTCAAGGACGAGGGTTTCATCCGCGACTTCGAATGGAATGACGACAGCAAGCAGGGCGTTTTGAGGGTATACCTCAAGTACGGGCCCAACAAGGAGAAGGTCATCAACGGCCTCAAGCGAATCTCCAAGCCCGGCCTGCGCGTCTACGTCGGCAGGGACGAGATTCCAAAGGTCCTTGGGGGCCTTGGGGTAGCGATTCTTTCAACTTCCCGGGGAGTGCTCAGCGACCGCCAGGCGCGGCGCGAGCACGTCGGCGGCGAAGTGATCTGTTACGTCTGGTAGCGGGGGGGAGAGCGAGTGTCCAGGGTTGGCAAACGGCCGGTCGCGGTGCCCGAAGGGGTGTCCGTACAGGTCGAGGGCAACACGGTGACCGTCACCGGTCCCAAGGGCACCCTCCGGCGCGACCTGCACCCGGAGATGTCGGTTTCTGCGAAAGACGGTGTGGTGCAGGTGGAAAGACCGACGGACTCCCGGCAGCACCGTGCGTTGCACGGCCTGACCAGGACCCTTGTGGCCAACATGGTCCAGGGGGTCACGGCGGGCTTCCGGCGCAATCTGGAGATAGTCGGTGTCGGCTACCGGGCGTCGAAACAGGGAAGGAAGCTCGTGCTGGCTATTGGCTACTCGCACCCAGTGGAAATCGTCCCTCCCGAAGGGGTGGAGATCGAGGTTCCGAACCCCAACGCGGTGGCCGTGACGGGGGCCGACAAGGAGAAGGTCGGCCAGACCGCCGCGAATATCCGGGCAGTACGGCCCCCTGAGCCCTATAAGGGCAAGGGCATTCGCTACGAGGGCGAGGCCGTGCGCCGCAAGGCCGGTAAGGTTGGAAAGTAGTCGAGGGGTGACCGGGGATGATTGAGAAGGCCGATAGGAATCTTGCCCGCAAGCGCAGGCACCTGCGTGTTCGTAAGCGGGTCTTGGGCACGCCGGAACGGCCCCGCCTGGGGGTATTCCGGAGCGGCAGGCACATCTACGCCCACGTGGTTGACGATACGCGGGGGGCCACGCTGGCGGCGGCTTCGTCCCTGTGCCCCGCGTTCCGCAGCTCAGGCAAGAGCGGGGGAACCACGGAGGCAGCCTCCGAGGTCGGCCGGCTGATCGCCGAGCAGGCGCTGGCCAAGGGAATCCGCGAGGTCGTCTTTGATCGCGGCGGTTATCTATATCACGGCCGGATTGCGGCTCTCGCCGCGGCGGCCCGGGAAGCGGGGTTGCAGTTTTAATGCCTGTGAGAGGCAGCAGGTCAGGACCAGGACGCAGGGGACCCCGCGGGGAAGGCGGCGGCGACCGGGGGGGACGCGACCGGCGTGACAGGTCCCGCAGGGACCGCGACGAGCAACTGCTGGCCGACGCCGTAGAGCTTAAAGAACGCGTCGTAACCATCAAGCGCGTCGCCAAGGTCGTCAAGGGCGGCCGCCGTTTCAGCTTTAGCGCGCTTGTGGTGGTGGGCGACGAGAACGGGAAGGTCGGCGCCGGGCTCGGAAAGGCGACCGAGATCCCGGACGCGATAGGCAAGGGCATTGAGGACGCCAAGAAGAGCATGTTCGACGTTCCGCGGACCGGGAGCACGATCCCGCACCAGGTTCTCGGCCATTTCGGCGCGGGCGAGGTCTTGCTCAAGCCCGCGGCCCCGGGTACAGGCGTCATCGCCGGCGGTCCGGTACGGGCCGTTCTGGAGCTTGCCGGCATTCGGGACATTCTCTCCAAGTCCCTGGGCTCGGCCAACGCCGCAAACATGGTCTACGCGACCGTGACCGCGCTCCGCGAACTGCACCGGCCGGAGGACGTCGCCCGGCTGCGGGGCAAGACGGTGGAGGAGATAATGGGAGGTGTGCCCAGGTGAACCTGCACACCCTCAGCCCGGCCCCTGGCGCCAAGAAGCAGCGGAGGCGTGTGGGGCGCGGGATCGGCTCGGGTCTGGGGAAGACCAGCGGGAGAGGCCACAAGGGCCAGAACTCCCGCAGCGGAGGGGGCACCCGCCGGGGGTTTGAAGGCGGGCAGATGCCGCTCTACATGCGCGTCCCGAAGTCCGGGTTCCGCAACATCTTCCGCCGCGAGTTCAGGACGGTGAACGTCGGCGAACTGGTCCGGTTTGAGGCCGAAACCGAGGTCACGCCGGAGGCGCTCATCGAGGCTGGACTTGTGGACATGCCCAGGACCGGCGAGGGGCACTTCGGAGCGCCCGTGGGCGTCAAGGTTCTCGGCCGGGGGGAGCTTGACAGGGCCTTGATAGTCCGGGCACACGCGTTCTCCGCCGGGGCGAAGGCCAAAATCGAGGCCGCCGGCGGCAGGGCAGAGGTGATCTAGGTGGTCTCGTCGCTCAAGAGCGCGCTGCGCATACCGGACCTCAGGCGGAGGATATTCTTCACGTTCTGGATGCTGGTTGTCATCCGGGTGGGGACTCACATCACGGTCCCCGGCATCAGGGTCTCCGTGATCAGGGACCTGGTCAGTCGCGGGACCCTGTTCGGGATTTTCGACCTGTTCTCCGGCGGCGCGCTGAGCAGCTTTTCGCTGCTGGCGATGAGCGTTACTCCATACATCACGTCAACGATCATCATGCAGCTTCTGACGATGGTCATTCCCGCGTGGGAGGAGATGCAGAAAGAGGGCGAAGAGGGGCGGCGTAAGCTCCAGCAATACGGCCGCTACGGGACCTTGGTCCTGGCGATGGTTCAGGGGCTGGCGATGGCCGTGGGCCTGCGCCAGGCCGTAGTCAATCCCGGTTGGGGGTCTTACGTCATTATCGCCCTCGGGCTCACGGGCGGGACCATCTTTCTGATGTGGCTCGGCGAGCAGATAACGGAGTACGGAATCGGGAACGGCATTTCGCTGATTATCTTCGCCGGTATCGTATCGCGTTCGCCGCAGGGGCTCGTGAAGCTCTTCGCCTACGTACGGGCCTCGGGGTGGAAACTGATCACGACCGGCGTCAGCGAGAGCGGCGCGGTCGGCATCCTGAATGTGCTGTTCCTGGCCTCAATCGGACTGCTGGTCATCGCCTCGGTAGTCTGGATGCAGGAGGGCGAGCGGCGGATCCCCGTCCAGTATGCCAAGCGAGTCGTCGGG
>Ga0068714_10001758_pt1 | contig 30088 bp, 22 predicted proteins | sample MTBNYHSulfiMetaG_FD_62988 | JGI IMG/M metagenome (GOLD analysis project Ga0068714, IMG submission 62988) | Enrichment culture microbial communities from rom New York Harbor, USA that are MTBE-degrading - MTBE-NYH (New York Harbor Sulfidogenic)... | ecosystem: Environmental > Aquatic > Marine >...
GCTCCTCGTCCCCGGAGAACGTCCGGGATGAAGAACACCGTAGCCCCACCTCCTCGTTCGAGTACTTTCTTAGCTGAGGCAACGATCTTGTTTCGAGTACTTTCTTAGTGAGGCAATGCGGCCTCTTGACAATCACCTCCTGCTAGCGCAGAGTGGTCCCAGTCCATTTTCGAAGGCGGGGATCGAGCATGAGACGGATTCTGCGGATCGGCATGTCGGTGGTGTTGGTCGCCTCCGCGGTGACCCTGAGCGGGTGCCTGTTCAACATCTTCCAGACGGCGCGGACGGTCGGTGCGGGGAACGTGACACTCGCGGTCGGAGCGGGGTTCTTCGATTTCTCGCTCAACGGAGATCACAACTGGTCGGTCACTCCGCAAGCGCGGTTGACGATCGGCTTGGCCGACGGGCTCGATCTCAGCCTTCACACGGGCGCGTTGATCCCGCTTTCGACCGGTGATCCGGGATGGCTCGGTGCAATCGGCGATCTCAAGTTCTCGCTGTTCGATGCGCCGGGGGCGTTCGCGCTCGCCCTCGGGTTCGGCGGCGGCTACGCGATCGAGTTCGGCGGGTTCGGAGTCTTCGGGCAGGTCTTCTTCGACAGCAATGTCCAATTCCTGCCGGTCTTCATCGCCTATCGCCCGATCGTCCCGCTCGCGGCGGAGGAGTTCACGCTTTGGCACCACATCACCGGCGGGCTGAAGCTCCCCCTCTCGGAGTCGGCGCGCCTCCTGATCGAGGTCGACACACTCGGGGGACTCATCAGCTTCGGGGTCGCGCTCGAGATCGGGTTCTAGCGAGGTCGAGGATCGAAGCCCCGCAAGTGCCTCGCTGACCGGCCGATCGGGTCCGTTCTCTGGTTCCCCATTCTCCTCATCGCCGAGAAGACTCGTTCGGTTCCTCGCCGACCGCTCGACGTAGCACCTCGATGACCGTCCGATCGGCGGTCGAGAACGCGAATCGATCCAGCTCCGCGACTGCTGTCCAGTGCCAGTCGGCGCAGTCGAGCGCGCGCGGCGCGCCGGCGAGATGGCGGCAATGGTAGACATGCAGGGTCATCCGAAAGTGCGTGTAGGCATGGTCGACGTCGATGAGGTGCTCGACGACGTCGACGTCGATCCCGAGCTCCTCGGACAGCTCACGGACGAGCGCTTCGCGGTCCGTCTCGCCCGGTTCGACGCGACCGCCGGGGAACTCCCACAGTCCGCCGAGCATGTCGTCCTCGCTACGTTGTGCGATCAGTACGCGGCCGTCGGGCCGCAGCGGAGGGCCATCCCAGATGATGCCGGCGACGACATCGAGGTGCGGTGGGGGCCGCCGCCGTCGCCGCTGTGGCAACTCGGACAGCCGGCCATCCCGACGAGCGACGCACAACGCGGCGATCGGGCACTCAGCGCATCGAGGGGAGATCGGAGTGCAGACCCGGGCTCCGAGCTCCATCATCGCTTGGTTGAACGTCCCGGGATCCCTCGGCGGAAGGAGGCGGGCGGCCGTCGCCGTCAGGCGCCTGGCGGTCGCCGCGGTCCCTGGATCCCCCTCGATCTCGAAGAGGCGGCACAGGACGCGGGCGACGTTCCCGTCGACGACAGGAACGCGCTCGTCGAACGCGATCGAGGCGACCGCGGCCGCAGTGTAGCGGCCAATTCCCGGGAGGGCGAGCAGCCCGATCCGCGTCTCGGGGAGCCGGCCGCTCTCACCGGCGACCGCACGCGCCGCCCGGTGGAGATTCCGGGCCCGTGCGTAGTACCCGAGCCCCTCCCACGCTTTCAGGACGTCGTCGAGCGTCGCGTCGGCAAGCGCCTTCAGCGTCGGGAACCGCGCGAGAAACGGTCCGTAGTACTTCGCCACCGTCTCGGTTCGCGTCTGCTGTAGCATCACCTCGGAGACAAGAATCGCGTAGGGATCTCTTGTTCGCCGCCACGGGAGGTCGCGTGCAGCGGACCCGTACCACGTCAACAGGGATCCCGAGATCTCACCGCCGGCCCGGTCGGCGACGGATGCGCCGCCGGGGCCGGACTCATCCGGGCCGGACGAGCGACTCGACATACGCTCGAACGGGAACGGTCTCCAACGAGAACGTGGCATCGATGATCCGCTCGGTCGATCGCTCGTCGACCGCCGCGGCGGCGTTGGACCGGAACTTCTCCACAAGCTCCTCGTCGGACAGCGGGCGCTCCGGGCGGCCCTTGGCGTGATCCTCCTGGCGACTGAAGGATTCCCCGGCCTCCGTCGTGATCGTCACGATCGCCCGCTTCACCTTCGGGAAGAGCCGGTCGATCTCGGGATCGGCGATGACTCGGATCTTCGGGAGAAGCGCCCGCACCGTCGGATCCCGCAGCGCGGCGTCCTCGAAGTCGGACGGAAGGACGTTTCCTTTGGCAACAGCGACGGCGATGCAATAAGGGAGGGAATGGTCGGCCGTCTCTTTCGTGCGCGGGTCGTACTTGCTCGGGTCGGAGAGAATATCCGCTCCGCGCGTCGTCGTTCGGACCTCAACCTCGGAGATGCGGCGCGGGTCGATCTCGTGCTCGGCGAGGAGCTCGAGGGCCGCCGTGATCGGTTGGTGAGTGAGCGCTTCGGTCGGAAACGCCTTGTAGCCGCACTCGGTGATCAGGAACGATTCCCCAAGACCGCCCGTCATCCGGTCGGGATCCCAGCGGACGTTCCCGATCACCTCGAAGACGCCCTCCTTCCCTTCGAACAGCTCGACCGGGCCGGAGTAACCGGTCGCCGCGAGCAGCGCCGCGCGAACGCCCGCCTCCGTCGCCATCGGGTCGGCTGTGTTCTTCATGTTCGTCAGGTGACCGGCGACGACGCCGCCGAGCGTGAAGTGGCTCGATCCGCTGATCCCGCAGGCGGCGACCATCTCGTCCTCGGACAGCTCGAGCATCCGGCCCGCAACGAGCGGGCTCACGAACTGGGTCAAGCTGGCGTGGTGCCAGCCGACCTCTCGGATTCCGGGGTCGGCCGCGAGGCAGAGGCGCATCTCGAGTTCGTACGCGATGATGATCCCGACGATCAGGTCCTTGCCGGACGCCCCTCGATGCTCCGCCGGGGCGAGCGCCGCCGGGATGATGTCCGAAGGGTGAGACGGATCCTGCTTCCAGTAGATGTCGTTGTAGTCCATCGCGCGAATGAGGAGCGAGTTCATCAGCGCAGCGTTCGGGAGGTTCGTCCGCGTCCCGTGACCGATCACGGTCGCCTGCTCCGCTCCGCCGAGCCGGCGGACGTACTCGTGGGCCTGCCGCATGTCCTCGTGATCGAGCGCGGCGAGCGCGCACCCGACGGAGTCGAGCAGGAAGCGCTTCGCCTCCTTCCTCGCTGCTGGGGGAATCTGCTCGTACGTCAGAGAGCGCGCGAATCGCGCCATCGACCGGCTAATCGAGATCATCTCTCCTCCCTCGCGGCCTCGGCGACGGCGTCGGCCATATCGGTCGTCGTCGAGTCGCCCCCCATGTCGTAGGTCCGGACTCGACCGTCTGCGATCACTCGAGCGATCGCTCGCTCGATCCGAGCGGCCCGCTTCACTTCCCCGAGGTAGTCGAGAAGCATCTTCGCCGCGCGGATCGTGGCGATCGGATTCACCCGGTTCCGACCGACGTACTTGGGGGCTGAACCGTGCGTCGGCTCGAAAACCGCGTACTCGTCGCCGATATTCCCGGCGGCCGCGAAACCGAGCCCGCCGACCAGTTGCGCAGCGAGGTCAGACAGGATATCGCCGAACATGTTGGAGGAGACGAGCACTCCGTAGTCCTGGGGGTTCTTCACGAGCCACATGCACATCGCGTCGATGTTCGTCTCCTGCAGCTCGATCTCGGGGTACTCTCCCGCCATTGTGCGCGCCTCACGGATCATCAGTCCCGAGGTCTCCCGGATCACGTTCGGCTTCTCGACGACAGTGACCGTCGGATAGCCCTTGTCCTTTGCGTATTCGAACGCACTGCGAAGGATCGTTCGGCACCCCTGCCGGGTGAAGATCCGCGTCGAGACCGCCATGTCCTCGTTCGCCACGCCGGCGAACCGCTTCATCTTCGGATGGGTGTCGAGAGCGCTCCGCACCCCGGGGGGGACCGGGTGCCACTCGACGCCACTGTAGAGCCCTTCGGTGTTCTCTCGGAACACGACGAGGTCGATGTCATCGCGAAGGTTCAGGGGGTTGCCCGGATACGCCTTGCACGGGCGGACGTTCGTGTGGAGGTTGAACAGCTGGCGCAATCCGACAATCGGACTGGAGTAGACGTACCCTTTGTCGCGCAGGCGTGGGTCGAGCTCCGCCGCTGCCTCCTCCTTCGGTTTCGACGTGATCGCCCCGAACAAGCAGGCGTCGGTCTCCTTCAGTAATTCGATCGTCCGATCGGGAAGCGGGTTCCCCTCGGACTTCCAAAACTCCCAGCCGATATCGCCGCTCCGGTAGTCGGCTCCGAATCCGACGGCATCGAGCATTTGCCTGGCCGCTGCCAGGACGTCGCCCCCGACCCCGTCGCCGGGGAGCATTGCGATGCGATAGGTAGCCATACGACCCTCCCGCCGTGAGTGGTGTCCGCCGATTATAGCGGGGCTCCCCGGGACTTCGAGTCGAACGAAGAGGAGGCGGAATAGCGGGGCTCACCGCCTCTCCACGGCGCGTTCACAGTCTCCCCACAGCGATCACACGACGGCAAGCGAGACTATGGCCTTGCGAGACGGGCTCTGTGTGAGCGCGTCCGAACGAGCGACGAGGACGCGGGAGGGACGGAGGCAGATGCGGAAAGCCAAGCGCCGCCGGAACGGTCTATTGCTGAGGTTCGTCGGTCTGTTCGTCCTCTGCGCCGTCGGCGTCGTGGGTGTCTCGGCAGCCGTTCACTACGGCACCGCAGGGCATCGGTTCGCGATGGCTCGCGATGCGGAGACAATGGCGGTCGAAATGGGACAGAGCGCGCTCGTCCGGACGTTCCGAACGGCCGTCGCGGATCTCTACTTCCTCTCCGAGCTGACCGCGCTTGGACGCTTTCTCGATACCGGAGGATCGGCGGAGGCCGACGCGCTTGCTCGCGAATTGATCGCGTTCTCGCGCCGACGCGGGATCTACGAACGAATCCAGGTGGTCGATGCCACCGGTTCTGTCCTCATGAGGGTCGAACAGAACGCGGGGATGCCATTGGCCGTCACCTCCTCCGCACCGCCGGAGGGTCTCCTGCAGGAGGATTTCCGCGAGACGCTCGCGTGCCCGGACGGGGTCGTCTACATGTCGACGTTCGACCCGCCGGCCGGCCTGGCAGGAGCGGCGTCGGTCCGGTTCGGCGTCGGCCTCCGAGGGCAGGCCGGCGAGCGGGCGGTCCTCCTCCTCACTCTCCGGGGCGCAGAGTTGCTGGCAGAGTTCGAACGGTACCGGGCAAACGGGTCGGCCGATGTGATGTTGCTCGACGGGACGGGACGGCCGCTGGGAAGTGGGGCGGCCGGCCGCACGCTCGGACTCGGTCCCGGCGATCCCCGATTCCAGGAGGCGTTCGCGGAGGAGTGGCAACGGATCGCGTCGGGCGACTCGGCGCAGTTCGAGACGGAGAACGGGCTCTTCAGCTTCGCGACGGTCCACCCGCTCGGCGAAGTCTGGGATGCCTCGTGCGCTTTCGCTGAAGCTTTGCCGGAGGACCTTCGACTCGACGGCGGAGGCGATCACCCGGTCTGGAAGGTCGTCTCTCGACTCCCTCCCGAGTCCCTCCACGCGGTCGCCCGCGCCGACCTCGGCCCGGTGACGGCGACGGGCGCTGCAGGCCTGCTCGTCTTGGGAATCGGATCGTGGTTCCTCGCGCGCACTGAGGAGCGGCGCCGAGCGCTGCAGGCGCGGATGACGGAGAGCAACCGTCTCCTCTCTTCCACGCTCGGGCGCTACCTGCCCGACGAGCTGCGGGAGCGGTTACTCGGCGATCCGACCCGGTACGAGCGGCTCGGTGGGGAAGAGCGTTCCGTCACCGTCCTGTTCGCCGACATTCGGGGGTTCACGAGGTTCGCGGAGGCGCACGATCCCCAGGTCGTCGTGGAGACGTTGAACCGCGTTCTCTCGCGGCTCGCGCGGGCGGTCCTCCACCACCGCGGCATCCTCGACAAGTTCGTGGGGGACGGGTTGATGGCGTTCTTCGAGGCGAACCCCGACGAGCGGGAGGCCGCGCGCCGCGCCGTCGCGGCCGCGCTCGACGTCCGTCGCGAGTTCCTGGCGGTCCATCGCGAGCTGGACGGCGCCGCGAAGGAACTCGGACTTGGGATCGGCATCGGATCCGGGACGGTCGTCGTCGGGAACGTCGGCTCGGAGGAAGCGATGGATTTCACGGCTATCGGGGACCCCGTGAACGTGGCGGCCCGCTTGCAGAGCGTCGCGCAGCCGGGCGAGGTTCTCCTCGACGATGCTACGGTGCGTCACCTCGACGGCGCCGTGGAGACGGAACGTCTCCCCGACCTCTCGCTGAAGGGGAAACGCCGACCGGTCGCCGTCCACTCGGTCCGGATCGAAACCCCTCCGAACACGGAGGGATAGCGATCGCCGCGGGGGCGCCATGTCGGCCGCCCCCGCGGCCGAAGCGCTCCTCAACGAGCCAAGCGGTCCCGCGCCTCGGGTGTCAACGACTCGAGTCCGTCGGGCCCGATCTGCACGTAGACTCCGCCGACCCGGATGATGACGCGGTCCCCGATCGCGAGGTGCGGACCGATCCACGGGACGATGTCGAGAAGGGCGAAGTACGCGCCGCTGTAGAGCTGGATGTCGATCGTCGGCTCGTTCGCGTACTCGCTGTCCGTCCAGATACCGTCAACGATGAAGTACGTCCGGTCGTCGACCGCCCGGATCCCGCCGATGCCGCCTTGGACGGTCTCGCTCTCGGCGAGAGTCTTGAGCGCCGAGGAGGCCTGAACCGCGCTCGCTCCGCTCGCGGGCGCGGCGGCGTGCTGCCGGACCGCATCGGCCATCTCCTCTGCTCCGAGGCCTTGCTCTTCGATCAGGAACGACGTGTACGGCGTGATGATCCCGAAGCGCTTGCTCAATCGGATGACTTCGTCGATCAGCTCAGAACGCTCACCGTAGAGGCGGATCTGGTCGAGCAGGTGAGCGATCTTCCGTCCCGCCCACAGCCGCGGGAGGAACGCATCGCTCATCGAGGCGTCCGGGAATACCTGCAGCGTCGTGTAAGCGGTCGGCACTCCGGCCGCCTGCCCGGCGATCGTCACCGGAGTTCCCCCGAATCCGGAGTAGCGCCCGACCACGAGCAGCTGCGTGCCGCGGAAGAGGTCGGGGAGGGTTCGCGGGTAGATGTCGAACACGTCAACGCCCGCGATCTCCAAGGTCAGATCGGCGAGGAGCGGCGAGGCGATCTTCCGGTAGAAGCTCGAGAGGCGGCTCTCGATGTGCTCCGACGGCAGAACGTACGTCGTCGTTCCGCGGTGCTCGCGGGCGAGCTGATCGAGGAGGACGGTGTTCACGTCGTACCCGACGCCGAAGACGAAGACGCGGACGCCCGTCCGATTCGCGGCCCGCGCCTGCCGTGTGATCGCGACCGGATCGGTCTCGCCGACCGTCGGTTCCCCATCGGTCAGGAAGATGAGGAAGCGCGGACGGTCCGTCGGCTCGAACAGCGAGAATGCCCGAGTCAGCGCGCCGTTGATGTCCGTCGCGCCACCGGCCTCGATTCGGCCCGACCATGCGACCGCGCGGGCGACGGTCTCAGCGGTCACCGGCTGCAGCCGGGGCTCCAGCGCGTCGACGACATCGCTGAACGAGATCACGGCGAAGCGATCGTCGGGGTTGAGGTTCTCGAGAACGAAGCGGAGCGCCTCCTTTGCCTGGACGATCTTGGTCCCCTGCATGCTCCCCGACCGGTCGAGCACGAACACGAGGTCCTTCGGGATGGTGGCCCCGGCGGTGGGGGAATCCGGTGGAGTGGCGATCAGGAGAAAGTACCCGTCCTCGCCGGGAGCGCGGTAAGAGAGGAGCGTCATTCCGACGGTGTCGGACGACACGCCGTAGTAGAGCAGGACGTCGCGGTCGGGAAGCACATTCCGCGCGGTGTATGTGGCAGTCGCTGTCCGCTCGTCGACCCGCTCGACCCGGAGATCGTGCGTCGGCGAGTAGACGGCGCGAAGCGGGACGGACGTCCTCAGGTCGAACGCAACGCTCACCCGCTCGATCGGTCGAGCCGAGAACCGTTCGGTGTCGAGCGGATACCGGTAGCGGTAGACCCCGTTCTCCGCGCTGAGGAGCTCCGTGTACTCGATTTCGATCCGGCGCTCTCCGCCGGCCGGGATCGGGAAGACGCGCGCCGACAACGCGCCGCGGCCGACGTACTCGAGAAGTGCCGGGTCAATTGCGCGCCGGACGGAGTCCTGATAGATGGCGCGCGCCTCGTCGGCGTCGAGGAGGACCGCCTCCTGCGGCCGCCCGTCCACCCACATCGTGAAGCCCGAGACGATCGCGTCGGGAGGAAGCGGGAAGATGTAGCGACCCTCGACAGGCCGTCCGGTACCGTTTCGAAAGACCTGGTCGATCCGCGTCGTCACCACGCCGTCTCGCGCGGTGACGAAAACGTCATGGTAGACGATCGTCAACCATCCGAGCTCGGGGCGGTCGGGGATGATGACGCCGTCCCCCCACGCGGGAACGGACACAAGCGCGGCGAGCAACAGCCAACCTACGTAGCGGCGGACCTGCGAAGCCATGACGATCTCCTCCGATTCCGAAGTCGCCATACGTACACGCTGGACGGGCGTCCGTTCCCGCGAGCGGGTCGAGGACGGTCCAGGAACGCGGACGACTCCCGGACATCGTTCAGCGCGGCCCACCTCGGTGCGCTGACGACCAGTGTGCCCAGGCAACGCGGAGCCCCTCGAGCGTGAGGGCCGGTTCGTACGCCTCGATCTCGTCGATCTCGCGGCGGTAGAACTCACCGCGTCCGCCGGTCGCGACCGCTCGAAGATCGGCGGCCACCTCGGAGCGGAACCGGCGGATCAGCCCGCGCACGAGATCGAGATGACCGAAGACGACGCCGGATCGGATGCAGTCCGCTGTCGTCTTCCCGATGACCGAAGAGGGGACGCAAAGGGGGATCGGACGGAGCTGCGCGGCGTTTTCGAACAGCGCACCGGCGGCGGTCTGCATCTCCGGGGTGATCGCTCCGCCGAGAAACGCGCCGTCCGCGCCAACGAGATCGAACGTCACAGCGGTTCCGAAGTCGATGACCAAGAGCGGTCCTCCGTAGCGCGCGAACCCCGCGATGCAGTTCGCGATGCGGTCAGCCCCGATCGCTTGCGGGGTGTCGACGTCGAGCCGGACCGGGGCTGTTTCCGCCGTGAGAAACCGAACGGGACGCTCGACGAGCAGCGCCTCGAGTCCCCGGCGGAGGGGATCCTCCAGCGCCGGGACGACCGACGCCGCGGCGGCCCCTTCGATCCCGGCGGGATCGGCACCGACATCTGCAAGAAGCGACCGGACCGTGAGGCGGACTTCGTCGGCCGTCCAGTGCGGATCGGTCGCAAGCCGCCAGCGGCCGACCGAGCGGTTGCCGGCGTAGAGGCCCACGACGGTGTTCGTGTTCCCGACGTCGCAGACGAGGAGCATCTTCATCCCTCCGGAGAAAGAGGCAGGTTGTCGATCAGGCGGGTTCGGCCGATGCGCGCCGCGACGAGGAGGAACGCGGGCCGGTCGACGGTCTCGAGGGTCTCGAGCCGGTCGGCCGAAGCGACGCAGACGTACTCCGTCCGGACGAGCGGTTCCCTCGACAGCACGTCCTCAGCGGCCCGCCGAAGCGCATCGACCCGCCGCTCTCCCCCTCGCCAGCAGTCCTCGGCGGCCCGAAGCGATCGGTGCAGGGCAGTGGCGGCTCGACGCTCCGGCAGTGTCAGATACGCGTTTCGGCTGCTCATCGCCAGGCCATCCGGCTCGCGGACGGTCGGTACGATCACCGGTTCGACCGGGATGTCGAGGTCCTCGACCAACCGCCGGGCGAGGATCGTCTGTTGGGCGTCCTTCTGACCGAAGTACGCCCGGTCCGGCTGAACGATGTGGAGCAGCTTGACGATGACGGTCGCGACCCCCCGGAAGTGGCCGGGCCGGGCGGCCCCCTCGAGCCGGTCCGAGAGGCCGCGCACCTCCACCCACGTGTCGAACCCCGGCGGGTAGAGGGTGTCGGCGGGCGGTGCGAAGACCATATCGACGTCCTCGACCTCGAGGCGGGAGAGGTCTGCGTCGAGATCCCGGGGGTAGCGGCCGTAGTCCTCCCCGGGGCCGAACTGCGCGGGATTCACGAAGATGCTCACGACGACGGAGGCTGACTCCGCGCGCGCCCGGCGGACGAGCGCAAGATGCCCATCGTGGATCGCCCCCATCGTGGGGACGAACCCGACTGGACTAGCGAGCGTTCGGCGGATCGCCCGGCAGTCGTCGATCTGCGAGGCGACGTTCATCCCCCCTCCTCCAGCCGAGCACGAACGGCGCGCAGGGTTTCGTCGTCGATCGAGAACGACTGAGCGTCCGTCGGAAACGCCCGGTTCGCGACGTCGGCGGCGTACTCCCGAATCGCATCGCTCGCCGCGGCCGCGAGTTCGGCGTACCGCCGAGTGTGTTTCGGGACGAAGTCGGAGAACCAGCCGAGGATATCGCTCACGACCTGGATCTCGGCATCGCAGTCCGGACCGGCCCCGATTCCGATCGTCGGGATCGAGAGCCGCTCGGTGATCAACCGCGAGAGCGCGGCAGGGACGCACTCGAGGACAACCGAGAACGCGCCGGCCCGCTCGACGGCCAGGGCGTCCTCGACGACGCGCGCCGCACCCTCAGCCGAGCGTCCCTGGACCTTGAACCCGCCGAGCTGATGGACGGACTGCGGAGTCAGGCCGATGTGGCCCATCACCGGAATCCCGACGCCGACGAGCCGTCGGATCGTCTCCTCCATCACCCGCCCGCCCTCGAGCTTGACCGCATGGGCCCCGCCTGATTGGATGCAGCGCGCGGCGTTCTCCATCGCCTGCTCGGGGGACCGCTGGTACGTCATGAACGGAAGGTCGGCGACGACGAGCGCGCGGCGGCTCCCCCGGACGACCGCCCGGGTGTGGTGCAGGATGTCGTCGAGGGTGACGGGGATCGTCGTTTCGTGGCCGAGGACGACCATTCCGAGGCTGTCGCCGACCAGCAGGATCGGGATGCCTGCCTCGTCGGCCAGCCGTGCCGTCACAACGTCATAAGCTGTCAGCGCGGCGAACCGCGTCCCTTCTACCTTGTGCCGGCGAATGTCGGCCGTCGTGACCCTCACAATCCGTCACCTCCACCCACGCGGTCGAGGGCCCGCTCGAGGGCCTGCGCCGCGCGCGCGTCAATCTTCCCCTTGGCCAGGGCGACCGGGATCGTCCTGCGAGCTAGCTCCTTGTACACGGACAGGGCTTCCGGTGCAACGGCCTCGAGGGCAGCAAGGTGACGCTCGATCGTTCCGCAGTCACCTCTCGCAATCGGCCCGGTAAGCGCGCCGGGAAGGCCAATCCGTCCCAGATTCTCCACCGTCCCGCGGACGAGCGGAAGAAGCGCCCGCAGTCCGTCCTTCTTGCTGAATCCAAGCGACTCCCAGAGCTCTGCCGCGATGTCGAGGAGCGTCACGACGTAGTTGCAGGCGAGAACGGCGCTGGAATGGTAGATGGCTCGGTCGCCACAAAGCACGATCGGATGCCCGCCGAGCGCCGCCGCCATCTCGCGGAGTTGGTCCGACAACTCGGTCGTCGAGGCCTCGACCGCGAAGGTGCTGCCCGGGATGTTGGCGAGCGCCTGTTCGACCGACGCGAACGACTGAAGTGGGTGGAAGACCCCGACCGCGGCACCGCCGGCCTGGGCGGTCTGCAACAGATCGACCGAGCGGGCGCCGTTGCAGTGAACGACACTCTGTCCTACGCGCCAGCGAATCGAGTCGACCACCTGCGTGATCGCGTCGTCAGGAACCGTGAGGAAGGCGAGATCGCACGCGGCAACCGCTTCGGACGCGCTCGCGAACGCCGCCGCTTCGGGAAGCACCGAGGCCAGGACCTCGCGGTGCTCCGGGTTTCGACTGTGAATCGCCGTCACTGCGTAACCGACAGCGGTGAGAGCCTGTGCCAGCCCGCTTCCGACGACCCCTGCGCCGACGAACCCGATCCTGGGGCGACGTGGACTCTCCATGAGCGCCCCTACGACGGTTCGAGGCGCGCCGCGACACGGTCGAGAATCCGCTCGGCGACGGCTCGCTTCGATTGTCGTTCGAGACGTTCTTCGCCGTCTGGCGTGATAAGGACGACCTCGCTTTCGTCCGAGCCGAACGGCGGATTCGGCCCACCGATGTCGTTGGCGACGACGAGGTCGAGACCCTTCGCGTGAAGCTTGGCGCGCGCGTTCTCGACCAGATTCTCGCTCTCCGCCGCGAATCCGACCCGAACCGGCACATCACGAAGCGAGGCGAGAATGTCGATCGTGGGAGTCAGTCGGACGACGAGCCCATCGGACGACTTCTTGAGCTTGTGCGTCAACGCCTTCTGTTCGGGCGCATAGTCAGCCACCGCCGCCGCCATCACCAACACGTCGGCTCCATCGCATGCTGCCTTCGTCGCGTCGTACATCTGCGCCGCTGTGGAGACCGAGACGAACTCAACGCCGGCAGGCAGCCGAAGGTCCGTCTCAGCCGAGACCAGCGTGACCGTTGCTCCCCGATCGCGCGCCGCCTCAGCGAGGGCATGCCCCATCTTCCCGCTCGAGCGGTTCCCGACGTAGCGGACCGGATCGATCGGCTCGCGCGTTCCTCCTGCGGTGATCACCATCTTCCGCCCGGCGAGATCGCCGTTGCGACCGAGAAGGGCGAGCGTACGACCGAGGATCTCCTCGACCCGAGCGAATCGGCCGGCCCCCCAGCCGCCGGATGCGAGGCGACCGGTTTCGGGACCGACGAAGCCGACACCTCTCGAGATCAGGGTCTCAACGTTGACTTGCGTGGCCGGGTGCTCCCACATCGCAGTATGCATCGCCGGGACAACGAGGATCGGAGCGCGGGTCGCCAAGGCTGTACAGGTCAGCAGATCGTCGGCGATCCCGCAGGCGACCTTCGCGATCAGATTCGCCGTCGCGGGCGCGACGACGAAGACGTTGGCCACATCCGCCAGAGACACGTGTTCGATGGCGAAGGGATTCGTCAGCTCGAACGGATCGGTCGACACCGGGAGCCCGGTGATCGCCCGAAACGACGCCGGAGCGACGAGCTTCGTCGCCGACTCGGTCATCACCACATGAACAGCAACGCCCGCCTGCGTGAGCTGGCTCGCCAGATCCACGGCCTTGTAGGCAGCGATCGAGCCACTGACCCCGAGAACCACGTGTCTTTCCGGCATTTCCCTCCCTCTTGCGATCCGCGCGGATTGTACAAGGGCAAGGCAGTATTGCCAAAGCGAGACTCCCTCCCGCCCCGCCCGAGGGGTCAGGCCTTTATTTTCGAATACCACCCCAGCCGAGGATGCGCCCAGAAAAGGGGACAGGCTACTTTTTCGCAGACGATGGCGCGATGCAAGTTTCCATCAGCGATACAGCGAGCGAGAAAAGTAGCCTGTCCCCTTTCTTGGTGATGGCTCGATCGTGGACTACTCCTCAATCGCCGCCTGTGCCGCGGCGAGGCGGGCGATCGGGACGCGGAATGGGCTGCAACTCACGTAGTCGAGGCCGGTCCGATGGCAGAACCGGATCGATGAGGGATCGCCGCCGTGCTCACCGCAGATTCCGAGCTTCAAGTCGGGCCGGGTCGATCGGCCGAGCTCGCACGCCATCGCAACGAGCTTCCCGATCCCGCGTTGGTCGAGAACCTGGAACGGGTCCTTCGCGTAGATCCCCTTCTCGACGTACTCCCGTAGGAACCGTCCGGCGTCGTCTCGAGAGAACCCGCATCCCATCTGCGTAAGATCGTTCGTGCCGAAGCTGAAGAACTCCGCGATCTTGGCGATCTCGTCGGCGGTCACCGCTGCTCGGGGGACTTCGATCATGGTCCCGACGAGATACGGGATCGCGTCGCGGGTGAGTCCGCGCTCTGCGAGGACCTGCTTTGCGATCCGATCGGCGACTTCCCGCTGCAACTCGAGCTCCGCCACGTGTCCGACGAGCGGGATCATGATCTCGGGACGGACCGCGATCCCCTCCTCGTGCACATCGCAGGCGGCCTCGATAATCGCGCGGACCTGCATCTCCGAGATCTCGGGGTACGTGATCCCGAGTCGGCACCCACGGTGGCCGAGCATCGGGTTGAACTCGTGAAGGCTCTCCACTTTCTCACGAATCCGCTCGACCGGAACGCCGGTCGCTTCGGCCACTTCCTGTTGGCCGGCCTCGTCGTGCGGCACGAACTCATGAAGCGGCGGGTCGAGCAGCCGGATCGTCGCCGGGCGCCCTTCCAGAGCGCGGAAGATCCCGGCGAAGTCATCGCGTTGCATTGGCAGCAATCTGTCGAGCGCGGCGCGGCGCCCGGTCTCGTCCTCGGCGAGGATCATCTCCCGCATGGCGATGATCCGCTCCCCTTCGAAGAACATGTGCTCGGTCCGACAGAGCCCGATCCCCTCGGCGCCGAACCGGACGGCGGTTGCGGCGTCGTGCGGCGTGTCGGCGTTCGTCCGCACGCCGAGCCTGCGGATCTCGTCGGCCCACGCGAGGATCGTGCCGAACGCGCCGGAGAGCTCGGGTTCGACGGTCGGGATCTCGCCGAGGTAGACGGCGCCGGCCGTCCCGTTCAGACTGATCGGATCGCCGGCCTTGACAGTGACGCCGCCGACGGTGAACTGACCTTTCGCGTACTGGATCGAGAGATCTCCGGCTCCGGCGACGCAGCACTTTCCCATGCCGCGCGCGACGACCGCGGCGTGGCTCGTCATTCCGCCGCGCGCGGTCAGGATTCCCTGGGCTGCGTCCATGCCGCCGATGTCCTCGGGGGACGTCTCGATCCGGACGAGGATGACCTTCGCTCCGTCGGCGGCCAGCTCCTCGGCCGCCTCCGCCGAGAAGACGACCTGGCCGGTCGCAGCGCCCGGACTCGCCGGAAGTCCCTTCGTCAGGAGCTTCGCCTTCTCTTCCTCCTTCGGATCGAACGTCGGGTGGAGGAGGCGGTCGATCTGCTCCGGCGCGACCCGCCGGATCGCCTCTTCCTTCCGGATCATCCCGTCCTCGACCATCTCGACGGCGATCCGGACAGCGGCTGCGGCGGTCCGCTTTCCGCCCCTCGTCTGGAGCATGTACAGCCGCCCGCTCTCGATCGTGAACTCGATGTCCTGCATCTCCCGGTAGTGGTCCTCGAGGGTCTTCCGGATCGAGAGCAGCTCTTCGTAGATCGCCGGCATCTCCTCGCGCAGCGCCTCGATCGGTCGGGGAGTCCGAGTGCCGGCGACGACATCCTCGCCCTGAGCGTTCATAAGGTACTCCCCGTAGAACGCGTTCTCGCCGGTCGCCGGGTTGCGGGTGAACGCGACACCGGTCCCGCACCCCTCGCCCATGTTCCCGAAGACCATGGCCTGCACGTTCACCGCCGTGCCGAAGAGGCCCGTGATCTCATTCAGCTTCCGGTAGCGGATCGCCCGAGGGTTGTTCCACGACCGGAAGACCGCGGCGACCGCTCCCCAGAGCTGAGCCATCGGGTCCTGTGGGAAGGGCTCGCCGGCGCGCTTCTCGATGGCGGCCTGGTAGCGCTCGACAACGCGCTTCAAGTCGGCGGCGGTGAGCTCCGTGTCGAGCTTCGCACCGACCTCGTCCTTCGCGGCTTCGAGGATCTCCTCGAACGGGTCGACGTCCGTCTCCGTCTCGGGCTTGAGCCCCATCACGACGTCGCCGTACATCTGGATCAGTCGACGGTACGAGTCGTAGGCGAACCGCTCGTTCCCCGTCTTCTTCACCAGCCCAGCGACCGTCTCGTCGGTCAGCCCGAGATTGAGGATCGTGTCCATCATCCCGGGCATCGAGACCGCGGCGCCGGATCGGACGGAGACGAGGAGCGGGTTCGCGGAGTCTCCGAAGCGTCTCCCTGTCGCTTCCTGCAGCGACTGCAGGTTCTCGTCGATCTCCTCGGCCAAGCCGGCGGGGTACGTGCTCCCGTGCTCATCGTAGTAGCGGCAGACTTCCGTGGTGATGGTAAATCCGGGAGGCACGGGGATTCCGAGCTCGGCCATCTCGGCAAGGTTCGCCCCCTTGCCCCCGAGCAGGTCTCGCATCGATGCGTCGCCGTCCGATCGGCCCTTGCTGAAGAAGTAGATGTGTTTCATCCGTGATTCCTCCCGTGATCCGTGCTGTTGCGCGATTTCGCCCGTCTCAGTCCCCAAACAGCGCATCGACGAATTCGGCGGCCGCGAAGGCGTGCAGATCGTCGGCCGACTCGCCGACGCCGACGTAGCAGATCGGGACGCGCAACGCCTCCCAGATCGCGAGGACGACGCCCCCCTTCGCGGTGCTATCGAGCTTCGTAAGAACGATCCCGGTCAATCCGATCGCCTCGTGGAACCGCTGCGCCTGCGAGATGCCATTTTGTCCGGTCGTTGCATCGAGCACAAGGAGGCGCTCATCGGACGGGCGCTGAAGCTTCTTCTCTACCGTCCGCTCGATCTTGCGCAGTTCCTCCATCAGGTTGTGCTTCGTCTGGAGACGGCCGGCGGTGTCGACAAACAGGACACCGCCCGTCTTGGCCGCGCGATCGAGTGCATCGAAGACGACGGCCGACGGGTCGGCGCCGTGTTGCTGTCGGACGATGCCCGCTCCGATCCGGTCGGCCCACGCAGCGAGTTGCTCGACGGCGGCGGCCCGAAACGTATCGGCGGCAGCGAACGTGATCGGCAGCAACGGATCGTCCCTGCGGAGGTGGGCGGCGAGCTTCGCGATCGTCGTCGTCTTCCCGGCGCCGTTCACGCCCGCCACGAGGAAGACGGTCGGCTCTCCGTCCGTCCGAGGCCCCAGTCGACGCTCGCTCCCCGCAAGCCGTTCCACGATCGATGCGCGGAGGACAGCGAGCAGGTCGTCTCCGCTCCCACGCGCTGCTCCGGCGTCCTCGGAGAGGCCCGCGACGAGATCGGCGGCGAGCCGCGCCCCGACATCGCCGGCGATCAGGAGTTCCTCGATCTCCTCTGCCTCCGCCGGTGTGATCCGTCGCCGGCCGCCGAGCGCCTGCTCTAGGGAGTTCGCAAGCCCGGATCGCGTACGCTGCAGCCCGGCCTTCAGGCGGTCGAGCCAGGCCACGCTACATCGCCTCCGGGGCGTGCATCCCGAGGATGGCGAGGCTCTCGGAGATGACGATGTGCAACGCCCGAAGCAGCGCGAGCCGCGCGTGGGTCCTCCCCGGATCACTGCCGAGGACGCGGTGGGCATCGTAGTACGCGTGGAACGCGCGCGCGAGGCCATGCAAGTACTCGGCGAGCAGGTGCGGCGCGAACGAAAGCGCGGCCACCTCGATCGTCTCTCCAAATCGGTCGAGTCGCCGGATCAGCTCAAGCTCTTCGGGAACATCGAGCGGGCCGAGATCGGCACCGGCGACCGTCTCCGGCGATCGGCCAGCCTTCCGGAAGATCGAGGCAATGCGCGTGTACGCGTACTGGATGTACGTAACAGGATTGTCGAGCGACTCGGCACGGGCGAGGTCGAGATCGAAGTCGAGGTGTGCTTCGGGCTTCCGAGCGACCATGAAATAGCGAACGATGTCGGGCCCGAGCTCATCGATCAGGTCGCGAAGGGTCACGAACCGTCCCGCCCGCGTCGACATCCGAAGCGTCTCCCCCCCTTCCTTCAGGCTGACGAACTGATGGACGGCGTACTGAAGGAACTCCTCGGGATAGCCGAGCGCGCGGAGCGCGGCCTTGACGCAGGTCTGTTCGACCTGATGATCAGCCCCTTGAACGTCGATCACTCGATCGAACCCGCGCTGGCGTTTGTCGATGTGATACGCAATGTCAACCAGCAAGTACGTCGGCCGGCCGTCGCTCCGGACCAAGACCGAATCCTTCGCTCCTCCATGCTCCTCGGCTCGAAGCCAGACAGCGCCGTCCCGCTCGTACACTGCGCCGCCCGCACAGAGCGCAGCGAGCGCCTCACCGACGGCCCCGCGTTCGTGGAGCGTCGCCTCGCTGAACCACGTATCGAACGAAACCTCCATTCGACGGAGGTCCTCGCGGATCGACTCGCTGATCCGGTCGATCGCCTCCCGCCGGAAACGGCGCCGGGCCGAGTCGTCGAACGTCGCGTACGCGTCGCCGCACTCGGCGGCGAGTCCCTCCGCGATCGCGACGAGGTACTCGCCGCGGTAGCCGTCCTCGGGAATCTCGCGCGCCTCGCCGAGCCGCTCGCGGTACCGGACCCAGAGCGACTCTGCAAGGAGATCGATCTGACGGCCCTCGTCGTTGAAGTAGTACTCGCGGTGGACGGTGTAGCCGAGGCGCTCGTAGAGCGCAGCGAGCGCATCGCCGAGGGCCGCCTGACGCCCGTGTCCCACAGTCAGCGGGCCGGTCGGATTGGAGCTGACGAACTCGACTTGAAGGCACCGGCCGTCCCCGATCCCCGACCGCCCCGCTGCCTTCTCGCGTCGAAGGAACTCTTCGAGAGCACGGTGCAGCGTCTCGCGGCGCAGGAAGAAGTTGATGAACCCCGGGCCGGCGATCTCCACCCGCTCGAACAGATCGTCCGGCAACAGATCGAGGACCCGCTCCGCCAAGCGACGCGGTGGAAGACCGGCGACGCGGGCTCCGACGAGTGCGAGGTTCGTTGCATAGTCGCCGAACTCCGGCCGATCGGTCTCACGGACGTCGATCTCGATCGGCGAATGCCCCAATCGCGACCACGCTTCCGTCAACGCGTTCTGGATCGTTTGCTTCAGCATAGGGTAGGGCGGCGTCCGCGGACTATCTCTTCTCGACGATGAACCGGATCCCGGTCTTCTCCTCGCCGCCGATCGTCAACTCCATGAACCCGGGAATCACTCGGATCGGCGTCTCCCCCGGGCGCTCAATCAGCCGACGTGCGATCGCGATCGCCTTGATCGTCTGGTTGACCGCCCCGGCACCGATCGCGTGCACCTCGACCACGCCGGCTTGCTCCAGCGCACCGGCGATCGCACCAGCGACCGAGTTGGGGTTCGAGCGTGCTGCGACCTTGAGAACGTCCAACCGGGCCTCCTGTAGTTGCGGCGTGCAGTCTCTCAATCCCCTAGGAATCGAGTATAGCGGTGTGCCGAAGGGGAGTCAAAGATCGATGCCGGCGCGCTTGCTCGCCAAAGCGGCCGTCAACCGCGCCCGAGGCGGTCGTCGGCCCTCGCTCCGGGCTCCAACACAGATCGGAGTATCGGTGTGTGCGACCGCGCGCCGGCGTGCGCGGTCTCGCAGATTGAGTGCAACACTCGAACACTCGGCAGAACCGCGCGTTGCGATCGCAGTCTCCTCTCGTATAATCCGCGCATGCAGTCAGGCGCCCTTCGCAAGTGGGTTCAGCGGCATCCGCTCGTGACGACGGTGATGGGCGTCGGGATCGGGCTGGCCGCCGCGGCCGGTCTGGCGACGATCATCCACTTCGTGATCCAGCCTCAGATGTCCCGTGAGATGTGGGATCGCACGATCCTTCGGGGAGCGGGGTTCAACCTCTGGTATCCCCAGCAGTCCCCGGGGATCGCGACTGCCTCAGAGCTTCGAGGACGGCTCGAGGTGGAGTTCGACGATCTCCTGTCGCGCATGCAGGTCGATCCATCCGAGATTCCGCTCCCGATCGACGTGTTTGTCCACGACACCATCGAACAGATGCAGCTGAGCATCGGTCGCCGCAAGTCTCAGCAATCGGGGCACCTGGTCTATGCAACGATCGATCTGATGGCCGGTGAAGACCCGCGGCCGCGACTGACCGAACTCGTCCTCGCGTTCGGCTGGGGCGAGTGCACGTCCCAGATCCTCTACACGGGGACGACGCTCAACATCGCCTACCCGGATCGGAGCTTCCACACGGCCGTCTCGGCGGCTCCTGAACGTTTGCGTCATACGATGCCGGAGCTGTTGGTACTCGAGGCACGCGGCCAGTTCCCTCAAACGCTATACCAACGATACGATTCCCCCTTCTCTCCCGGATTCGTCGCGAGCCTTGCGGACATCAAGGCCCTCTATTATGAGTTCCCTAGCGGCCTGACGTCTCCGCTCGAAAGTTTCGTCGCGCTCGAGGCGGCCTCCCTCGTGCAGTACATGCTCGAGACGGAGGGACTCGCATCGATCCGGGCGGTGTGGGGACCGGGGACGGGGGAGGCGGTCCTCGCCCGGTGGGGCGGCGACGCGACGCTCGCGGACGTAAATCGTGCGTGGCAGGAAGCGGCTCAGGAGCGCGGAACGGCCGCGCCGGACTACGACGTTCGCCGCGCGATGTACCTGTTCCGCGCGGGCGACCTCGACGCAGCGTACGAAGAGACGAGCCGATGGGCGATCGATCGAGGGGCGTCGCCCGAGGAGGCCGAGTGGGCGGTCCGGTGCGCGCTCGCCGTCGGGGCGTTCGACGCCGCCGCGGCGCGAGCGGCTGCCCTGTACGAAGGAACCCCGCCCGAACCCGTGCGAACGTGGCTCGAGCGGTTCGCTGGCTGGCGAGTCGCCGAATCGCCGGAGGTCCGGGTCCTCGGGGCGGACATTGAAAGGCTTGGCCTTCTCCTGATCGCCGTGGAGGAGGCGGTCTCGCAGATCTTCTATCGGCTCTCGCTCCCGCGGGACGATCGTCCGGCGCGGGTGACGGTCTTCATCCACTCCGAAGAGGCATCGCGCGAGGTGGGGGAGAGCCTGACGCCCCTCGACGCCGTCCACCGGACGTGCCTCCACGTGACGGCCGACAGCGATCTCCCGTTCGCTCTGGCAGAGGCGCTACCGACCTACGCCTACGGGATCGAGACATACTCGAGACTCCTGCGGCGGGGCTTGGCCACCGCGCTCGTCCGGGCCGACGACCAGCTCGTCGCCGCCGGGTGCGAGCTCATCGCGACGGACCGCTGGCGGCAGCTCTGGCTCGTCGATTACACGGGAGAAGACCCGAGGATCGTCGACGTCGAAGCGGGGCTGATGATCGGCCACGTGCTCGATCGGTACGGCCCGGAGACGATCCGTCCGATCTGGGAGATCACCTCGCCGTCCGGGCGCGGAGTCTCCATCGACACGGCGCTCCGGGAGACACTTGGGACGTCGCGGCAACGGATCGAGCAGGAGCTGCTGGAGACTGTGATGCGCTGCAGCGAAGCCGTTGACAGGCGCTGAAAGCAGCGATATAATCGAGCGGATGCGGATTATGCCTTTCCACTAGGGCGAACTCCCGCAGGGAGGTGGTCTGCGAGCCACAGTCAAGTTGGATACTTATCGCTCTTTCGACAAGAAGACAAGGAGGTTCGAGAATGAAGAGGTATGGCCTTCGGGCATTGGCGATGGTGTTCAGCGCGGTCGCGCTCTTCTCGATGCTCGGTTTCGGTCTTAGCGTCTCCGAGCTCCAGGGCATCGTCGCCAACGAGCTCATCCCCGAGATCAGCAAGGCTGCGGGGATCGCCCTGGTCGACGAGTACGCGAAGAAGCCGGTCGCGGAACTTGAAGAACTAGCGGCGAGCGGGTTGACGCCCGGGATCCGTCTCGCGGCGAGCCTGGCACTCAAGCAGGTCAACGGAGTCGTCATGGCGCTGTCGTCGAAGACGGCCGCCGAGCTGAAGGATCTCGCCCTCGAGGGCGACGCTGACGCCGCGGACCTGTACTACTTCTATCAGCGCCGGACGTTCACCGAGGCAACCCTGAGAACTGAGGTCCTGAGCGCCGCGAACGAGACGCTCCAGATCGCCGCCGGGAAGCTCCTGGCCGGTTACTGGGTCCCCGGATCGTTCAACCCCAAGACCGAGGCCGAGCTGATCGATCTCGCCAAGAACGGCGAGGGGATCGGGCTTCGCATTGCTGCTGCCACCACGTTGACCACGCTCTGGATCAGCACGCAGCCGCTGACGATCGACCAGACGATGGTCGAGATCACCAAGATCACCTTGGTCTACCCCGAGCTGGCGGCGGCCTACCAGAACTACCTGGCGTTCCTGTTCGCCCGCTAGCCCGGCGATACGCTCATAAGGAGGGAACCGAATGAAGAAACTGGCGCTGCTTCTAGCAGGCTTGCTTGTGATTGCCGTCCCGGCGCTCGTCTCGGCGCAGGGCTACGATGTGATGCCGGAAGACGCCCGGATCCTGCCGATCGGCGTGGCCGGGACTCCCTACGCGGATCTCGAGCTCGGTAAGCAGGGCGGGACGATCTACATCTCCCAGATCTCCAACCCGAAGAGCTGGAACGCGAACACCGCGCACGAGACGAGCACGACCTGGTACACGAGCCGGATGAACCTCGGGCTGGTGAACCTCGACCACATCACCGGCGCGATCGTCCCCGATCTCGCGAAGAGCTGGGAGGTCTCCGAGGACAGCCTCACGCTGACGTTCCACCTCCGCCGCGGGATCAAGTGGTCGGACGGGACGCCGCTCACCGCTGATGACGTGCTGTTCAGCTACAACGACGTCGTGCTGAACACGGATGTCGACTGCAACTCCTACGACGGACAGCGGCTCCCCGACGGGACCTTCCCGGTCATGACGAAGGTCGATGACTACACCGTCGAGGTGAAGCTGTCGGTCATCTACCGGCCGATCCTGAACTCGATCGGCGTGCCGATCCAGCCGAAGCACAAGCTGGCCGACAAGGTCCACAAGCTGAACCCGGACGTCCCGGCCGGGACGTTCAATGAGACCTGGACGCTCGATACGCCGGTCTCCGAGCTCGTCGGGAACGGCCCGTGGGTCGTCACCGACTACAAGCCCGACATCAGTGTGACGATGAAGCGGAATCCGTACTACTTCGCGTACGATCCGGCGGGGACGCAGCTTCCCTACTACGATGAGATCGTCTGCCTGGTCGTCGCGAGCATGGATGTCTCGCTCCTGAAGTTCCGGAACAAGGAGCTTGACGTCCTCGGGATCCGCGCCGAGGACCTCCCGGTCCTGATGCCCGAGGCGGGGGCCAAGGGGTACACCGTCTTTGTCTCCGATCTCCCGAACTACGGGACGACGTGGTTCATGCCGAACCAGGATATCGGCCTCGAGGACGGGACGCAGAACGAGAAGCGCGAGGTCTATCGGAACGTGAAGTACCGCGAGGCGCTGGCGCATCTGATCGACAAGGACACGATGATCCAGAACCTGCTGAACGGCCTGGGCGCCCCGCAGTGGAGCCCGCTCAGCATGGGATCTCCGTTCTACGCGGGCCGCGACTACTACGGCGGGCCGGTGACGGAGAACAACGCGATCATCTTCGAGTACGACCAGGCGAAGGCAGCGGCGCTCCTCGATGAGATCGGCGTCGTCGATGCGGACGGCGACGGCTGGCGGGACCTCCCGAGCGGCGCGCCGCTGGCGATCGAGATCAACACGAACTCCGGGAACACGATCCGGGAAGGCGCCTGTCTCATCCTGCAGGACGACTTCCGCAGCGTCGGCTTGAACGCGACGTTCGTGGGCGTCGACTTCAACACGCTCGTCGACCGTCTCTTCGCCTCGACCGGCGACATCATCTACCTCGGCCTGACCGGCGGGGACGAGCCGAACAGCGGGAAGAACGTCTACTGGTCGTGCGGAACGTTGCACGCGTGGCGTTACTCGGCGTGCGACGATCCGGACGAGATCGACCGGCGGATCGACGAACTCCTCGATCTTGGAGTCGGCACGTTCGACCTCGACGAGGCGTTCGAGTACTACGTCGAGTACCAGCAGCTGCTCGCAAAGCAGCTCGGGTACATCTACACGGTCAACCAGACGTTCCTCTACGCGTACTACGACTACGTGGGGAACGCGGACGCCGCGAGCCCGACCTCGACCCCGAGCGGGAACAACGGTCTGCTGACGGAGCTCTGCTTCGACAAGCGGATCTAACCACCGGACAGAACGGGGGCGGCAGTTCATGCTGCCGCCCCCTCTTCCATACCACAAAGGTCGCGGCGAATGATTACATACATCATCCGGCGGACGCTCTACATGATTCCGCTCCTGTTGGTCGTCTCACTCATCTCCTTCACGCTGATCAAGATCATGCCCGGCGACTACCTGACAGGGGCGCGGCTGAACCCGCAGATCACGCAAGAGACGCTTCAGCGGCAGATCGAACGGTACGGCCTCGACAAACCGTTCATCATCCAATACGGGTTCTGGCTGAAGAACATCATCGTCCACGGGGACTTCGGGTTCTCGTTTGCGACGAAACAGCCGGTCTTCCGGAACTTGTTCGAGGGCGGCCGGCTCTTCTGGACGATCGTCCTGGCGCTGTCGACTCTCATCCTGACGTGGATCTTCGCGATCCCCCTCGGGATCTACTCGGCAACGCACCAGTACAAGCCGAGCGATCACGCGCTGACGTTCTTCGGGTTTCTCGGGCTCTCGATCCCCAACTTCTTCCTCGCGCTCGTCCTCCTCTGGCTCCTCGTCGTCGTCTTCCACGTCGGCGGACGGGGTCTCGGCGTCGGCGGCCTCTACGACAGCCGCTTCCTGAATGCCCCGATGAGCTGGGCGAAGTTCGTCAACCTGATCTGGCATCTCTGGCCGGCCTGGCTCGTCATCGGGACGTCGGGGATGGCCGGGCTGATCCGCTTGATGAGGGGAAGCTTGCTCGACACGCTCTCCCAACCGTACGTCCAGACGGCCCGCTCGAAGGGGCTGGCGGAGCGCGTCGTGATCTACAAGCACGCGGTCCGGAACGCGGTCAACCCGCTCGTCACCGTTCTCGGGTTGACCCTGCCGAACTTAGTGAGCGGGTCGATCGTCACGGCGATCGTACTCAACTTGCCGACCGTCGGCAGGGCGTACTACAGCGCCCTGCAGCAGCAGGACGAGCCGGTGGTACTGGGGGCCCTCCTCTTCTTCAGCCTGTTTCTGTTGATCGGGAATCTGGTGGCCGACTTCCTCCTCGCGTGGGTCGACCCCCGGATTCGATACGACTAGTCGGCTGCGCTCCGAATGACAAAGGAGAAGACTGATACCAGATGGCTTGGCTAGAGAGGCGCAAGAAGAAGCGCGCGGTCCTGGGCGGAGAGGCGGAGTACGTCAGTCGCTCCCAGGGGCAGATGATCTGGCGCGCGTTTCGACGCCACCGGATCGGAAACATCGGCACCGCAATGATCGTCCTGTTCATCCTCCTCGCGGTCTTCGCGGAGTTCCTAGGCCCCTACCACTACTCCCGGCAGTTCCGGCAATACCCGTTCTCCCCGCCCTCGATCGTCCACTTCCGAGATGCGGACGGGAGCCTCTCCCGTCCGTTCGTCTACAAGACGACCCGAACGATCGATCGGGAGACGTACCAGGTGACCTACCGCGAGGACACGTCGAAGAAGTACTACATCCGGTTCTTCGTCCGCGGAAGCGACCACCGGCTCTTCGGGTTCATCCCGACGAACGTCCACCTGTTCGGCGCGTTCGCCGAGGACGGGACCGAGGCGAACATCTTCCTCATCGGGACGGACCGGCTCGGTCGCGATCTGTTCACGCGGTGCCTCGTCGGTAGCTGGATCTCCCTGGCGGTCGGCCCGCTCGTCATCCTGGTCTCGTTCCCGATCGGGATCCTCCTCGGCGGTCTGTCCGGTTACTACGGCGGAGGCGTCGACATGTTCATCCAGCGCGTCTGCGAGGTGACGCTCGCCATTCCCGGGCTTCCGATCCTGATGGCGATGGGAGCGGCACTTCGTGGGTTCGGGCTGCCGGCGGGGACGGTCTTTCTCGGAATCATCATCGCCCTGGCGATGGTGAGCTGGGGGGGGATGGCGCGCGTCATCCGAGGACAGGTCCTGGCGATCCGGGAGATGGATTTCGTCACCGCGGCTCAAGCGGCCGGAGCAAACGACGTTCGGGTTACAATTCGCCACATCATCCCGAACGTGACGAGCTACCTCGTCGTCAACGCGACGCTGACAATCCCCGGTATGATGCTGACCGAGGCGACGCTCAGCTTCCTCGGGTACGGAATCCAGGAACCGATGACAAGCTGGGGACAGCTCTTGAACGCAGCGACGAACATCGGTGCGATCGAGCAGCACCCGTGGATTCTGATCCCGGGCGTGTTCATCGTCATCTCCGTCCTCGCGTTCAACTTCATGGGCGACGCGCTGCGCGACGCGGTCGACCCGTTCTCGATCGTCTAGAAGACAGGCGAATTACGAAGAGCCGATCGGCGCCCCGTGCGGGCGCCGATCGGTTGGGGGGCAGTCGCCGTTCGACCCGCGACGAAACGCGCGTGCATGGGCGGGGAAACTTGCATCCCAACCGAGGTTTCGGTATTCTAGCGCATCGTCCTCACGGAGGGGAGGGGCACCATGGAACGGATCGAGCGGACGTTCATCGAAGAGGAGATGGAGCAGTCCTACATCAACTACGCGATGAGCGTCATCCGCGGCCGCGCCATCCCCGACGTGCGGGACGGCCTGAAACCGGTCCAGCGCCGGATCCTCTTCGGCCTCCACGAGCTCGCGTTCACGCCGAACAAGCCGCACATGAAGTGCGCTCGGATCGTCGGCGAGGTGATGGGGAAGTTCCACCCGCACGGCGACGCCGCCATCTACGATACGATGGTCAACATGGGCCAGCCGTTCTCGTACCGGTACCCGCTGATCGACGGCCAGGGGAACTTCGGGTCGATCGACGGGGATGGCCCGGCGCACATGCGGTACACCGAGGCTCGGTTGGCCCCGGTCGCGACGGAGTTCCTCGGCGAGCTCGGCGAGAAGACCGTCGACTGGATGCAGAACTTCGACGATTCACTCCAGGAGCCGGTCGTCCTTCCGGCCAAGGTCCCAAACCTGCTGATGAACGGCGCCTGGGGGATCTCGGTCGGGATGACGACGCAGATCCCTCCGCACAACCTCGGGGAGCTGATCGACGGTGTCATCGCGCTGATGGACGACCCCGCAATCTCCATCAAGGAGCTGATGGCGCACATTCCGGGACCGGATTTCCCGACCGGCGGGCTGATCATGGGGCGATCGGGGATCGACGAGATGTACCGGACCGGTCAGGGAAAGGTGACGCTCCGAGGGAAGGCGACGATCGACGACGACCGGATCATCGTCCACGAGATCCCGTACCAGGTGCGCAAGTCGGCGATCGTCGAAGCGATCGCACGCAAAGTCCACGACGGCGAGATCGACGGCATCTCGGATCTGCGCGACGAATCGGACCGCGAAGGGCTGCGGATCGTCGTTGAACTGAAGCGCTCCGCGAACCCGAACGTCGTCCTGAACCAGATCTACAAGTACACACCCCTCGAACGGACGTTCGCGTCCGTCTTTCTCGTCATCATCGACGGGAACCCGCGCACGCTCTCGCTGAAGGAGATCCTGAACTGCTTCATCGACTTCCGGCGGCAGGTCGTCCGGCGGCGGACGGAACACCGCCATGAGGTCGCCAAGAAGCGGGCTCACATCCTTGAGGGGTATCGGATCGCTCTCGCGAATATCGAGCGGGTGATCGAGATCATCCGGGGATCGAAGGACACCGAAGCGGCGGCGCGGGGGCTTCAGGAGGAGCTGGCGCTCTCCGACGAGCAGACCGATGCGATCCTGAAGATGCGCCTTTCGCAGTTGACGTCGCTCGAAGGGGAGAAGATCGACGCGGAGCACGCGGAGAAGCTCCGCGAGATCAGCGAGTACGAACGGATCCTCGGAAGCGACGTCGTCCTCGACGAGACGATCAAGCGCGAGCTGCGGGAGATCGCTGAACGATACACCGACGGCCGACGAACGATGATCGCCGATGAGGATGGGAACGTCGATTTTTCCGAACTGATCCCCGACTACGACCTGATGATCACCGTGACCCAGCGGGGGTACGTCAACGCGCCGCGCGCGCACGACTTCCGAAGTCAGGCGCGCGGCGGGAAAGGTGTCATTGGGCAACGGACGAAGGACGATGATTTCGTCTGCTGCACCAGTCTCGTGAACGCCCGCGACGACCTGCTGGTCTTCACCGACCAGCGGAAGGTCTATCGGACCCAAGGGTACCGCCTTCCGTCGATGCAGCGCGACGCCGCCGGGAAGAACCTGCGCACGCTCGCCGCCCTGGAACAGGACGAGGTCGTTCGCTCGGTCGTTCCCGTCTCGGACTTCGGCGCCGTCGATGAGTGGCTGTGCGTGATGGCGACAGCGAACGGAATCGTCAACAAGAACAAACTCCCCGACTACTCGAACGCACACACGAACGGGATCATCGCTCTGAACGCGGACGACGACGATCGGCTCGTCGACGTGATCACGACGGAAGGGGGCGGCGACGTCGTCCTGGCAAGCGTGAACGGGAAGACGATCCGGTTCCGCGAGGAGGAGGTCCGCCTGACGCGCCGGCCCTCGCGAGGCGTAATCGGGATCCGGCTCGAGGAGGGGGACCGTGTCGTCGGGATGGTCTCACTCGACCGCGACATCACGATGGACAAGCAGCTCCTGATGGTGACCGAGCGGGGATATGGGAAGCGGGTGGCGCTGGTCGACTTCCCGCTGCAGGGGCGTGGCGGGAAGGGGGTTCAGGGGATCAAGCTCGATCGCGACTCGGGACAGCTGGTGGCCCTCAGCATCGTCACGGACAGCGACGAGATCATCATCACGACGGAGCAGAAGATGATCCGGATCATCGCGGGGGATATCAACACCTACGGGCGCTACGCGCGCGGTGTTCGGCTCATCCATCTCGACCCCGACGACTACATCGTATCGGTCGTCCGCGTCTGAAGGCGATGCCGCAGATGGAACACACGATCGAACGAGCAATGGAACGGTTGGAGCGGGGTCTCGAGACGCTGGTCCCGCGCGAGGAGCTCGTCGAGAAGCTCGGACGGGCGGAACGAACGGGCGTCCCGCTGCGCATCAAGCTGGGGATCGACCCGTCCGCGCCGCACCTGACGCTCGGCCACTCGGTCCCTTTGAGGAAGATGCGCCAGTTCCAGGACCTCGGCCACACGGGGGTCCTTGTGGTCGGCGATTTCACCCGCCGGATCGGCGATCCTTCCGGACGGGCGTCGACGCGCGCCCTGATGACCGAGGACGAGATCCGCCACAACATGGCGACCTACACCGAACAGGCCTACAAGATCCTCGACCCGGAGCGGACCGAGATCCGCTATAACTCCGAGTGGCTCGGCTCAATGTCGTTCGCCGACGTCATCGTCCTCGCGTCGAAGTACACCGTGGCCCGGATGCTGGAGCGGGACGACTTCTCGAAGCGGTACGCCGCCGGCCAGTCGATCTGCGTTCTCGAATTCCTCTATCCGCTCGCACAGGCCTACGACTCGGTGGCGATCCGGGCGGACGTCGAGCTCGGCGGCGCGGATCAGCTCTTCAACCTCCTCGTAGGCCGGGAGATCCAGCGCGAGTACGGACAGCCACCACAGGTGGTCCTGACCGTCCCTCTCCTGATCGGGATCGACGGGGAGCGCGCGATGAGTCAGACGACCGGAAACTACATCGGCATCGGCGAGCCCGCCGAGGAGATGTTCGGGAAGATCCTGTCGATTCCCGACAGCCTGATCGAGCCGTACTACTGCTTCCTCACCGACATCGATCTCGACGAGGTCCGGCCGACGATCCAGTCCGCCCCGCGGGACGCGAAACGACGGTTGGCGATGGAACTGGCGAGCGCGTATCACGGATCGGACGCCGCCGCGCGCGCGAGAGACGAGTTCGATCGAATTCACATCCATCGCGAGCGGCCGTCCGAGGTGCCCGGAGTCCGGCTCGACCGGCGATTCGTCAAGCCGGACGGAACGGTCTGGATCGTAGACCTCTTGGAGGCATCCGGTCTCGTAGCGAGCCGCGGGGATGCCCGCCGGCTGGTCGAGCAGGGCGGCGTCCGGGTGAACGAGGCCCGGATCGAGCGCCCCGATGCCGATGTCCCGTTCGAACCGCCGGTCCTCGTCCAAGTCGGCAAACGCTCGTTCGTCGAGCTGACCTAACAGCCTGTTGATTTTCTCCTTCGCGCCTGGTCTTGGTAGGATGGGAAGGAGGAGGGGGACAGCCGATGTCGATGGGGCGAGGGAAAGGGATGCAGGGGTCGATGTGGATTGCGTACGACG
>Ga0068714_10001762_pt1 | contig 30044 bp, 19 predicted proteins | sample MTBNYHSulfiMetaG_FD_62988 | JGI IMG/M metagenome (GOLD analysis project Ga0068714, IMG submission 62988) | Enrichment culture microbial communities from rom New York Harbor, USA that are MTBE-degrading - MTBE-NYH (New York Harbor Sulfidogenic)... | ecosystem: Environmental > Aquatic > Marine >...
CACCAACCTCACCGGGGACTCGGCCCTCCCGCCCCGGGACAAGGCCCCCAGGCTGGCCAGGCGTCTGGCCCAACTGGGGTTCAACGCCCTCCGCCTCCACCGCTTTGACCGCAACCGGGGAGGGGTCTGGTCGGACTCAAACCCGGGAGAGCTTTCGCCCGAGGCCCTGGGCCGGCTGGATGAGCTGGTCCAGGCCTGCTCCAGGGAGGGGATCTACCTGGTCCTCAACCTCCGGGCCGCCCGGAGCTACCCCGGCCAACCCCCGTCCGGGGGCCCGGCGGGCTTCTCCCGGGCCGGGTCCCTGGACCGCTGGTATCCCCCTTACCTGAGCCTGTTCAAGGATTACTGCCGGCAGCTCCTGGACCGGGTCAACCCCCTCACCGGCCGGCCTTACTCCCAGGAGCCGGCCATCGCCTGGCTGGAGCTCCACAATGAGAGCAGCTTCATCGGGGACCTCCGCCCCGATCTTCCCTACCTCCCCCAGCCGTTCAGGGGGGAGCTTCAGAGGCTGTGGACCGGCTGGCTCAAGGAGCGCTACCGAACCACCGCCGCCCTTGAGAAGGCCTGGTCGCGGGACCGGAGGCCCCTGGGAGGGGACCTCCTCAGGGACCGGAACTGGTCGGTCCACAACGGCCACGGGGCCCGGTCCCGGCTGGGGGTGGGACCGGAGGGGTTGAGATGGCGGGCCGTGAACCGGGGCCTCTCCAGCTGGGACCTCCTCCTCCGGCAGCGCCACCTGAAGCTGGGGGCCGGCCGTTACACCCTCAGCCTCGAGGCCCGGGCCGAGCCCGACCTGGAGCCGGTCCTGAGCTTCATGATCGACGGGGCGCCGTGGCGGCCCCTGGGCCCGGAGATTACCCTGAGGCTGACAAAAGAGTGGCGGAGGTTCGAGTTCTGCCTGGAGCTGGAGGATCCGGGCCCGGGGCGGAGGGCGGTCCTGAACCTTTCCCTGAACAACCGGCCGGGGCGGGTGGAGATAAAGGACCTGGCCCTTTGCCCGGGGGGAGGGGAGGAGCTCCCGCCCGGCCAAAGCCTGGAGGCCGGGATCGACCTGCCCGGGCCTCAGGCCTCGGGGCGGAGAGCCGCCGACTTCCTGGAGTTCCTGGTCCGGTTGGAGCTCCGGTCCACGGCCGAAAAGGTCCGTTTTCTCAAAGAGGAGCTGGGCTGCCGGATGCCCGTGGTCGACACCCAGATCAGCTACGGCGGCCTCCCCGGCCTCCTCAGGGAGGAGGCCCACTCGGATCTGGTGGACGTGCACGGCTACTGGCGGCATCCCTTCTTCACCCTGGACCAGGACGGGAGGTGGCCGCCGCTCCTCTTCCACTTCCAAAACTCCTCCCAGGCCGCCGATCAAGGGGGAGGGAGCCTGGCCGGGCTGGCCCTCCACCGGGTGGCGGGGAAGCCCTTTGCCGTGACCGAGTACAACGTCCCTTCGCCCAACGATCACGGGGCGGAGCTGTTTCCGCTCCTGGCGGCCATGGCCGGGATCCAGGACTGGGACGGGATCTTCGCCTACACCTACTCCGACTACGGGCATGATTTCGAGAGCCCCGACCTGTCAAGCTGGTTCCGGCTCCTGGGCCGCTCCAACGTCCTGGTTCAGGCCCCCCTGGCGGCCCTGATCCACCGCCTGGGCCTGGTCCCGCCGTCCGGCAAGGGGCGGCGGCTGGTCCTCTCCCCGGAGGCGGCCCTGGGCTTGGCCGGGGCCTACCCCGGGGGGCTGCCCTGGCTCTGGTCCGACCTGGGGCTGGAGCCCGGCCAGGCCTGGCGGAGAAGGCTCTCGGTGGAGCTTTCCGGAGGCGGGCCGCCCCGGCTGGAGGAGGAGCCGCCCGGGCCCGGAACGGACGACGGTCTCAAGGTCCTCTTCCGGCCGGACGACCCGGCCGGGGCCTGGCTGGGCCTGGAAGCGCCTTCGGTCCGGATCCTGGTCGGGTTCCTGGGGGGGCGGAGCCTGACCCTGGGGGGGGTGACCTTCAAGTTCGCCCCCCGTCCCTGGCCGGGGGGAGGTCCGGCCTTTGCCTGCCTGACCCTGGTCTCCCTGGACGGCCGGCCGGTGGGGGAGTCCAAGCGGTTGGCCCTGGCCGCCTCGGCCCGGACCGAGAACAGGCTCATGGATTGGAACCGGGACCGGTCCAGCGTGGCCATGGACGGCTGGGGACAGGGGCCGCCCCTGTCCGAGGGGGTGGGGCTGACCCTCTCCCTGCCCGGAGCCCCCTTCAGGACGGTGATCCTGGATGAGCGGGGTTTTCCCCTCTCCTCGAGCCCCCCCGCCGCCGACCCGGTGGACCTCCCGGCCGCGACGGGAAGCCTGTGGGCGGTTCTGGCCAGGGATTGAAGATTGGGGACCGGCCCTCCCCGCGGCGGGCCGAGGCTGGACCCAACCCGGACAGGGCGGATCCGGGGCGGAGAATTTCGGCGGCCCCGCTCTCGGACCCGAGTGCTCGCCACCAGGGGGGGCCGGGGAGGGGGAGGAGGGAAAGAGGTGATATAATTTTTTATGAAATAAGATGAATAAAAATAACCCAACCTAGCCTCGTTACAATCCCCAACCTGAGTTAATCAGTATCAAAACTTTCTTGACTGGAGCCAACCCTGGAAGTATTAACATTATAGCGGAAAGTTTACCGGCTGATGATCCCAGCCGAGAGGAGACGGAATCAGTTCTGGCAAGAAAAGAATCGGGGTGGGCCATGAAAGGGATAACGGTTAAGATAGCGCTGATCATGCTGGTTGCGGCCGTCGGTCTGGGGCTGGCTCCCGGAGCGGTTCAGGCGGCGGCCGGGCCGGGCTCGGAGAGCGAGATCCTCTCCACGGCCGCCTCGGTCCTGAAAAATGGTGGTTCGGTGGAGCAGGCCCTGGTGGTGGGGTTGATGGCCGCCTCCGACTCGGCCATCCCCCCGGCCGAGATCTCGGCCGGTCTGGCCGAGTCGATTCTGGCCGCGGCCCTGGGGAAAGGCCAGGACCCGACCAAGGCCGCGGTTCAGATCACCTGCGGGGCCATCGGCTGGCTTGAAGGCCAGGGGACACCCACCGCCGAGCGGGCCAGGGTCGTCTCCCAGGTCATCATGGGTCTCAGGGCCGAGGCCTACCGGGCCGGGCTTGACTCCGAGGCCTTGAGAAAGAGCCTGGAGGCCGGCGTCAGCCAATGCTCCCAGGGCGTGGGCCCGGTCATGGCCCGGGTGGTCCTGGGCGCCTTTGCCGAGGCCGGCGCGGAGACCTATACCCCGATCGGGTACGAGTTCCTGGCCCAGGCCGCGGCGGCCATGCGCGACGAGAAGCCGCTGCCCGATATCGTCGACCGGGCCTTCACCGAGGCCGACAAGGCCGGCTTGAGCCCGGTCAAGATCGCCTCCGGCCTCTCCGAAACCCTGATGGGCACCGGCCTGAGCATGGGCCTGGAAGGCCCCCAGCTGGCCGGTCAGATAACCTGCTCGGTCATCCTTTGGCTGGAGGAGGCCGGTTACACCACCCCCGAGAGGGCCAGGGTGGTGGCCGAAACGGTTCTGGGGATCAGGGCCATGGCCGAGAGGAAGGGGTTGGAGAACAAGCTTTTCCAGGCTCAGATCGAGAACTCGGTCAAGGCCTGCGCCGGGCAGATGGGGCCCATTTTCGCCAAGGTGGTGGGTGATTCCTTTGGCGGGGAGAGCGAGACCTTCACGCCCCCCATCCCCAAGGGCCCCGGCGTTCCCCCCGGGGATATCCCCCCGGAAATCATCGCCAGCGACTCCTGACGGCCAGGGGTAAAAGGGAAAGGACCGGGCCCGGCGCGCCGACCGAGGGCCCGGTTACGGAGGACCTGGGATAACATGGCGGGCCTGGGGGATTTCAGGCCCGGAAGGGACGTTACGGCCGCTGGCGAGTCCAAGAGACAATTTGCTTGTCCCCTGGGCGAGCCATGCGTTAAACCCCTAACGGGCCAAGGGGTCGATTGAAAGTCCGGATGGCAATTGATTCGGGGCAGGAGAGGGAATAGAGATGCGTTATGGCTTGGGTAAAGGGTTGGCGGCCGTGTTCGGCTTCGTGCTTCTGCTGGCTCCCTGTCTTTTGGTTCCGGGGCCGGCCGGGGCTGAAATTGAGATCAAGCCCCTGATAGAGCTGGAGGGGCTCTACACCACCAACTACTTCCAGGCCGAGACCAACGAGGCCGAGGTCTTTATTCTCAAAATCGCCCCCGGGATCAAGATCGACGTCATAAACCCATCCACCCGCCTGCTTTTCCACTACCAGGTGCCGATCTACTTCCACTTCGACGTCGGTGACAGCGTCGAGGACATAGACGATGAAAACTACGTCGGCCATGACGCCAGGCTGGCCGCCTACAAGCTTTTCGGCGAGCGGACGACCATCGGGATAACCGACAACTTCTTTCTCACCCGGGAGGCGGCCGAGGCCGACGAGTTCGGAGTTCCGGGCATCCGGGAGAAGTACTTCCGGAACCAGGTCCGTCCCTACCTGATCTATGATATCGAGGAAAGGGGCGAGATCCAACTGGCCTACCGTCATGAGAACATCCACTATGTCGAGGGCAACAGCCCCGACTCCCAGGAGGCCCGGGGGTTCCTGACCCTGACCTACAACTTCAGCCCCACCAGGCACCTGGATCTGGACATTCAGGTCTGGTACCGCTGGTTCGAGCGGTTCTTCAGCGACTACACCTCCTATCAGGCCCGTCTGATCTATCGCCATGAGTTCAACGAGTTCTTCCGGGGAGAGGCCGGATTCGGATGGCAGTTCAGGGACTTCGAGGACGATTCCCTGGACGATCCCGACGAGCCGACGGGCCACATCGGCTTCACCGCCGAGGGAGGCCAGACCAAGGCGAACCTGATGTTCGAGAGGAACTTCAACGATTTCAACCAGTTCGGGCGCTACTACGTGGCCTACCGGATCAAGGGTTACGTGGAGAGGTGGTTCCTGGAGGACCTGAAGGCTCACCTCGGCGGGGCCTACCAGTTCGGCAACTACGTCAACGACGACCGCGAGGACGACTTCTGGAACTTCAACGCCAGCCTGGGGTACGCCTTCCTGAACAAGATGATGACCGTTTCCCTGGGCTATAACTTCAACCGACAGGACTCCAACGAGGTTGGGCAGACCTATGACGAGCACCAGGTTTTTCTCAACCTCATGTTCATCTATGACTTCGAGGAAGAGTAATTTTCTCCAGACCCTTCCGGGCCGCCTGGGGGCCGGATTGGGTCTGGCTTTTTTGCTTCTCCTGGTTTCCGGACCGGTCCTGGCCGAGTCCGGTCCCCAGGCCTACGTGATCGGCCCGGAGGACGTCCTAACGGTCAACATCTTCGCCGGGGGGACCAACCAGGAGACCATCGAGCTCAGCGTTTCCAGTCAGGGCACGGTCGATTTCCCCTTTCTGGGAAAAGTGAAGGCCTCGGGGCTGACCATCTCCCAGCTGACCGATGCGGTGACCAAGGACCTGGCCCGGGATTACTTCGTCGACCCTCAGGTCCAGATCCGGATCAAGGAGCACAAGAGTCAGAAGGTCTACATCACCGGGGCGGTGAAAAACCCGGGGCTCTACGCCCTGGAAGGGGGAACGACCCTCCTCGAGCTTTTGGCCAAGGCCGGCGGGGTGACCGCGGAGAGAGGTCACTATGCCGTTCTTCTCAAGGGCTCCATCAGCGAGGTCCAGCAGGATGCGACCAAGGTCAAGGAGCTGGCCGCCGACAAGAGGGGCATCAAGGTCGACCTGAGGGAGCTTTTGGACCAGGGGCTTACCGAAAGCAACGTCACCCTCCAGGCGGGTGACGTGGTCTACATCCAGCCTTCCACCTTTGCCGCGGCCTCCCAGTACAAGCTCTACGTCCTGGGCAAGGTCAACCGGCCGGGGGCCTTCGAGTACCAGGAGGGCCTGACCGCCCTGGACGTGGTGGTTCTGGCCGGGGGGTTCGCCAAGTACGCCGCCCCCAACCGGACGGTCATCACCCGCCGCAAGGATGATGGCTCGGCCGAGACGATCAAGATCGACCTGAACCGGGTCAGGGAGGGCAAGGAGAAGGATATCATGGTTAAACCGGGGGACCGCATCTATGTGCCCAAATCCTGGTTCTAGGGAGCCGCGCCCGATCCTCTCGCTGAACCGAACGCCTGACTGACCAGTCCTCATCCAACCATGAGTTATCCGGATAAAAAATGGATATAACCAGAAGATTAGATCAAACCGGACCCAGCCGGACCCACTTTCTCGATTACTACTACCAGCTCCGGAAGCACAAGTGGTTGATTTTATCGGCTCTTTTTCTAACCGTCCTTTTGACCGGCATCTTCACCTTCACCATGAAACCGGTCTACCGGGCCAAGGCCACCCTGGTCATCGAGGAGGAGGCCAAAAGCTCGCCCCTGACCGGTGAGCGGATGGATTTCGAGAGCGGAAACGCCCAGCAGCTAACCTTCCAGACCCACTTCAAGATGATCTCCTCCCGGCCCGTTCTGGAAAGAGCCCTGGAGAAGATAAACTTCCAGGCCGAGACCTCCCTGATCGGTCCCGTGGCCGGGTACCTGGATCAGCTCAAGGCCAACGTCAAGCTCCTGATCAAACGGGTCCTCGGCAACTTCTACACCCCCGAGGAGAAGACCGAGGAGCAGGGCCTGATGAGCCAGGCCGAGCTGGAGCGGGACCGGAAGGTCAAGCTTTTCGCCACCAGGCTCAAGACGGCCGAGGTCAGGGGAACCCGGCTCTTGGATATCGAGGTCGAGGACAATGATCCCCGCCGGTCCCGGGACATGGCCAACGTCCTGGCCGAGACGTACATCATTTACGCCTCCGAGGTTAAGCTCGAAAGCTCCCGCAAGATGATGGCCTGGCTCAACGCCCAGCTCTACGAGATGCGGCAGAAGGTGGAGGAGGCCGAAAGAGCCTTCCAGGACTTCAAGGAGCGGGAGAACGTCTTCTCCCTCGAGGGCAAGCAGAGGATCAGCGTCCAGAAGATCGAGGAGATGAACGCCTCCTACCTCAAGGCCAGGAGTGAAAGACTGGAGGTGGAGGCCAAGATCCAGCAGCTGGCCAAGTACGTTGAAAAGGGAAGCGGGGAGGCGGTCAAAAGCGTTCCGACCTTCCTTCAGGACAAGATCCTGGAGACCCTTTTCTCCGATCTGGTGACGGCCGAGGTGGAGTACGGCCGCCTGCGGGGGGTCTATAAATCAAAGCACCCGGAGATGGTCAAGCTGACCAGCAAGATCCAGGGCCTGAGGGACAAGATCAGGCAGCAGATCCAGAAGGCCCTGGACAACGTCAAGGCCGAGCAGACGGTCCTCCTGGCCCGGGAGCGGGCCCTTCAGGAGGCCATCAGCCGCTATGAGGCCGAGGCCATCAAGACCAACCGCAAGGAGCTGGAGTACGCCATCCTGGACCGGGAGGTGGAGACCAACCGGGAGCTCTACAACACGATTCTGACCAAGATCAAGGAGACCAATATCGTCGGTCAGATCACCTCCACCAACCTTCGTCTGGTCAGCCCGGCCTCCACCCCGACCGCCCCCATCCGACCCAAGAAGGCCTTCAACATCATCCTTTCGATCCTGAGCGGGCTCTTTCTGGGGATAGGCCTGGCCTTGCTCCTGGAGTACCTGGACCAGACCGTTCACAGCCGGGACGAGGTGGTCAGGAACTTCGAACTTCCGGTCCTGACCGAGATCCCCATCCTCCGCCACCGCCTGGTGAGACGCTCCTCCAACCACTCCTACGCCTCGCCGAGCCTCCTGGAAGAGCCCATGAACAGCCATTTCGCCGAGTCCTACCGGGTTCTCAACTCCGGGCTCGGCTTCACCCAGCTGAACCGGGACCGGGGCTCCTACGTCATCACCTCCTCCTCCCCCGGCGAGGGCAAATCCACCGTGGCCTTCAACCTGGCCTTGACCATGGCCATGCACGGCAAGAAAACCCTCCTGGTGGAGGCCGACCTCAGGCTCCCCCCCTCCCGCCAGGTCCCCGACCTGGCCGACAAGCCGGGGGTGGCCGATATCCTCCTGGACACCTTCTCCACCCCGGTGGTCGAGGGCAAGCTCAAGGACCTGACCGTGGGCGACCTCCACAAGCTTCTGGAGGTCCAGGAGAGAACGGGGATCCTTCACTACTGGAACGACTCCCAGCGGTTCAGCGTCTCCTTCCTGAAGGGCCGGATCGTGGAGGTGGACTGGTCCACCAGGCCTCCCGAGGAGAGGCTGGGAACCCTGCTGGTCAGGTCGGGTTTCATCACCGAGGAGCAATCGGAGATCGCCCTCAAAAAACAGAAGGTGACCTCCGGCCGCCTGGGCCAGGCCCTGATCCACCTGGGGTTCATCACCGCCGAGCAGCTGGCCGGTCCCCTCAAGCTCCAGATGCAGGAGAACCTGGGGACGCTCTACCTCCTGGAGGGAGCCTCCTACCGCTTCGAGGAGATGGCTCCGGAGAGCCTGACCCCCAGGCCGGACACCAAGGAGGCCGATCTGAGACGAGCCATCGGGAACATCACCGAGGGGGAGAAGATCCGCTCGCCCTTCCTCATGGAGAAGGTCAGGGAGACCCTCCTCCGGGTCAATGAGGAGCAGATGTGGATCCTGACCGCCGGGAAGAAGGTGACCAACCCGGGCGCCCTCCTGACCAGCGACAGGATGCAGGCTCTCCTGGCCCTCCTCCGGGAGGAGTTCGACATGGTGGTTCTGGACACGCCTCCGGTGGCCACCATCAGCGACTCGGCGGTCCTGGCCCGGTTGAGCGACGGCCTGGTCTTCGTCATCAGGGCCGGGGTGACCCAGCTGGGGGAGGTCCGCCGGGCCACCAGCCAGCTGGAGACAACCCAGACCCCGATCCTGGGAGTGGTGATAAACGCCCTGGACGTCAAGATGGACTCCTACTACTACGGCCGCCACTACCATAAGTACACGGACTACTACACCAAAGTCGACAAGGGGCCGAAAAGGAAGGGGCGCAAAAAGGCGGTCAAGATCGCCCCGGAGGCGGTCGCGGCTGAAGACGGAAAGGCGGCCGAGGCCGGACCGAAGACCGGCTGAGCCGCTTCGTCTCTCCTTCCCCAGGGGCCCCCGGGGTCCTGCCCGCCCCCTGTCCTCAGCCAGGTCCGAAGCGGAGGCTCGATCGGCCCGACCCGGAGGTGGGCCGGAGAGGTAATCGAGAGAGCGGAGCTTTGTCCTTTCTCCTAGAGTCCACCAAGGAAATCAGGACCGGGGCCCTGATGGGCCTCCTGGCCCTGACCCCCCTGGTCCGCGGTTCAACCCCGCGGTGGGCCCTGGCCGGAGCGGCCTGGCTGGCCCTGGTGGGGCTCTCGGCCTTGATCCTGAGGCGGATCCAGGAGGGACGCCCACCCCTGCCCGGCAATCCCCTCCAATGGCCCCTCCTGGCCCTGATAGGGGTGGCCTTGACCTCCACCCTTTTCTCGGTTCTGCCCGGGGCCAGCTCCTGGGCCCTGGTCAGGCTGGGCCTCTACTCGGCCGTCTTCTACCTGACCCTGGAGACGGCCATGGAGCGGCGGCGGATCAGATGGCTCCTCTGGCTGGTCATGGGCACCGCCTCCCTCCTCTGCCTGGTGGGTCTGGTCAAGTACCTGGGGGGGCCCGTTCCGGTCTTCTGGGCCTACTCCGTTCCGGACCAGGCCGGCTTCCTGACCGCCACCTTTCTCAACCACAACCACCTGGCCGGTTACCTGGAGATGACCTTCTGCCTGGGGCTGGGGCTTCTGGCCTGCGGCGCGGCCCCGGCCCGGCCGGTCTGGATCGTCCTCCTGGTCCTGATCCTCTCGGCCCTGGTCCTGACCATGTCCCGGGGGGCCTACCTCTCCCTCTTTCCGGCCCTCCTCCTCATGGGTCTCCTCAGGGGTCGAAAGGGGAAGGTCGGCCGGCTCAAGGTTCTGGCCGCCGGTCTGGTCCTGGTCCTGGTGGTCATCCTGGTCGCCCTGGGCTCCACCCCGGCCGTGGAAAGAGTCCAGTCCCTGGAGGACCCCGGCGAGCCCAGCTGGACCTCCCGGGTTATGGTCTGGAAGGGGACCCTGGGCCTGATCGGGGACCATCCCTGGCTGGGAACCGGCCCCGGAACCTTCCCATGGTCCTTCCCCGCCCACCGGCCGCCGGGGTTGTCCCTCCGGTTCAGGGAAACCCACAACGACTACCTTCAGGCCGTCTCCGAGATGGGGCTATGGGTCCTGATTCCCTTGCTCTGGGGGGTGGTCCTTCTCTACCGGGAAGGGCTCTCGGCCTACTTCAGGACCACCAGCCGGCTCCTGAGCGGTCTGGCCCTGGGCGGGATGTGCGCCCTGACCTCGATCCTGGTCCACAGCGGCGGCGATTTCAATCTCCAGATCACCAGCAACGGCATCTACTTCAGCTTTATCGCCGGCCTGATCATAGCCGCCCGGAAGGTCCACCTCCTGGGGAACAGGCACCAGGAGGAGCAGAAGACCGAGAACGGGACCCCCTTCACCCTGGTCGACTCCCACGGCGAGACCATTTACCAGGCCCAGGACGAGGTCCCCGACGGACCGGACCGGAGAGGTGACGGATGAGTCTTCCGGGGCCGGACCGGGGCCCCCTGGGGGGCCGTCCGGGGGCCTTTGGGCCGGCCGGGCCGGGGGGAAGGAACGGGCTCACCCCGGCCGGGAAGGAGACCGGTAGTCCGTGCGTCTGAGGGGGGGATCGGCCCTGGGGGTCCTGGCCGGGCTGGTGACGGTCCTCTGTCTCGGGGGCGGGAGCTTCCTGCTTTGGCGGGCCGCGGCGGCGGCCCTGTCCGCCGACTCGGCCGAGCTCAGGTTGGAGCTCAGGGAGTACGAGGCCTCACTCAAGGCGGCCGACCGGAGCCTTGAACTCTCCCCCGGGGATTTCAGGAGCCACCGGCTCTACGGCTTGAGCCTTTCCGGCCTGGCCCTGGAGAGCGAGGACAAGGTGGTCGTGGGGGCCTTCATGGAGGAGGCCCGCCAATCATTCCTCAAGGCGGCCCGGCTGAACCCGCTGGAGGGCAACGTCTGTCTTGACCTGGCCCAGGCCGCCCGCTGGCTGGCCAGGCTGGACAACGATCCTTCCCGGCTGGAGCAGGCCAGGGAGGAACTGGTCAAGGCCCTCAGCCTGGACCCCAACAACGGCCGCTACCTCTACGCCATGGTCAGCCTCAATCTGGATATGCCGGAGGCCCAGGGGGAGCTGGAGTTCATCCGCCGGCTGGGGGAGAACATCCCCGATTCCTACAAACAACTTCGGGCCCATCCCGACTGGACCGAGGCCAAGACCGAGGCCTTTATGGAGGGCCTGGAGAGGAGCCGGGCCAACCCCTTGATCGGCCGCTGGGCCTTGAGGGAGCTGGCCCAACTGGCCTCGGAAAAGGACGACTGGGACCGGGCCCTGGCCTACACCCGGGAGGAGATCAAGGTCTCCGGCCGGACCCCCCATTACTGGGCCTTTATCATGTTGGGCCGGTCTCAGTTCAAGCTCGGCCACCCGGAGGAGGCCGGGCGATCCTTTATCAAGGGGCTGGGGCTGGCCCCCGACCGGGTCCAGGCCTTGAAGGAGATCTTCTGGCATTACCAGGGCGACAGCTTTCTGGGCTTCTTTGTTGATCTCAGCAGCCAGGCGGCCGAGTTCGACCCCTATGTCAGGGCCAACCTGGCCCTCCTCATCGGCCGGGCCTTTCTGGAGGCCGGGGACCTGGACTCGGCCGAGCGGACCTTCCGCAAGTGGCTGGGCGAGCAGGAGTCGGCCCCGGCCCGGGCCTACCTGGCCGAAATCGCCCTGGCCAGGAAGGATTGGATCACCGCGGGCCAGGAGGCCCTCCGGGCGGTGGAGCTGGCTCCGGAGAGCTCCCGGGCCCATTTCCTCCTGGCCAGGGCCCTCCAGGAGCAGAACAGGCTTGAATCGGCCTTGAGCGCGGTCAACCTGGCCCTCAAGTACTCCGACGGCCTGGAGCCCTACCCCTTTGATCTCAAGGGCTGGCTGGCCTGGTCCCTGGGCCGGTACGAGGAGGCCGAGGGGGCCTGGCGGAGGGCCAGCAACCTTCGCCCGGGAAGCCCGGCCTACCTCCGCCAGCTGGGGATGGTTCTCCTGAAGAGGGGCGACCCGGCCTCGGCCAGGACCTTCTTCCAGAAGGCCCTCCGGCTGGACCCGGGCGACGAGGAGACCCTGGCCCGGATGGCGGAGCTGGAGGGCCGGGCCCAGGGGCAAGGGGGGGAGGCCTCCGGCCGGGACTCCGGCTCCAACCTTCCGGGGGCCGTCTCCGGGCCCCGGGGAGGGTCAACCTCCGATGAGGAATGAGGTGTATGTCTAAGCTGAAAGTCCATCTGGTGGCCGCGGCCCGGCCCAACTTCATGAAGATCGCCCCCCTTTACCACGAGCTGAAAAAAAGGGACTGGTGCCTCCCCCAGGTGGTCCACTCCGGCCAGCACTACGACTACAACATGTCGGCCGCCTTTTTCGAGGACCTGGGTCTCTCCGAGCCAGACTTTCACCTGGGGGTGGGCTCGGGCAGCCACGGCCAGCAGACCGGCCGCTGCCTCATGGCCTACGAGAAGGTCCTCCAGGAGACCCGGCCCGACTGGGTGGTGGTGGTGGGGGACGTCAACTCGACCATGGCCTGCGCCCTGGCCGCCCGGAAGCTCCTCATCCCCATCGCCCACCTGGAGGCGGGGCTGAGATCCTTTGACCGGACCATGCCCGAGGAGACCAACCGGCTGGTGACCGACGCCATTGCCGATCTCCTCTGGACCCATTCCCCGGAGGCCGATCAGAACCTCCTCCGGGAAGGGATCCCGGCCGAGAGGATCGAGCTGGTGGGGAACATCATGATCGACTCCCTGGAGATGCTCCGCTCCCGGATCGAGGCCGAGCAGGGGGGGGTTCTCCAGGAGCTGGGTCTGGCCAAGGGCGGCTTCGGCCTGGTCACCCTCCACCGGCCCTCCAACGTGGACCAGGCCGAGACCCTGACCGCCCTGGTGGAGACCCTCAAACGGCTGGCCCGGGAGCTGCCCCTGGTCTTCCCCCTTCATCCCCGAACCAGGGAGCGGCTGACCTCCTTCGGGCTGTGGGAGGGGTTCTCCTCCGCCCCGGGGATAAAGATCCTCGACCCCCTGGGTTACGTCCGGTTCATGGGCCTGGTCTTCGGCTGCCGGATGGTTATCACCGACTCCGGCGGGGTCCAGGAGGAGACCACCTACCTGGGCCTCCCCTGCCTCACCCTCCGGCCCAACACCGAGAGGCCGGTGACCGTCAGCCAGGGCACCAACCGGCTGGTCAGCCCGCCCGAGCTGGAGAAGGCGGTGGCCGGGGTATTGAACGGAGAGCGGCGGAAGGGCTCGGCCCCGGCCCTCTGGGACGGGCAGACCGCCGGCCGGGTGGCCGAGAGCCTGAAGAGGCGGAGCTGAGCCTCCGCAAGCGATCAAGACCGTTTACGGGCTTTTACTGGGGAACCTATCGTAGATGCTTAAGGTCCTGGCCATAAGCCACCTTTTCCCTCCGGTCCTCTCGCCCCGGTCCATCAGGCTGGGGATCATCACCCGCTTCCAGCAGGAGCGGGGGGAGGCGGAGTGGACCGTCCTCTGCGCCACGCCGGGCTCGGTCATCGAGCCCTCCTGCCCCCAGGTGGGCTCGCTCCTTCACCCCGGGGTGAGGACGGTCAGAACCTTCTCCCTGGAGAGCCGGTACCTCCGCTGGCTGGCCAACAAGGGCCTCCCCTTCTCCCTCCTGGCCGTGCCCGACCCCCAGATCGGCTGGCTGCCCTCGGCCCTGGCCAAGGCCGCGGCCCTTCTTAAGGAGGGTGACTTCGACGTCCTCTGCTCCTTCTCCTCGCCTCCCACCTCCCACCTGGTGGCCGGGCTGGCCAGGAGGAGGACCGGGAGAAGGCTACCCTGGCTGGCCTTCTTGAGCGATCCCTGGACCAGGTTCCCCCTTCTCCGGCAGGACCGGTTGGCCAGGACCCTGAACGAGAGGCTGGAGAGGTGGGTCTTCTCCTCGGCCGACCGGCTGGCCTTCACCTGGTCCCACGGTCTCGACTGGGCCCTGGAGGGGCACCCGGAGGAGTTCCGCCGCAAGTCGGTCATCCTCCCCCACTGCTTCGATCCCCGGGCCTACCGGGCGGTGGAGGCCCCGGCCGGGTTTCAAAGGCGCCCGGGCCGGATGAGGCTGGTTTACGCCGGGGTTTTCTACGGCACCCGGACCCCCTCCACCCTTTTCCAAAGTCTGGAGATAATTAGGGAAAAACAACCGGAGACCTTCGGCGACCTGGAGATCCTCCTCCTGGCCGGCTCCTCCCGGGCGGTCCAGCAGGAGATCCAGGAGCGGGGGCTCGGGGAGGTGGTCCGGGCCACCGAGAGGGTGCCCTACCTGACCAGCCTGGCGGTGATGGACACGGCCGACGGGCTGCTGGTCATCGACGCGGCCGCCAAGGCCAGCCCCTTCTTCCCCTCCAAGCTGGTGGATTACATGGGGGTGGGCTGCCCCATCTTCGGAATCACCGCCCGGACCGGGCCCTCGGCCGAGATCCTGGCCCTCCTGGGCCAGGCCAGCGCCAACCCGGCCGAGCCGGCGGAGATCGCCTCCGGCCTGACCGAGCTCTGGTCCCTCTGGCGGGCCGGCCGGCTCAAGGAAAGAACCCCCGACCTCAAGGCGGTGGAGCGGTTCTCCCTGGCCGCGGTCTCGCGTCTCTACCTGGACAACCTCCGGGAGCTGGCCGCCGGGGGCTGAGCCCGTGCCCGGGCCTTCAGGCCAGGCCGGGGCCCCGCGGCTTGCCCGGGGCGGCGATCCAATTTAGAATGAACCAGTTTTCCACCCCCGGCCGGGGCCGCCGCGGACGGTCCTCCGCAGCCGGGGTTAGGGCCTTATAAGGGGAAGATGTACCTCCAGGCGACATACCGGGGCAGAATGATCCTGCCGATGCTGGTCCTGGTGATGGCCCAGGCCTTCCTGGGGGCCAGGTTCCAGCTGGGCTTTCTCCTCCTGCCCTCCCTGGCCGTGGGCCTCCTGTTCATCTTCCGCCCGGTGGTCTTCATCTACCTCCTCCTCCTCTTCAGGCCCCTGATGGAGCTCTCCACCCAGATGGGGCTTCTGGGAGGGGGCGGAGCCCACACCACCCTGAACCTGAACGCGGTGGTGGCCGTGTTCGTGATCGGCCTGGTCTCGGTCCGCTTCATCGGAGAGTCCCTGGTCCTCCGCGAGCGGAGCCAGGTTCCGCCGGCCGATCCGGTGGACCGGGCCTGGTTCTTTTTCCTGGCCTACATGCTGGCCGTCTCCCTGGCCTTCAGCGACCACAGGCTGACCTCCCTGCTGGACTTCGGCCGGCTGGCCAACATGCTGGCCGTCTACTGGCTGGCCAAGAGGTGCGGACCCACCTCTCCCCGGGCCGCCTTGGGGATCCTGATCTGCATCCTCATCTCGGCTCTCCCGCCCCTGATGGGGCAGGTCCAGCAGATCATCGCCGGCGGGGGAAAGCTGGAGTTCGGCTCGGTGACCAGGCGCTACGGCTTTTTTGTCAACGCCGTGGTCTACTCCCAGTTCATGGCCCTCATCGCCACCGTCTGCATGGCCTACTGGATGCACCTCAAGAAGTGGCGGGCCAAGTTCCTGGCCCTGGGCGGACTGGGGGTGATCCTTCTTTCCCAGGCCCTGTCCTACGGCAAGGGCGGCTGGGGGGGGACCATCGTCGGCATCCTGACCCTCTCCGTCCTGGAGAGGGGCCTGGCCGACAAGCTGAGGAAGGTCATCATCGTCGGCTGCGCCATCGCCACGGCCGGCTTTCTGGTCATCGAGCTCCTCCCCGGGGTGGAGGATTACGTTCTCCGGGTTCTCGACGTCAGCACCCCCGAGGAGAGCTCCATGGCCACCAGGTTCATGATCTGGCGGGCCCTGGTTCCCTACTTCCTGGAGAACCCGGTCTTCGGGCACGGCCTGATGGGCGGTTATCTGGGCTCCCAGTTTTTCCTGGGCAAGCTCATCGAGCCCCACAACGATTACTTCCGGCTTCTCCTGGACGGAGGCCTCCTGGGGCTGGGCCTCTACCTCATCCTCATCGTCACCGTCCTGAAGTCCATGTTCCGGTTCCTGTGGCGGCTGGAGGAGCTCAACCCGGCCTACGGCCTCATCGTCAGGGCCCTGCTGGCCATGGAGATCAGCTTCCTGGCCATGGCCCTGGTGGACAACATCATCACCTCCCTGGTCCTCCAGTATCCCATCTGGATCACCGCCGGAATGGTCAGGAGGATATATGAAAATTCTGTTGGTCAACACCCGCCACTTCCGGGGCGGGGGTGATTCGACCTACACCCTCAACCTGGCCGATCTGCTCCGCGAGGCCGGCCACGAGGTCGGCTTTTTTGCCATGGAGGACGAGAGATCACTGCCCGACCCCAACGCCGACCTCTTTGTCAGCCACATCGATTTCAGGGAGCTCAACAAGAAGAAGACCCCGGGGAGAATGCTCAAGGTTGCCGGAAGGGCGGTCTACTCCAGGGAGGCCCGGACAAAGTTCGGCCGGATGGTCGACCGGTTGGGGCCGGACCTGGTTCATCTCCAGAACATCCACGCCCACCTCACCCCCTCGGTCATCCTGGAGGCCAAGAAACGAGGCCTGCCCCTGGTCTGGACCCTCCACGATTTCAAGCTGGTCTGCCCCAACTCCCACTTTTTGATCGACCGGACCGGGGAGATCTGCGAGGCCTGCCTGGGGGGCCGCTTCTACCAGGCCGCCCTGAAGCGATGCAAGAAGGGCTCCCTCCTGGCCAGCCTGATGGCCTCCGGTGAGGCCTACGCCCACCGCTGGATGGGGGTCGCGACAAAGGTCGACGCCTTTCTCTCGCCCTCGGCCTTCCTGGCCGGGAAGATGATCGAGGGCGGGCTGCCGGCGGAGAAGGTCAGGCACCTGCCCCTCTTTCTGCCCCCGGCCATGTTCGCTCAAACCCCGGGGGACAAGGAGGACGGCGGGTACCTCCTCTTCATCGGCCGGCTGACCAGGATAAAGGGGATCCACCCCCTCCTGGCCGCCTCCAGGCTGGTCCCCGAGGTTCCCCTGATCCTGGCCGGAGCGGCCGACGAGCCGGTCCTGGAGGACCTTCCCCGGGAGCTGGGGCCCCAGGCCCAGTACGTGGGGCTGAAGCACGGGGAGGAGCTGTGGCGGCTGCTTACCGAGGCCCGGGCGGTGGTGGTCCCCTCCCTGTGGTACGAGAACCAGCCCTTTGCCATCACCGAGGCCTTTGCCGTGGGCAAGCCGGTCATCACCTCCAACCTGGGGGGGATGACCGAGCTGGTCAAGGACCGGGAGAGGGGCTTTCTTGTCCCGCCCGGCGACGTGGAGGCCCTGGCCGGGGCCATGAGCTGGCTCGCCGGCCACCCCCAAAAGGCCCGGCTCATGGGCCGGCAGGCGCTGGAGTACGTCCTGGCCGAGCACCACCCCGAGGTTCATTACCAGCGGTTGATGGAGATCTACCGGTCGGCCTCGGGCGGCGCCTGAGCCGGCCCCGAAAGGGGAGAGGGGTTGTTGACCATGGCCCACCAGAACAGGGAGGAGACCAATGAGGGCTCCGGGTTGAGGCTGGCCGTTCTCGGCTTGCGGGGCTTTCCCGGGGTCATGGGGGGGGTCGAGACCCACTGCCAGGAGATCTACCCCCGCCTGGCCGAGCTGGGGTTTACGGTCACCGTCCTGGGACGGAAACCGTACATCCCCGGCCGGCCGTACGACTATCGGGGGGTCAGGCTGATCCCCCTCTGGGCCCCCAAAAGAAAGAACCTGGAGGCGATCTTCCACACCACCTACGGCGTCCTTTGGGTGGCCCTGAACCGGTCCCGCTACGATCTTCTCCACCTCCACTGCATCGGTCCGGCCCTCCTGACCCCCCTGGCCCGCCTCCTGGGCCTCAAGGTGGTGGTCACCACCCAGGGGCCCGACTACGACCGCCAGAAATGGGGCCGCCTGGCCAAGGCCGTCCTCCGGTTGGGGGAACGGTGGGGGGCGACTCAGGCCCACCGGGTCATCTCCGTCAGCCACCATATCCAGAAGCTCCTCCGCCAGCTCTACGGAGCCGAGTCGGTCTACATCCCCAACGGGGTGGAGCCCCCGGAGAGGGCCGAGCCCGGGGAGACCCTGGCCCGGTTCGGGCTGGAGCCCGAGCGCTACCTCCTCCAGGTGGGCCGGATCGTCCCGGAGAAGGGCTGGCACGATCTCCTGGAGGCCTACGCCGGCCTCTCGACCGACTGGAAGCTGGCCCTGGTGGGCGCGGCCGACCACGAGGACGAGTACAGCCGGGGCATCAAGAGGCGGGCCGCGGAGATCGAGGGGGTGGTCATGACCGGCTTTCAAAAGGGCCGGGCCCTGGCCGAGCTGTACGGCAACGCCGGGCTGTTCGTCCTCCCCAGCTACCACGAGGGCCTGCCCCACGTCCTCCTGGAGGCCATGAGCTACGGCCGGCCCATGGTCGTCAGCGACATCCCGGCCAACCGGGAGGTGGCCCTGGACCAGGAGGTCTTCCGGGTGGGGGACCAGGCCGCCTTGAGGGACAAGCTCCAGGAGTTCCTGGACCACCCGGACCGGTTCAGGTCCCCGGAGATAATGGCGCTCAAGGCCAGGCGGCTGAAGGAGGAGTTCAACTGGGACGTCATCGCCGCCCGGACGGCCGAGGTTCTGCGGGAGGCGGCCCGCGGCGGGGCCAAGAGGGCTGAGTGACGGCTCCGGGCGGCACCGCCTCCAGGCTGATGGGCCTCTTCCGGCACCAGGTGGCCCTCAACGTGGGCACGGTCTTCAGCGGCCGGATGGCCGGCCGGCTGGTGACCCTGCTGACCACCTGGATCCTGGTCCGCAACCTGGCCCCGGAGGAGTACGGGGTCTTCTCGGTCATCGACATGATCGTCGGCTCCACCACCGGCTTTCTGACCGAGGGACTCAACCGGGGGATGGTCAAGCTGGTCTCCGAGCACCGGGAGGAGCCCTGGAAGGCCTGGTACATCGCCAAGGCGGTCTTCAAGGTGGAGCTTATCTACGGCCTGATCCTGGCCGGGGCGCTCTTTCTGGGGGCCGAGGCCCTGGCCGTCCGCTTCTTCCACAAGCCCCACCTGGCCCCTTTCCTGAGGGTGGCCTCCTTCGGGATAATCGGCTTCCTCCTCTACTTCTACCGCAACGCCCTCTTCTCCGCCTGGAAGCGGTTCAAGATGGACGCCCTCTACAACACGGTCCAGCCCTGCGTCTACCTGGCCTTTGTCCTGGCCCTGGTGGCCTCCGGCTGGTTCGGGATAAGGGTCGTCACCTGGGGCTACGTGGGGGTTCCCTTCCTGGTGACGGTCTTCGCCCTCTTTCAGCTGGGCAAGGAGGCCGATCCCAGCCGGGGGAGGAGGCTGCCCGGCATATGGAGGGAGCTGACCACGACCTACGTCTGGCTGCTGGGCTACCACATCTGCCTCTGGATCACCAACCAGGCCCACATGCTCATCCTGGGGCGTTACTTTCCCCTTCACCAGGTGGGCCTCTACGGCTTTGCCTACAAGCTCTTTCTGGTCTCCCAGATGATCGCCGACGCCACCAAGGTCGTCCTTCTGCCCACCTTCGCCGGTCAGACCAAGGCCCAAACCAGGCAGGTCTTCCTCCGGACCCTCAAGGGGGTCAGCCTGATCGGGCTTCTGTTCTGGGCCTTCATCCCCCTGGTGGGACCCCTGATCCGGCTGGTGGTGGGGGAGGAGTACGCCGGCACCATTCCCCTCCTCCAGATCCTTCTCTTCGGGTCGGGCCTTTTCACGGCCATGGCCCCCTCCTCGGTGGTCCTCCTGGGCTACGGCAAGTTCAAGACCCTCCTCTCGGCCGGGATCGTCTTCGTCCTGGTCAACCTCCTGGGCCACTGGCTGATAACCATCCGCCACGGCGCCCTGGGAGCGGCCTGGGTCCAGGTGGTCTCCAGCTTCGTCTGCGACGCCTACCTCACCGTCTTCGCCGTCCGGCTCCTTTCCAGACCCGACGATGAGGGCCGCTGAGGCCGGTCCCGGGAGCGGAAGGCCATGATCGGGATCGTCATCACCGCCGATTACGAGGTCTTCGGCGACGGCTCCGGGGAGGTCGACCCCTGCGTGGTCCGCCCCACCCGGGAGCTGGCCCGGGTCTGCGAGCTCCACGGGGCCAAGGTCACCCTCTTTTTCGAGGTGGTGGAGCACTGGGCCTTTGAGGAGGCGGAGCGGTCCGGAAGGCTGCCCGAACCCGGACCGGCCGGGCTGATGAGGGCCCAGGCCCGGGAGCTGGTCGCCACAGGCCACGACGTCCAGCTCCACCTCCATCCCCAGTGGCTGGAGGCGGAGCCGGGGGAGGAGGGTTGGCGGCTGAACCTGGACTGGTGGCGGCTGCCCGAGCTGCCCCACGGGCTGGGGGAGGAAGGGGACCGCCTCTCCCTCAGGGGCCTCCTCAAGGAGGGCAAGGATCACCTGGAGCGGATGCTTGAATCCCAGGCCCAAGACTACGAGTGCCTGGCCCTGCGGGCGGGGGGGTGGTGCATCCAGCCGGCCGGGGAGGTTCTCCGGGCCATGGCCGAGGTGGGCCTGAAGGCCGACTCCTCGGTCTTCAAGGGCGGCTACCTCAAGGACGGCCCCTATCGGGTGGACTTTCGCCAGGCCTTCAGCGAGGCCCGGCCCTGGGTGGCCGATCCGGAGGACATCTGCCGCCCGGCGGGGGAGGGGGGGCCGGGGATCCGGGAGCTGCCCATCTACACCCGGCCCCTGGCCCGGCTGCCCCGCTGGCTGCGCTACCGCCTTCTCCGGGGGCAGCGGCCCGGACCCCTGGGCCGGAACCCCGCCGGCTGCACCGGCCGGCCGCTGGTTGACCGGAGGCCCGCGGCCCGGCCCTCCTCCCCGGGGTTGCTTTGGGGCTATCTCTTCCGGCCCCTGCCGGTCCAGTGGGACTTTTGCGACCTGAACGCGGAGGAGATGTGGTCCTTCCTGGCCCGGGCGGTCAAACGGCACCACCGGGAGGGGGCCTATCTGCCCCTGATCATGACCGGGCACCCCAAGTCCTTTACCAACGGGCCCGAGCTGGCCAGATTCCTGGCCCGGGTGACCAAGAGCAGGCTTTTCCGGGAGGGCCGGGTGGAGTTCGCCACCTTGAGGGCGGCGGTCCGGAAAGTCCTGGCCGAGGGTTAAGGCCGATCCCCTTCCTAGGCGGCATCAAGCGGACGGCGGGGCTTTTGCGCAGGCGGGCGGCCTCCTGGCCGGCCTGGCGAAGGGACCTCAAAAGGCCGACCTTCACCCCCCTCCAGGAGGTCCCCCCGGGCCCCCTGGGACGCTTTCTCAAGGCCCCCCCAACGAGCCTCCTGGAACCCCTGGCCGGCCGGATCAAGGCCCTGGCCGGGCTCGGCTTGGAGCACCGCTTCGATCTCCTGGGCTCGGGCCGGGTCAGGGTCGAGCACGGCCTGAGCTGCCGGGGGCTGGAGGGCCACCGCTTCCCGGCCCGGCCGCCGGTCTCGGCCGACCCGGACGGGAGGTGGCTGGAGGGACGGATCAACCGGGCCAACCTGGCCGAAGCACGGGCCATCTGGTCCCTGATCCAGGGGCCCTACCGGCCCCTGGACTGGCAGCTGGATTACCGGTCCGGGTTCCGCTGGTCGGAGGGGACCTGGCACGGCCACATCAGGTTCGGCCACCTGGCCGGGGTGGAGATCAAGGCCCCCTGGGAGCTGGCCAGGATGGAGCACCTGGTCCAGCTGGCCCTGGCCGGACAGCTGGCCCTGGCCGGCCGGCCGGGGCTGGCCGGGCCGGAGGTCTACTTCCGGGAGTTCCGGAACCAGGTCCTGGACTTCATGGCCGCCAACCCCCCTCGGTTCGGGGTCAACTGGCAGTGCCCCATGGAGGCGGCCATCCGGGCCGGCAACTGGCTGGTGGCTTACGACCTCTTCCGGGCCTCAGGCCTCAGGCTGGAGTCCCGGGAGGAGCTCCTTCTGAAGCGGTCGGTCCTGGACCACGGCCGGTACCTGGCCGCCCACCTGGAGTGGCATCCCCGGGTCAGATCCAACCATTACCTGGCCGACCTGACCGGGCTTCTCCTGGCCGCGGCCTACCTCCCCTCCACCCCCGAGACCGACGGCTGGCTGGCCTTTGCCGTCCGGGGGCTCATCGCCGAGGTGGAGCGACAGTTCCGGCCGGACGGGACCGGCCACGAGAACTCCACCGCCTACCACCGCCTCTCGGCCGAGATGGTCGTCCTGGCCACGGCCTACACCCTGGCCCTCCCACCGGAAAAGGAGAGGGCCTGGCAGGAGGCCGAGCCCCTGGAGCCCCTGGATCGCTTCGGGACGGCGCTGGCCCGGCCAAGGACCTATCCCCTGCCCGGCTCGGACCGCAACTCGCCCTTTTCACCCGATTACCTGGCCCGGTTGGAGAGGATGGCCGAGTTCAGCCTCCACCTGACCAAGCCCAACGGCCGGGCCCTCCAGGTGGGGGACAACGACTCGGGGCGGTTCCTCAACCTCCAGCCGGAGCTGAAGCTTCTGAGCCTGAAGGAGGCCCGGTCCGTCTACGCCAACCTGGCCGACCTGCCTGACCCGCCGGCCGGGGAGGGTTACTGGGACCAGGAGGACCTGGACCACCGCCCCCTGGTGGCCGCGGTGAACGGTCTTTTCCGCCGCCCGGACCTGGCCGCCCTGACCGGGCCGGACCGCCTGGAGGAGGTCCTGGTCCGGGACCTGGCCAAGGGGCTCTCCTTGGACTCCTACCTGGACCAGGGCGGCCCGACCGGGGCCGAGGAGGTCCGGATCGGAACCGCGGCCGCCCCGGACGGGGCCGGCGCTGCCGAGGTCAAGCTGGAGATTCCCGTTCCGGGCGGGGGGCTGGGCCGGGGCCTGAGGCTCTTGGCCTACCCCGACTTCGGGCTTTTTATCCGCCGCTCGGACCGGCTCTACCTGGCCATCCGCTGCGGCCCCAGGGGAGAGGGGGGGGTGGTCGGCCACGCCCATCTGGACCAGCTTTCCCTGGAGCTGAACCTGGACGGCCGGGACCTCATCGTCGACCCGGGGAGCTACCTCTACACCTCCCTGCCCGACCGCCGCAACCGGTACCGCTCGGTCCGGGCCCACTTCGCCCCCCAGGTGGAGGGCCGGGAGCCGGGCCGACTGGAGGGGGGCTTGTTCGAGCTTGGGGGATGGGCCCCGGGGGAGTGCCTCCACTGGTCGGAGGAGGGCTTTCTGGGGCGTCATCGAGGCTACGGGGCGGCGCTTTGGATGTCGGTCAGGGTCGGGGAGGACCGGATCGTCGTCTCCGCGGGCTGGGAAGGGGAACACCCCCCGGGAGCCAGGCTTGGCCTGGGCGGCCCGCCGCTGCCCATCTCTCCGGGTTACGGCCGGCTGCTCTCCCGGGAGATGAACCTGGCCGGTGAGCTGACCGGGATCTTGGCCGACCAACCCCGGTCCGGGTCCCGGGGCCGGAGCTGAACCGGCCGGGGGCGGGCCTCAGTCCCCGCCGGGGCCGCCGATGCTCATGTCGGCCACGAAGCCGTCAAAGACGTTGATCCAGACGTCGGCCTGGACGGCCCGGGCCTGCTCGGCCAGGAGGGGGAAGAACATGGTGTTGAGGTCCTGCTCGAACTGGACCTTCCGGCTCCCGTCGCTGAACTCGACCTTCCACACCCCGGACTCGTTGAGCTGGACCCGGGTGACCTTGACCGGACCCACCCACTCGGCCGAGGCCGTTCCTCCCAGGGCCAGGAGCGCCAGGACCAGCAGCAGGATCAGGACCTTTTTCATTCTTCAACCTCCCCTTCCGTCCCGGGCGGTGACCTTGAGGCCGCCTTCGGGACGACGCCAGGATCATGATAGAGTATATAATCTCAAGGACTTTTAACGTCAACCAGGAAGGGGCGGCTCCTGAAAGAGGACGGTAAAGTGCTCTGGCCGGAAACGGCCCTCCAGCCCAGCCGGCGGCTGGCCTGGCTCCTGATCCTGGGCCTGACCGCGGCCGCGATCCTGTGGGTTCATCCCTACCGGTACGGCCTCGAGGACCAGTCGATCATCATCCCCTTCATCAAGGAGGCCATGGATCCGGGGCTCTACCCGGAGGATTACCTGGTCGCCCAAAAACCTTATTTTATCACCATATTATGGGAGCTAATCGCCTTCATCGCCCGATTCAGCGGTCTTGGCCTGCCGCTCCTTTTCTTTGCCGGCCACCTGTTGGCCGTGGTCTTCACCTTCTGGTCCCTCCACCGGTTGGGGATGACCCTTTTCGGACGGCCGGAGCCCGCCGCCGGAGCCCTTTTCCTCCTCCTCCTGGCCAACGGGATGAGCTTGGGGGATGGGTCCACCCTGGAGGGGATCTTCAACACCAGGGTGGCCTCCCTGCCCCTTCTTCTTCTTTCCTGGGACCTGCTGTTGAGGGAGAGACCGGTCCGGTCCTTTCTGGTTTTGGGGCTGGCCTTCCTTGTCCATCCCCTGACCGCGGCCCACATGCTGGGTCTTCTTCTTTTCTCCAGCCTGGCCTCCCTGAAACGGCTGGGTCCGGGCCGGGTCGGGTTGGGGCTCCTCCTCTTCGCCGTCCTGGTGAGCCCCCTCCTGGTCTATAAAGGGCTGCATGAACCGGCCTCGCTGTCCTTGCTCCAGGTCACCCCCGACTGGATGGAGACCCTTCGACTCAGGTCGGCCCACCATGTCTTCCCCAGCGGCTGGCACTGGGAGGCCTTTGTCCGGACCCTTGTCCTGACCCTGGTTTTGATCTGGCTCGTCAACCGCTGGTCGAGCTCTTTTCAACGGCGAACCATCCTGGCCTCCCTGGCCGCCGTGGGGGCGATGTGCCTGGCCGGAACGATCTTCACCGAGGCCCTTCCCCTGGCGGTGGTGGTCCAGTTCCAGCTCTTCAGGTCTACTGTTTTCATCAACTATCTATTTTACCTCTACTTCTCCGCCTCCTACTTCAGCCTGTTGAGGGAAGGGGGCGGGATCTGGTCCTGGGCGGCGGTGGCCCTGGGGCTGGGGGCGCTGCTCTACAAGGGACCCGGCTGGCCTTACCAGTACGCCGCGGCGGGCGGCCTTTGCCTCCTCGGCCTGGCTCTCCGGGCCAGGGCCGGGAGCCGGATCAAGGGGGCCCAAATCCTGGGGGGGATGCTGGTCCTGGTCTATGCCCTGGGGCTGGGGGGCGTCTTCGGCCCGGGGGAGCTGACCATCACCAACGCCCAGGACCCGGACTGGCTGGAGGTTCAAACCTGGGCCAGGCGGGCCACCGACCCCGAGGCCGCCTTTATCGTTCCCCCGGGCCGGATGGGGTTCCGGGTCGGCTCGGAGAGGACCATCTACGGCGACTGGAAGGACGGCACCCAGACCTTCTTCAACCCCGAGTTCGGCCGGGAATGGATAAGCCGGATGAGCCATCTGGGCTACGGGCCGAAGCTCAAAACCCACGGCCTGGAGGACCTGGACGAGCTCGACCGGGCCTACGACAGCTTGAACGAGGAGGAGATCCTGGCCCTGGCCAAGGAGCTGGGGTCGGACCGGAGGAGGGTCTTCCTGGTCCGCTCCAGGGGCTCGGCCCGGCTGGATTTTCCCCTCCGCCATGAAAACGGCGCCTACCTGGTCTACGAGGTCGGCCCCTGATCCGGGGAAGGACCGACGGAGGACTTGGCAAGGAGCTGATTCCGGGTTATATGGGCTGGGGGCCGAGGCCGGAAATCCCGGGAGAGATCCTCTCCCCTAGCCGGGCGGCCGGCCCGATCTGAGTAAAGGCAAGGAGCTTCATATGTCTGTTGGCGCCAAAGAGCAACTCCAGGAAAGAACCGAAACCCAGGACCTGACCTCCACCTGCCCGGCCGGCGAGGTCTTTACCCTGCCCCGGGAGGAGGATTACCGGACCGAGCTGATAAGGCTGGAAAGGCTGGTGGGAGAGCAGAGGGAGCTGGGCCGCCAGATCGTGGTGGTCATGGGGGTCGGTTTCGTGGGGGCGGTCATGGCCGGGGTGGTGGCCGACTCGGTGGATAAGGAGTCCGGCCAGCCCAACAAGTTCGTCATCGGGATGCAGCGGCCCTCCACCCGGTCCTTCTGGAAGATCCCCTATCTCAACCGCGGCCTGGCCCCGGTGGAGGCCGAGGACCCCGAGGTGGCCCCCCTGATAGAGCGCTGCGTCAAGGACAAGAAGACCCTGACCGCGACCTTCACCTACGACGCCCTGGGCCTGGCCGACGTGGTGGTGGTCGACGTGCAGTGCGACTACATCAAGGAGAGGCTGGGCGACGTCCGCCACGGGGCGGCCGACATCGCCGCCCTGGAGGAAAGCCTGAAGATAATCGGCCAGCGGATCAAGCCGGAGTGCCTGGTCCTCATCGAGACCACCGTCCCCCCGGGGACGACCGAGTACGTGGCCTACCCCATCATCAAGAAGGCCTTTGAGCAGAGGGGGTTGAGGGAGGTCGAGCCGCTGATCGCCCACTCCTTTGAGCGGGTCATGCCGGGCCGGAACTACGTCAGCTCCATCCGCGACTTCTGGCGGGTCTGCGCCGGGGTCAACGACCGGGCCAGGGAGGGGGTGGTCTCCTTCCTCTCGGACGTGCTCAACGTGGAGAAGTATCCCCTGACCGTCCTGGAGAGGCCCATCGAGAGCGAGACCTGCAAGATCGTCGAGAACTCGTTTCGGGCCTCGATGCTGGCCTTCATGCACGAGTGGTCTCTCTTTGCCGAGCGCAACGGGGTGGACATAACCAAGGTCATCAAGGCCATCAAGGTCCGCCCCACCCACTCCAACATCCTCTTTCCCGGTCCGGGGATCGGGGGCTACTGCCTCCCCAAGGACGGCGGGTTGGGGGTCTGGGCCTATAAGACCCTGATGGGCTTTGACGACGACATCTTCCAGATCACCCCCCTGGCCATAGACATCAACGACACCCGGGCCCTCCACGCCGCGACCCTGGTCCGGGACGCCCTCCGGAACATGGGCAAGATCGTCTCCTTCTCCAGCATCGCCGTCCTGGGGGCCTCCTACCGGGAGGACGTGGGCGACACCCGCTACTCCGGCTCGGAGATAATCGTCCGCAAGCTGACCGAGATGGGCGGCAGCGTCAGGGTCCACGATCCCTACGTGGAGCACTGGTGGGAGCTGGAGAAGCAGGACTCCTACTCCGGGGGGGGGCGGGGAGGCCTGATCCGTTTCTTCCGGAATCAGGATGACCTGTCCCACATCCGGGTCCAAAAGGATCTGGCCGTGGCCCTCAAGGGGGTCGACGTGGTGGTTCTGGCCGTCCGCCACCGGTCCTACCTGGACCTCAAGCCCGAGGCGGTGGTGGAGATGACCGGCCGGCCGGTGGCCGTGGTCGACTGCTTCGGGATTCTCGACGACCAGGCCATCGAAGGCTACTTCCGCCTGGGCTGCGAGGTCAAGGGGCTGGGCCGGGGCCACGTCAAGCGGATCAAGGATCGGGTTCTGGCCCAGCAATGCTGATATTTCATGAATTTCAAGACGGAGAAAGGGTCCGGGCGGTTGAGGACATCCAAGGCACCCCTCCGGCTCAGGGGGTTTGAATGGGCTCGTTTTTAATCGTCGGCGGGGCCGGGTACATCGGCTCCCATATGATCAGGGCCCTGGTGGAGAGGGGCCGGGAGGTCATCACCCTGGACGACCTGAGCCTGGGCCACCGGGCCGCGGTCACCGGGGGCGAGTTCATCCAGGGGGACCTGGGCGATATGGACCTTCTGGGGCGGATTTTTCAAAAATACCGGGTGGACTGCGTGATGCACTTCGCCGCCTTCGCCCTGGTCCCCGAGTCAATGGCCAACCCCCTGGCCTACTACGACAACAACACCGCCAGGACCACCCGCCTCCTGACGGCCATGCGGGATCACGGGGTGGACCGGTTCATCCTCTCCTCCACCTGCGCCGTCTACGGCCAGCCGGAGAAGAGCCCCATCACCGAGGAGACCCCCACCCAGCCGATCAACCCCTACGGCCGCTCCAAGCTGATGGTGGAGCTGATCCTGGAGGACTGCGCCGCGGCCCACGGCCTTAAATTTACCTCCTTCAGGTACTTCAACGCCGCCGGGGCCAACGAGAAGGGGGACATCGGCGAGGACCACGACCCCGAGACCCATCTGATCCCCCTGGTCCTCAAGACCGCCCTGGGCCAGAGGGGGCCGATCAAGATCTTCGGAACCGATTACGACACCCCGGACGGCACCTGTCTCCGGGACTACATCCACGTCGACGACCTGGCCCTGGCCCACTACCTGGCCGCGGAGCGGATGCTGGACGGCGGCCCGGGGGGGATCTACAACCTGGGCACCGAGACCGGGCTGTCGGTCCGGGAGGTGGTCGACCTGAGCCGGAAGGTCACCGGCCGGCCCATCGAAAGCCTGGAGGCGGAGCGCAGGCCGGGCGACCCGGCCCGCCTGGTGGGCTCGGCGGGGAAGGCCCGCCGCGAGCTGGGCTGGCGGCCGGCCTACGACGACCCGGAGAGGATCGTGGCCTCGGCCTGGAAGTGGCACCAGGCCCATCCCCGGGGTTACGGGGGCTGATCGGGATTAGCCCGAATATTTCATGAAGACCGCCAAAAGGTGGAGTTAATAGACAGATAATTCAATATGTTATGTTGTTTTTGAGGCGATTTAACATAGTGACAGTTTGTACCGGATGCCTGATGGGAAATCTTTGGCGGTCTTCACCCTGCGGGCGAGCCGATTTGGCCGCATCCGCTGCGTTCCGGGACACTCGCAATAGGGCGACTAGAGCCTCGTGTCCCGCGCCTTGCATCTGCGACCAACTCGACTCGTGAAATATCAGGATTAGGCCTCCGGGATAAGTTTCCGGAAGAGAAGAAGGCGGGCTTCAAGCCCGCCTTCTTCTTTGTCCGGGCCGTGCCTTTTTAAGCCAACTCAAGCTGTTTTGAGATTAGGCCCGACCCCACTCCGGGCGGCGTTCCGGTCCGGACCTTGACCGGCCGGAAGGATGATCCCAGATTATATATAGTGTAATCAGGCTTGGAGAGGGATGAAGAGGACAATTCTTCGAATCTGCTTGGGCCTGGTGGTCCTGACGGGGGTGGTGGCGACCGTGGGGTGGCTGGTCCATAAGCACCTCCTGCCCATTCCGGAGCCTTCTCCGGAGGTTCTGGCCAGGCTGGTCCGGTCCAGGCTGCCGGTGGCGGGCGGCCGGGGGCTGGAGATAAGCTATCTGGCCGGCGGCGACAGGGAGGGGCCGAGGCTGATCTTTGTCCACGGCACCCCGGGGGACGCCACCAACTGGACCGCCTACCTGACCGCCCCCCCGGCCGGTTGGGAGGCCGTGGCCCCGGACCGCCCCGGGTTCGGGGAGACCCGGCCCAAGCGGATTTACAGATCGCTGGAATTCCAGGCCAGGGCGTTGGAACCTTTTCTGGTCACCCGTCGAGGGAGAAAACCGATCCTGATCGGCCACTCCCTGGGCGGAGCCATCGTCTGCCGGGCGGCGGCCGATTACCCGGGGCGGGTGGGGGGGCTGGTGGTCGTGGCCGGGTCCCTGGACCCGGGCCTGGAGCGGGTGGCCTGGTACCAGAGGCTGGCCCAATGGCCGGGGGTTTCTTGGCTGGTGCCCTCCGCCCTGGCCAAGGCCAACCAGGAGGTCCTGGGCCTGGGCCGGGAGCTGGAGGAGCTGGGCCGGCTCCTGCCGGCCATCCGCTGCCCGGTGGTCATCCTCCACGGGGAAAAGGACCGGCTGGTGCCGGTGGCCAACGCGGACTACCTCCGCTCCAGGCTCAAGGGCAGCCCCAGGGTGGAGGTCATGGTCCGGGAGAACCTGGGCCATTTCCTGATCTGGACCCACCGGCCGGCGGTGGAGGAGGCCCTGGCCCGGATAATGGCTCTTTCCTCGGCCGGGGCGGGCGGCGGGCCCTCAGTCCCCGGTCCCGGCCAGCTTGTTGGTGGGGTCGCCCCGGGCGACCATCTCCTGGAGGACCTTTTTCCGCGGGCCGGCGGTCAGCCGCCCTTCGAGCTCGGCCTCCAGGACCTTGACCCCCTCCCGGGTGACGAACTCGGCCCGGGCCCGGGCCCGCTGGCGGTGGTCGACGGAGAGGACCCTCAAGGTGCAGGTCACGGTCTGGCCCAGGTAGACCGGCTTGAGATAGCGGAAGTTCATGGAGGTGGACAGCCAGCCCAGCTGGCCCCCGA
>Ga0068714_10001763_pt1 | contig 30038 bp, 27 predicted proteins | sample MTBNYHSulfiMetaG_FD_62988 | JGI IMG/M metagenome (GOLD analysis project Ga0068714, IMG submission 62988) | Enrichment culture microbial communities from rom New York Harbor, USA that are MTBE-degrading - MTBE-NYH (New York Harbor Sulfidogenic)... | ecosystem: Environmental > Aquatic > Marine >...
GGTCTGGGCAGGCGGATTCGTTTATCTTTCGGCAGCTGCCTGTTATTATCTGCTTGGACTCAACCGATTAGAAAAGACCGCTGCTCATTATCGGTCGTTGGCAACCCAAAGATAACCGGCAAGAGCTGTAAAGATAATATTTACAGCCCAGACTCCAATGATGGGAGCCAGCATCCCCGAGGTCGCCAGCGAGCAGCCCAGCTGCGATAAGGTTAGATAGACGAAAGCCAGCAGCAGGGCCAGCAGGGCACCTGTCGCAATCCCCCCGTGTAGTCCCTGCCTTAGCGCCATATTTATACCTAGCAGAGCGAGGATAAAGGTGGTGACGGGAAATGCTATACGGCGATGCAGCTCTACTTCATAGGGGGCCGCCGCACAGCCTTCGCGGCTGAGCTTGCTGGTGTAGTTATAAAGGGTCAACCAGCTCAGATCCTCCGGCACGGCTTCAAAGCTTTTGAAATCTTCGGGGGTCTCGGGCAACTGCAAGATTTTTTCATCGAACCATTGCTGGTTTATCCCGGCCCTTGTCAGATCGATGACCACCCCTTGTTTTGCCACCCATTGACCATTCCTTCTGACGATTTGTTTGGCGTCGATCCGCTGCTTCAGATTGAACTCCTGATCCAGGTAAAAGAGTGAAGCATCTTGCAGTGCTCGCTCTCGCTGGTCATAAAGGCGAATGTGATAGATGGCGTTTTTGCCCCAATACCAGACATTCTCCTGATTCCATAAGATCGGTACCTCGTGCTGCCTGATCTTGTAATCCCAAATTCTCTCCGCCGTCTTATTCATGGGCCGGGCAACCGTTTCCTCCAGCCAGAACTCCCCAAAAGAGAGAACGAGAGCCATTACCATAATCGGTCCCGCATACAAATAGGGACTCACTCCAGCTGCTTTCAGCGCGATAATCTCACGGTTTCTCTTCAATATTCCCAAGGTGATAAGAGCACCCAAAAGGACCGCCAGGGGGATTCCCTGGCTGATAATCAAGGGGCTTCTGTAGAAAAAATACGAAACGGTAGCAATGAACGATGCCTGACTATCCAGTATATCGTCCATCTTTTCAAAGAAATCGATGACAATATATAGACCGACGAATGCACAGAGCGCCAGTCCGAAGATCGGCAGAAAATGTCTTAGAATGTATCGGTAGATTATCCGCATGCTAGATTTCTCGTTCTCGCCAAAAGCGAAATACTCTGCGCAAACCGGCCAGAGCCTTGGGCAGCCGATCGAAAACGATAGCAAGGTTGAAGGGTGTTTCGCGATGAGCCTTATTCCAGAGAAACACGGCAAAGATAAAGGTGAGAAAGTTGGGCATCCAGACAGCCAGGAAGCAAGGAATAAGCCCATTGCTGCCGAGTCCGTTTCCTGCCGACAAGATCACATAATATGCGACAAAAAGACCCAGAGCGATTGTAACGCCTGCCATTCGACTCGATTGACGAAAAATCGTTCCCAGCGGAGCACCGACCAGGCCGAGCAGCAGGCAGCTTATGGGCAGAGCAAATCGTTTGTGGTATTCCAACGCGTAGGAGTACGTTTGTCCCGGGTCTCTTTGCTCTATCACCTGTCGCAATTCGGTAAGTGTCATCATTTCTCTCTTGGCCCTGGATCCTTTGGTCGCTTTGGCAACCATTTCGTCCAATGAAAGGCTGAGCTCATAGGTCTTGAAATGAATAGCCTGGGCATCATCGAGATCATCGCCGACCCGGGTAATGATACCATTCTGGGTATGAAAGACGAGGTAGCTCAGGTCGGACTGGTAGGAAATTTGAGCGCGCTCGGCGACAATTGCCGCACTGATTTTGGGATCCCTTTGGTCTTGAACGAAAATACCCTGGATAGACAAATCTGAAGGATTCACGTTTTTAAAAAAGAACACCACATCGGGAATCAAGTCAATGAAAACCCCTTCTTTAAGCAATGCCGACAGGCTTGTGCGCCCTAATGAAGTGAGCTTATTCTGAAGCCCCTTATTGGCCCTCGGCATCACGTACAAAGAGTTGACCAAAGCGAACAAAATGGTGAACAGCAGCACCGACAGAACGGCCGGCAGAAACTGGCGGAAGCTGACGCCGGCAGCCCTGAGGGCGACGATCTCGTTATCTCCGTTCAAGCGGATGAAAGCCAGCAAAACCCCCATTATTGTGGCCATCGGAAGTGCATAGAGAATCAGCTGGGGCAATGCCAGAGCAATAATTACCAGCAAGTCGATCAGGGATACGGATGTGGAGAAAAGATACCGGATGAGTTGAATCAATTGACCGGTTATGAGCACAATGCTCAGACCGAACAAGCAAGTCCCCAGGGGCATGGCCTGCTCTTTGACCAAATATCGATACAGCGTTGTTCTCATGGTTAGTAAATCTAACGAAAGGTGACGAGAAAGGTCAATGGCAAAGAATCAACAATTCTTTTCAAACCCGACAGCAGAACTTAACATAAGTCTACTATCCTCTGAACATGTAACAGTCATTAAAAAATTGGGGCCGGTTCCGGCCTGATATACAGAAGGATTCTCCTGTGGGTACTTACACCAAAGCAAACAAAGAGGTTGTGAATGACCTGAACAGAGCAAGCAAAATCACAACATTTCAAAGGGAAAATGTTCTGCAGCTTTTGAAGCTTCATGCACCCGATACAGTTAACGAGCTTGTTAGCAGGTATTCTGCATCCATGTGCCAGGATCGAGAGCGAGACTGGCTGGCACAAAAGCTTGCGCATCCGGATATCATCGCCGGAGCAGTTCCTGAAACGGCAGACGAAGTGGTCGACATCATGGGCATTGGCGGTATGTTTGCTTACTTGAATGTGCTCTTTCAGGCACACAAAAACGGCGGCAGACATTGTGTCGCCACCAATCCGCACGATATTTTCACGTTCTCCGGGTGGACTCTGCATCCCGAGGAAGACATGGACCAACGGCTCATTGAGATGTTTCAGACCAAGTTTCTTTTCATTAATGAGGTAAAGCGAATTCTCGGGTTTTCGGAAAAACCGAAGAGCCTTCGGTACAGGTCCTTTAAAATCGACTACGCGAGCATGTTGGCTCAAGTGAAGGAAAACCCCCGCGAACTGATCAAGAACTTGAAGGTGGCTCTGCAGTATGTTGGTTTGGGGCTCATGGATGCTGAAAAGCGCTACGCCAGGATCAATTTACAGAGAAACAACGCCACAATAAACGCGCTTAAAGAGATGGAGCGGGTTGGCGACGATCCCAACCACGATGTTGTCAATATGTGTGGTAGAGTCGTATTTGAAGTGGAAGGAGAGGGCAGGTCCGTTTGGAAGAACAGATTGAAAGAGCAGTTCGGCCTTGTTGGGAAACGGTTGACACCCATGGAGGTGAAAGCAATTTACGGCGCCGATATCAAGATAATCGACGATATGGAAGCCGGCAGGATAAGCGCATTCCGTTACCCGGGCGGTCACTTTGTAACCGGCTACAGGAGCAATGCTCTTCGAGCTGCCGAAGAGAAAAACGTCCTGGTCTATGACAATGCAGTAGCCACCAAAATAATAATAGATCCTCGGACGAAAAAGCATGCAGTAAGCCTTAGACTGGCCGGGGGTGAGCAGAAAACGGTGATCGCGGATGTCTTGCTTGTGGCTTTGGGAGATTATCCTGCTGATGTGATAACTGTCGATGGGGTCAGTACTCTGTTTTTAGTCATCACCGATCACGACCGCTACAGAATCTATCCCACCGGTATGGGAGAAGGCGGGACCATTCACATTGTGCCCGTGTGGTCGCTGCAGTTGAGCGAAAAAGGCAAAGCACGCTACTACCATTTGGGTAAAGCAACCAATGGTGCCATTATGGGAAGAGATCCCGGGCGCAGCAAGTCACTTTATCCCGACAGGGATTTTCTTGTACATTTGGAGGCGCACCTGAAGAGAATTGTGCCAGCCGACGCAACCTTCATTTGGATCGCAGCAACCGAATGCGGTCGCCCCGTTTCTGCTAAACAGGGCTACACGGTGAATCCATTGAAAGATGAAGAGCGCAACAAAGAATTCGATCTGCCCATGCCATTAAGCTTCAAAGCGACAGGTGGTTGTGGCTTGGGAGGCAACACGGCCATTATTCCGGAAGTGCAGGAGATCCTGGATCGCTACAAATCATCTCTGAAAAAATGATCTCGCAAGAAAAGGCCTCCTTGGCTCATAAAAGTCCCTTGTTCTCTATAGGGAAGAAGATTTTGAAAGCTCTCAAGCCTAACCGGTATACTCCTATTGAAGGATTGACAAATGTTTGGCAAAAAAGTCAGGCTGGTAAATCTTCTCGGCTTTGAAGTGAGTATCGACTTCAGCTGGATTTTCATCGCTATTCTTGTAAGCTGGTCGCTTTCCACCGGTTTTTTTCCTTCTGAATACAAGAATCTCCCAATCCGAACCTACTGGGTTATGGGTATTGTCGCCGCCCTTGGGCTGTTCCTGTCTATCATTATTCATGAATTTTCCCACTCGCTTGTTGCCAGAACACAGGGAATGCAGATGAAGGGGATTACGCTGTTCATCTTTGGCGGTGTTGCCGAAATGGGGGAGGAGCCGCCCGATCCAAAAGCGGAATTTCTCATGTCCGTCGTGGGGCCTCTGTCCAGCGTCGCCATAGGGCTTGCCTTTTATGGGCTTTATTCCCTCGGAGTACACAACGATTGGCCTACACCTGCAGTGGGTGTATTCAAGTACGTCGCAATCATTAACGGGCTGCTCGCAGCCTTTAACCTGATTCCTGCTTTCCCCCTCGATGGGGGTCGAGTCCTCAGGTCGCTGCTGTGGCAGATGAGAGGCAACCTGGAGTGGGCGACACGCATTTCTTCGCAGATTGGCTCCCTGTTCGCTATGTTTCTTATAGGGTTCGGTTTCTTTCGCATGTTCTACGGGAACTTGCTCGGCGGAATGTGGATGATTCTGATTGGACTCTTTCTTCAGAATGCTGCCAACATGTCCTATCGGCAAGTGGTGACGCGCAAAGTTCTGGAAGGAGAGCCGGTTAGTCGATTCATGAAATCGGAGCCGATCACGGTAGAGCCTTCAATTTCCATTGAACAGCTTCTGGAGGATTATTTCTATCGTTTCCATTTCAAGATGTTCCCAGTGGTTGACGCGGGCAGGCTGATTGGCTGTGTCACGGTAAAGCAAGTGAAAGAAGTCCCGAGGGAAGAGCGCTCATACAAAACAGTTGAGGATTTGCGCATGGAATGCTCGCCCGAAAATACGGTCGGCCCTGATGAGGATGCTATGAAAGTACTTTCAGCCATGAACCGCACGGGCATAAGTCGTATAATGGTTGTCGAGGATGGCCGTTTGATCGGGATTATCACGCTTAAGGATATGTTGAGCTTTTTATCTATGAAGCTGGAATTGGAGGAATAGTCTCGAGCCCTGTCTATTGAGTGGCAGGAAGCTCACTTTCTTTTTATGGTCTGACCCGGCTTCCACGCATCGGCCATAGCGGTAGCTCGGGCAACCTGTTCGGGAGTCAGCCGCTCGGATAAAATCAGGCGAGCTTCCCGTGCAGCTTTACTGCCCCGCCGAACCGCCAGCTCCATCCATGTGTAGGCCAGCTCGGGATCTTGCGGGACTCCATTTCCATTCATATATAGCATTCCAAGAAGGAACTGTGCTCCACCAATGCCGAGCTCAGCGGGCATACGAAACAATCTCATTGCTGCCGCATAATCTTGAGGTACTCCGGTTCCCAACACATACAAAGTACCCAACATTATTTGTGCCTCCGCATCGCCCTGGTCGGCAGCTCTGCCAAACCATTTTGCCGCTTCCCGGTCATCCTCGGGAACTCCCAGGCCGAGATAATACATGTTTCCCAGCTTGGTTTGAGCCAAAGCGTCGCCGCGTTCCGCAAGCGGCGCCAGCTGCCACCATGCTTCTGCATAGTCCCCTCTTTCGTAGGCGTCTGTACCCTCTTCCAGCAGTTCTTGATCGGCGGCACGACGGTTGATATTGGTTGTCCCACACGCTGAAAAGAGCAAAACCAACAGCATACAAATGGAAAATTGCGGAATTTTCATGGCCGTTCCTATTGCTTCCACAGAAAAAAGGTGCCAACCGTTTCCCGAACAAACGGCCAATTCGACCATTCATCAAAAACTCATCTTACCTTAGTAATCAAGATATAGCATAGGCATAAATACAATATGCTTTCCGACCGGTACCGGTGATCGGGGCAGAAGTGCTTCAGACCGGTAGTGCAGTCTTACTGAATCGATCTTGCACAAAGGATTTCGCCATAAGGCAAGGCCGACAATTTCACCAGGAAAAGAGAAAGAATGCGTGCGTATCGTGCAAAACGACACTAATTTAAGAAACGGTTAGAAAAAACTTACCTTTGATCAGTTACGTGAAGCAAAATATAAACTTTTGAATCATTTTTCGCGTCGGAAGCACCCTTGACGGTGCCTGACCTGTCGAGTCCCAGAATTGAAGAAAACAAGAACACCAAGCAGAGCCATGTCTATTGGAGGAAGCGAAACGGGCCGACAGAAGTCGGCAATGGGCCTGTTTTTCCATGTCTTGCTCTGGCTTCAGTTGATGGGCTGCACAGGCCCGCAGGACGGTATCACACTTTCGGTAGGAGGCGCTCCCGCCGAGCTGGATTTCTGGCAATCTCTGGTTGGGCAGTTCGAACAGGAGAAAGGCATCCGGGTAGATGTTCTCCGCCAGCCGACCGATACCGATCAGCGGCGTCAGAGTCTGGTGGTAGCTCTGGAAGCGAAAAAAGAAGATCCTGACGTGTTCTTGATGGATGTGGTATGGATTGCTCAGTTTGCCGCTTCCAACTGGCTGCAGTCCATCGAGCACTATGTCGAGACTGGCGCGATCGATCTCGACGTCTTCTTCCAAAATGTAGTGAACTTCGTCGACCGCTACCGGGGAGACCTGATCGCTCTGCCAATCTATGTAGATGGCGGCCTTCTGTATTATAGAAAGGACTTACTGGAACAATTCGGGATCGAAGCTGCCCCGGAAACCTGGGAACAGCTTGTTGAGAGTGCCGAAAAGGTACAGCGGCATGTTCGAAAGCGTTTGCCCAACTTTCATGGATTCGTCTGGCAAGGCGCTCAATACGAGGGTCTGATCTGCAACTTCATGGAGTTTGCGGGCGCAAATGGCGGAGGGATTTCCATCATGGACGGCAAGATAGCCCTGAACACTCAAGAGAATGTGAAGGCCGTTCAATTCATGCACGATCTCATTCACAAGTACAAAATATCTCCCTTGAGCACTTCTACGGAAATGAGAGAGGAACAAGCTCGGGAAACCTTTCAACGCGGAAACGCGCTGTTTGAAAGAAACTGGCCATATGCCTGGTCTCTTCACCAGGCGCCAGGTTCAATCGTTAAGGGAAAAACGGCCATTGCTTCCCTGCCTCGTTTCTCATCGGGAAAGAACGTATCGGCTTTGGGTGGTTGGCATATCGGAATATCCAGGTTTTCCGATCAAAAGGAGTCGGGTTGGGAGCTCGTTAAATTTCTGGCATCCTATGAGACTCAAAAGAAGCTCGCATTAAATTTGGGCTGGAATCCCGGCAGGAAAGACCTTTACAGCGATCCCGAAGTGCTGAGAGATATGCCCCATCTTACTCGGTTGCAGGAAGTCTTCACGAACGCCCGACCCAGACCGACGCTGCCGTACTATACGCAGCTCTCCGAAGTCATTCAGCGCTATCTCAATTCGGCTCTGACCGGCATGGTAACACCCCAGAACGCCCTCGCATCAGCAGAAAGAGAGGCACAAGCAGTCGTCGACCGCTATCAAGCCAGATAGCACTGCAGGGTTTTGCGAATGAAAGGCAACCATCACAAGGAGATAAAAGAATCCTCCCTTTTCCTTCTGCCTCTTGCACTGTTTGTGAGCGCATTCATCCTTGTTCCGGTGATCGGAACCATGATCGACAGCACCTTTCTGGACGTCGCATTCTTACAGAAGAAGTTTTGCGGCTTTGATAACTACCGTTGGATGATTCGCAACCCTGGATTCTGGCAGTCGGTCAGATTCACGCTGTTGTTTGTAGCGGTTACGGTACCGCTGGAGATGATCTTGGGGCTGATGTTTGCTCTGCTATTGAATGAGCCGACCCCTGCGCGAGCCATCCTGCGCGCTGCCGTGCTTGTTCCCTGGGCCATACCGGCGGCCGTATCGGCCCGCACCTGGGAGCTCATCTACAATTACAATTACGGCCTCGCAAACTTCATCTGGCGCAAGCTCGGCATTTCTGCAGAACCGATTAACTGGCTGGGCAGCGAATTCAGCGCTTTTGCCTCACTTGTCATTGCAGATGCTTGGAAGACGACCCCTTTTGTCGCTATCATTTTGCTTGCCGGTATTTCCGCCGTACCAGAGGAGCTTCACCGCCAGGCAAAAGTGGACGGTGCCACCTTGTTCCAGCGATTTGCGCACATCACGCTGCCCCTGATCAAACCGGCCCTGCTGGTTGCACTGATATTCAGGACCATCGATGCACTGCGCATCTTCGACATCATTTATGTGCTGACCCGAGGCGGTCCCGGCGGTGCGACCACCTCACTCTCCCTGTACGGTTACAACTATTTTCTCATTGGCGATTTCGGCTATGGATCGGCGGTGTCTGCGATCCTTTTCGGCGTCGCCTTGATACTGTCGGTTACCTGCATGAAAATCGGCCGTTTTAGCGAGGAAGTCAAATGAGAGAGCAAACAATAAAATCTTTCCTCTTGCTTGCTGGTTCAACCTTTATGCTGCTCTTTTGCCTTACGCCTTTCGCTTACATGGTTCTGACCAGTCTGAGCTCCAATCCATATTTCCTCTCCACACTTGACTGGTTTGATTTCACCCTGGAAAATTATCGGGCAATCCTGACCGTTCCATCACTTCATTTCATCGATTACCTGAGGAACAGTCTGATCGTCTCAACCGCAAGTGCCGTATTCACCATATTCATAGCCAGCCTAGCAGCCTACTGCATCGCCCGACTCGTTATGCCGGGCAAGACATTCATATTGTTCGGGGTGCTGGCAGTTTCCATGTTTCCGCAAATCAGCCTGATCAGCTATCTTTTCAAGTTAATGGCCGATCTGGGCTGGGTGAATACGTATGCAGCTTTGATCCTGCCCTATATAGCCTGGACACTTCCACTATCCCTCTGGATACTGGTGAGCTATTTTGTACAGATCCCGCCAGTTCTTGATAAAGCGGGTCTGATAGACGGCTGTTCGCGTTGGCAGATCCTGCGCAAAATCATTCTCCCGACAGCTGCGCCCGGAATAATTTCCACCATGCTGCTTGCTTTCATTTTTGCTTTTAACGAATTCATGTTCGCTCTTATGCTCACCACCGATTACCATGCGCGTACTATTCCCGTCGGTATCGCTTTGTTCCAGGGCCTTCACGGCCAAACGCCATGGGGAAACATCATGGCGGCGTCAACGTTCAGCACTCTGCCGCTGGTAATACTGGCCCTAATATTCCAGCGGCGAATCATTCAGGGGCTAACCCGGGGAGCAATCAAAGGTTGAAGCTAAGACTGGTACATCTGTCAAAGGAGTTTGCGAGCACCAGAGGCAGTGTATTTGCCGCGCAGGATGTCCATTTTGAAACATTTGATAACGAGTTTTTCGTATTGCTTGGCCCCAGCGGATGCGGCAAATCGACTGTTTTGAATCTGATTGCCGGTTTGGAGAAGCCCACCGGCGGCGAAATTTGGTTCGATGAGAGCCTGGTAGCCTCAGCTGAAAGAAACATTCATCTGACTCCAAAGGAAAGAAATGTCGCTATGGTTTTCCAGAGCTATGCTCTCTATCCGCACTTGAGCGTGTTTGACAACATTGCTTTTCCTTTAAAAATCGCCAAAGAAAGCGACCACTCTGTTCAGGAATCCGTGAATCGAGTCGCAACGATGTTGAGCATTCAGCACCTGCTCAATGCCAAACCAGCCGAGCTCAGCGGAGGACAGAGGCAGAGGGTGGCCATAGGCCGAGCCATTGTCAGACGTCCGGCAATCTTTCTGCTGGACGAGCCGCTTTCGAATCTGGATGCCCAATTGCGCACGGCAACTCGCGCTGAACTGAAGAGCCTCCACAGAAAGCTCGAGATCACGACAATATACGTCACCCACGACCAGGTGGAAGCGATGAGCTTGGGCAATCGAATTGCCCTGTTGCACGATGGACGGGCGGAGCAGATAGGAACAGCAGAAGAGCTTTATGCTCGGCCGGTCAGTACCTTCGTGGCAAGGTTCATCGGCTCTCCTCCCATGAATTTGTTGAATTGCCGTCTGTATGTCCTGAATGCAGGCTGGACAGTAATGATGGGCGGGCAAAGAGTCGAGCCGGTTGAATCGAGCAGCTGGGCATCTTTAGCGCCCAATGAGTACATCCTTGGCATCAGACCGGAGCACATCCACATTGAAGAGCACGAGAGTGCCAGAACATTCAAAGCTGAATTACTGGCGGTCGAGCCGCAGGGAAGGGAATTGCTGCTCCAGGTTCGCATCGAACATCAGGATGCAGTTGTTTTGACCGCAGACAAGCAGTATGCAAAGGCAAAAGCCGGTACCCTCTTGAATCTGTGCTTCGATTTTTGCGAGGTGAACTGGTTCGAAGCAACGGGAGCACAAAGGAGCGTGCTTTGACCATCGGATGCTGAAAGTAGCTAACCTGAATGGAGACCCACCCGATGTCGGAAAATCAAATAAGGCAGACAGACCGGAACAAGACGCGGAATTCCTGAATGAACCCTGAGGAGCTTGATGTGCATAGAAAGAAGACTCGAAGCGGAAGTCTCTACGCATTCATTCTAGACTTGCTGGAGAATCACATGGATAGAGTTTACGGCGAACGAAAGCGTTCATTTTTCGGCAAGCTGCCTTCAGAGATTGTGGAAATTGGACCGGGTACCGGTGCAAACTTTCGCTACTTAACTCCCGGTACCAAGCTTATTGCGATCGAGCCGAGCTCATCCATGCATCCCTACCTTGCGGCAAATGCGGTTCGCTACGGTATAAGTATAGAGATAAAAGGTATGTGCGGTGAAGAGCTGGATCTGGCCTCGGAAAGCGTCGAAGCGGTAATAGGAACATTGGTGTTATGTTCGGTGGATGATCCCGCCAAAGTGACCGCAGAAGTTTATAGAATTCTCAGGCCGGGGGGCCGCTATATCTTTCTTGAGCATGTTGCAGCACCTGAAGGATCGCGCCTTCGTTCCTTTCAGGAGATCATGCACAAACCTTGGCATCGGTTTTTCGATGGCTGTAATCTGAATCGAAATACTCATTCTCTTTTGCTGAATGCCGGTTTTTCGACCGTCGATATGAATTGCTTCATGTTGAGGGCGCGACTGGTCCCTGTCACTCCGCATATTTTCGGCCTGGCTGTCAAATAATCTCTAAGTGGGTGGAGTAGTCTCGTGACGGTACTACTTGACTCTTACTGTGCAGGTATCCGTCGATTTCAAGCCATGATAATCAGTAACGGTCAGTCTGAATTTAAGAACGGCCTTTTTCTGATCCGGCGCTGTGAAGGTCGGACTGCTTGCAGTCGGATCAGAAAGAATGACAGGCGGTCCACTTGTCTGAGTCCATTGATAAGAGGCTATCCCGTCATCGGGATCGGTTGATGCGGATCCATCCAGGATAGAGCTTTTCCCGCATTTGAGAATTTGATCGGGACCGGCTTCAGCCTTGGGAGGGGCATTAACCCAGGAGACATTTACCACGCAGGTATCCACGGACTGCAGGCCGCTCATGTCTTTTACCGTGAGCTGAAAAGTAAGCGAAGCGCCTTCCGGTCCGACGTTTGGTGCCACAAAGGTGGGCCGAGCTAAATCAGCATCCATGATCTCTACACTTGGTCCCCCAATTTGCTCCCAAGAATGATCGGCAAGTCCGTCGTCGGGATCTGAACAGCCGGAGCCATCCAACATGACCACTGCCCATTCCTCGACCGTCTGATCAACACCGGCGTCGGCCAGAGGTGGAAGATTGACCGAAACGATATTGATGCTGCATGTGTCTACCGCTTCCATGCCATGTTGATCTCTCACCGTTACGGAAAACACCAGAGTCTCACCGTTCAAATCGGCATCAGGCGCCGTAAAGGTCGGCTGCACTGCGTTCGTGCTCGAAAGGATCACCTCTGTTCCCTGCATTTGCTTCCAAGTATACGACAGAGAGCCGCCGTCTGGATCGTAGGAGTTCGTAGCACTCAAAATCACCGAACTGCCTGGGGGAATGGTCTGATCCGGTCCCGCATCGGCAATCGGAGCCTGATTATTGATTACGCAGACGACCTCTTCAGAATAGTCGCTCTCATTTCCATAAACATCGTAAGCGGTTGCGGCAAAGTAATAGCTCATACCATCCAGCAGGTTCGCCAAAGTATAGGTCGTTGTGTTGCCAACGTCGACGCTATACTCATAGCTTTTACTGGAACTTCCGTAATAGAGCCTATAGCCGGCGATGGTTGATTCGGCACTTGCGTCCCAGGTCAGGCTAACTTCGCCGGCGTGAGCTTCATCGATGAGAACAGGGTTCGAGAAAATCGAAAACAAGGCGAGAAAGATGAAGATCGAGATAAGATGATTGAACGGAAAACGATCAACGCCAACAAGAGCAGAATCGCGAGACATTTCAGCACCTCCATCAGCCGTGCCTGATCCAGACCCGTGGAGGTGCTGCATCAGCCCGGCAGCCCTGCTGCCGTATCTCATCCAGCTAGATGAGACTTAGGCCAGTAGCTTTGCGTCCTACCCTTTCGAGTAGTTTGCCCTGTTCGAGCTTCTTAAGTTTTTAAAACTGATTGCCTGGTTACCTGTCGATTGGCATATGAGCAACTTGTGTGCCACAGAGGCAAGCCATGGCTGTGAGGGCTTGGGGTGCCCCATATGCTTGAAAGATTGCTGATTCCTTTGAATTACGAATTACCACATCGTAATAGCGTAATCGTCATGCGCGGCCCCAGAGTCGGTCTAGGAGCTTGTCCGAGAACTTTCATTTCGAGCCGAAGGCGAGAAATCTTGTGCTACCAAGTGGCTGATTTTGCAGATTTCACACTACGCTACGCTCCGTTCGAAATGACAAAAGAGGCATTCTCGGACAAGCTCCTGGTGCCCACTCGTTAAAACGTTCTTCGGCTTGTGACCGAGCTCTTTGCATTGAATCGTTTTTGGCATGCAATGTGCTCATACTCCCGGTCTATAGTGAACGGCTCAATTGACATCAGAAAGCAAGTGAGGCGCCAAATGAAAAGTATATCGCTGAGCATACCTTTCCTGGTCCTCTCGACCAAAATCAATCGGTCGGGAGAAATGGAAAAACATGTCCTGACACCTTTCGGGGATATCGACATCAGTTTCCGGGTTGCACTTCAAGGACCCGCGAAACGAGCCCACTATGAAGTTGAAGTGGAGGGAGACATCGAGCACTGGCTGCTCGAGGCCGATCTGATGGATGAGTTCCGCAAAAGCCTGTTGGATTTTATACGCGGCATAAGTAGAGAATGCCTCGAGTACTTCAGAGGCGATGCTGACGAGATGCTGGTTCGATTTAAGGGGAACGATTTTAATCTAAGAACTTCATGGCTCGATCCTCTTAGTGAATCGAGCGATCTTCTTATCTGTTCTTCAACCAGCGAGGATGCGTGATACCAAGCTTTCTGATCTTGTAATTCAAGGCCCTTGGACTCACTCCCAGTCTCTCCGCGGCTTCTTTTTGAACCCAGGCACATTCTTCCAAGGCGCTCAAAATCGCTTCCTTTTCATTCGATTCAAGAGATTTAATCTGTATCTGAGGCGCGGCCTTTGCCGGTCGGCCGAGCTCGCTGAGAAGCACGTTCTCCTTTGTGATGACCGAGCGTTCCTCGAGTATGGCCGCCCTTTCGATGGTATTAGCAAGCTGGCGGATATTTCCCGGCCAGGAATAGCTCTTTAAAAGAGAAAGGACCTCTGGGGAAAACCCCTCTATTTTTTTGTGCAAGGAGGAGCATGTCTTTTCAAGAAGGGCTTGAGCTAAATGCTCGATGCATTCTTTCCTTTCACGAAGCGGCGGAAGATGCACTCGAAGCACATTGATGCGATAATAAAGATCTTCTCTGAACCTGCCGGCAGTCACCTCCTCTTCCAGCATTTTATTGGTTGCCGCTATTATTCTGACATCCGAGTAAATGGTCTGATTTCCTCCCAAACGTTCGAACCGCTTGCTTTCGAGCACCCGCAAGAATTTAGACTGCAAAGGGATGCTCATCTCCCCGATTTCATCCAGGAATACGGTTCCCCCGTTGCCTTGCTCCAGTCGACCTATTCGGGTCTTGCTCGCGCCGGTAAAAGATCCCTTTTCGTGACCGAACAGTTCGCTCTCCAGCAGTGTCTCATGAATGTTTGCGCAGTTTATATTGATGAACGGCTTTTTTCGCCTGGCACTGTTAAAATGAATGGCACCGGATAAGAAGCTCTTGCCGGTTCCCGTTTCGCCAGTGATCAAGATGGTGGAGTCTGTGCTGGCAAACTTTTTGACCGTTTTGACCACCTGCTGCATTGACGGACTGACAGAGATAATTTGATCAAAGTCATATACGATATCCTGCTTTCTGCGCAGATAGTCGATCTCGTTCTTAAGACCCCTGTTTTCAAGCGCCCGTTCAATTGTCAGATTGATCTTTTCTGCCGAAAAGGGCCTAGAGAGAAAATCAAAGGCCCCCTCTTTGACTGCTTTAACGATGAGCTCAGATTTTTCAACTTCACTGGTAACGATCACCGGCAAGTATTCAGCACCATTCTTAAACCAACGAAGCAATTTGAAGCCGTCCTCAAGCTGCAGCTGAGCACTGAGAAAAACGGCATCGTATTTGTTCTGCCGCACCAGATTGGAGATGCTGTAACCGCCGCTATCCGGCCAGAAGCTAACCTTGTAGGGCGGGGAAAGAGCTTTTAGCAGAAACTCCCTCCACGATGAATCCTCGTTTATGATAAGAATATTCCTCATAAGTGGAATCTCGCCCTCATGAAGCCGACCTGCCTACTTCGCGCAAGCACATTGATGCACAGGAAAACTTACCTGTCCAGTATCGGCCCCCGGTTGAAGGTAGCTTTCGGCGTAATTTTTCGCCTGTACCCGAATAAATTCTACTTCTTGAGCTTCATCATCATTTCTTCCACTTCTTCTGCACCTTCCTTGTAAAACCTCTCCTCATCGGGAGCCAGCTCTTTAAGCAGTCTGAGGAACTCGCCGGCATGAACAATTTCTTCCTCGGAAATGTCGATCAGTACTTTTTTCGCCAATTCATTATCTATACTTTCGGCAAGTTGCATGTAAAGCTGTACCGCTTCGTATTCGGCAGCAATCATGAAGCGGATCGCACGGATAAGTTCTTGATGGGTGAGCTTCCTGTCATTAGCCAATCCGGAAAACGCATTCCCGAAGTCAGGCATGATAAATCTCCTTTCTGAAACGAATTGTGATCACAATTGCGGGCGAAACTGCATTCTAATTGTGCTCTTGCAGGTAAAAAGGTTTCAACTAAAAAATCTAGTCACCAAGGTGTCGCAGGTAATAGGTTTTCAGCCGCATTCATCAATGTGCCACGCATCCGGACAACGCACCGCTTGCTTGAATATACATGATAATAGATGGAGTTTTAAATATATTTCGTTAGAAGAGGTCAGACCGATGAACTTTAACAGGCCGTCAGCGTACCGGCCGTCTAGCCCATCGCAAGGTGCTTTGCAGCCCTTCGTACAGAGAAATCCGCGGAGTCCAGCGGCATTTGGTCTTGAAGCATTCAACTGCTGCCAGTGAATGTCTGATATCACCTGCGCGTTCATCCATGAATGTCAGCGAGCCCGTGTCGCCGGTCAGTCTCAGGATGGTTCTGGCTAAATCCAGTATAGTGGCTGCCGTCCCCGTTCCGATGTTATAGATGCCGCTGAACGGAAGCAACGAGGTGCCCTGCAGTCCGGCAGCGTGAAGATAGGCTTCAACTACATCGGACACATAGATGAAATCTCGAGTCTGCAAACCGTCGCCGAATACGGTCAGGGGTCTTCCTGCCAGTGACATATCGATAAAGCGAGAAATTACGCCGCTGTACGAACTCGCTGGATCTTGTCGGGGGCCGTAAATATTGAAAAAGCGGAGAGCCGCTCCAAAAGGTTTTTCGGCAACGCATTGCGATGCAAAATACTTCGCTCGTCCGTAAGGGCTGACATGTACGGTTTCCGCGGAGGCGTATTCTTCAGCTAACGGCAAGCGTTGATCATTTCCGTATTCGGCAGCCGAGCCTGCAAATACAAATGATTCGAATGCCAACTGCGCTGCCTCTTGAGCCAGGTCTGCAGTTGCCCGATAATTAACCTCCATGGTTTCTTCGGGGTGCTCCATCGAATAAGGGACACTCACTATGGCAGCAAGATGAAAGCAGCGGGTCAGGGTTGGATGCAGTCTGCGCAAAGTGGCAAGAAGCTGGGATCGATTGACGGAATATTCGTAGAAGTGAAAGTGAGGGTGGTCGATAAAAGCGGCCATATTTTCCCACCGGCCGGAAAAGAAATTATCTACGCCGACTACCTCAAAGCCAAGAGATAAAAGGCGCTCTACCAGATGACTGCCGACGAATCCGGCTACTCCGGTGACCAAACATCCTGGTTTTGTAGCTATTTTTGACATTGCGCCAGGTCCTATTCCCTGGCATGATGATGTCCCGGCTTTCTAGGGATTAGAACGAAACTTCAACGCCAGGAGCAACAACCATGCCTGAATTGCTTGATAAAATTCAAAGTAAAAAAGCCACGGTGGGCATCATCGGTCTCGGATACGTTGGGCTGCCCTTGCTCATCCGTTTCGGCCAGGCCGGCTTCCCGTTAATCGGCTTTGATATTGATACCAGCAAAATCAATACGCTGCTTCATGGCAGCAGCTATATTAAGCACATTCCTATCGATCCTATTAACGGTCTTTTGCAGCAAAAGCAGCTGGATCTGACGATAAGCTTTGAGCGCTTACGGGATGCCGATTGTGTTCTGATATGTGTTCCCACCCCACTGACGGAAAAGCTCGAACCCGATTTGCGATTCGTTATCAACACCACCGAAGCGATCGCAACCTACCTGCGCCCCGGTCAGCTTGTAATCCTGGAAAGCACCACCTATCCGGGGACTACGGAAGAATTGATGCTCACCCGGTTTCAACGGACAGGCCTTCAGGTTGGCAAGGATTATTATCTCGCCTTTTCCCCTGAAAGAGAGGACCCTGGTAACAAGAACTTTCACACCGGGAACATACCGAAAGTGGTTGGAGGAATTACCCCTGCCTGCCTCGAGCACGCCTGCCTCCTTTATGAAAATGCTGTAACAGAGGTCATTCCGGTTTCTTCAACTAAAGTGGCGGAGCTCACCAAGTTGCTGGAAAACATCTACCGCAGCGTCAACATCGCCCTGGTCAACGAGCTTAAAATCCTGTCTCAAAGAATGGATATCGATATCTGGGAGGTGATCGAAGCCGCTTCCACCAAGCCGTTCGGCTTTACACCCTTCTATCCCGGACCGGGACTGGGCGGTCACTGCATCCCTATTGATCCTTTTTACCTCTCTTGGAAGGCCAGAGAATTCGATCTCACCCCAAGGTTCATAGAATTGGCAGGCCAGGTCAACGTTTCGATGCCTTACTACGTGTTGGAGCGAACCACAGAAGCGTTGAACGCCAGGAGAAAGTGTCTCAACGGGGCACATATCCTGTTGTTGGGGGTGGCCTACAAAAAAGATATCGACGATGACCGCGAATCTCCTTCTTATGCAGTGATGCAACTGCTCATGGACAGAGGTGCGGTGGTGCACTACAACGATCCGCACATTCCGAAGCTAAAACCCGGCCGCAAACATAAATTCCAACTGGAATCGGTACAACTCACAGAGGCAGTGCTCGGGCAAATGGACGCGGTGATCATCCTGACGGACCATTCCTCTTATGAATACCAGTGGCTGGTGCAGCACGCTTCGCTAGTGGTTGATACCCGCAATGCTACCAAGGAGGTAAAAGAGAACCGGGACAGAATCGTCAAAGCGTGACAAGGCACTGCTGCTTGACATTCTCGACCGTATTTTCGATCAACTGCCTAATTTCTTCCAGTCGTGCCGGGGTTTGCGCTTCATAGCGCAGCACCAGCACCGGTTGGGTATTGGATGCCCTCACCAGCCCCCAGCCGTCTGGAAAAACAATTCGCGCACCATCGACATCAATCACTTTATGGCCGTCGCCTTTCAGAAACCGGGTTGCCGTTTCGACCACGCTGAATTTAATCTCATCAGGGCAGGGGACCCTGATTTCCGGAGTAGTATGGGTAGCTGGAACCCCTTCCAGTAGCTGGGGAATCGTTTTGCCGGTATTGGCAAGTATTTCCAAAAGTCGACAGGATGCGTATATGCCGTCGTCATAGCCGAAGTAGCGGTCTTTAAAAAACATATGCCCGCTCATCTCTCCTGCCAGGACTGCGTCTTCCTGCTTCATCTTGGATTTTATAAGAGAGTGGCCGGTGCGCCACATGATAGCTTTGCCACCGCGCTGTTCGATGTCATCAAACAGGGTCTTTGAGCATTTTACCTCGGAGATGAACGTCGTGCCCGGGCGGCGTGCGAGAATTTCGCGGGCGAAAATGATCATCAGTTTGTCCCCAAAAACCACTTCTCCTCGATGGTCTATAACTCCCAAGCGATCAGCGTCGCCGTCGTAGGCCACACCCAGGTCCAAATCTCTTTCTTTTACCAGTTTGATCAGGTCCTTGAGGTTCTCCAGGACCGTCGGGTCCGGCTCGTGATTTGGAAAAGTTCCATCCATATCACAATAGATGGGGTGAACCTCACAGCCCAGTTGCTGTAAAATGGAGACCGCCAGCGGTCCGGCCGTAGCGTTGCCGGCATCAACTCCTAACCGAATCTTCTTGCCCAGGGTAATGTTTTTAACGATAAATTCCTTGTATGGGGTAATGATGTCATAGCTGCTCAATCGACCGGGACCCGCAACATAAGAATTGCTCTCCATGATATCGCGAAGCTTTTGGATTTCCGAACCGGAAATTGTATCGAACCCGTTGCATATTTTAAAGCCGTTGTACTCCGGGGGATTATGGCTTGCCGTGATCATAATCCCCCCCTCTCTTTGCAGATGGCGCACCGCAAAGTAGAGCACCGGAGTTGGGCACAAACCCACATCGATTACGTCCAACCCTGCAGCAAGCATACCCTCAGCCAGCAATTCCCGGTAGTGCTCCGAGCTGATACGGCAGTCCCTCCCCAGTACCACCCGTTTTTTGTTTTCCCGGGCCATGTAAGTCCCGAAAGCTTTACCAAGCAAAACTAGATCTTCATCGAGTATCTCTTCATCAACAATTCCACGGATGTCATATTCTCGAAAAACTTTAGGGTTCAACTTCTTACCTCCTGGCTGTTATTTACAAGGGAATTGTCTCCGTCGTAGAGATAGCTCCCCGTCGAGCTGAAAACAACAGGGCGCTATCCTTTTCTTTTGCCGTGGAGATGATTGATTTGAATAAAATTTGGCGTATAGGGCAATATCTAGATGGAAGCGGTGGAAATTTATTGGATTAGCCCACTCCGTTAGATGGGTGAATCTAAGACAAACACCAGCGCCGGGCTCAACTTACAGCATTTCAAACAGCCATCACTCGGCATTTGGGTCGAAGATTATTAAGATCGGGAGTGATTAGTCGAAACCATTAGTTGGGTGGAATCATTCAATGACGCCCCAAAAGCTTCCTCGACCCTTTTCAGTTGGAACTGACGATGCTGATGAATCGCTCTCGCAGGCGTGCGCCATTTTAGTGGTGACTTTCGCCGTCTTCTTCTTTCAGACGTTTGAGCGTGATCAATAACGCCGCCAGCACACCTAAGCCAATAACTGAAAGGGCTCCGTAAAGGGCTATAAAAAATACCGTGTGACTAGGATCATACCATGGGATATCCCACGGCAAAGCGCTCGCCACACTTCGCTTCAACTCCGCACATAACAGCTTTCCTGCTCCAAACATATCCTACTCCCCGAAAGTTCAAACCAAAGGTGAAACATGGAAGCCCTGCTGAACGCACAAGCGTGTGAAACTTTTAGCAATGATTTGCCGTCCGGTCAATGCGAAAATATGAGCTCAAGGGGAACAAATGAGAGGATTTTGAAGTGACACGACAAAAAAAGGGCTGAAAGAAATCTCTTTCAGCCCTCACGCTTTAAGCACGAATGACCTGGGTCACCGCTTTCCATTTACTACTCCTTGTACATGATTACACGTCCGGTTGGATCCGTCGAACACTTGCGCAAAAAATCCCTCATCGTGCAATTGAACTGCTCGCGATTGGCAAACCAGTAATCCAGTGTTTTTTTGCGGGCGTCCTGACGGTTGCGACCACGAATGAGAATCGTTTTCATTGGTATCACCTCCTCCCACAGGATTTTTTCCCAAAAAAAAACCCGAGCCGCGCTCGGGTTTTGCGAATGGTGGTCACCATCTCGTCAGAGAAAGGCTGCAACCCTCCTCTTCCTCAAAACCATGCTACTCAAGCGGCTCAAACAACCAACACCAAAACATCTATGACTAGTACTAGGGTCTTCCATTACAATTCTCTTAGAATCTCGTTTCAACGTTCTATAATTTAACAACTATATTAAATTAGCACTAAATATAAACAAGTCAATAAAATTCTTGTCGATCGTGTGCTGGATTTTACCCGGCTTCTGCCGAGTGCCCAGCACGTGATTGCGGCTGAGAATCTAGACAAAAGAGAGCTTGAGGTTCGCTCGAACCTCTGTGGAAATAGAACTCGGGCAACTGGCCGCCAAACAGGGCGAGTGAACAAAGGAGCGAAAAACGGCTTTTTTGTTTCACCGTGTGAACGCGGACACCAGGCGGAGACCAAAAAAACAGGCACCAGAAGAAATCTGCTGCCTTTCGTAAGTTGGCGGAAGCGCATGGGAATCGAACCCACCCGAGAACGCCTTCACGCCCTCGCACCGGATTTGAAGTCCGGGAGCCCCACCAGTGAGCTTGGCGCTTCCAACGCTCCATATGTACTCAATGCAGGCCTTTTTGGCAAGCCCTTTTGAGGGCCGCAAGGCGAAGCGCGCCTTCATGCTGGACGAATTGCCCGATCAGAGTTTAATCAGTTCGTAGGCCTTGCTTCCCAGGCCCACTTGCTCTGCGTAGTCCAGCTGATATTGCCAATCGATTTTAGGATAGACGGCCTTTACCTTATCCTTTCTGGCGTGGCGGGAACCTTTGATGCACGAAGATGCCAGAGGCGGCTGTGCGTTTACCAGGTCTATGGAGGCCTGATCGATGGCGACCGGATCTTTGGATGCCAGAAGTCCAATGTCCGCTACGATGGGCGCATCGGCAAACGGGTAGCAATCGCATGCCGGGGAAATCTGCGTCAGAAAATTGATGCACAGGGTTCTCTCTTCTTTACCCTTCATGGTCCCGACGGTGTATTCGACCATCCTTTCCATGAAGCGGGGCAGATCCTTTTCCCAATCGATTCCAAGCGCACCCTCCGGGCAGGCATGAATGCAGCCGGCACATCCGACGCATTTTTTCGGGTCGATCTTGACAACCTTGACCGCTTTGGGATGGGGAGCCGCAACACCGGCCGGCCGTTTTACCAGAGTGATGGCTCCGTGGGCGCACTGATCCCGGCAGGTGCCGCAGCCGATGCATTTTTCCGAAATGACTGCCGGAGCCACTTCGGAATGTTGAGCCATCTTGCCGCGCCGAGATGCCGAACCCATGCCGATATTCTTGATGGCCCCGCCAAAGCCCGCCGCTTCATGCAGTTTGAAGTGAGCAAGAGAGATCAGAGAATCGGCTCTCGCCACAGCCGAGCTGACATAAGCTTCCTTGCAAAGCTTCAATCCGACCGGCACAGTCACTTCGTCTCTTCCCTCTATTCCATCGGCGATGATCACAGGCGCCCCCACAACGGAATAACCGAAGCCGTTCAGAACAGCCGTGTGCAGATGGTCCACCCCATTGCCGCGAGTGCCGACGTAGAGCGTATTGGCATCGGTCAAGAAAGGGTTGCCGCCCGCATCCCTAACCGCATCTACCACAGGTCTGGTCAGTACGGGGCGGATGAAGGCGGTATTGCCACGCTCGCCAAAATGAATTTTGATTGCTGTCAGCCCGCGCTTCTTGACTATTTTGCCGATCCCTGCAGCTTCTGCAAGTTCGCGGATTTTTACCAGAAGGTTTTTGTCCATGTTCGTTCGAAGATCGATAAAGAAAACCTGACTTGTCATAGTGCCCCTTTACTTTTTTCAGTTTAAACGATGGCTTCTCTCAGGTGTGTGCTCCTCGCTCCCTGCCTCCTAAGCCAGCAGCACGGCCAGGATTCCCGTCAGGAAAATTCCGTCGAAGGTTCCCGCCCCTCCTATGGAAGCGACAGGCGCTTTCAGCTGTTTTAGTTTGTCGAGGTGCAGGATATCGGCGCCGATTAGGGTTCCCATGGTACCCGCAAAGTAAGCGGTGGGCGGCGCCCAGTTGTAATTCAATACGATGGCGGCGAGTGCGGCCACCACGGGAGGAATCAGCATTGGTACGGCAATTCCCATTCCCTGGACCGGGCGAGCCAGACGATAAGTGACAAAGGCCACAACCATTAGGGCCATCAGCATACGAAAAGGATTCTGCGCGTGAATAAGCAGATAGATGGAAAGGCACGTTGGGATAACAGCCCCGCCGACATTTACCGCCAGCACCATCTCTCGACGGTGAGACCAGCGCGGGGGCTGGAAGCGCATGCCAAAAAAAGAAATCATCGGCATTGTTTCCGGTTCTTCATCAAACGGGATTCGTCTAATCGGAATATTGATCATGCTTCCGGCTATGCACAGGAACAGCAGTGAAAAGAGATATTCAGGGGGGATGCCGAGTCGGGCGAACGCGAGGGTGAAAAGGCCGTATTGTACAAGAGCGAACACAAAGAACAGTAGAAAAGCAAAAATAAAAAGGAAAAACAGAAGAAAAGGTGGGAAAAACATGGTGCGTCCTTTCGTCGTTGGGGTTTGTGCTTCCGCGCGACCGTCCCGCCATGCTACCCGAAAAGCTCGCTTACCGCCTCAAGCAGAGTGGGATAGCGTTTGATGGCCGGAATGCTCGAGATCTCACTCAATTCCTTTGACTCCAGGAAACCTCTCTCCAGAAAAACTCCCTGACAACCGGCCCTTTGTGCGGCCTGTAAATCCTTCAGCCGGTCGCCGACCATGAATGTGCCATCCAACCGGATTCTGAATAGCTTTGAAGCCTTCACAAGCATGCCAGGTGAAGGCTTGCGGCACGAACAGTTCTCATCCGGTCGGTGCGGACAATAAATGGCAGCACCCAGCCTTCCTCCTTTTGCCTCAATACAGCTCACCATATGATGATGGAGATCCCAGAGATCCTGCAAGCTTATAATTCCCCGATTGACGGCCGATTGATTGCTGATAAGAATGATTCTGATGCCCTTTTTTCTGGTCAGTCGAAGCGCTTCCAGACTGTCCGGGTAGAATTGGAGCTCATGAATGTTTTTGATGTAATCCGGACGATCGACATTTATGACTCCGTCTCGATCCAGAAAAAGGCACGGTTGATTGTCACTGCGGCACGAATCGGTCCAAATCAGCATGGAGAGCTCTCTACAGCTTGACTTCTGTAAGAAGATCGAGAGAAAATGATAAGTCAAAAATTCAAGTGATCGAAGATCTTACTATACTTCACCTCCTTAGGTAGCAAAAAGTTATGGAGCATGCAAGTGTACTAGCGGAGTTGCAGGATGTTCTTCAATATCGCTTCAGAGAGCCACGCCTTCTATTTCAGGCTTTGCTGCACAGATCTTACGTGTATGAGAACCCGCAAATTGAGCAGGCGGACAATGAGACCCTGGAATTTCTGGGCGATGCCGTCTTGAGCCTGGCCATCAGCCACCTGTTGTTGGAAAGATTTCCCGATTACCGCGAAGGGGATCTTTCGCGACTCCGGTCTTCGATTGTCAATGAGCGGGAATTGGCCAGACTGGCTTTACAGCTTAATCTTGGGAAATACCTTTTCTTGGGCAAAGGAGAAGATCTCACGGGTGGAAGGAATAAGCCTTCCTTGCTCGCCGACAGTTTAGAGGCTCTCCTGGCCGCCATTTACCTCGATTCCGATCTGACAAATGTGATCGGAATCGTCAGTCGTCTTTTCAGTGTGTATCTTGCAATCGACCATCTGGAGCATCCATTAAAGGTACTTGATAAAGATTTTAAGACTCAGCTCCAGGAGTACACCCAGGCCCATTTCAAACAGACTCCGGTTTATTTCTTGGAAGCCGAAGAAGGTCCGGATCATGACAAGACGTTCTTCATGGGTGTGCTTCTGGATGAACGCCTGCTTGCACGCGGGTCCGGAAAGAGCAAGAAAGAAGCTCAACAGTTGGCGGCAAAGAGAGCGTTGGATCAGTTGCGGGCTCAAGAAGCGGTGGATAGGGAGCGGAAGATCGGGCAGGAAGAACAGAGGACAGGGTGATATGAACCGGCTTGCCCATGCAGTAACGTCGAAGAAAACCATCTACCCTATTTTTCTGCCTCATGCCGGGTGCCCGTTCCAGTGCGTTTACTGCAATCAAAATGCGGTAGCCTCCAATTCGAAGAGATGTTTGGAGTCCGGCCTAATCGAGCGCTTTGAACTGGAGCTTGGCTCCCTGTTGGAACGAGTTGCAGAAACGGGCTCTGCAGGAGAAATCGCCTTCTATGGCGGCACATTTACGGCCCTTGGAAGCAGGGAGTTGAGTCAAATTCTTGACTCCGTTTCTCCATGGGTCGAGAAAGGTCTCTTTACCGGCATCCGATTTTCCACGCGCCCCGACCGCATGGGTCGAGAAGTATGCTCCATGCTGGCTGGCTATCCCATAACGACGGTGGAGCTGGGTGTTCAGTCTCTGTGTGAGGAAGTCTTGAGCAGGAGTCGCCGGGGCTATTCGGTGGAACAGGTTATGGAAGCGGCGGCTTCGGTTCAAGAGAGGGACTGGCAGCTTGGAATTCAGCTCATGCCCGGTCTTCCCGGAGACAGCCGGGCCGCCTTCTTTCAATCCGTCCGTCGCACCATAGCCCTTCAACCTGACTTTGTGCGGCTTTATCCGACCATAGTCCTTGCTGAAACAATACTCGCCGATTGGTATCGACAAGGGGTTTATCGGCCGTTAAGCCTGGAGGAAGCAGTCGATTGGTGTGCCGGCGGCTACGATACGCTTCTTCAGGCTGATATAGTAGTAGCCCGCATGGGCCTCCACGCCGATCCCGAACTGGAAAGGCCCGGCACAATCCTGGCCGGACCTTTCCATCCCGCTTTCGGGTATCTGGTCAAGGTACACTGGTGGCGGCGAGCGGTAGATGACAGACTCGCCGCTCACCCCCCCGGTGAAAAAAAATCCCTGCTCCTACGCATTCCGCAGCGCTTTATTAGTGAGATATTGGGTCCGCGCCGGACCAACATCGAGTACTGGCTGGAAAAATGGCGGTTGGACGAGGTGCGCATAGAAAAAGAATCGAGATCGACCTCGAACCGATTTGAAGCTCTACTGCAGTCAAATTTCTTAGACGTTCAAGTGAGTTGATACACCATGGTTGAGGAACAGAAAAACCCCCACAAATCAGGCTACGTGGCGCTCCTGGGTGCTCCCAATGCCGGGAAATCCACTCTTATGAATCAACTGCTCAAAGAAAAGATCTCCATAACTGCGCCCAGGCCGCAAACTACGCGCAATCGTATTGTTGGAATTCTAACCGGGCCTCACTTTCAGGTTGTTTTTGTAGATACTCCGGGAATTCACGCCGCCCGTGATCGATTCAATCAGGCTTTGGTAGAGACTGCTTTGGCTGCTCTGAATGAGGTTGATGTGGCGTGTCTATTGATTGAAGCCCAGGAGGCCGGCGGCGGTGCGAACCAGATGATCATAGAGGAGCTCCGCAAAGTCAGCACGCCTGCGATATTGATTATCAACAAAATTGACCTGATTCGAAACAAGCAGGAATTGCTTCCGATTATCCAAAAATACAGACAGTCCATGGAATTCGAGGCCGTCGTACCCGTTTCAGCGCTTCTTGGCCATGGAGTTGATGAGCTTTTGAAGGAAATCGTCCACCTTCTGCCGGAAGGCCCCAATTATTACCCGGAAGACTATTTGACCGATCAGCCAGAGCGCTTTTTAGCGGCCGAATTGGTGAGGGAAAAGATCTTTCGTCTGACGCATCAGGAGGTACCCTACGCGGTTGCTGTTACTGTTGAGAAATTTTCCGAAGATTTAGAGCGAAACCGCATTGATATCGAAGCGACCGTTCATGTGGAGCGAGATTCGCAAAAAGCGATCCTCATCGGCAAGCAGGGCCAGATGCTGAAAGAGATCGGCAAACAGGCGCGTAAGGATATCGAGGCATTGCTTGGCTGCCACATCTATCTTGGATTATTCGTTAAAGTTCAAAAAAACTGGCGCAAGAACCAGCGATTTCTGGCCGAGCTTGGCTATCGCGAAAGATAAAAGATAATTTCCGTTGGTTGAGCCGCCAGGACATGGCTTAAAACCGGGGCTGGAACTGGCCTGGGAGCTTGTCCGAGAATACACTCGTCATGTAGCGCAGCCAGTCTAAGCAGGGCTAAAGCCCTGCGCTACATGTTGGCGGACAAGCTCCTAGCTGTAAAGACGATCCATCGTCAGATAAGTGGCGGCCATGCGGGAGGCAATTTCATAACCGTAACCGACGGCCATGGGGTCGAATTCAGTGTCGACCAAAATAGCTTGAATTTCCTGCCTTTTTACCTCACTGGCATAAAACAGCGTCTCTTCCAGGGGATCTCCCCCGAAACAGCTGACATTGGGCCGCCCGTCCGAGAAAATCAAAATTGCCGGCAAGGTTTCGGGGTTTTTTCGCTTTTCCTGGACAAGCAAACGAGTTCCAAGCTCCAGCCCTGCGGCGAGTGGAGTTCTTCCCCCCACCGGAAGTTCTTCTATACTTTCCACCGCATTTCTCAGGTTGTTACTCAGGGGGAGGACCAAGTCGGCAGCAGTATGGCGGAAGGTAATGATGCCGAGCTTATCTCTTCGCAGGTACAGGTCGCGAATAAGAGCTTCAATGATGCCTTTGGTCAAGGACATGCGATCGTTGGTGCGCATAGAAGCGCTCGAATCAACCACCATCATCAAGGACAGGCCGGTTTTGCGCGACCGTTTCTGCAGTCTAAGGTCGTTTTGAGAGATTTTGATAATACCGTTGTATCCTCTTTGTCGTTGGCGGGGTGCAGCGGCACGCAGTGTGGCAATCAGCGATAAATCGTCGAGCTTTTCTCCACTGCGCTGCAAGCGGTGGCCGAAAATGCTTCCGCCGTTGCGCGGATTGGGGAGGGAGAAGCGCCTGCCCGGGTGAGATCCCGACACCAGGTGCCATGGCATCTGGTGCCGCAGGATCCTGGTGCCTGTGCAGAGGTGCGTCACGCAAGAGATCGGGGATTTGTAACTGTTGATCGATAAATTCTGTTTTTGTCTGTTTTGATGGACAGGCGTCCATTCTTGTTCTGAAACGTTCGAGGAAGTGTGCTGCTCGACAATTTCCTGGAGTTTCTTTTCACTCAACTCGGCCTTGTGCACGGGACTCTTCTTAATCCGATGGGGCAAGGTCAGCCGGGCTGCAAGCTGCAGATCTTCAGCGGTTATTTTCTGCCGCCCCTCGAAAGCTGCATTGGCTCTGGCCGCTTTCATCATGGTGATATCCGCTCGGTGGCCGTCCGTGGCCAGTGCAACGGAAAGGTTTGCGGCCGTTTCCAGAAGGGCCTCGGTGAAGACGATCCGTTCGAGAAGCTCTTTTCCCAGTACGATCCGGCGTGCCAGATCTGTGTCAGCCGTCCGCCAGTTATGGCGGAAGCCTTGGGGATCCTGTTCGAAAGCCAATCTGCGCTTAATGATTTCGACCCGCTCAGGCAAGGACTGAATCCCTTCGATGTTAACCGACAGACCGAACCGGTCCAAAAGCTGAGGGCGAAGATCGCCCTCTTCCGGATTCATGGTGCCAACCAGGATAAAGCGGCTGGCATGAGAAAAACTGATTCCTTCCCGTTCGACAATGTTCATACCCGAGGCCGCGGCGTCGAGGAAAAGGTCGACAATTTGATCATTGAGCAAATTGACTTCATCCACGTACAGGATACCGCGGTTAGCTTCGGCCAACAAACCCGGCTCGAACACCTTGCTGCCGCTGCGCAGTGCCTTCTCGATGTCGATCGTTCCAAGCAGCCGGTCTTCGGTTGTGCCGATGGGAAGATTGATCATTCGGATCTTACGCATTTTGACCGGCAGCTCTTTGCCTGCCACGTGAGTTTGCCGGCAGTAGACGCACAGTCTGGAGGAGTCGTCCGGATCGCACTGAAAAGGGCAGTTCTCAACCACCCGCATTGTGGGAAGAAGATCGGCCAGAGCGCGCACTCCGGTGGACTTTGCCGTGCCGCGCTCGCCTTTAATGAGCACCCCTCCCAGGGCGGGGTCGATCACGTTTAGGAGCAGCGCCCGTTTCATGAGATCTTGACCAACCAATGCGGAAAAAGGAAAATTCAGCTCCATTTCTACCTCAACTGAACGTTAATTTTAAATTTGCGCCCCGGATACACTCCGAGCAGCTCCGGGTTGCTTCACTCTTTTTCTCATGCGCTCTTGACGAGACTCAGGGAAAGATGACAACTCTTCGATAGGGTTCTTTTCCTTGACTTTTTGTGGTCAATCCATAGTGTTCGGCCAGCTGGTGCTGCAATCGACGAAGGTGCGAGTTTTGCGGCGAGAGCTCCAGTGGAACGTCTTTTTCCAGCACCACCGCGATTGCTGTCTCAGCCTCCTTGAGAGCGGACTGTTCTCCGCTGAAATAATCCTCTACATCGAAAATAGAGCGGAGGAAATTTTCGATCTGCACCACGGAGTTGCTCTTGACCAGATGCAGTGGTACGCCCTTGGCCACAACTTCTCGGAGTCGTTTCGGCTGGCGTTTTTCTTGAGACTTCAAAGTAAGAACAATGTCGGCTCTATCTATATCCGTGACCACGGAAGCAGGAGCCCTGAATTTCTGGATAGCCCGTTCCAGACGACTACGAGACACACCGTAAGTATAGATCCTCTGGATCTTGCGCCTAACGCGCTTGTGAGCCGCGGGTTTGAATAGCACAGGTTCAATCTCTTGTCCGGATGAGACCTTATCCGGCTGACTTTTGGCGAGCTCGATCTTGACGCTGCCGTCTTCGGCGCGAAATCTGAGCTCGGAGTCAAGAGGCAAGCCCCGCAGGAATGCATCAACAACTCTTGCAAGGTCATGGTGCACGGCCAGGCGGTCTTTGTCCTGGATTTCAACCATCGCATCAAAGGTGGGCGGCGCTTTCCTTTCCAGTACCGTTTTCTGGGTTCTACGTCTGCGGGCTTCCTCGTCGGAAAGGGTCACAGCTTGGATGCCGCCAACCAAGTCTGCCAAAGTTGGATTCTGCAGCAGGTTCTCCAAGGTGTTACCGTGAGCGGTTGCAATCAGCTGCACTCCCCGTTCTGCAATGGTTCGGGCGGCTAGAGCTTCAGCTTCGGTGCCGATTTCATCGATGACAATGACCTCCGGCATATGGTTCTCAACCGCCTCAATCATCACCGCGTGTTGCCGGTTGGGGGAGGGGACTTGCATTCGCCGCGCGCGGCCGACTCCGGGGTGGGGGATATCCCCGTCGCCACCGATTTCATTGGATGTATCGACAATAATGACCCGCTTTCCCAGCTCATCGGCGAGCACTCTGGCCGCCTCTCTCAGAAGCGTAGTCTTACCCACTCCCGGGCGCCCCAGCAGAAGAATAGATGCACCACTTTCAATGACATCGCGCAAAATATCCACCGTACCGAATACCGCTCGGCCCACCCGGCAGGTGAGACCGATGACGGCCCCGAGTCTGTTTCGGATAGCAGAGATCCGATGCAGTGTGCGCTCGATGCCCGCCCGGTTGTCGTCACTGAACCTTCCAACC